>ERZ773070.114-NODE-114-length-62022-cov-5.879920_pt1 | contig 62022 bp, 38 predicted proteins | sample MGYA00580618_ERZ773070 | MGnify/ENA primary metagenome ERZ773070 (study PRJEB29015, sample SAMEA2738023) | human oral metagenome | biome: human oral; feature: human-associated habitat; material: dental | place: China | collected 2019 ...
CCAGCCAATCCAGTTGTTGTCGTTCGTAGCGTCGGCGGTCTTTACTACGGTTCTTGAGGAAGCTCCAATTGGAGTAAACCACCAGCATACCATAGTCGCGCACACGTTCCAAATTATCCACGATGCGACTATTCAGTCCCGTTTCCCATGTCCATTCGCCCTTCAAACGCTTCTCGGCGGTTTGCTCGTTAAAGCTAATGCCGTATTCGAAGAGGGGGAAAGTCGTGGCCTTATCTTTCTTCTTGGCGTACCATTGCATTGAAACGCCCATCGTCATATCGTCTGCTTGCTGTGGTGCAAGGTCTTCTCCAAAGGCCGATTTCGATTCTCTACCGATGGTATACATCGCCCCTGCCAGCACACCAAGTGTGGCATCACCCGTGCAATCGGCAAAGAGCGGTGCCTCGAAGCGTAGTTCTTCACCCGTAAGTACATTCTTCGCGATTACGGTAGCAATGGTGTTGTCGCGGTTAATCAGTCTATTTCCTTCGGGTTTGTTAGCTTCGTAAGTTGCCAACGGCTGCATTTCTCCCTCGCATTTTGCGCTATTTCCAGTTACATTTGGGGTAAAATCGGAGGTGGAAGAGGCATTTTGACCAGACTTGGGCGGTATTGCCGAAGGCTGTAAAGCAGGCAAAAGCTTGGTCATAGGTATGTGTTGACCCTGCATTTGGACACCACAGACATGGTGATTGAGGAAAAGCGAGACATTGGGTTCGGCCTTCACGAACTTCAACTTGCGGTCGTCGGCATAGTTTTCGGCAGGCATGGCGTTTCCTTCCAACGTGGGACCGAACTCTTTTTGCAGGTCACCCAACCGCGGATACTTGCCAGTGTTGATGCGTCCGCCAAGATGCACGCGCACCTCCGAACTGTTATTGCCGCCCAAAACGGGACGATCTTGCACCAATGCCACCTTCAAACCAAGTCTTGCAGCAGCCACGGCAGCACTCATTCCAGCCACTCCGCCACCCACAACAACGAGGTCGAACACACCAGCCGAACGCATACGTTGGCTTGTTTTCAACATCTTGTCGCGGTATCTTCTTAGGTCTTCGTGACCTTCAGGTGGTGCAACAGGCGATGTGCTGAGGCAAATGGCGTCGCACCGACCATCGAAGCCAGTGAGATCGCATAGCGCCAGTGTGGCCATACCACGTTTAAGGTTCACCGTTCCGGCCTTTTGCCATTGCCATCGGTCGCCCGTTTGGCCTACGGTTACAGGCAAGCGTTTGCCATTAATGGCCACTTTGAACCCGCCAGGACCCGTTGCAGCGTGCCATGGCGCAGTCCAATTGTAGGTTCGAACATACACGTTGTAGGTTGCCGCAGTATCAATTCTCACGTTCGTGAGGGCGTCTTTTACGGGCGTTCCCAGTCCGTGGGCGATGAGATAGGGCGACCCCATCCCCTCAATCATTTGCTGGTCTACCTGCCATCCGCCTTTTTGTTCGAAGCTTTCGGCCTCAATCCAAATGTTAGCGGCTGCAAGGGGCTTGGCCAACCACGCTGCAGCGAGCAGCGCAAGGGCTAGAAATCGTGTTGCTCTCATCTATGTTGAGTTTATGAGTGGATAAGTTATCGAGTTGGGGAGTTGAGGAGTTTATAAGTTGGGAAGTTATTGAGTTTGTGAGTTGGGGAGCTTATCCGCTTGTGAGTTGGTAAGTTATTGAGTCTTGAGTTGATAAGTTTATGAATTGGTAAGCGCTTCAAACATCTAACATTTTCTGAATTTCAGGATGTAGACTTTTGGTCGATGGGGCTGTATGAGATGAATACACTCGGTATGCAAACACAAGCATTCGAAAGCTCATAAACCCAATAACCCAAAGAACTTACCAACTCATAAACTCCATAACTTACCTACTCAAGACTCAATAACTTAAAACTAACCTTAATATCCAGGGTTTTGGGTAACCTTTCCAATCTTCACTTCCTTCTCGGGAAGCGGCCAAAGGTATTGTCGGTTATCCCACTTGCGCTCCGAAAGCACACGTATTAAACCCGTGGCTTCCATCTCTGCGAAGTCGGGCAGTCCGTATTGGTCTATCTTAGGCGTTGTGGGCCAGAACCATTTGTTGGCATGTACCAGTTTTTCCAGACACTCTTTGGCTGGGTCGAGTATGCCGTATTGCTTGCGGTTAAGTGCCACTTCGGCCAATCTCCAACGCACAAGGTCGGCAAATCGCAGGTCTTCGCCCGCCAATTCCATGCGTCTTTCCGTGCGCAAGTCAAGGCGCATCTCGTCTTGTCCCTTTATGGTAAAGGCGGGATATTTGGTTGTTTCGGAAGCCGACACACCATAGGCGCGAGCCCTAACGGCATTCATGGCATTTACAACACTTTGGTCTATCTCGCCCAACTCAATCTTTGCCTCGGCGTACATCAACAACACGTCGGCATAGCGCACAATGATTTGTGGACTTTCAACGATGTATTTGTTGTCAATCCAGCTCTCGTCGATACCCTTTTTCCAAACCAAGCCGTTGTAAGGAGCATGGGTTGCAACGATACGCGTATCTTGATTGCGCACCATAGTGCCCGTTTTCTTGTTTAAAACCAGTGAATCGGCAGGCGAAGGACTATATACATAGCCTAGGAAAACAGAGTCGAAGGGCACGATGGTGGCCGTACAACGCGGGTCGCGATTGAGGAATGGCTTACGCGGATTGAACAACGGCGACTTGTCTACCGACAATCCGTCGGTGCAGGTATATGCCGCCAGCAATTGCCAAGAAGGTTCGCGACCAGCCCAACCTCCTGCATTACGGGGCAGTCTGTGGTAAACGCCATTGCCTTTAAGCACATTATAGTCGAGCGAGAGCGAGCGGGAGAGCGTAAAAATGAACTCCGTGGAGGTGCGGGTCTTCTGCAAGAAGAGGTCGGAATAGCTTGGATGCAGTTTGTACACACCAAGATCCATCACCGCCTTAGCAGCTTCGGCCGCCGTTTTATAGTCGGACAGGTAGAGTGCAGTACGTGCCTTGAGGGCTAGAGCTGCCCCTTTGGTGATGCGTTGCAGACCCGAATACGAGTTAGGCAGCAATTCGATGGCCTTATCGAAGTCTTCGTAGGCATGCTTTAGCACCATTTCCTTACTGTCGCGAGTTTTATTCAAGGCCTCGTCAATGCTTATTTCGCTGGTTACATACGGCACATCACCATACTTACACAGCAAGCGGCCGTAGGCAACAGCCCTATAAAAGTGTGCCTCGCCCACGTATTGCATCAGCTTTTCCTTATTGGCACCATTGTGCAAAGCCGTTTCGTAGCGGTTAAGAATGGTGTTGGCGTACGAAATCATCTGATAGTTCAGTCGCCAATAGGTTTGAACCAGGTGATAACTACTGGTCAGCGTGGCGTTCTCCATCTCGGTAAGCGCGTTACGATACACAGCATCGTCGCTCCAATCGGTTTGGTTATCGCCATCAGCTCGCCAGAATTTGGCCGAGTCTAAGGTGTTAAGTGCCATCTCAATCTGCTGTAGGTCGCGATACCAGTTACCCGAAGCGGCCGACGAAAGCGGGTTAAGATCGAGGTCGTGGCAAGCGGTGGCTGCGAAGATAAGTGCTGCCGCGAATATATTTCTGATGAAATTGCGTTTCATTTTTCTGTCGATTGTTTAGAAGTTTACGTTAAGTCCGAACATCAGCGAACGCATGATGGGGTAACCGTTGTCGGTTACTTCGGGGTCCCATCCCTTTGGATAGTTGCTGATAGCAAAGAGGTCGTTGGCCGAGAGATACACGCGCACTTGCTTAAGCAGTGCCTTCTGGGTGATGTTCTTAGGCAAGGTGTAACCCAGCGTGATGTTCTTGCAACGCAGATACCAACCATTGAACAGCCAATAGTCGCTCATGGTGTAGTTGTTTGCACGGCTCGTGTCGGTCAATCGAGGATATTCGGCCGCGGCATTTTGCTCTGGCGTGTTGTATTTGCTCCAATAACGGCCGTCGATTAGTTCGGGGAAGTTGGTCCAGTTGTTCACCAATCCTTCTACCATCACAGGCGTTTTGCGGCTCCATTGCTTGCCCACGCCTTGGAAACTTACGTTAAAGTCGAAACCATTATAGGCTGCTCCGAGGTTAAGACCATAGATAAAGTGGGGCAACGAACCTTTAAGCGGTACGCGGTCGTACTCTGCCGAGATCTTTCCGTCGGGCTTTCCATCAGGACCCGATATGTCGCGATACTTCAAATCACCAACCGTTACGTTGTTGTTAAGCTTCGGCGAGTTGTCAACCTCCTCTTGCGTCTGGTAAATTCCATCGCAAACGTATCCGTACCAGTTCATAAACTCACTGCCTTCGCGGTTTATTTTCACGCCGGTAAACTCGGTTCCGCGCATGTTACCCATAGTCGAGGTATAGTCAGAGAGGTTAAGTGCGGCCCAATAGTCCACCTTTCCTATGCTATGTCGCCATCTTAGCTCCAGGTCGAAGCCGTTAGTGTGCATGTCGCCAGCATTAACGTCGGGGTTTTCGTAGCCCAAGAAGATGGGTATTTGCACAGGCAAGAGCATGTCGCGAGTTTTCTTGCGATAGTAATCGAAGGTTATACCGAGGCGAGCATCAAGCAAACGGGCATCAAAACCCACGTCCCACGTTTCGGTTGTTTCCCAAGTGATGTCCTTAACGGCATACTTCACTTGTGCCGCAGAGGGTACGGTTACGGGCGTTGTGCCGTTAAGCAGCAAGGCCGAACCAAACCTAATGGACGATTGATAGGGGTAATAGCTGCCGATACGTTCGTTACCCAGCTGACCGTAAGAAGCGCGCAGCTTCAGATGGTCCATCCAACGTACGTTGTCTTTAAAGAAATTCTCTTCCGAAATAACCCAACCAGCCGATACCGAAGGGAATGTTGCCCATCGATAATCTTTGTGGAAACGCGACGAACCATCGTAACGCACGTTGGCTTCGAGCAAGTAACGGTTGGCGTAAGCATAGTTTACGCGTGCGAAAGCCGAACGATAAGAGTATTCGAGAGCATTTCCGCCGTTGTTTCTGCCATCTCTCGGCGAGAGATCAAGATAAGGGAAGCTGGAGAGTTGGAACTTATCGCCACTTGCCCACAGGTTTTCGTCGCGCATATAATAGTATTCGAAACCTGCCATTGCTGTGAGGCTGTGCAGTCCGAAGTCGTGTGTGTAGTTGGCCAAAGCCTGTGTGGTGATGTCGTAGTGGGTGTTTCGCGTCTCGGTTAGCGAGGTAGTACGGAACCCGCCCACGTGTCCTGCCGGCGTATTTGGATCGTCGGCACGCGTGTAAGTCACCTCCTTATTAAAGTCTTTCACGTTATGGAAGGTGAAGTTGGGTGCTGCCACCAGCGATATGCGTAGTCCTTTCAGCGGTTTCACCACCAATTCGCCCTTGGCGGCAATGCTATAATCGGAAGTCTTTATCGTTCCGCCCTCGTTAATTTTGGCCAAAATGTTCTCGCCGTCCTTAACGTCGCCATAGTTACCGTTACGCCAATAAGCTGCATAAATTGGTGGAATGTTGCGCGCCCCACTTTCAAAGGGGTTGTTATGAGGCGTTGTCACCTTGCCATAAGCAAAGTTAGCGTCTATGTGCGCTTCCAAATAGGGGTTGATATCCAAGTCGTTGTTCAGTCGGGCGATATATCTTTCAAAGTTGCGGTTGGCATATAGCCCCGTATTTTTATCGTAACGAAGCGACAATTTGGTGCGAACGTTCTTGCCTCCACCCATAAGGCTCAGCGAATGGGTTTGCTGCGACGCCGTGTTTTTAAACAGATAGTCTTCCCATTGCGTGATAGGGAACTTGTCGGGATCAGTAGCGTTGTTGCGTTCGTAATTGTCTATCAAGTCCTTTGCGTATGTTTGGTATTCTCCTCCGCTAGGATTGTCGTTGTAATGGGTTTCGTTTACCATCTGCATAAAACGCTTCCATCCCACATATTTAGGCAAAACGGTGGGCTTAGTGAAAGCTTGCTCGAACGAATAGTTCATGCTTATCTCGTTGTTTCTTGCTCTTTTGGTGGTGATAAGTATAACGCCGGCTGCTGCGCGCGAACCATAGATGGCCGCCGAAGCTGCATCTTTGAGCACAGAGAGCGTCTCCACGTCGTCGGGATTTACGTTGGCGATGTCGCCAGGCACGCCATCGATGATTACTAGCGGACTTGTATCACTGATGGTGGTAACACCGCGCACCAGCAAAGACGGTTTGCCATCGGGCGTTCCGTTGTCGCGCGTAACGGTAAGACCCGCTGCCGCACCCTGCAAAGCCGTAGAAAGGTTGGTGGCATGCGCGTTGGCGATGTCTGTAGCACCAACCGAGGCGATACTGCCCGTAAGGTCTTTCTTCTTCATCACGCCGTAGCCCACCACAACGAGGTCGTCGAGCATCTTCACATTATCATCTAGTGTAACGGTCATGTTTCGTTGAGCCACCACCTCCTTGTCTTTCATTCCGATGAACGACACCGTAAGCGATGTTCCCACAGGTACGTTAATCGAGAAGCGACCATCAATGTCGGTCACGGCTTTTTCGCTCGAGCCCTTGGCTGTGATGGTTGCTCCCACCAGCGGTTCGCCGTTAGCATCGTTCACCGTACCTGTTACGGTGGCGTTGTTGCTTTGTAAACTAGTTTCAGGTTTGCCATTATTGCGTGACAAAGGATTGTTTTCGGCCATTGCATTTGTCGTGGTTAGCAAGCAAAGGCTGGCCAAACCCCATGCCAGGGTTAGGCGTGAAACGTGTCGACAACAGCCGAACACCTTCGTTCGGTTGTTTAGCAGTAAACAATTCATTCTTGGTTTATTTTGTTTTTAGTTATAATATTTTGGTCTATGAGGTTGTGAGTTTTTAGCTTATAAGTTTATGAGGGGGTAAGTTTTTTGTTTATAAGTTTATGCGGTGGTAGGTTTTTTAGTTTATAAATTCGTGAGTTGAAAAGTAAACTAGCGAACTCCTTCTCTCGCTAATTTCAAACACTGGCAACTCTTAAAGTTATGAACTCAAAAAAACATGAACTCAAAAACGCACGACCTTACCAACTCATAAACTTATAAACTTAAGAACTCATAAACTCACAATCTAGATAACCACGGCCGTTCCACTAACAGCTACCATCAGCATGGAGCCGTTTTGGCCAATGGTTTCGTAGTCTATGTCTACACCAACAATGGCGTTGGCGCCCATTTGTTCGGCTCGTTGTTGCATTTCGGCCAGCGAGGTGTCTTTGGCTTCACGCAAAACTTTCTCGTAAGAGCCACTTCTTCCGCCGATAATATCGCGTATTCCGGCCATGAAGTCTTTAAATAAGTTGGCACCGATGATGGTTTCGCCAGTCACTACGCCCTTATACGCTTGTATGGGACGTCCTTCGATAGTGGGAGTTGTGCTAATTAACATTTCTCGTATATATATTAAGATGTATGCATTATACTGCTTATTGATTGTTTGGGCGTGGTTTCTTGGCGTGTGATGGGCCCATTATTGCCTCCCGGCAGTGGCTGTATGTAAAGCCGCATTTTAGTTATCGTGGACAAAGATACACATTATTTTTGATTTCAGGTGCGTGTGTAGAGAATTTAGTTGACAAACTTAGAGGTTCGCAAGAAAATGTTAAAGAAGTAGAAAGGAAAACCTTCTACCCTCCTCCAGATGATAGCATGGCGCGATAGGCTTTTATGGTTCACGAGCGGCAAGCCAAGTTGAGCGAAGAAAAGAAGCTGAAAAGCAGGCGGCTTAAATCGTTTACCTCATAACCATTTAACCCCTTAGAAAGACTTCTTAATGTCTCTTTTTGTCATTTTGTCATATAATCATGCCATTTTGTCGCTTATTTTTCACTGGTACGGAAGTTGTGTATTGATAAGTGAACGCCAAGGTGAAAGCCGAGGCAAAACAATAAAACAACAAACAGAAACAACTTTATAAATATAGGAGATATGATTATGTTACCAGTAATGAGAAGGAATTCGTGGTTGCCCGAAGTGTTCGACGACTTTTTGAACGGCAACCTTATGCCACGCACTAACGCTACGGCTCCCGCCATCAACGTATTGGAGAACGACAAACAATATACCGTTGAACTTGCCGCTCCTGGCTTGAAGAAGGATGATTTCAGCGTGAACGTGAACGAAGACGGCAACCTCTCCATCAAGATGGAGCAAAAACGCGAGTCGGCCGAAGAGAACGAAAAGACACACTACTTGCGTCGTGAGTTCAGCTACTCGAAATATGAGCAGACGTTGCTCTTGCCCGAAGACGTGAACCGCGAAGCTATCGCCGCCCGTGTTAACGACGGCGTGCTAACGGTAGACTTGCCCAAGGTGCAAAAAGAGGAACAAAAGCTGTTCCGTTCGATACAGATTGACTAACTGTGTAGCCATAACACAGAACGTTTTAGTTGTACCAACGGTTAATGCGTAAACAAGCACACCAACTTGACATCTCGCCAAGTGGTTAGCTTACCAACAGGAAACAGCTCTGGTTTACTCGCCAAATCGTTGGCTTGCCAACGATAAATAGAACACTTGTAATGTTTAGTTTGATTGATATTTAGTTTTTATTTGGTAGAATTAGTTTTCCGCAGGTCCGGTGGCAGCGATGTCGCCGGACTTTTTTATGTTCGTTTCTCCCAGTTGCCCGCCCTTATTTAACGTTCCCTTTTGCCACCAGATCTGCTTTATTACGTTACTTCGGAATAACAATGCTCCTTTAGAAGTTGTCGATTTCGTTATTGCTTATGACCTATAAGTGAAAGCCGCCTGTGACATAACGATGTGAAAAGACTCAACGGGTGGGACGTATCGGACAGGTGCATACCAATATATAGATTCTTAAAGACAATCATACGGTAGAACGAATGAGAATAGAAGAACGGCATCTGCGCGGAGTTGGTGATCTGTAAAGTGTCATTTACAAGGCACATAAATGACCTCTTATGCTGATGAAGTTTTTTAATTTGAAAAGGGCTGATGGGATGAGACTATAAATGGTATACGAGCTTGAAACTATTATGAAATGTTAGCAATGACATAAAGCAAAAGGCTTATTCCCCAAATAAGACCAGTTAATAGGCGTATCACTTTGCGCCTTATAACTTGAAAATTGAAAAAAGCACAACCAAACAAGCCTAACAGCCACCAAATAAGAACGGAATTATAACAAGAAAGAAGGACATCGAAGAACAACCAGAATTGAGAACGAGGATTGTCTATTTTGCTTAGCCCATAATAAGGCAACTCCACAGTTTTATCCCCACCCTTATTCTTTAGAGTATAAAAAGAGACAGTCTCTCCTTTTTCCCCATTATGCTGGAAGCATAACCAACCGTCATAACGCTGCGTCGTGTATACATTAGTATCATTCATAATCTTTAGGGTCGCGTCGTTAAACTCTCCACCTGTGCGATCCCAATAAGAAATAACTCCTTCTCGGTACTCAAAACTCTCCATTTTATGTTGTGTATTACTAATTACTGAATAATCAACATACAGACAACAAAGAATAAAAAATAATGCAATACCGAAAGACATATTCTGATGCTTAAGAAAAAATAGCTTCAATTCCATTTCAACATTTGAAATAATAGAACTCAACTTCATCTTTCATTTAGTTTTTACAGACATCTTATCACGACATTCTTGCTCCTTGACCAATATATCCTTGTAATCATCTAACTTTCCTTCCAACAACTTATTGCTTTTCCCCCGACTAAGGTCTATCAATAAATCAGTAAGCAATGCCTGTGCCTCATCGGTCTGCTTAAGTTGCCGCCATTGCTCGGCGATTTCCTCTTGATTGACGACTTTTGCAATTGCTCCGCTAGGATTAATTCCCAAGACAAGCCTATCAAGAGGACGACCGAGAAACGCTAATGTGTTAGCTAAGGGCATGTACATTGGTGAAATTTGTCGCTTGAGAAATTCTCTCCTGTCAATCATGCAAAGTACCCTATTATCCGTATAACTTTTTTCTACGGAATATCGCTGAGAGATGTATAGGACACAGAAAGTCTTGCTAATTTCAGGTTCAAATATAGGCAAAAAAAACGAATACCGTTCACAATTACTAGAAGAAAAAGTGCGACAATAATAATATTTAACACAGAAATATTGTTTAAAAGCAATCTTTCTCAATACAAATACTAGCCCTGGATAACAAGAAGTTAATAATGGCAACGTATAGCTGAAAAGGTTGCTGGCATAATATGGTACTCTTACCCCTTTGCTCAACACGCACGGCATCTTATCCCAAACGCGACACTTTCCAATCTTTATCATCCGCCCAAATCAAATGACGACATCTTGAAGACGAGTACTTGGAAACCGAAAGTTAAGGGTTAAAGCGCTGCTTTAATACCTATCGACGCGTTACAGTTCATTGGGACTGCTGTTCCATTTTAGTTGGAATCTTGTTCCAGATGAGTTGGAACACTGTTCCAGATGACATGGAATATAGTTCCAGCTAAGATGGAACAAGACGGGAGGATAAAAAGCCCTGTACAAAGGCTCATTCAGGGCCTTTCGATTGGCGATGAAATGGGATGCATTGAGGCGTACAAATGCCCATTAAAAGAAAAGAATGGGCATGGCAACGATAGGTTAATGCAGATGCAGACCCATGCAAACGGCTTCCAAAGAGCTACTATGGGCACGTTGGTGCATCTGTTTGTGATTTATCTATATCATGCAAACGGCTTCCAAAGAGCTACGATGGGCACGCTGGCGCATCTGTTTGTGATTTATCTATATCATGTAAACGGCTTCCGAATAGCTACTATGCGCACGACTGCAACATGGCGGGCACGGCGCGAAGGAAAAGAAAGCAGGATGTGTGCGGGAGGTTGTGCGACGCTTACTGGCCGACTTTCTCTACCATGCCCTTCACCTTATTATATATATAGGCTACGAAATCGGGATTACCCAGCACCTCGATGTCGTGGTAAAGGCCAAGCACGAAGCGGCCAATGCCTAGATAGCTAGCCACGTCGGAAGAGAAAATCCAATGGTCGGGATCGTCGGCTGGGGTGATGTAGGCCTCTGCCATGGGGTACTCTTCTAAGAGAATGCTGTGCGAAAGGCGACCCAATTTCAGCTTAACGGGCAAACGATCTTCACCGCTAAACATAAAAATGTCGGTGAAAATGGCTTTGTGGCTCTTTTCGTTGAGCCATTCCACGTCGGTCATCTCTACCGAAGCGGCACGCGATGTCTTGAAAGTCTTGTTGGTATGACTGTTTATTTCGAAGCAACGGATATCCATTTCGGCATTGAGAAACAGGAAGGGCTCCACCATTCGGTCGCTAACGGTGTGACTATGGGGCGACGAATAGTTTTTGAGTATTACCACGCGACGCAACTCGATAGCCTCGCGCAGCACGGCAGCATTGCTCTCTGCCTGTCGGCGTTGTCCTACATCGGTGAGCAATTCGAGGTTGAAAAAACGTTCCAACTTCGACTGTATGTTCTTCGAAAGATAATCGGTGTGGGGCAATCGGTCGAGCAGCCGATAAACAAACATGGCCTCTTCTTCGGTGAGGGCGATGTTCTCGTGCAGGCGTTTGAAGAAAGACGAGTGGCGATCGAGCCGATAACGCGTGTTTGTCTTAACGAGTTTGAACCCGCATGCACGTAGATTTTCAAGGTCGTAATACAATTGCCGACGGGTTATGTCTAACCTATCGGCCAGTAATTGCACGGTATAGTCGCGGTTTTCGGTTAATAATAGCAGTAGCTCAAGTTCGCGTCTAAGGTTGTTCATTTCTTTCGAGGAGTTAAGAAGTAAAGGAGTAAGGAGTAAGTAGTGTGAGAGCGTGAAGGAGTAAATGGTAGGGAGTAAGGAGTAAGGGATAAGTAACAACAGGTGAGAAGTTGAGCAGTTGAAGAATAAGCAGCTAATTAAGGCGTTTGCCTCGCTGTTCAAAGCCATTTGGCTTACCACCTTTTTACTCTTAACTACTTATTCTCCCACTACTTACTCCTTACTCCTTTACTTCTTTACTCCTAAAGCAGCGCTTACTTCTTCACCACCTTCATCATCTCTTCTACGGCTCTAACCAGTTGTCGGTCGTATCCGTTGAGATAATCTTCGGGTGTGTTATACACTTCGATATCTGGATCGAGCTGGGTGTTTTCGCCGTAATTGCCACGCATATCACGACATCCCACTTGCGGAATGCCAAATACGATGGAGGGATCGAGCAGGCTTTCCCACCAAACGGCAGTCATAGTGCCAGCCACGGGTGTACCAATAAGCTTGCCAATACCCAACTCCTTATATACCCAAGGGAAGCCGTGACCGTTGCTGTAATCGTCTTCGCACACCATTACACACGAGGGCTTGGTCCATTTGTTAAAGGGGTCGCTGCCCACATAACGTCCGTTGGGCACAAATTGCTGGTATTCCTTACCACTAAGCAAGGTGCAAAGGTCGTCGTGTAGCCATCCTCCACCATTGTGGCGTTCGTCTACGATGACGGCATCTCTGCGTCGATTGGTATCGCTAAGCAAGTCGAGATATACTTGACGGAAGCTTTGGCTGTTCATTGCCTTAACGTGTACGTATGCCAAACGACCTCCCGAGAGGCTATCTACAAGGTGGCGATTGCGGTCTACCCAGCGTTTGTATAGCAACTCTTGCTGTTCGCCGGCCGAAATGGGACGTATCACCACGTCGAAACGTTTCTTTCCCTTAGGATTGAACACCGAAACACGAACGGGTTTACCCACTTTACCATCGAGCAAGTGGAAATAATCTTTGCCCTGTAGAAGGCTGTCGCCATCAATCTTCTCGATGATGCAGCCCGGCGTAACCTTTGTGTTGCGCACGGCAAATGGTCCGCGCTTGATCACTTCTTGCACGCGGAGGCCGTCGCCCTTATATTCGGGGTCGAAGAAGAGACCCAATTCTGCCGTTTGTAGTTTCGGAGCAGTGCCCCAATAGCGTGCGCCAGTGTGCGAGGCGTTCAGTTCGCCCAACATTTCGCTTAGCATTTCGCTGAAGTCGAAGTTGTTGTTGATGTGAGGAAGGAACTTTTCGTACACCTTGCGATAGTTGGCCCAGTCCACTCCGTGCAGTGTAGGCACGTAGAACTTATCCTTCACTTGTTGCCAAACATGGTTGAACATGTATTGCCTTTCGGCATAAGGCTTGAGGTTGAAACGTGCCTCGAACTCGATGTTCTTGCTTGTGTTGCTGCCCAAATCTATCTTCTTGATGGCATTGTAGGTGCAGAGGAACAGGTTGCGGAAGTTCTTATCGGGTACGAATTCACCTCCACCCACGTTCTTCATCACGATAGACGTCTTGTTTTCGGTTATCTCGCGTTTCCAAAGGTCGTATCCGTCTTCGAATGCGGCTTGGTAATACAGCGTGTCGCCACCATTACTTAGCACATAGTCGCCTAGGTGCGAAGAGTGGTCGGTAAGGCGAATAACGCGGTCGCGACAGTTCTCGAGGTCGAACTCCAAGGCTTTCACCTCATCTTTTTTATCCTTTTTAGAAGAGCCAAGTTTTAGCTTGTCTTCTTCCTTATCTTTCTTGTTGTCTTGCTTTTCTTGGTTCTCGTTCTTGGCCAGTTCTCGTTCTTCCTTGTCTCGCCTAAACTTTTCGTATGCGTCGAGTTCGAAGAACATGATGTAAACATCACGTTCGGCACCCCACGAACCATGACTGCGATAGCCTGCACGGTCGCTAACGAAGAGCATGGCCTTACCGCCAAGCACCCAACGTCCACCTGCGTCGCTGTATCCGCTTTGCGTAAGGTTGTGAATTTCTCCCTTTCCATCGGCCTTTACCAAAGCAATGTCGGGACTATTCCAACCTCCAACGCCGATATACGACGAGAGCAACCAGCGACTATCGGGACTCCATGCGAAGCCAATGTCGCCATCGGCATAGGAGTAAACATACTTTCCGTCCATCACGGTACGAACGGCCTTGCTCTTAATGTCGAGCACACGCAGCGTAGAACGGTCTTCGAAGAAGGCAATGCTCTTACCATCGGGACTGAAACGGGGCTGTTGCGAGGTGCGGTCGCTCTTTACCAGTTGTTCTTCTTCAAGCTGAGTGGCGTAAGCGAAGCTCTTTTCCTTGTCTAGTTTCAGCTTTGTGCGATAGATTTGCCACAGTCCGCCGCGTTCTGATGCATAAACGATGCTGCGCCCGTCGGGTGCAAATTGTATCTCGCGTTCTTGTTCGGGTGTGTCGGTTATCTGCTTGGTGGTGCGATAGTCGATAGACGTTACGTACACGTCGCCATGCAGAACGAAAGCCAATTCTTTGCCGTCGGGCGAGAGCGAAATCTCGGTTGCGCCCGTGAAAAGCGTCTGACGGTCAAGGTCTTTGTCTATTTTGTCGGTCACGATGCTCACTTTCAGCTTCTGCGGTTGTGAACCCTGCTTCAGCGTATATATCTCGCCATCGTAGCCATAGCACAGCGTGCCGTCGGTGGCAGCCGTGAGAAAGCGCACGGGATTGGTGGTATGGCGGGTCAGCTGCTGTTTTCCAGTACCGTCGATGTTGCGCATGTACACGTTAAAGGTTCCGTCTTCTTCGCTCAGATAATAAAAGGTATCGCCCTGAGCAGCCCAAACGGGTGTGCGATCTTCACCGTTAAAATTGGTAAGCTTGGTATATTTGCCAGCACGGCGAAGCCAAATATCGCGCGTAATGGGTGAGCGATGGTGCTTACGCCAGGGGTCTTCGTAGCCCTTTTGGTCGTGATACAGCAAGTCGCCGTTTGGCCTAATGCTGATATCCATCATGGGAAGGGCCGAGAAAAGGTGGGGTCGGCTACCATTCGTACCCACCTCATACACCTGCGGAAGCATCCTGTTGGCAAAGATAATGCATTGTGCCGTGGGCATGATGCTGGTGGTGTAGAGCACGGTATTGTTGTCTTTGAAGGCGATGGGCGTTTCGTTGCCGCTGTTGGTGGTAATCCTTCGGGGCGTGCCACCTTCGCGTTGCATCACGTATATATCCATACTGCCCTCCCTATTGGAGCAAAATGCCAGCTGTTTGCTGTCGGGACTCCATACGGGATGTGTGTCGTGGGCGGCATTGGTTGTAAGTTGGCGTGCCGTTCCGCCCGTTGCAGGCACTGAATAAATGTCACCTTTATAGGTGAAAGCCACAGTGGAACCATCTGGCGAAATGGCACAATGGCGCATCCACAAAGGGTTTTCTTGGGCCGATACCGATGTAGCTAAGGCAAGGGCCACGATAGTGAGGGTAGTTTTCATCATCAATAAATGGAATGTCTTTATATTAAATGTGACTGTTCGGATAGTGAATGGCGAGGCAGGGGGCGTTCGCACCACTTCGTTATGCTGCACGCACAAGAGGGTTTCCTTTATAATATATGGCTGCAAATATATTGATTATTCATGAGACAACAAAGCGGTTGGGGGAGAAAATGTAACAAAATAGATGAGTTTAAGTTGATGTGTTGACAAGTTAAGAAGTCGGCATGCAGGCTTTCTGTTCAATGATGCACGCTTGTAGGCTGTTGGCTGCTTTTTCATAAGGTGATGTTTTGTTCGCGTTTAGCGCGTGTTGGGAATATGCAAAGTCGCTTTTGCAAAAGCGAATGATATGCGAAAAACAACTATTCTAAAAGCGACTTTTAGGCAACAAATCGCTTTTAGAATAGTTATTCGTTGCATAGCGTTTCACGATGTGGCGTTTACATACGGCTAGCAAAAGGCTTTTTACGGTATCAAGGAGAAAGCTTTTCGGGCAATAAGACTGACTTCCTGCCGTCGTTGTTGGGTTTTGCTTGTCGTTTGGCCATCTTCGCGTGTCACATGGTGTAAGTATTGATAGTGCGAAATGGTGTAATAAAGCGTCAAAAATACTTTGAATACTCATCAAAATATAGTATTTTTGCATCGTGTTACGCATAATGCATACCTAAATCAAGGTATTGCCAACCCAAAATAAGTTGGTTTATTGCAGAGGTTTTAAAAAGTTCCTTCGGTGGAACTAGAAAATTAAGCCCACGCGAAATCCACGTTGGCTCTTGGGGAAGATACAACGTGCCATTGTTTTAAGACGAATAAAGAGGGTGCTAGGCAATGCCAAATAGCCACTAAGCGCAACACAATGAGACGACCCTTTGGCATAAGAGGACTGCCCAGGCTCGGCTAGAACAAACGCGATAGATAACAGGAAAATAATACAAACATAATTAAATAATTAAATTCAATCATTTATGTGGTTAATCAATTCTTCTATCGGTAGAAAGGTTGTCATGTCTGTAACCGGCGTGGCGCTCGTTCTGTTCTTGACATTTCACATGTCTATGAACATCGTTGCGCTGTTCTCGGGCGAGGCATACAACATGATCTGCGAGTTTTTGGGTGCCAATTGGTATGCCGTAGTTGCCACAATGGGCCTCGGAGCCTTAACTGTGGCGCACATCGTGTATGCCTTCATCCTCACGGCACAAAACCGCAGGGCCCGCGGAAACGAGCGTTACGCCGTTACCAGCAGGCACGAGAAGGTGGAGTGGGCATCGCAAAACATGCTTGTTCTGGGTATTATCATCGCCCTAGGCTTGGTGTTGCACCTCTACAACTTCTGGTACAACATGATGTTCGCTGAACTAATCGGGGTGCACATGCAATTCCATCCCGCCGACGGGTTCGCTTACATCAAGGAAACATTCTCTAATCCCGTTTATGTAGTTCTCTACATTGTGTGGCTTGTGGCCATTTGGTTCCACCTTTCGCACGGTTTTTGGAGTGCCATGCAGAGCCTCGGCGTTAGTGGCAAAGTGTGGTTCAACCGCTGGAAGGTCATCGGCTTGGTTTACACCACATTGCTCATGCTGGGCTTCCTCATCGTAGTGTTGGCCTTCGCTTTCGGTTGCGCGCCTAGCTTGTGCGCTTGCTGCGCTTAAATCATAATACGAATAAAAAGATAAAGATTATGGCTATTAAAATAGATTCGAGAATTCCCGAAGGACCCGTAGCTGAAAAATGGACCAACTATAAGGCTCATCAGCGACTGGTTAACCCCAAGAACAAACTCAAACTCGATGTTATCGTGGTGGGAACTGGTCTTGCCGGAGCCAGTGCAGCCGCTTCGCTGGGCGAAATGGGCTTCAATGTACTGAACTTCTGCATACAAGACTCACCCCGTAGGGCACACTCCATCGCCGCTCAAGGTGGTATAAACGCCGCCAAGAACTATCAAAACGACGGCGACTCGGTGTATCGCCTCTTCTACGATACCGTTAAAGGCGGCGACTATCGTGCTCGTGAGGCCAACGTTTACCGCTTGGCCGAGGTTAGTAACAGCATTATCGACCAGTGTGTAGCGCAAGGCGTACCCTTCGCACGTGAGTATGGCGGTATGTTAGCTAACCGTTCGTTTGGTGGAGCTCAGGTTAGCCGTACGTTCTACGCCAAAGGACAAACTGGCCAACAACTCTTGCTGGGCGCATATTCGGCTCTGAGCTGCCAAGTTCAGGCTGGAAAGGTGAAGCTTTACACGCGTTACGAGATGGAAGACGTGGTTATCGTAGACGATCGCGCACGTGGTATCATCGCCAAGAACCTTGTTACCGGTAAGCTAGAACGCTTCTCGGCCAACGCAGTGGTAATTGCCACGGGCGGATATGGCAACGCCTACTTCCTTTCTACTAACGCAATGGGCTGCAATTGCACTGCCGCCATACAGTGCTACCGCAAGGGCGCATACTTCGCCAACCCTGCCTACGTGCAAATTCACCCTACTTGTATCCCCGTTCACGGCGACAAGCAGTCTAAACTCACGTTGATGTCGGAGTCGCTACGTAACGACGGCCGCATCTGGGTGCCCAAAAAGATTGAAGACGCTAAGGCCTTGCAGGCTGGACAGAAACGCGGGTCGGACATTCCCGAAGAAGATCGCGACTATTATTTGGAGCGTCGCTATCCCGCTTTCGGTAACTTGGTGCCCCGCGACGTGGCTTCGCGTGCCGCTAAGGAGCGTTGCGACAAGGGATTTGGTGTTAACAACACGGGTCTTGCGGTGTTCCTCGACTTCTCTGAGAGCATCGAACGCCTTGGTCTCGAAGCCATTCAGCAGCGTTATGGCAACCTCTTCGATATGTACGAAGAGATTACCGACGTTAATCCAGGTGAGTTGGCCAACGAGATTAACGGTGTGAAGTATTACAACCCGATGATGATTTACCCCGCCATACACTACACCATGGGTGGCATTTGGGTAGACTACGAGTTGATGACCTCTATCCAAGGCCTCTTTGCTATCGGCGAATGCAACTTCTCCGACCACGGAGCAAACCGCTTGGGTGCGTCTGCACTGATGCAAGGTCTTGCCGATGGTTACTTTGTTTTGCCTTACACCATCCAGAACTACTTGGCCGACCAAGCTATTTGGCCACGTCTTTCTACCGACCTACCCGAGTTTGCGGAGGCCGAGAAGGGTGTGCAAGACGAGATAGACAGATTGATGGCCATCCAAGGTCAGCGCTCGGTAGACTCGATACACAAGGAATTGGGTCACATCCTATGGGAACACGTAGGCATGGGTCGTACGGCTGAGGGTCTGCGCGAGGGTATCAAGAAGTTGAAAGAGCTGCGTAAGGAGTTCGATACCAACCTCTTCATCCCTGGTTCGAAAGAAGGATTGAACGTTGAACTTGACAAAGCTATTCACTTGCGCGACTTTATCATCATGGGCGAGCTTGAAGCTTACGACGCTCTTTCGCGTAACGAGAGTTGCGGCGGACACTTCCGCGAGGAATACCAGACGGAAGAAGGCGAAGCCAAACGCGATGACGAGAACTTCTTCTACGTAGGTTGCTGGAAGTATCAAGGCAACGATACCACCGAGCCCGAACTCATTAAGGAGCCTCTGGAATACGAAGCGATAAAGGTTCAAACACGTAACTATAAGCAGTAGATGAGTTTTTAAGTTCTTGAGTTTTTAAGTTTCTGAGTCTCTAAACTTTTCAAATCTCTAAGATTTCGAGTTTTAACTCATTATCTTTAAAACTTGGTTCTTAATGTAATGAGTTCGTCAATCGCTAATTCAAGGTTTTATATGGCAACATTTAAAGGCCTATTGGTGTGGCAAAAGAGCATGAACTTAGCACGTCGGGTGTATGAAACAACGGCGAGTTACCCTTCTGACGAGAAGTTTGGACTGGTAAGTCAACTGCGCAGATGCGCTGTTTCTATCCCGTCGAACATTGCGGAAGGACATGGTCGAGACAGTTTCAACGAACGTGTGCACTTTCTATATATTTCTTCTGGTTCATCCAATGAGTTAGAAACACAACTCATACTATCGAGAGATTTCGGTTTCATAGATGAGGTTACTTATCAAGAGTTATCGAGATTGAACGATGAAATAAGCAGAATGCTTTCGTCTCTGATATACACACTGAAACATAAAACAGAGAAAAGAACGTGATGCTTGGAGGACAAGTTACTTTTAATCAACTTGCAAAGACATGAGCAGAAAGGTATAAAACATAAGTCTACAAGCTTATGACCTCAAAAGTTTCAAATAAAACTCATGAACTTATATGCTCATGAACGCATAAACTTAAGATAAAACTCATGAACTTATAAACTCACAACCTCATAAACTAAAAAACAATGGACAAAAATATAAGTTTCACACTCAAAGTGTGGCGTCAGAATGGACCCAAAGCCAAGGGGCATTTTGATACGTTCGAAATGAAAGATATACCTGGCGACACTTCGTTCCTAGAGATGCTCGACATCCTTAACGAACAGCTTATCGAAGCACGCCAAGAACCTTTCGTGTTCGACCACGACTGTCGCGAAGGCATCTGCGGTATGTGTTCGCTCTACATTAACGGTCATCCCCATGGCCCAGCAGCAGGTGCAACCACCTGTCAGCTGTACATGCGCCGTTTCAAAGATGGCGACGTGATCACCGTTGAACCATGGCGTTCGGCCGCTTTCCCTGTTATTAAGGACTGTATGGTAGACCGTGGCGCCTTCGATAAGATTATCCAAGCAGGCGGTTACACCACCATTCGCACGGGTCAACCCCAAGATGCCAACGCCATCCTTATTCCTAAGGAAGACGCAGACGAAGCAATGGACTGCGCAACATGTATCGGTTGTGGCGCTTGTGTTGCTGCCTGCAAGAACGGATCGGCTATGCTCTTCGTCAGCTCTAAGGTTAGCCAGCTGGCTTTGTTGCCCCAAGGCAAGCCCGAAGCAGCAAAACGCGCCAAGGCGATGGTGATGACGATGGAAGAATTGGGCTTTGGAAACTGCACCAACACTCGCGCTTGCGAGGCCGAATGCCCCAAAAACGAGTCTATCGCCAACATCGCAAGCCTCAACCGCGAGTTTATTTCGGCTAAGTTGGCCGACTAAACGTGCATCCTTAACAAGTAAGGCATCGAGCATTAGCACTTGCCCCCACATGCGAGTGCAATGCTTTGCGTGCGCGTATGCGCACCAATATAATAATGTGAGAACGTTCTGTGGCAACCATGGAACGTTCTTACATTTTTTTTCACCCCTCACAACTCGGCAGAAATATTACACCGAACACGTATAATCCAGCAAAAGGCGAAGCGATGAAATGATATTTACGCCATCGCACATAAACCTATACACATCTCAAATAAACTTACACGGCTACATTATTCAAACCAATTGAATCCCACGAGTTAAGGAACAAAACACCGTCTATTGTTTTCCCGTCTTGTTCCAGCTAAGTTGGAATGGTGTTCCTTATCAACTGGAATCCTGTTCCAACTTAACTGGAACAAGACTCCAACTAAGATGGAACAGCAGTACAGACAAGAGACAGCACAACGTAAACTCATTTAGTTGACTATTAAAGCATTGTTATCGCTTCTCGTTTGCATATTATATGGAATGCAAAACATACTTTTTGAACCTGCCCCGACTCAGAAAAAATCATTACCTTTGCCTAACAACTCATAAGTTCAAGCACTTACAGGTTCAAAAGCTAACGAACTTACAAGCTTATAAACTCATAAAATCACAGATGAAGATAGCAGTATTTTGTTCGGCTAATGCCGACATCGACCCACGTTTTTTCAAGGCGACGGAAGCCTTGGGACGATGGTGCGCAGAGAAAGGGCACGTTGTGCTCTTCGGTGGAACTAACCAAGGACTGATGGAATGCATAGCTAAGGCGGCTCACGAGGCGGGCGGACGCGTAGAAGGTGTTGTGCCTAAGTTTGTGGAAGAGGGTGGAATGGAATCGACGTATATGGATAAGGTGTACCACACCGAGAACCTAACCGACCGAAAAGAGATGCTAAACACGCTTTGCGACGTGGCCATAGCCCTGCCTGGTGGCGTGGGAACGCTCGACGAGGTGTTCACCCTCGCGGCAGCAAACTCTATTGGCTACCACCAACAACACATCATCATCTACAACATGGAAGGCTTTTGGGATGAGCTGGTGGCACTTCTCAACAAGCTTGAAAGCCAAGGCATGATACGCGGAGACTATCGCAAACGCATCGCGGTGGTAAACAGCCTCGACGAGTTGGAGAAGTGTTTATCATAAAAGGCCTCACCCCCTGCCCCATCTAAGAGGAGAGAACACACCTGCTTAGAGGAAAGAACACACCTGTTTAAGGGAAACAAATAACCGAAAAAAACGAAGCACGCTGAAATGGAACATCTCCACTCCAGCGCGCTTTTGGGTTAATACTTTGCCTAAGGTTAAGCTTATGCTCTACAGTTTGAATTTGTTAATACAGCGGATTTTGCTGTATCTCCGAATTTCCATTCACTTCATCGATCGGAATTAGTGGCAATTGCTTATTAAAAGTCCAAGTGTTGTAACTCTGTACATCTTTATTTAATGCCTCGTGCCATCCACGATTGGCTTCCGATGTATAACGTGTGATGGTTTCGCCACGCCTCAAAGCATCGAAATAACGATGTCCCTCGCCCACCAATTCTTTTCTTCGTTCCATATAGATACGTGCCAATGAAACGTTGGCAGCCGTAACTTGGCGGCTCGCTGTGGTGGTTCGGTTGGTTACGATGGCATTAAGATACTGTGCAGCCTTTGCCTTATCGCCCGCTTGGAAAGCCGCTTCGGCAGCGTTAAGATAAAGCTCCGACAGGCGCATCACTGGCACATTGCTCAAACGGGTATCGCCGTTTATGGCGGGCAACTTGTTCAGATACACCCTAGCCCCATTGAAGACATTGGCCTTTTTCTCCTTACTCGAAGTGGCTGCTTTCCATACGTCGCGACGCACATCGTTGGCATCGGTGTTCAACGAGTCTACAAATGCCTTAGTTGCAACCATGTCACCATAGCCTTTGGGCACGTCCTTAGCGTCGGTATCCTCGGTATAGAGGTAGCCAATACCCTCTCGGTCGGTCCATTCGCTACTAGTTATGGCTATCTCGAAAATCATTTCATTGCCATGGTGAGCATCGTTCTTGCTCCACGCTGTGGCATATTGCGTAGGCGTCCATAGCGAGTAAGGCGAGTTTTGTATAACGTCTTCGGCATCGGCAAGGGCTTTTGCCCAGTTGCCCATGGTGAGATAAACCCTCGAGCGCAGGGTTTTCGCCGTCCAAAGGTTCACATATCCCGTGTTGGGAGTCTTCACCAAGTTGCCCTGAATGGCCTCATCAAGGTCTTTCAATATCTGCGTATAACATTCGGCCACCGTGTTTCGCTTCACCTTGGCGTTAGGATCTAGCACGCTGGTGTTGGCTGGAGCACCCCACGAAGCCCCTTGATCTTGGGTGTAGGGTTTACCGTAGATGCGGGTAAGGTCGAACATGGCCATGGCACGAAGCACCTTCGCCTCGTCGCGACAGAGGTTAATAACCGAGTCGGCTTTCGTTCCGCGGTCGGTTAGCGACCCATTAGCGGCTGCCTCCACAATGCGGTTAGCACGTGCGATAACGATAAACGCACTACGCCAAACAGAGTTGCCATAGTTGAACTCTTCGGGTTTGTTACCCTCTTGACGATACCAGAAAGGTGCCCTAGTGCTTCCGTATTTCGAGTTGTACTGCATATCTTCGCCACGCATCTCTGCATAAACGAAGAATGTAGCCCCATAATAGTCCACGTAATTGCTGCTACGACCCTTCAAGGCGTTATACAATCCGATGCGGGCGTTGTTCAGGCTCTCGCTGTTGGTCAAAGCGCGCTCTTCGGGAAGACCCGTTCCCGGTTCCCTATCGAGCCAGTCGTTTCCACATGCCGTTATGCTAAAGGCCAATGCCAATGCAGCGACGGTCTTGCCGGTTGATTTTATGATGTTCATATTCTATATGCTTCTTGTTTGTATATATATGATAATGTGTGGGTGTTTAGAACCCAATCTCTACACCGAAGGTATAGGTACGCAGCTGTGGCGTTTCGAAACCGGCCGCTCCGCTTACAGGTACTTCGGGGTCTACGTATAGCTTGCTCGACTTAAATGTGAGCAGGTTGTTGCTCGAGAAGTAAACGCGTGCCTTGGTCAAGCCCAGTCGGCGCAGGTAGTCTTGAGGTGCAGAGAAACCTAAGGTGAGGTTCTTCAGTCGTAGATAGTCTAGCGGCATCATCCAACGCGACGAGTAAACACCTGTGCTGCCATATTGGAACTTCGGCAATTTGGCCGACGTGTCGTCCGGACCTTTCCACATATCTTCGAGCTTGTTGTAAGAAGGCGTGCTACCCCGATACATCTCGGCACCACCATTAGAGTGTTGGAAGCGCAGATAGTCGTAAGCGTCGCCACCCAATTGGTAGGTAAAGGTGAGGCCCAGATCGATGAATTTCCACGTGATGTTGTTGGTTATACCGCCCTGTATGGCCGCTTCACTGCTACCCAAAATCACCTTGTTCGCCTTGCCCACCTCAGTGGTTGTTTTGCGCGAAGGGTTATTGGGGTCGTTAATGTAATATTGTTCCTTACCCGTCTTCGGGTCTACACCTGCATATTCATAACCGTAATAGGCGTTATAGGTTTCGCCCACGCGGTGAAGAATTAAGCGCGGATAGTCGGTATCGGTAGCTTCGTTTATTAAACCGTTAAGCGATAGCACCTTGTTACGGTTATGTCCCATGTTGAGCGACGTGCTCCAAGTGAAATCTTTCTTAGAGATGTTCACCGAAGAGATGGTTAGCTCGAAACCCGAATTACGCAATGAGCCGATGTTTCGGGCTTGCGTTGCACCCGAGCCACTGAAATATCCCGGTATGAAAGATATGGGCATATCGTAGATAAGGTCGCTGGTGGTGCGCGTGTAATAGTCGAACGTAACGTTAATGCGGTTAATGAAGCTGAGGTCAAGTCCCACATTGAGGGCCTTGTTCTTCTCCCATTTCAGGTCGGCATTACCTGCTGTGGTTACACCTATTCCGGGTTTGCCATCGTATCCCTCACCATATTTAAAGAGGTTGAAGTATCCGTAGCTCGAACTTGGCTGCGTTCCGTTCAATCCGTACGAAACTCTGAACTTACCATCGTTTATCACGGGGCGCAGGGAAGCGAAGAATGGCTCTTCGGTAAAGCGCCATGAACCCGACACCGACCAAAAATCACCCCATCGGTTGCTACGTGCCAGACGCGAACTACCATCGCGACGGAAACTGAAACCTAGGTAATAGCGGTTGGCGTAGTTGTAGTTTACGCGACCAAGATAAGACACGAGCCTGTTTTGTACAAACTCGGTCGATGCCTTTGTCGTTCCGGCATTGCTTATTTCGTAAAGGTCGCCAGGATAGTTCGAACCGTTAAGATAGTTCACCGTGTAGGTGTAATCTTCCGTTTCGAAACCCAACAGGGCGTCGAGGTTGTGTTCCCCAAACGACTTAACGTAGTTAAGCTGCGACTGGGCGTTGAGCTGTTGAACATCAACTAACATGCGTTGGAAGTTTCCGCCAGCAGATGCGCCGTCGCCCGAATAGCGGTCCCACAGCACACTTTGGTTGCCCGCAATAAAGTCGTAGACAACTTTCTGGCTGAATTTAAGCCCATCTAGTATCTTAAAGTCGGCCTTCAAGCTATTGAAAGCCCTATGTACCACGTTCTTGTCGCTTTTATGTTGCCACTGGTATAGTGGGTTTCGGTTGAAATATCCGCCACCAGGAGCAAAGCTTCCATCGGCATTATAGGCCACCGATGAAGGCGTTTGCATCAATACGTAGTTAGCAATGGGCGCGTCGTAGCCACCACTTTCACCCGAAACGCTCTGTCCCATCTTCGAGAACATTGAGCTTAGGTTCAGCGTAAGCCTACCCCAAGTGTGGGTAACGTTGAGGTTTCCCGTGAGGCGCTCTAGCGATTGTTGCTCGGTTATACCATTTTGTTTGGTGTAGGCAGCCGACGCATAGAACATTGTACGTTCGTTTCCACCCGACACATTGGCTTGATAGTTCTGGTGAGTACCCGTTCTGAAGAGCAGCTTTTTCCAGTCGGTCCATCCCGTTGCGGGCATAGCTGCAAACTCGTCTATATCTTTCGCGGCTTGTTCCGCTGCCTTTTCGGCTGTCAGTTTTTCTTCGTAGAGGTAGTAATTCTTCAATCCCTCTTGCAAAACAGCCCTTCGTTCGGGTCCGCTAAGTTGCGGACGATAGTCCACAGCCATGTTAGACGCACCCCAATCGCTTCTGAAATCTACTCTGGTTTTGCCTCGGCTGCCGCTCTTCGTTGTGATAACCACAACTCCGTTGGCTGCACGCGACCCGTAAAGCGAGGCTGCCGCCGCGTCCTTAATAATGGTTACGTTCTCAATATCGTTGGGATTGATGGTAGCAAGCACGTTTGTTCCGGCGCTGCTATAGTCAAATTCGCTGATGTTACCTGATGTTACAGGGGTTCCGTCGATAACATAGAGGGGCTCGTTGCCTGCGTTGATAGAACCCATACCACGTATACGCACCTGCGAGACGGCTCCAGGCGAGCCCGACTCTGATGTAATGGTTACGCCAGGCACACTTCCTGCCAGCTTGTTCTCAACAGACAGCACAGGAACGCTTTCTAAAGCCGATGTATTAACTGTGGAGGCGGCTCCCGTAAACGAAGATTTCTTGAAGTTTCCGTAGCCCGTCACCACCACTTCATCAAGCAGTCGGCTATCGGGATCAAGCTTAATGGTCATCTGCTTGGCTGCTTTCACGGTCTTGGGAGTCATTCCCACGTATGTAATCTCTAATTTTGCGCCATCGGGGGCATCGATAGAGAATTTACCATCAATGTCGGTTACGGTACCCAAGGTCGTTCCCACAACCTTTACCGTTGCTCCAACGATGGGCTCACCAGTGTCGCTTGATGTCACTACACCGCTAAATCGGTCGTCGGCCAGTGCTGTTCCGATAACAAGGAACAGTCCGGTCAGGATCATTGCTAATCTTTTTACCATAAAAAACCTTTTAATCTGATTTATCCTTTAACTTTCTTTCTACTTCGTTCGCGCTCCCGTTCGATTTCAATCAACTTAATTGGAGCTGTTCGTAAATGTGTGTCGACGGCCATTTCATCTAGCTTTCACCGTCTATGCTTTCTATCAATATAATCTGTATGAGCATCTTTTAAAACTGCATATTTATCTACACAAAAGAACTAATGTTTGCTTTCGAATTCTTATCTATTATCTGTAAAGAGCTGCAAAAGTATGATAATTTATTAGTTTAGCCAAGAAATTTATTATAAAAACATTGTTTTTGGTATGAATTTATAGTTTTATGCAGTTTTTATGTATGTTTGAATATAAATTGATGTTATACATAACGTATGCAAATCGACGAATGGCAGGTGGCTTTGTGACGAATGACAGGTGGGTTTGTGGCGAATGGAAGGTGGGTTTGTGGCGAATGGCAGCTGGCTTTGAGCATGGCAGGGGCGCATCATGCATCGGCATTTTACCCCGCAAGCAACATTTATTGGCCTACAAATCACAGCTTAACTCACCCCCACCCCTCAATTAATGCTTCGCACACACCAACCAATTAACCATCACATAAGCTTCTTTTGCTAAAAAAGGTTAAAGCCTCTATATATAATAATGTGTATGCAAAAGTTTTATTTACTTTTGCGCGGCAAATGGTTTGCATGACATCGAGATGCGCGAACTATTGCAACATGCACCGAACGAAATAACAACATAGCGCCATGCAAGAAAATTTAGTGATCGTTGAGAGCCCCGCAAAGGCCAAAACCATAGAGAAATTCCTTGGAAACGACTTCAAGGTGATGTCTAGCTACGGACATATTCGCGACCTGAAAAAGACCGGATTGAGCGTGGATCTAGACACTTTCGAGCCTTATTACGAAATTTCCGACGATAAGAAGAAGGTGGTTAGCGAACTGCAAAAGGCGGCAAAGGACGCCAAACGCGTATGGTTGGCAAGTGATGAAGACCGCGAAGGGGAAGCCATATCATGGCATTTGTGCGAGGTTTTGGGTCTAGACGAAGACAAAACCAACCGTATCGTGTTCCACGAGATTACTAAACCCGCCATACTTAGGGCCATTGAAGAGCCGCGACGTGTGGATATGAACCTCGTTGACGCGCAACAAGCACGACGTGTACTCGATCGCATGGTGGGCTTTATGCTTTCGCCCATCCTTTGGCGCAAGGTTAAGCCATCGCTTTCGGCAGGTAGGGTGCAGAGCGTAGCCGTTAGATTGGTGGTAGATCGTGAACGCGAGATACACGCTTTCAAACCCGAAGCCTTCTATCGCATCGTCGCCATCTTTGCCATAACCAACGCCGAGGGCGGCATCACCGAAGTAGACGCCGAACTAGACACGCGTTTTAAGACCCACGAAGAGGCCTTGGCCTTCCTCGAAAAGTGCAAAAACGCCGATTTCATCGTAGAAAGTGTAACCAAAAAGCCCGTAAAACGTTCGCCGGCACCACCCTGTACCACCTCAACACTTCAACAAGAGGCGGCCCGAAAGCTAGGTTTCAGCGTGTCGCAAACCATGATGGTAGCCCAAAGACTATACGAAAGCGGTCGCATTACCTACATGCGTACCGACAGTGTGAACCTCTCGGGTCTTTGCATTAACGCCACCAAGGAAGAGATTACCCAACAATGGGGCGAGCAATACAGCATGCCACGCAACTTCCACACGCATTCGAAGGGCGCACAAGAGGCACACGAGGCCATCCGACCCACCTATATGAACGTCACGAAGATTGACGGAACACAACAAGAAAAGAAACTGTACGACCTGATTTGGAAGCGAACGGCTGCCTCGCAGATGGCCGAAGCCCAACTGGAAAAGACCCGTGTAGCGATAAACGTTTCGGGAACGACAGAGCATTTCATCGCTACGGGCGAGGTACTGGTGTTCGATGGGTTCTTGAAAGTGTATCGCGAGTCTACCGACGACGAAGATGAAGGACAGGCAGATGCATCGAGAATGCTGCCACCCATTAGCGAAGGCGACAAGCTGGAACGACGTGAGATAACCTCTATCGAGCGTTTTAGCCAAGGTCCTTCACGCTATACCGAGGCCAGTTTGGTACACAAGATGGAAGAATTGGGCATTGGTCGCCCCTCCACTTATGCCCCAACAATCAGCACGATACAACAGCGCCAATACGTAACACGTGGCGACAGCAAGGGCAAAGAGCGCCAATACGTGGTTGATACGCTAAAAGGCATTGTCGTAACCAGCAAAAACAAGAAAGAGAATGTTGGTGGCGACAAGGGTAAACTGCTGCCAACCGACATCGGCATCGTGGTAAACGACTTCCTGATGGAGAGTTTCCCCAACATCATGGACTACAATTTTACGGCGAGCGTAGAGGAAGATTTCGACCGCATTGCCGAAGGACAAGAGCAATGGAAGGCAATGATGAAAGACTTTTACGCCGGCTTTGGTCCTACGGTAGACAGCGTGATGAACGCCCGTTCGGAACATAAGGCGGGCGAACGTGTGTTGGGCGAAGACCCCGCAACAGGCAAACCGGTGCTCGTAAAGATAGGCCGTTTCGGTCCTGTGGCACAAATTGGTATCGCCAGCGACGACGAAAAGCCACGCTTCTCTAACCTTACTGCGGGCCAAAGCATCGAAACCATCACCCTGGAAGAGGCGCTCGAACTGTTTAAATTGCCACGAACCATTGGCGAATTCGAGGGTAAACCCGTGGTGATTGGTACGGGAAGGTTCGGCCCTTACATCCTACACGACAAGAAGTACACGTCGTTGCCCAGCACCGAAGACCCCACTTCGGTGACGCTAGAAACGTCGGTGGCCCTTATCGAGCAAAAGCGTATGCAGGAAAAGCAAAAGCACTTGAAGTCATTTGCCGAAGACCCGAAGCTCGAAGTGATAAACGGCAAGTTCGGTCCATACCTCGCTTACGACGGCAAAAACTACAAATTGCCCAAAGATCTGCACGATAAGGCCAGCGAGCTGACCTACGAGCAGTGCATGGAACTGGTGAAAACAACACCCACCAAAACCAAGCGCACAACTCGAAAAGCCGCCACCAGCAAGGCAAAGAAGTAAACTAGCGCCGGCAAAAGGCCGAATAGCGCATAAGCTAAGCACCAACATGCACAACGATTTGCAATGCCCCACCACCCCCAACAAGATGCAAGGCGCATGCCATCGCATCATACTCGTTGGTTATATGGGGGCAGGCAAAACCACCATCGGTAAGGCTTTGGCAGACGAATTGGGCATGCGCTTCTACGATCTAGACTGGTATATCGAGACACGCATGCGTAAAACGGTGGCCCAATTGTTTGCCGAACTGGGCGAAGAGGGTTTTAGGCGCATCGAACGAAACATGTTGCACGAGGTGGCCGAGTTCGAAGGGGTGCTCATTAGCTGTGGGGGCGGCACGCCATGCTTCTTCGACAACATGGAATATATCAACCGGCAGGGTATCACGCTTTATCTCAAAGCCTCGCCCGACGTGCTGTATAAACACCTGAAAATGGGCAAGACGGTACGCCCACTATTACTCAATAAAACGCCCGACGAGGTGGAACGCTTCATCAGCGACCAGCTTGCGGCACGCGAACCCTACTACCTGCGCGCCCACCATACGCTCGACGTGAGCCTGATGGATAACTACGAGAAGATAAAGATTTCGGTGGCGCAGGCTCGGGCCATGCTCAATGTGTAGCATGTAGCCATAAGTTACCACTCAATATTTATAACAGAACCCACAAATAGCAGAAATGAAGAAATGGACTATTGAAGATTCGAAGGAACTGTACAACATCAACGGTTGGGGCACTTCGTTTTTTGGCGTTAACGATAAGGGCGACGTGTATGTGTCGCCATGTAAGGACAACACCGAGATAGACTTGCGCGACGTGATGGACGAGCTAGCTTTGCGCGACGTTACGCCACCTGTGTTGTTGCGTTTTCCCGATATCCTCGACAGTCGCATCGAGAAAACGGCCAGCTGTTTCAGGCAAGCTTCCGAGAAATACGATTACAAAGGCGAGAACTTTGTTATCTACCCCATCAAGGTTAACCAAATGCAACCCGTGGTAGAAGAGATTATCTCGCACGGCCGTAAGTTCAACCTTGGCCTTGAAGCTGGCTCGAAGCCCGAACTGCACGCCGTTATCGCCGTGCAATGCCAAAGCGACTCGCTCATCATCTGCAACGGATATAAGGACCAAAGCTATATTGAGCTGGCGCTTTTGGCACAAAAGATGGGCAAGCGCATATTCCTCGTGATCGAGAAACTAAATGAGTTGGAACTCATTGCACGTGCTGCCAAGAAGCTAAACGTGCGTCCCAACCTGGGCATTCGCATCAAGTTGGCCTCATCGGGGTCGGGTAAATGGGAAGAAAGTGGTGGCGATGCCAGCAAGTTCGGCCTAACAAGTAGCGAACTGTTACAGGCTCTTGAGCTGCTCGACCAAAAGGGTTTGCACGACTGCTTAAAGCTGATACACTTCCATATCGGGTCGCAAATCACCAAGATACGCCGCATTCAAACCGCCCTTCGTGAGGCTTCGCAGTTCTATGTGCAGCTACATAAGATGGGGTACGATGTAGATTTCGTGGATTGTGGTGGTGGATTGGGCGTAGACTACGACGGAACGCGGTCGCCAAGCAGTGAAAGCTCGGTGAACTATTCGATACAAGAATACGTAAACGACTGTATCTACACCTTCGTTGAGGCTGCAAACAAAAACGGTATAGACCATCCCAACATCATTACAGAGAGTGGACGCTCGCTAACGGCTCACCATAGCGTGCTGGTTATCGACGTGTTGGAAACGGCTTCGCTACCCGAAATGAAGGAAGAGTTTGAGCCTTCGGAGAGCGATCACCAACTGGTGAAAGACCTTTACGACATCTGGGACAACATCAACTCACGCTCGATGCTCGAAGACTGGCATGATGCGGAGCAGATTAGAGAAGAGTCGCTCGACCTTTTTGCCCACGGATTGGTTGACCTTCGTACGCGAGCAGAGATCGAAAGCATGTATTGGAGCGTGTGCCGAGAGATCAACACCATCGCCAAAGGCCTGAAACACGTGCCCGAAGAATTGCGCAACATGGACAAAATCTTAGCAGACAAGTACTTCTGCAACTTCTCGCTCTTCCAATCGCTACCCGACAGTTGGGCCATCGACCAGCTTTTCCCCATCGTTCCCATACAAAGGCTCGACGAAAGGCCCACACGCAACGCCACGCTACAAGACATTACGTGCGACAGCGACGGAAAGATAGCCAACTTCGTTACCAACCGCCACATCTCGCATGTGTTGCCTGTGCACACGCTTCGCAAAAGCGAACCTTATTATTTGGGTGTGTTCCTCGTTGGCGCATACCAAGAAATACTTGGCGATATGCACAATCTCTTCGGCGATACCAATGCCGTGCACGTGTCGGTAAAGGATGGGCAGTATCACATCGACCAGATTTTCGACGGCGAAACGGTTGAAGAGGTACTGGCATACGTACAGTATAACCCCAAGAAGCTGGTTAGGCAGCTCGAAATATGGGTGACGAAGAGCGTTAAGCAAGGTAAGATTTCGCTCGAAGAGGGTAAAGAATTCCTCTCGAATTACCGTTCGGGATTGTACGGATACACATATTTGGAGTAAGCCAAAGCTACGAATTAGCAAGCTTATAAGCATATAAACAATTAAAGTTCATGAGTTGGTTGTCGCACGGATATCAGCTCATGAACTTTTTTGTTAAGGCATACGAACAACGCCAAGCTTGCTTGGGCTTCGCCTTAGCCAAGAATGTGCATCAGCTGAACGGAACTTTTAGCTGAGCGGAAAGGCGAAACAGGCTTTTCGAAGAACGAGAAAAGCATAAGCATAGGAGCGCTTATAAAGGTGGGACGCACTCTTTTTCGTTCCTCAAAAGTCAGTTATCGCACCACCAAAAAACAGAGATCAACATCCCATCATTGCCTTTTTAGAAATCAACAGCTTAACATCAAGCACCTATTGAAACGTTGCAGATGCTATTCTATATAAACAAGAGGGCTACAATCGATAAGTTGGAACCCTGTTCCATATCATCCGGAATGCTGTTCCATATCAATTGGAACGCGATTCCATTTCATCCGGAACAGCGTTCCAAGTTAGCGAGAACACGCCATGCACTGAAAAAGCTGACTACAAAGGCATAACAAGCGGCTTATCAAAGCTCACCTGCGACAATACGCAACACGGCCTTTTTGATAGGAAACAGGCATCTTGCTTGGCAGAAGAAAATATCGACATGTTTTAAAGAACAAGCAATCTTTGCTCACCAACAATGCTAATTACGCCCCTCTCCCCCATCGGAGAGGGGTTGGAGATTGAGGCCTCATCTTACGATTACGCCCTCTCTCCGCAACGAATATGGCATTTTCTTGCCATAACCGATACGAATTAAGATGGTGGGATACTCGTTGGTAAGTCCCAATTTCTGTGCAAGCTGCCCCGACAATGAGGCCTCTTCGTTGGGTTGGTTTAGGTAAGCGTGTGCAATTCCCATTTGCGTGGTCCTTAAAAGGATGCGTTCGAGGGTTCGTCCTAAGTTCACCCATTGCTCAATCGTATTGTCCTTGCTGGTCAGTAGCACCAGATGAGAGGCTGAAGCAAGATTTTTGCTATCGCTCTTGTTCTGCTTTTTCTCGTTGATGGCTTTGGCCATTATCGGCTTTGCGATAAACTTGGGCACGTTTGGTGCACCAAATACGGCATAGCTTAGTCCGTCTTTCGTTTCATCCTGGTGCTTCTTGTTATACCGCATCCACAGCTGCAACTCCTCCTTAAAGGCCTTGTTGTGCATTTGCAGATGGTTGCCCGCATATACCATTTCGGTTATCGCAGCGTATGGCGACGAACCATTCTTATAGAAATGCACGGCAATGGAAGGTTCTGCAGCGACGTTCTTTAACAAGGCAATGCTGTCATCAGGGATGATTTTACCGTCATATCTGCTCCTGTTGGTCTGCCGCAGGGGGATTTGGGCGAACAAAGGGCTTGCCACATCATGGCTTTGCTTGGCTAGAAGCACCCTAATTACACCCTCGCTAGTAACTGCCACCCTTGATTCATACCCCTTATGGGCGGCTGCAATACAGAGATTTTCGGCAGCACAGCCAAGACTCACGAACAATTCGCGGTGGTTTGGATCGACAACTGGCAGCGACTTGGTGAAGTCGGGGATAATGTCTATCTCCCCATCTGCTATCTTAAACAACCATGGTTGCGTGTTATGGCCCGATGGGGCCTTAACAGCCTGCGCTATCATAAACAGATAGTCGGCTTCTTGGGCTAATACATTACTCATCATTCCTACAAATAAGATAAGTGTTACGAATATTTTTCTCATCGCTCATTAATTAAGTTGACAAGTTAACAAGCTAACGCGTTGACAAGGGAAGCACGAAGCAGGCAAGGCGTTTGGGTCTAACTTCGCATTCGGCGCACCCCTAACTTAGGCATTAAACTTGCTTTATCCATAAATCAATAATTAAGTCTATACCTTTAATAATCTGCTCCCAGCCCTCGTCGCTCTGCAAGTTGATGCCGTTATACGTGGGACTTTGGTCCTCAATCAGCACCAAATAGCTGATGGCAGCAGAGAGAATGGTGGCCAAGGCCGCCACTTCGGTGTGGCTGGAATGGGTAAAACCACTTACGGCCTTTATCAGTTCACAGCCATTTCGTGCCCTACTGTCGCGCAACTGCTGAGTGTTCTCATTGTTGGCGGTGAGTTCCCAACGGCACAAACGCCTCAACGTGACGTCGTTTCGCAACTGAACGATTTGCTCGCGAAACATTCGCTTAAGGCTTCCTGCCACATCCGCCCCATTGATCATGTGCATATCGGTGTTGGCCCAATAGTCTTTGCGCAGCAAGTATTGAGCAATCAACTCGTCTAAGCCACCAAAATACCGATAGATAAGCATCTTCGAAACGCCCGCCTTTTGGGCAATGGCATTGACGCCGATGCGTTCGAAACCATCGTTGACAATGATGCTGTCAACTGCTTCGAGTATTTTCTCTTGTGTAAGTTCCTTGTCTTTCATTCCGTTTCTTATTTTAATGTTACCGATAAGTAACTACAAAGTTAGGTTACTTATCGGTAACATGCAACTAAGAGCAGGTAAAAACGCTCTTCTTTACACAAAGTTTAACGTATGCCAAAGGTGATTATGGCCCTTTCCACATGCCTCAAACAGTAGGCTAAATCGGTGTTTGACAAGAAGTTCAATAAGTAAAGGGCATTTAAACCACGTTAACAGTGATAATGCCCTCACAATATAAAACCTCCTTATAAAGAGATAGTTACAAGAAAGGCATGCCATAAAAAGGGTTAAACCTATATGAGTAAGATTGATATATCATACCCTCTTCGTATCTTTACAAAATATTTGAGGGGTGTTGAGCCAATAAATTGTAGCCCACCTTGTTACGACAAGCGAGCAATAACGGCACATCAGACGGACTATCACCCTATGACAGGCGGGCGATGTTGTCAAAACAGGGCGACCATTTCACCGCAATGAGGCTACCACAACACGATTAAAAGCGAATGGTAGCAACCCAATGGGCAGACAGTAATTTACCCACAACCCACGACTTAAATGCCAAGCACCCTGCCACCCCACCCTTCGTGGCATGCTGGCGTCCCATTTATATTACTTACACACTTAAACTTTCGCTTATGATTAGAAACGCTTTTTATTTTATCGCATGTGCTTTCGCGCTCGTGATTATTGGTTGCACGGGCGAGAAACAAGTGGCCGAAGGTGCCATTAAGTTGGATAAATTTACCCATTCGAGTTGTAAGGATAGAGCCGCCACAGTGCCAATGGACTATGTTGGCAAGCCAATACCAACGGACGGAGAGTATATTGAATATGAGGCTGACAATGATGGCAACCTCATCGTTAAGCACGTGAATGCCGTTTTCAATTGCCGTCCCGAGAGCTTAAGGGCTTCGCTGACCGAAGCCGACGGGGAAATAACCCTCAATGAGACAGAGGTTGATGGACAAGCCGACTGTTTTTGTCCTTACGACTTGAACTTTAAGATTGGCAAACTCACCAATCGCAAGTACACGCTTACCGTTTTTCAGAATTCCAAAGCTCACAAAAAGTTCTCCTTTGAGTATCGTAAAGGCTTGCACGGAAAAGCGGTGATAAGGATAGGAACGCCAATAGAAAAGGACCTATAACTACAAAAGGCGGTTTATCTTCTATCGGCAATTAGGGCTTTTCAATGCTATATGCCTTCGGAAAACCTAATGGTCGGAGGGGAAATTATATGGGCATACGAGCCATGGTTTTGCAGGTGGTTCGTATGCCCTATATGAATATGGAGTGTTTAGCCGAGCGGGTTAAGCCATTGGGTGCATTATGTAGCCTCAAACCTAAATGCTTGAAGATGCGCCATGCACTGACTTTCCTATTTAAGAAAGGTTGTTGCGATACCATTTTCGGTCTATCTTACCATTAGGCGTTTGCGCCAAAGCATCCACCTGCTCGTAAAATAGCGGCACTTGGTGCGTCTCTAAATGCGCTTTTAGTCGGCGTGCCAAGTCTTTAGGATTAATGGGCGCTTGCTTATCAGCGACAACAAGCAATTTTAATGCTTGGCCCAAAATGGGATGGGGCACGGCGATGCACACGCAAGCCTTTACTTCGGCGAAGCTGTTGGCAACCGACTCAACCTCTTGCGGACTAACCTTGAATCCGCCCGTGTTGATAACATCGCTATCCCTACACTTGAAGCGCAGACGCCCTTGTTCGTCTATCTCGCCCCAATCGCAGGTGGTAAATCCATCGCTAGCTAGCGGTTCGTAGGCGGTTTGCTCGCCCATGCGCAGATAACCGCTCATCAGCGTGTCGCCCGAGCAACGTATATAGCCATCGGGAGTTATGGTGAAGCGCGTGTGAGGCAGAGCTTGGCCTACACATCCTGCCACATGCTGGTGAGTAAATTCAAAGGTGGCGACCACTCCTGTTTCAGTAGAGGCGTAGGTGTTGTATAGTCGCGTATGGGGCAACTGCCTGTGAATGTCGGCCATTGTGGCTGCGTCTAAGGCATCACCGCCCGTCTCGATGAACGCCATCTTTGTTGCCAAGTTCTCCATCTGCGTGCCACCGAACTTCGCAAGCATGCGTATACACGACGGAACAAGGAAGGCTGCAACGCCCATATCGTTGCCTTTGGCAGCTATGGCGAAGAACTCGTTGAGGTCTAATTTGGGCATAAGATGGCATGTGGCACCCGTTTCGATGGTGGCAAATACCTTAGACAGGCAACCCAAGTGGTTGAGTTGGCCTGGTATGATAAAAGTAATGTCGGGGTGATAGGCTTGTCCATGCGTGATGTTCTCGGCATTGGCGGCAATGGCGAGCGTGCTAATAACAGCCCCTTTGGGTGCGCCAGTGGTGCCTGTGGTAAACAACACGTCGGCCGAACCTTCGGGAAAGGTGAACCCTTGCAGGGCTTTTTCCATCTTGCTAACCTGTTCGGGTGTGGCGGTAGCGGGCAAAAGCGCGGCCACAGCACCCGAAATGTGCGTGGCGAAGTAGTTAATGATGAAGCCGATGTTGGATGTAGCGGTGAGAACGACGCCCTTTCCCCGCATATTTTTGTAGTGTTCAGCACACGCCACTGCCTGATCGTACAGCTGACGATAAGTTATGGAGTCGTCGGCAGTTACCACCGCCACCTTATTGGGTGTGGTGTGGGCATGCCTTTCGATGCGTGCTTCAATGCTAAGCATTGCCTGCCATCTTTCGTTGAACCATCTCTGCAAGGGTGTCTAGACTCTTGAAGTTGGCCGGAGTGGCGTCGGTGGCATCCACTTGTATGTTAAACTTGTCTGACAAGAGCATCATAATCGTGGTGACATCTAACGAATCGAGTTCGGCCATCAAAAATTCTGAGTCTAAATCAACCAATGGCAGGGCATCTTCTAATATCGTTTTAATCTTTTCTTTCATTGCTTAATGAGGTTTGGTATGGGGTGTTTGCGTTACGCGCAGCATGCCATAGCATGCTGATTGATGGCGGTATGTGGCACACATAATCATATATAAAGTGCGCGTTAACCCATGGATAACGCGCACAAAATTAATAACAATCGTACAAACGACAAGCTTTTTCTTGGAAAAAAGCTTAATTTGGCCGTGGGAATAAGGCCAATAAGTCTAGCAATAGCTATCAGACTTTTGGAACGAAAAAGACCAATTGACTGTTTGGAACAATCTTACTAATCGTAGAAATTAGGCCTATTGACTAGCCAAAGACGTCGTGTTACTTGGGCTAATTAAAGGGATTGACCAGCAAGAGCAGGTCTGGCTGATTAGGCAAACCTATCCTTTGGCTTCCAACTTTCTAAGCCCTGGCGTTTAATTTCCTTCGTCTGCGCTCTCGTCTCTTAGATAATAGAGGTCGCCCGAGAGTATTTGTTTCACTCGCGCAAATAGTTCGATACCCATCAGCGTGAACGATATTGCCTTACCATCGGGGGTTATCAAGATGCACTTGGGAATGTCGCGAACCCCAAAAAGATTGGCCGAGGGCGACACTTTGTTTTGCGTGTCGTAGGCCTGCAACCATCCTGGGCGATTAATTCCGAGTGCTTTGACGGTGCGAATCCACGCATCTCTTTCCCTATCGATAGACATGTTCACCATGGCGAACTTGTCGGTGGCATCGCGCGTTTCGTCGTATATGCGCTTAAGGTTTTGCATTTCGTCGAGGCATCCCGGTGCCCACGAAGCCCAAAAGGTTAGCAACACGTGCTTACCACGTAAGTCGCTAAGCATGATTGTGCGACCATCTTCTTGCGGAAGACGGATGTCGGGCACTTCGTTTCCTTCTCCCAAACTCAACGCCTTGATGTTGTTTTCGAGCGTTTGGGTATATGGATGCTTGGCCAATGCGGGCGAAATGCATTGCGCCAACTGGCGTACATAGCCCTTATTGAAGAGCGGCAACAAATCGCGATTTATCAAAAGCGGAGCAAGTGGAAGGTCGTTGTGCTCGAGCAAGAATTGCATTCGGTTGGCGTTCCATTCCACTTCTACCGCCGCACGCAGAGCCTGACGAGCGTCCCTACCCGCATTTGTGGCCATGAAATCTGCTCCCTTACGACGTTGCAAAGCCAAAACCGAGTCGTTATAGGCAAGGTCGCGCTGACGTGCGAGGGCAAAATAGGCTTGGTATAGCGTGTTGGTGGTGGGCCCGGTAACAGTGGCGTCGGCGCCTTGAGTAATCGTTGGCACCACGATATTTACTTCGCCCGACTCGACCCACACGGGAATGGCACCACTTCCAAGCCCCGTTACATAGTAAAGCATAGAGGGATTGGCAGGCGTTATGTTGCGATTGAAGCGAAAACGACCTTTATTTGTTACGGTGGAAGCGACCTGAACGAGATTGCCATCACCATAATCAACGCAGAGCGACACGTTCTTGACCTTCGCTTTGGCACCTGCCGCCACCAGCGAGTTTATCTGTCCGCGAATCACACATGTCTCGGTGTTGTCTTGGGGCAATGTGGGCGTGGGCAGTTGTGCCATAGCCTTGGTGGTCATTAGCGAACAAGCCAGCGTTAATGCAACGTTGCGCACAAGGGCAAACCTTTGTTGCCCCGTCGTATTCAACTTGCAAGCGCAGGTCGAGAGGGTGGCACACAGGTGTTGGCGAGTGAGGTGTATGGTTTTAATCATGACTTAGTTCTCCATTCTTTAAGCGTTTTACGGTGTTGAGCAGCTGTTCGCCCCGCAGGTCGAAACCTAATACATTGCCTTTGGGACTAATGAGAATTGTGCATGGAACGGTTGTGATATTATAGAGTTTTAGGACTTCCGAATCCCAACCTTTTAGCGTAGAGATGTGCTTCCAATCCTCGTTGGCAAGCTTGTTTTTGGTGATGCAGTCGGTCCACTCTTTCTTTTTGCTGTCTATCGAATAGCTAAGCACAACGAATTGTGCCTTATCGCCAGTGACCTTTAAGGCTTGCTTGATGAATGGGAACTCGCGACGGCAAGGCACACACCACGAAGCCCAGAAGTCGAGTAACACGTATTTGCCACGCAATTGGGATAGGCTGACCGTCTTTCCATCGGGCGTTTGCCCCTCGACATCTGGTGCGGGCTTGCCAATTTGCATATTTCCTGAGCGCACAATGTTTAAAAGTTGCTTGTACATGGGATGCTTACGCGTGTCGGCAGGCACTGCATTAAACAGCTGTTCCTCAATAATGTCGGGCTTAAAGTATTGCAACAGATGGTTTTTCATGATGTAGAGCGACACGGGCGACTCAAGATGTTGGCACACGAAGCGCATTGTGGCGGCTTGCAGGGCAAAGTTGTTAGCGCTGATTACCGACTTTTGGTATGACTGCACCGCCATTTTATTGGCAAGAATTGCAAGCGAAAGTCCTGCCTTCACACTGTCCATGCGTTCGCGAGCCTTACGGTCCATTTGTTCGGAGAGCTCTTGATACTCGAAGAACGTATTGTTGGCAGGCGTACCCTTTACCTTGGCTTGGGCGGGAAACTTAGCGCTGAAAGGCTGGATAACGATGTTGCCCGGTTCGAGAAACACCTGTACAGCCCCATTATCGAACCCCGTGATGGCGTAAGGAGTCATCACGGCGGGCGCAGTTCCCTTGAAAGCGAATTGCTTGTTGGTAACGTAGGCAGAATCTACAACCACCTCTTGGCTGTTTACCTCGTGGGTGAGGTACACCTTCCTCACAGTACCCTTGGAGTAACACAGGGAGTCGCTCAGCATCGTTCCCTTGATTACAAACTGCCCCTGTGCGTTAGCTGCAAGACTTGCAGTGAACAGCAAGAGCGGTATAGCATATCTGATGCGCATGGTTCTTGATGTTTAAAGTTATTATTTCTTTTGTTTTTTAAGTCGCTTTTGTTTTCCGCATGATGCGTGTTCTTCGTCACTCTCTATTTCTATAAAGGTTTATTGAACAAGCCCTAACCTATGTACAAGACATGGTTTTGCCGTATTTCCGTTGTAACGGAATACTGCAGAAAGGCGCGGAGACGCGATTAAATGGTGTGCAAGCGCCCATTGGGGTGGCGTATGCGGCCATCTCAGCGTATGATAACGTGGTTTTGCGTTTGTTCATGGCTTTGTTTTGAGCTTCTAACTCTCTCTAATATTTGCCTCGCATGTGCATACATATCATATATATGTGATGCTCGCGCTTGGCGCTTTGTAGTTTAATTGGGTTTATTCAGTCTGCTTATCTTCGGCTAGACGTTTTCCCTGTGTAAATAATACTCGTACAATAGAAATTAAGGGACAAGCCCTAACAAGTGAGTTTCACGTTGTAAAATTACGAAAAACATTAATTACCTCGTATAAATTCGTAATTAAAAAACCTTAATTGCTTTGTTTTCACCTTATTTATAGGCGTTTTAATAAAAACAGATGTCTACATTTAAGATTTCTGCTTACAGTTTAAAAGATGCCCATTTGTAAGATAGCGTATCATTTTTTCTTGGTCTTGATGCGGCTTTTGATAGACCGCACACTTCCAGGACTGATGCCAAGTATATCACCTGCATCGACCTCGCTCTTCCCCATCTTGCCCGTAACGATGAGAAAGAGATACTGACGCGACGACAGACTGTTGTATGCCCCATCTAACGAGGCCATGAATGGCGCGTCGATAAACTTAAAATACTCGATGAAATCGATGAAATCGCGACTGCTCCAGTGAACGGTGGAATGGTTTTGGAGGATGCTTTCGTAGAGCAACTTACCGTTGCTAAGCATCTTCAGCTCTTTATCTTTAAGGTTGTTTACGCGTTGTCGCAGCGCACTTAGTTCTTTATTGGCTTCGGTTTGTGAGTGTTTAAACTGGTCTAGCCGGTCGCTGTACTCGCTTATGAGCAGTCTTTTCTCCAAGATACTGCGCTTAGCCTTGGCCACTTTGTACTTATGGTAGAGCACTAGCGTAACAACTGCGAGCACCAACACCAATGCCAGGCATGCCACATATATTCGATACGAGCGTATTTCGCGCTCACTGGCTTCGACATCAAAGCGATTTTGTATTTCATATATATTGTTGGCTTGCCACCCTTGTTGCTGTTTGTCTTTGAAAATCAACAGCGAGTCGGCCGTGTCTGCTGCTCCTGCATAGTCGCCAGTTTTCTGTTTCAGCTTGAAAAGATTGTACAGGGCCTTCTCGCGAGTATAAATGTCGTCGCTTGAAAGGGCCTTTTGCAACAAGTCGAACGCCTTTTGGTATTCACCCCTACGCATATAGAGGTCGGTAAGGATGGTATAGGTATAGCTATCAGGGCGTTCTTTCAATGCGCGAAGTATGAATTTGGCCGATTTCACCGTGTCTCCAATCTGCCTGTAAGCGTCACTGATGTTGGCTAAGAGCACCGTTTGATTTTCGGAATCTAAGTATTGGTAGTGCTTCAGCGCCTTAAGCAGATAGGTTAGATTACTATCTGGCATGGCCAAACCACTGTATGCATTGGCGGTATAGGTTAGACTGTACGCCATCCACATTTTATTCTCGCCCTTTAGTGCCATTTCCCGAGCCTTTTTGGCATACGACAGCGCGGTGTTATAGTTCTTGGTGGTGAGATTAACATAGCTAAGGGTCGAAAAAATCTTGTGCATAAGCGCCAGACCACCATTCCCGCGAGCGGTGTTTTCGGCCTTTTTTAGCAATTTAACCGCTGCGGTAACATTGTCGCGGTTGAAAAAAAGGATGCACGCCTTATAGTAATAGGCCCTTGCAAGCATATCTTTGGGGCCGTGCTGCTCGTAATAAAATACGGGTAGGTCTATCGAATCGTTGTCGATAGATTGCATGTTTCGGTAGGTTGCTTCGGTTTTAAGCAGCGTAAAATAAGCCATTTCATCGCTGTTTTCCATTTCGTGCGCGGGTATTGCCTGCACTAGCGCGTAGGCTTTTTCTACGTTGTCTTGGCTCAACAACGAGTCTATTTGCTCTAATCTGCTTGAAGTGCGATTGTTACAGGCACTAATCAAGAAAATCAGGGCAAACAATGTCAGTAAAGGATATTGTTTATTGGCGCACATCATCGTTTTGGTTTCGTTGATAGTAGACCGCTTCCATGGTACATGCACAGATTAAAGGTTTGTCCTGCGAATGTTGTTGCACGTACAGCTTCGTTGCGGCGACATACGCAGAAGCAACCGAAGGCACAACCCGATTGCACCACAGGTTATTGGCGGCTCGTTAGCAAAATTATGAAAAATAGTTCGTTTAGCGTAATTTTTTCTACCTAAAAGATGAATTTTGGGCTTATTTTGTTGTTTTTGGTAGGGTTAATCGAACAGATGGGACAAGGACAACGGGGCAGATTGGCTAAATAAGGCTCATCCGTGGAATAAAACTCGCTTGGGTTGCTCACTTAAAGCTTTGCACAAAAACATGGTGTTTACTGGGTGCTCTCACTGCCATCACCTCCTGTTTTTACAACTGTTGCTTAGCGCATGCATCACTTTTGTCCCACGCTTTCAAAGCCTCTTTTCCGCGTTAAAACAACCTTTGCTTGGCGTTCTCACAACGCTTGTTTGCTGTTTTACAACCATTGGGGTCTTTCTAGCTGTTCGGGACTCCTGTTCCATATTAGATGGAACAACCTTCCAGATGAAATGGAACAGCCTTCCAGATAATCTGGAACACCATTCCAGCTAAGCGGTAACAAATCGTCTGACCATAAAGACCAACAAATCCTACATTTAATCGCATGATAAAAACACTCTTCACACACCGCCATTGGTGATTTTCGGCCATTCAAAATAACGCTATCTCAATAGCTTTTGCTGCTAGGATATACTCGATAAGAGCAAAGATTTTAGCCAATTTTGGTCTTCTACCGCCCTATTTTCATACAATTGAAACGCCCAAGGTTAGTAAATTTCGTTGCAAATAGCGAGATTTGCTTCGCTTTAAAGACACGCGAAAACCCTTTGTACATCGTATTGTTGCAGTGCAACATTTATTGTCCTGTCCGAATTTTTTATTTTGTTTGTATTAATAAAAGGCGTATATTTGCGAAAAATTGTTTTATAACGCACATCAAAAGTAATCAAAACGTTTACCCCAAGAAATCTGCCAACAATCAACACCATATTATAATATAGGCAAAACAGGAAGGCAAACGAAGGAGAAAACGCGAGAATACGGACGCCAAGTCCAATCAACCGACGAACAACTAACACTAAACGTGTAGCAATAAGAGTTAAACAACAGATTTACAAACTCGAAAATTGTAATACCTATGCAAAGAAACTTATCAAAACCAATGAATGTGATGTACTGGCTCATTGCACTATTGCTGTGCTGGAGTCAGGCGCACGCACAGGGTTCGGGTACTCCGGGCAACATTACGATTGAAGGCATTGTAATCGACAACAACACGAACGAACCCGTGGTGGGCGCCACCCTGAAGCTAAAAAACGGAAGCAGGGGTACGGTAACATCTGCCGACGGCAAGTTCATGATGCCAGGTCTGTCGGTGGGCGATGTGGTTCACGTAAGTTTTATCGGCTTCAAGTCACGCCAATTCACCGTGGGCAAGAAGCGGTTCGTAACAATCTACCTCGAAGACGACGCCAACCAGCTGGACCAGGTTGTGGTTACGGGATTCCAAAAACTCAAGAAGAACAGTTTTACGGGTACCGCTACGGTGGTGACGGGCGACGAGTTGAGGAAAGTAAACGTAAAGGATGCAGTGAAGGCCTTAGAGGCATTCGACCCTTCTTTCCGTATTATCGACCGTGGCGGTTTTGGCTCAGACCCCAACCATATCAACGAAATCAATATCCGTGGTGCCTCGAACATCCAACGTCAAGAGTTCGACGCCAACGGCCAAGCACTAACGCGGCGCACCAACCTCTTAGGAAATCCCAACATGCCAATCTTTATGCTCGACGGATTCGAGGTACCCGTGCAGAAGATTTACGACATGGATATCAACCGTATCCAAAGTATGACCATTCTCAAAGATGCCGCTGCCACCGCACTGTACGGTTCACGCGCTGCCAACGGTGTGGTTGTAGTAACGTCCGTTCCTCCAAAAGTGGGCGAGATACGCATCGAATACAACTCCACCCTAGAACTAACCTTCCCCGACCTGTCGGATTATAACCTGACCTCTGCCGCTGAAAAGCTGCAAGTGGAAAAAGATGCAGGCATTTATACAGCATCCAACAAAGTGGATCAGGTGGAAAAGGACATCGAATTTAATAATAAATTGAACGAAGTTCGCCGTGGTGTTAACACCGACTGGTTATCACGACCATTGCGTAACACGGCCAACTGGCGTAATTCATTAAATGTTTCAGGAGGTGTTAACTCTATTCGCTATGAAATCGCCCTAAACTACGATAAGAACGGTGGTGTAATGAAGGGTTCGTATCGTAATCGCTGGGGTACAGGAATGAAGATTGACTATCGCCTACACGAATGGCTTCAGATACAAAATCAAGCAACAATAAACCGCACAACGTACGAAGACTCACCATACGGAAACTTCGGAACCTATTCAACCTACATGCCCTACGAAGCCATTTTTGGCGAAGACGGCGAGATGTTGAAGAACTTACCTATGTCGAAGAAAGCCAATCCTCTTTGGCAACAACAAAACCTCGCGAACTATTCAGGTAGAGGCGGTATCACCGACTTTACTGACAACTTTGCACTGAACGTGTATTTCACACCCTCGCTTTACTTCCGTGGGTCGTTCAGTGTAACCCAGAGAACAACTGATAACAATGCTTTTGTAGACCCTAAAGACTCTAGGTTTAAGGCCTCCAGCGCCAATAAGAAAGGTACACTGAACATAACTGAGCAGGAAGACCTGAGTTGGAGCGCTAGAGGAGAAATGCATTTCAACCAACGATTAGATAAACATTTCGTCAATTTAACAGGAGCGATAGACCTACAAGAGCAGATAGCTAGAAATAAAGACCGTCGTTACGAGGGCTTTAGCCTAGGCCAGCTTGACACGCCCATTTATGCAGCACAGCAAGAAGGTAAGCCTGGCGACTCTAAAACCACAATTAGGACAGTGGGTTGGTTGGGGGCCTTGAACTACACTTATAATGAGATATACCTTTTGGATGCCTCTTTCCGCTTCGATGGTTCATCCCAGTTCAGTTCGAAAAAGCGCTTCGCGCCATTCGCCTCCATAGGCTTGGGTATCAACATACACAAATATCCCTTCATGAAAATGTTCCCTTGGGTTAATTCGCTTCGCTTTAGGGGTACTTATGGAAGCACTGGTAAGGTTACCTTCTCGCGTTTCGACGTGATAAGCAGTTACAATGTGGATACGAAATCGTGGTATTACACAGGTCCAGCAGTGACGTTAGCCACCATGGGTAATCCAGACTTGACATGGGAATTGAACAAGACACTAGACTTGGGCTTCTCTTTCGAACTATTTAAGAGCCGACTTTTCTTCGAGGCCAACTACTATCACAAGGCCACCGACAGGACAATCGACCAGATAAAGATTCGCCCATCATCGGGTTTCGACAGCTATAGCGGAAATGCGGGCGGCGTTCTGAACGAGGGTGTGGAATTGAAAACTAACATCACGGCTTATCGCAACCGAGATCTCTCTGTGGTATTCAATGCAAACCTTGCCTCAAACAAAAACCGCATAACCAAGCTTAACCCCTCAATAGAGGACTACAACAAGCGCATCCGCGAGAATAACAAGACCGAAAATGGCGGTAGGGGCGGCTCACTTCCACCCATACTCTATTATGTAGGCGCTTCCACCACGGCTATCTATGCCGTTCCTTCGTTGGGAATAGACCCTGCAACAGGTGTGGAGTTGTACCGTAAAAAAGACGGGACGATAACTAAGGAGTGGAACCAAGACGACATGCAGGTTTGTGGCGACCTAAATCCCGATATACAAGGAACATTCGGTGTGAACGTGGCCTATAAGGGCTTTTACCTAAACACCACTTTCAAGTACGCGTTGGGTGGGCAGATCTACAACCACACGCTTGTTTCAAAGGTGGAAAATGCCAAGATAAAAGACGAGAATGTTGATCGCCGCATCCTCACCGAACGATGGCGTAAGGTGGGCGACGTATCCGCTTTCTACGGAATCAGGCAGAATGCAGTGACAAATGCCACATCGCGTTTTGTACAAAACGATAACTATGTTTACTTCAATAGTTTGACTTTGGGTTATGATTTCCCCAAAATGATTATCTCGAAGCTAAAGCTGAATGCCCTATCAGTTACCTTCAATGCCTCGGATTTAGGCAAATGGAGTACGGTAAGGGTAGAACGAGGTCTCTCTTACCCCTACGCGCACACCTATAGTATCGGATTGCGCGCCAGTTACTAACAACATATCAATTCTAAACGACAAAGCGTATGAAACGTACGATATATTTTCTGATTACATCGGCAATGCTAAGCCTTGTGTTTAGTAGTTGTAACGATTGGCTCACCGTGCCTGTAGACGGTAAGTCTACATCGACCGAGCTCTATACTGGTTCGGATGGATATAGGTCGGCGCTCAATGGCATTTACAAGGGACTAGCAGTAGATGAACTGTATGGACAGCAATTGCAATACGGCGTTATCGACTTTTTCTCTAACCAATACCGCAACGACCTGCGGGAAGACGAGCAGAGCAGCACCATATTCATTGCTGCAGGTAAGCGCGAGTTTAAGAACGTAGCCTTACAACCAGTACTTAATGGCATGTGGAAAACGGCATATAACAGAATTGCCGCCACCAACGACCTCATCGCGAACGTATCAGGCGAAAGTGATTCGAAATTTAGGCAGGGCGAAATGGAGCGTAAGATGATATATGGCGAAGCTTTAGCCATAAGGGCACTACTCCACTTTGACATGCTTAGGCTCTTTGCTCCCGCGCCAGTGAACGACGACGGACAAGCCTATATACCTTATATCACTACCTTTCCAGAGGTTCTGGGTACACATATCCCCGTGAAAGCATCTTTGGACATGGTGATTAAAGATTTGGAAGAGGCACGCGAACTGGTGAAACTTTACGATTTTTCACCTTTGGGCATGAGTGCTAATGCCTCGGGTAAGGCTCGCTTCTATAACAATCTTGAATATGGAATGGAAGGCTATGGCAAGACTGAAGACCTGGACGAGTTCTTCTTTGGCCGTGGCTACCGTTTCTCCTATTGGGCCATAACTGGATTGTTGGCAAGAGCTTACCAGTACAAGGCCGCCTACGACGCTTCGTTCTACGAGAAGGCTAAGATACTTGCACAAGAAATACTTGACGCCAAATGCACGGATGATAAGGGCGGAGGTAGTTATAGTCCGTTCAAAAACGAGGATTTCAATGGGTTCTCCTTTGTGGAAGACCCTGAGCAAATGAAAGACATCCGTATGGCTGGCAACCTCTTACTTGGTATATACAGGGACAATGATGCAGAGCAAAAGCTTTCGGGAATGGAGGCTAGCTTCCCACGTGAGAAGAAATCACCTGGGCAATATAGCTTCTGCGCGGTAAACGTAGATGGACAAGACATCTTTAAGACAACAGGTGGGATTGACGAATCAAAAGAAGACATACGATGTTTAAGGCTACTCTACAAACCCATAAACTCCTACAACATCTTGCTTTCCACCAAATGGTATGTCAAGACAAGAGATATGGACGAGCGTAAGCGCACGCTAAATATCTTCCCGATATTGCGTACATCAGAGATGCGATTTATCATTGCCGAGACATTGGCTAGGAATAATGAGTTTGATAAGGCCTATGAGATTCTTAACGAGATGCGTAGAAATAGAGGCCTACGTAATGGCGACTTGACTACGCAGACATCGTTGGAGGGTTTCCTGAAAGACTTAGTACGCGAGGGACAACGCGAATGGATTAGTGAAGGCCAATTGTTCTACTTATACAAGAGGCTAAACTTCAATGTGAAACGGGAAGACGGTACACAAGCTCCTTTTAAGAAAGAAGAGTGCGTTGTGCCATTGCCCATCGAGGAATTAAAATAACCCTTAACGCTTTGTTTATGAAAAGATTATTTTATTTTATCCCCTTAGCCATATTGGCCTTGTTGGTGGGCTGTAAGGAAGACGCACTGCTGACATTCGGGGACGACAGATACGTCTATTTCGAGAAGTTTTATCGCGATGCGGTGTCTCCTGGCACAGAGAAAGCAGACTCTACTATGGCATCATTCTTCTTCTACAACGATGATGTTAATAGCATAGACGCCTTGTTGGAAGTGCATATCGCAGGACGAAATCTTACGCACGATGAGACCTTCAAACTGCGCGTGGTACCAGAAGAAACCACGGCCAAACCCGAAGAATATCAAATTCAGGACACATACACTTTCCGTGCACGCGCAGCCGCACCTGATGCAACTAACCGAAACGACACCATCGCTATCAAGATGAATCGTTCGGCCCGACTGAAAGATTTCCCACATGGCATAAGACTCATGGTGGAACTTGTTCCGCAAGGTGATTTGCAGCTGGGACAAAGCGAAAGAATTAGGGCTTTGGTAGTGCTTACTCGCGATGCCATTAAACCAAAATGGTGGAAAGACGAAGTTGAGACAAACCTCTTGGGTAGCTATTCGAGCAAGAAGTATAAACTTTTCGTGACGCACATAGATACCAAGCTAATCTTCAACGGCGAACTGGTGAAGAGAAATACAGCAAAAGCAATACTGCTAGTGAGAAACTTCAAGAAGTGGTTGGCCGAACATCCGAAGGAAGCTGTTGAGGAAGATGGCGTAACGCCGATAACTGTAAACGTATAGTGTTGCACTAAAAACAAACTTGTGTTATGAAAAGGATTAAATATTTCATGTATTTCATGATATGGCTGTGCATACCCCTTTTGGCAGGGGCTTGTTTCAGTGACGAGGGAAACTACGAATACGAGTCTCTCAAACCTCCAACATGGACACGCGACTTCATGAGTAGCCCAATACAGATTTCCGTCAGGGAAGGAAGACCCATAAAAATAGACGGGTCCAAGTGCTTTAACTGGGGTAAACTCGACTCGTTGAAACGCAGTGGTGAAGTGCGCTACGAATGGCGCTATTATGGAAAGGTCTTCTGCACAGACTTGAAAGCTGAGGTTCCCTACGAAGAGTTCATGAAACGGTGCGAGTTGGAAGAAATGCCCATCGCAGATTATGAGCGCGGCGACTTCGCCATTATCGAGAAGTCTACAGGCGTTAGCTTTAAGGTGAAAACCACCTTTTATTTCCATGCGCAGATAGACGAGGCCGATTTCCTTATCTATTCAGCGAAATCGCCTAACGAGCCCAATGTGGGAAAGGTTAACGTGATGCGCTTAGACTATTCACGCGACCCTAAGACGGGTGGATATGTCTACGATTTTATATTGAGCGACCGTCATTTCTCCCAGAATTTACCTGGCACACCCAAACAACTAGACCTTTCGGCAGCAAAGAACGTGAGCCTTGTTGGGTCGGCAACGGCCATAACAGAAGAGGGTGATGCGTATGTGCTGAATGCGGCCAACCTACAAAAGGTTTGGGACATGAGTTCACAATTCGATGAAGGAACCCCCGCTAACTTTAAGGTTAGTTCGCGTAAGGACCAAGACGGAGGTGGAACAGACTCGTATGCCTTTACTTGGGTGGCAACACAAGACGGACGTGTGTTTACCCGACAGTTTGGAAGGAACTACCTAGGAGGCAAGTTCATAACAGAACCTTACTATCTAGACTCACTGGGATATAAGATTACGCAGTTCGGACACACCTGCTGGGGCATAACAAACATCCCTTGCTACGACGAGAAGAACAAACGCGTGCTTATTGCGACAAGCTTACAGAACGGTGCATACGGTTCTTACCGAAGCTATATGACCACTCTCAGCAAGGACGGATGGAAAGGCGTACCCGTAATGAAGATGCCTGACGACACAGAAGTGTACTATCTCACGTTAATGAACGGTGACCAGTATTGGGACAATAACGCGAACAGCTGGTTCCAAATATACTACAACACGGGTGGTAAGTCGATGGTTGGTACTTTCGCTGTTGACAATCGTGGACGACGACTAAATGAGCCGAACTCGTACACAAGGCCATACGAGGTAAAGGGACATTTATTTAACAAGGAAACGGTTTTCCTCGTTGCGGCAGGAACACGCCTTACTAATTCAAGCTCGAAGGCTTATATCGACCTTTTCTCCGAAGGAAACGAGGTGTATGGAATAAAACGTAGTGGTTTGGGTTGGCCTGGTCAATTTGATTACGAGATAATCAAACTTCCACTTAAGGGCATTACATCGAAGATAACCAGTATGACTTACAATCGCGATGACCTATTAGGAGGATCGAATTATCACGATTTAATTATTGGTTGTGAGAATGGCGACATCTTGGTTTACGAGGCTGAGGAGCTATTGAACCCATCGTTAAGAAAGAAACTGAACGTGGATGGTAAGGTAGTTGCCATCAAACAACTAGGACTTATCCGCGCCACAGTAGACATGTATTAAAACAATAACGCGGCTACCCCTTGCCAAGGTGGCGGGGTAGTCGCAAAACAAAAACAGATAAAATGCAGAACATGATGTATTTAAAGAGAAGTGCCGGCGCGCTATTTATGCTATTGGCTGGCGCGTTTGCCGTGCAAGCGCAAAGTGTAGATAAGGTAAGTCTGAACGTTAGCGTTGCCAACAAGGGCGGTGCACCAACAGTTACGCTTAAAAAGTCGGCCGAATGCCAAGCGTATTGTCTGGCCTTGTTCACATCAGACATTGCCGGCATCATCAAAGACGAGGTTGTTGACGGATATTTTACCGGACAAAAGAAACCCCGATACACCGAAAACGCGAAGGATAAGAAGTTGGTTGACTACGGACTAGTGGTTGTTCCCGAGAAAGAATACACCCTCATCGCCCTTGGTTATGGCAAGGACGGCAAGCCAGGCAAGGTTTCTCGCACGCAGTTCACGGCTCCTCGTAGACAAGGATTCGCTTCAGCACAGGTGCTGGCTCAAGTAATAAACATCGGACCTGATAGTGTTACGGTGAAGTTTACCCCCAACACCGACGTGGCAGGCTATGCCCTATGCCAGTTTGAGGGCGGAACCATCGAACAAACCGTGAAAGAACATGGACCAATGATGGGCTTCTCTAACGCTTACGACATGATTAAGCAGTTCAGTGGCAAAGACTACACTACCGAAAAGATACACACTTGGCGCGAAATGGTGCCCGATGCCAACTACGAACTTTGCGTGTTGGCATGGGATAAGAACGGTGTTTTCCAAGAGATAACCAAGGTTCCCGTAACCACTAAGAAGCTGGGCGGACCTGGTGAAGCCACTGTTGACATAAAGATTGGCGAGTTTGGCGGAAGCAAGAAAGGTGGATACTACCAAGATGTGGTGTACTCGCCCAACGACCAAGCATCGCTACACCGCGACATTATCATCACCGAAGAGGCCTTTAACAAACCCGACATGGGCAACATCGGCGTTATCAAGATGCTGCAAACCGACCATCCCAAAGACATCTACTGGAACCAATATCGCGTAGACAGGGCTAGATGGAACGCAACACCTCTCACCACCTACTACGCTTGCTCAATAGCCAAGAACGTGGACGGCAAGTGGGGTGAACTTAAAAAGGTGAAGTTCACCACACCCGCTGCTAAAGAATAACGCGAAAGATATAAACCGCTCTTGATGAAACGTATGATTTTAGCTGGCAGATTTTGCTCATCGCTATACGGTTCATGGCCAACCATGCACCCAAAAGCATGGGCAAAATATGCCCGCTAAGGTTATGCTGTTAACAAAAAGAGTAGTTACAAACAAACGTATATTACTATCTGGCAACCCAAGTAAGGATTAAATCCCATCTTGGTAGCAGGCAAGACGAACCCGCTCCCGGTGTGTTCCTCTCCTCCAACCGCATATCGCTCTATCTAACTCAACGTTTTCGTAAGCCAAATGAGCAATGCCAAACTTGTTTTGGACTTTGCCATGGCGAGAATTGAAAATCGCCGGCACGGAGCTTTTAGCGAAGTGAAAAGGCAAAACGAACTTTTCGATGAAGAAGAAAAGAACATAACCTAGGGGGACGTTTCCTAATGCATCCTTCCCCATAACCTTGCGAATGCGAAACGAGAAACAGCCGGGGCGGATTTTCCATGCCACGTTTTCTGCGAAAAAAACAATAGTTTCATACCACTAACAAATAACCGATTTATTGAAACAAAATGAGTAACCTAAAAACAATTTTGTCTGGCTGGGCGCTATTAGCTTTGCTTTTTCCCACCAACTTGCGTGGACAAGGCACTAATCAAGCACCACCCATACCCGTGGACACTGCCGTAAGGATAGGCAAACTGCCCAACGGATTGACCTATTATATACGCCATAACAACTGGCCTGAACATCGCGCCGACTTCTATATCGCACAGAAGGTGGGCTCGATACAAGAAGAAGAGAGCCAACGAGGTTTGGCCCACTTCCTCGAACACATGTGCTTTAACGGCACGAAACATTTCCCCGGCAACGAACTCATTCGTTACTTGGAAACACTCGGTGTGAAGTTTGGCGGCGATCTCAATGCCTATACCTCCATCGACCAAACCGTTTACAACATATCTAACGTGCCTACCACACGCCAAACGGCACTAGACTCGTGCTTGCTGATACTCAGCGACTGGGCAAACGCACTAACACTCGACCCAGCTGAGATTGACAAGGAGCGCGGAGTGATACACGAAGAATGGCGCGAACGAACTGGGCCTAACATGAGAATGCTCGAACGCAACCTGCTTAAACTATATTCGGGCACAAAATACGGTGCGCGCTTCCCCATCGGACTGATGAGCGTGGTAGATAACTTCAAGCCTAAGGAGCTACGCGACTACTACGAAAAGTGGTATCACCCCTCCAATCAGGGTATTATCGTGGTGGGCGACATCGACGTTGCCCACACCGAGGCCATGATTAAAAAGCTTTTCGGCCCGCTGAAGAACCCCGACAACCAAGCGAAGGTGGTAGATGTGCCCGTGCCAGACAACGAAGAGCCCATCATCGTTGTGGATAAGGATAAGGAACAACCAAGTAGCGCAGTCGAGGTGTCGTTCAAACACGAGATTTGGCCCGACTCGCTCAAGCGCAACGTAGACTATCTCTTGGCCAATTATGCCAAGAACATGGCCCTAGGCATGCTCAACGACCGCTACGCCGAAGCCGTTCAAAAGTCTACCGATTGCCCTTATCTGGGCGCTTCGGCCTCGGATGGCAACTTCATCTTCGCCAAAACAAAGGGCGCTTTCACCATCAGCGCCACCCCGCGCGACATGGCTGGCACAGCCGCAGCACTGCAAGCTGCCCTTATCGAGGCGCATCGTGCGGCTAAATTTGGGTTCACACAGAGCGAGTACGACCGTGCCAAGGCCAACTTGCTCAGTGCATTAGAAAAGGCATATAATGGTCGCGACAAGCGTGCTAACGCCTCGTTTGCCGACGATTACAAAGGCCATTTCCTATCGCAAGAGCCCATTCCCGCCTTCGAAGACTATTACGAGATAATGAAGCAGTTGGTGCCCAACATCCCGTTGACCGACATCAACGCTATGTTGCCACAGCTGTTGCCACAAACGGATCGCAATATGGTTATCGTAAACTTCAACAACGAGAAGGAAGGGAACGTATATCCTACACCCGAATCCCTGTTGCAAGCTGTGCATACCGCACGCCAAACCAAGGTGGAACCTTACGTAGACACGGTGAAAGAGGTGCCATTGATGATCAAGTTACCCCGTCCTGGCAAGATTGTAAAGGAGAAAAAGAATGCCGAACTGGGTTATACCGAGCTGAAACTAGCCAATGGCGTGACCGTTATATTGAAGAAAACCGACTTTAAGAAAGATCAAGTGAACTTCGCTGCAAGTGCACATGGCGGCAAATCGCTTTATGGACCGAAGGATTATACCAATCTGGCCGTGTTCAACGACATTGTAGCCATCAGTGGCTTAGGTGGATTCCGCAACATGGAACTACCCAAAATCCTTGCAGGCAAGATAGCTAACGCAGGACTTTCCATCGGCGATAAGTACATGGGTATGTCGGGTGGATCGTCTAAACGCGATGTCGAAACGATGCTGCAGTTGGCTCACCTGTATCTCTCAGGCGGCATCACCAAAGACGCACAGTCGTTTGCCACACTTATGGACTCGTGGCGTACGGCCCTTAAAAACCGTGCCCTAAACCACGATATAGCCTTTAACGACTCGCTCGTAGCAACTGCCTACGGCCATAACCCACGTCTGTTGCCCGTGTTGGAGAAAGATTTACCCGACATCAACTACGATCGCATACTGCAAATAGCACGCGAACGCACGAACAACGCTGCTGCATGGACGTTCAGTTTCATTGGCGACTTCGACGAACCGCAGCTCCGCAAGCTTATATGCCGTTATCTCGGCTCGCTGCCCACTAAGGGAAAGGTGATTAAGGGACATCTCACCAGCTCGTTTAGCAAGGGTAAGATAGAGAATGTATTCCGTCGCAAGATGGAAACGCCCAAGGCCATGGCTTGCGTTATGTGGCACACCACCGACGTACCATACTCTGTAGAGAACGCCGTACGTATGAACATGATTGGTCAAATACTCTCCATGGTCTACATCAAGAGCATCCGCGAAGACGCATCGGCAGCCTATTCGGTATCGGCAGAGGGTGGATCAACCATCGAGGGCGACTATCACGACTACTCCGTGCTGGTTACTTGCCCCGTAAAACCCGAGAGACGCGACACCGCTATGGCTATCATCTACCGCGAAGCAGAGAACATGACGCGCACTTGCGATGCTGCCATGCTCGACAAGGTGAAAGAGTATATGCTCAAAAATGTGGCTAGCGCCGAGAAAACCAATGCTTATTGGAGTGGCGTTATCAACATGTATCGCCGCCATGGCATCAACATGCACACCCGTTATCGCGACATGATAAAGCAGCAAACACCCGAAAAGCTGTGCGCGCTGATGAAGCAAATCTTGCAGAGCGGCAACCGCATCACCGTCGAAATGCTGCCTCAAGAATAGCAGATAATACCGCTTAAACGCGAAAACAAGCACTATTAGGATCATAGAGTTAGTTTAAAAAAGTTTGTGATTTAATGGTTTGATGAATTAATGGAATAACAAGCTGGTTCGAGAAGAATAGGTTAGGCAGAGAAGCAGATTGGGGAAGGTTGGTCTTCATGCCCCCTTTGTACGGGCAGAATCCCCTTTTTAACTTCTCTGCTCCATTAATTCTTTGATGGTTTTTATAACTATCTTCAAGGCTTCGATGCCAAACTTTCAAGGCGAAAGCCACACAACAGACTGCTTATTGTATGCGGCCAAGACTAAAAAGGCCGTTATATAACCCGCCCCCGTGTTAGGTTAAGGGCATTAAATGGACCTATTGTCTAAGTTAAACGTCTACAATCGCCCATTCAATGACCTGCCTAAAACGGGGGCTTTTTGTATCAAATGTCCATTACGACATCATTTAACACCCAATCGGCCATTAGAACCCGTACATAGCTTAACATAAATTCGGGATAAGAGGCGGTGTTTTTTTGAGCAAGATTAGATAAGAAACGCATGGCTACCTCACCAACTACCGCGTAGCGGTTGGCGCAACATCCCGCACATGTACATAGGCTATGATGATTTGTTCCTTATCCCGAACTCGCCAATTAACCATTCCATCGTTCGCATTTTCATCGTTCCGAAAATGCGCTTTCTAAGCCTTGATCATACATTATTACATTAACCGCCGTGTTGTATGTCTTTTGGACTGCTGTTCCATGTCATCTGGAATGCTGTTCCAGTTGAATTGGAACACTGTTCCAACTTATCTGGAACAAGGTTCCATCTTAGCTATAACAAGGCGAGAGGTTAAAAAGCTCACTACACGAGCTTATCGGGCTGGGAATGAAAGATGGCGTTTGGAGGTATGAAGGGCGAGTTGGTGGCGGTAATAGACTGTGGAATGAGCCACCTAGATAGTGCCAAGCTTGTATCGAACGCTACGAGAATTTGGGATAAAAGTAACTCGTTATGCTAAATACCGCGTAGCCTTAGTTGGTGAGATAGCCATGCGTTTCTTATCTAATCTTACTCAAAAAACATCGTCTCTTATCCCGAACTCACGCTGTTACTCTTATCTCAAACAGGCAAAATCAAATTATTCTGAATAACAAAACATGTTTATAACGTATTTTTTACTGCAATCAGATTGAACGACGACACTTTATAGCTATGCAACGCCAATCCATTTAGAGCACGTTATAAAACAAATAAGCCCCTCCGAAGAGGGGCAATAGGGTCTAAGCCCTTCGGCATATAGCCTTATTGTGATAAGATGTAGAATATCTTATGCTGCAAATTTAGCAATAACATTTGGCTCTACCAAATATTTAATGTAATTTTACACCTAAATCTTAATACGATAATAAACAACAAGGAATAAACAACTCCATAACTAACGATTATGATTACACGAATATTAGGCCTTGATACAGGCACCAACAGCCTAGCTTGGGCTGTGGTAGACAGAGATGCCAACGGCAATTACACACTGGTGAAACGTGGCGACGTTATCTTTACCGAAGGTGTAAAGATAGAGAAAGGTATCGAATCGTCCAAAGCAGCCGAAAGAACTGGGCACAAAGCATTGCGGGTACATTATTCCAGGCGACGTCTACACAAAATTGATACGCTGAAAGTACTTGTAGAACTCGACTTATGCCCTTATCTTTCTAACGAACAACTTAACCAATGGAAAGCTAAGAAAACATATCCACTCACCGATGACTTTATGCTTTGGCAGCGTTCGGGCAGTGCCGAAGAGAACAATCCCTATTATTGCCGGCATCGTTGCCTAACCCAAAAGCTCGACCTTACCGACCAAAGCCAGCGCTTTCTTCTTGGTCGGGCATTCTATCACTTGGCGCAACGTCGTGGATTTCTTAGCAACAGGCTCGACACCAGTGCCGATTCCGACGAGTCGGGCAAGGTTAAATCGGGCATAGCAGAGCTTTCTGTCGAGATGGAAAAGGCAGGTTGCGAGTTTCTAGGCGAGTATTTCTATCAGCTCTACAGGCAACACGGCAATACCATTAAGCTAAGAAGCCGATACACCGACAGGGAAGAACACTATAAAAAGGAGTTTTTGGCCATCTGTGAAAAACAAGAACTAGATCCCAAATGGGTTGAAGCACTGCAAAGGGCCATATATTTCCAACGCCCGTTAAAGTCGCAACGCAAGGGTGTAGGCAAGTGTACCTTCGAGCCAAAGAAGCCGCGTTGCGCCGAATCACACCCCGATTACGAAGCGTTCAGAATGCTCTGCTTCCTCAATAACGTCAAGATACAAACCCCAAGCGACACTTCGCTACGGCCTCTAAACGAAGACGAACGCGAAAAGATTTGGCCACTATTCTTCAGAAAGTCTAAACCCAACTTCGATTTCGAAGACATCGCAAAGGCGTTGGCGGGAAAAAACAACTATGCTTGGTATAAGGATGCAGGCGAGAAACCATTCAAGTTTAACTACCGCATGCAACAAGGCGTGTCGGGATGTCCTGTAACTGCACAGCTGATAGACATCTTCGGCAGTGATTGGCAGACAGCCATTGCCGAAACATACACGGCCGTTGAAAAGAAAAACGGTACGAAAACCATCGACGAAATGGCCGATGATGTTTGGAATGTGCTCTATTCATTCTCTTCGAAAGACAAGTTAAAGGCTTTCGCCACCGAAAAGTTGCAACTCGATGAAGCCAGTGCCACGAAGTTTGCTAACGCTAAACTTCCTCATGGCTTTGCTTCATTAAGTCTTAAAGCCATTCGCAACATCTTGCCTTTCTTGCGTCAAGGGTTCATTTATGCACATGCCGTGCACTTGGCCAAGATACCCGACATCGTTACAAAAGCCGTTTGGAACGATGCCGACAAACGCGAGATGATACTTTCGGGACTAATGGAGATTATCGAAAACTATAACCCCAAAGACCGTGGCGTTGAGGGTACGATAGACTTCTGCATTAAAAGTCACTTGCAAGACGTGATCGACCTGCGCCCTGGTGCAGCCGATGCGCTTTATCACCCCTCGATGATAGAGACCTATCCCGATGCAAAGCTCAACAAGATGGGCGTGTTTCAGTTGGGTAGTCCCCGTACCAACGCCATTCGTAACCCCATGGCCATGCGCTCGCTGCACATCTTGCGCAGTGTGGTTAACCAGCTGTTGCGCGATGGCATTATAGACCGCAACACCGAGGTGCATGTAGAATACGCCCGCGAACTGAACGACGCCAACAAGCGCAAGGCCATTGCCGACTACCAAAGAGAACAAGAGAAGAAACGAAAACAATATCGCGATGACATCATCGCCCTCTATAAGAGTGAATGTCACAAAGAGATAGAGCCGACAGACACCGATATTCTCAAGTTCCAATTGTGGGAAGAGCAAGACCATCTGTGCTTATATACAGGCACCCAGATTGGCATCTGCGATTTCCTTGGCGACAATCCCAGGTTCGACATCGAGCATACCGTCCCCCGAAGTGTTGGTGGCGACAGCACGCAAATGAACCTAACGCTCTGCGATGCCACTTTTAATAGGCAGGTGAAAGGTGCGCAACTACCCACCCAACTGTCTAACCATACAGACATATTGGTAAGAATTGACCATTGGAAAAGCAAGTGCGAAGACCTGCGAAAACAGCTAGACAAGATACGCACCTATAGTGGTATGGAGAAGAATATGAAAGATCGGCTGATACAAAAGCGCCATCGCCTGAAGATGGATCTAGATTATTGGCAGGGCAAATACAGCCGATTTACGATGACCGAAGTACCCGAAGGGTTCAGTCGTCGTCAAGGAGCGGGCATCGGTTTGGTATCAAAGTATGCGGGATTGTTCTTAAAGTCGCTCTTCCATAACGAACAAAATCCCAACAAGAGCAACGTCTACGTGGTGAAAGGCGTAACCACAGCCGAGTTTAGGCGTATGTGGGGACTTCAAGGCGAGTACGAAAAGAAATCGCGACTTAACCATTGCCACCATTGCATCGACGCCATAACCATTGCCTGTATTGGTAAAGCCGAATACGACAAGATGGCTCAATACTATCATGATGAAGAGCTTTTCCAATGGCGCGGCACAACCACCAAGCCCCATTTCAATAAACCTTGGCCCACCTTTACCGAAGATGTGTTGGCCATAGAGCAATCGCTCTTGGTGAAACACCTCACCAAAGACAACATGCCCAAACAAGCCAAGAAGCGCGTGCGAACTGCTACGGGTAAGCATCTCGCTCAAGGCGACACGGCCAGAGGTTCACTGCACAAAGACACTTACTATGGCGCTATCGAGCAAGATGGCGAGATTCGCTATGTATTACGTAAACCTTTAAATAGGTTCGAGAATGAAGCGGAGCTTGAAAAAATCGTAGATCAAGCCGTAAAGGAAAAGATAAAGGAGGCTATTGCTGGTAAGAATTTCAAGACAGCCATTACCGAACCCATCTTTATGAATAAGGAAAAGGGCATAAGGATAAATAAGGTGAGGTGCTATGTGAAACCTTCTGCACGCTTAAAGGTTCGTCAACAGCGCGACCTCTCGTCAAAGGAGTATAAACAGTATTTCTATGTAGAGAATGACATTAATTACATGGTTGCCATCTACGAAGGAGAACTCAATGGGAAGAAAGAACGAGAATTCTGTGTTGTCAATAACCTAACGGCAGCTTCTTATTTTAAAAAGAGCAGCCATGAGAAGGCTGACTCGCTTGTGCCCGAGCGAAGCCCAAAGAATGACTTACCTCTATTATATGTGTTGAAACGAGGCGTACAGGTTCTACTTTATGAAAACTCACCCAAGGAGATACAATTTGATGATCCACAAGATTTGGTATACAGATTGTATGAAATTGTGGGAATTGGCTTAGATGGCAATGCGCTCATGATTGATTTAAGGTTTCATCAGGAAGCAAGACGCTCTTCTGACTTAGATAGAAAGAAAGGTGCATATAAGGAGAATGAAACACTTCGGCCATGCATAAGACTTCGACATACACAGTTTAAGGCCCTTGTCGATGGCGTCGACTTTGAGTTTAACATCCTTGGCGAGATTAAAAAGAAAGAGCGCCATGCTTAAAAGAAGCCTCGTTTTTACAACACCAGCTGCCCTTTCGTTAAAAAATGCACAGCTGGTGATAACCTTAAAGGAACAGCCCGACGCTTGTCGGACTGTTCCCATTGAAGAACTAGGGGTCGTTTTGGTAGATAGCCCAATGGTAACCCTAACTATACCCTTGATAAACGCTTTGGCTGATAACAACGTTGTCCTTATTTTCTGTAACCAAAAGGGTATGCCAAACGCTCTTTTGCTCAGCTTACACGCCAACGCCAGTCAAGGCGAAAGCTACCGCGAACAAATATCTGTAAGCGAAACACTAAAGAAAGCTTTGTGGAAACAACTCATTGAGGCGAAGATTAGAAATCAAGCGTATTTGCTCAGCAAACTAGGAAAACGCGGAGAGCTGTTAAAGCCGCTTTATATGAACGTGAAAAGTGGCGACACAGACAATAAGGAAGGTGTGGCTGCTAAACTGTATTGGACTGAATTGTTTGGTAAGGACTTTCGGCGCGACCGCGACTTACCTGGCCTCAACACCTTACTTAACTATGGCTATGCGGTGTTGCGTGCCGCCACTGCACGTGCCTTAATGGCTTCGGGCTTGCATCCCGCCTTTGGTTTATTCCATCGCAACCGAGGCGACGCCTTTCCTTTGGCCGATGATGTAATGGAACCCTACCGCCCTTTTGTTGACGAAATAGTACACAAGTTGGTTGCCGAGAATACGCTTAATCTCGATAAGACAACAAAAGGCAGCTTAATCAGCGTATTGTTTTGTGATGTGTCGTTCTCAAAAGTTGTTCGGCCACTCAGCATTGGCCTAACCATAACAACCGCCTCTCTAGAAAAATGTTTCTCAAAAGAAGCCAATAAGATGCAACTACCTATACTCGAATGACCTACCTTCGCCTTAATCGTTACCATATCATGTGGCTTTTCCTAATGTTCGACCTTCCAACAAACACCAAACTAGAGCGTAAAGAGGCTGCACGTTTTAGGAAAGACCTCGAACGCGATGGCTTCACCATGTATCAATTTAGCGTGTACGTCCGCTATTGTGGTTCATACGAGAGCATGAACGTACACATCAAACGAGTTAAATCACTTGCTCCCAACAAAGGTATGATAAGTATCTTGGCCGTAACCGACAAGCAATATTCCAACATTATCAACGTATGGGGAGAAATTGCAGCAAAACAACACCCAAAACCCATTCAACTAGAGTTTTTTTAGTAACTTTGTATTAAATAAGTCTCATCAAACAACTTCATATCGCCCAATATGGTTTTCAAACGGCTGAATATCAGCAATGTAAGTGGTATATGTTGTGGTTTGATGTAGAATGAAGATATAATACAACACTGGATAAGCTGAAAAGAAAGGCTTTGGGTTGTGGTTTGATGTAGAATGAAGATATAATAC
>ERZ773070.115-NODE-115-length-61945-cov-14.353708_pt1 | contig 61945 bp, 61 predicted proteins | sample MGYA00580618_ERZ773070 | MGnify/ENA primary metagenome ERZ773070 (study PRJEB29015, sample SAMEA2738023) | human oral metagenome | biome: human oral; feature: human-associated habitat; material: dental | place: China | collected 2019 ...
TCTCCCGATAATTTAAGAGAAAAGGCCTCTATGAGATTCCATAGAGACCTTTTGAGTACTTAATAATTACTCTTTCTGATGCCGCATCCAACCAGTAACTTTGAACTTAGAGTCAGAGCAAACAACTGTATTACCGGATCTTTTTAATTTTCCTCCAATTGGATACCACTGAGGATTTTGAGCAGAACCATCACCTGAATTTTGCTGAGCTACTTTTACATAAGTCCTCGTCACTTCCATAACAATAGCAACATGCCCATCTCCTCCGCCAGAGAAGACCAGAATATCCCCAGGTCTTGGTGCAACTGATTCTGAATTTGGGAAGGCATCTAAGCCCTTTGCTGATTCCTCTCTATACCAATCTCTTCCATGCCCTCCATTTTTTCCTTTATTTAGAAAAGGAACGCAAACTTTCTCAAAAAAATCCTAACTTCCCCCTTGCATCTCTTGATTAAGCAGCATGGTTTGATTTTCTAGCACGAGTTTGCCGATAATATCATCAATGTTTCCCATCATAATACTTGGAAGATTAGACCATGACTCATGGATACGATGATCGGTAATCCTATCCTGAGGAAAATTATAGGTTCTGATCTTTTCTGAACGATCTCCCGTCCCAATCTGATTTCATCTTAAACTTTTTTCTTCAGCTTGTTTCTTTTCTAGTTCAATCTGGTAGAGCCTAGACTTCAAAACAGCAAAGGCTTTTTCCTTATTCTGCATTTGAGATTTACTATCTCCGATATTTACAATGAGTCCACTTGGAAGATGGTGAAGTCTGACTCCGGTCTGGTTTTTATTGGCATTTTGACCACCAGAAGAAGAAGCAGCATAAGTATCCATTACGATATCTTTCGGATCAATCTGAATGTCCACATCTTCCGCCTCCGGCATAATCGCAACGGTTACCGTAGAAGTATGCACTCTTCCATTGGATTCGGTATCAGGGATTCTCTGGACTCTATGCACTCAACTCTCAAACTTCATTAGAGAATAGACCGAATCTCCAGCCACTTTTACCATCACAAATTTTACTCCACCGATATCAGAAAGCTGTTCCTCCACGATTTCAGGTTTTCGTCCTTTTTTCTGTGCGAATGTGAGATACATTTTTAAGAGTTCTGCTGCGAAAAGCCCGGCTTCGTCTCCACCTGCAGCAGGTCTGATCTCTAGATAAATGTTCTTCTCATCGTTCGGATCTTTCGGCAAGAGGGCGATTTTGAGGTCATAATCAAGCTTTTCAATAGCAGCTCTTGCCTCTTCAAGTTCCTCTTTTGCCATATCAAGTAAATCAGGGTCATTTTCATTATTAAGAATTTCTAATGCTCCCTGCTCAGTTTCAAGTGCTTTTTTGTAAGCGCAGGCGAGTTCGTAGGTTTTCTCTAGTCCTGCAAGTTCTTTATTGATTTTCTTGGCTTTCTCCATATCTTCAAAAATCTCAGGCTGGAGCGACTGTTCTCTGAGGGTTTCATATTTATTGATAATGGTTTGTAATTTATCAAGCATAAGATTCTAATGAAAAAGAGTAAAAAGTCTGATTTTATCTATAAAATTAAAGGTAACTAAAGTGATCTTGAATATAATTAGTAGCTTCTCCGATTGTAAGTGAGAGAGACCCCGCCGCTTTCCTAATATAAAATTCCTCCTTTCCCTGATAAGTGAAATATACGGGCTTTTTGGCAGCTTTTACCTCAAAGACTAAAATCTGTTTCTCATCAACCATTTCCACATTTACGGTAATCAGAGCATACGAAGTGTTAAAATGAGTTTTGGTAAGATTATCAATATCCAATAAAAGTCCATCTAGTCCTTTCGCAAAGCAACTAATATCATGTTCCAATCAAAGAAGAGTTCCATCATCTGCAACTCCAACATACAAAGTTCATCAGTCAGTATTCAAGAATGCAGCGATGGTTTTTATTATCTGAAATTTCAAAGCATCATTTACTTGCTGATTTCTCACATCTCGTTTATAGGAAGATTTAAATTCTGTAGTATTATTTTCTCCAATCAGAATCTTTTCCTTTAGAGAAACTTTCTCAAGTTCGATATTGGGATTTTTGAGCTGTTCAAAGTATTTTTTTAGGATATTCAGCATAAGAAGCCTTCTTTCTTGCAAAAAATCTTCATAAGAAAGCTGATCAAAATAAGAAGGAATTGCATTCTGTTCCAAGTTTTTGCTCCAATCCAAAGTTCAGCTTTTAGAAAAGAATTGTAAATACTCTTCAGGAGCCTGATTTGAAATAGTTCTATTATCGCTATTATAGATGTAAACTCTATTAGCAATCTGATTGATCTCTTTTGGATCAATCTTATCTTTGCCATAGAGAGAAATAAGGTAATTTTTTGGAAAAATATGATGAATATCCATTTCAGTTTTCTCTTTGGTAAGAGCCTTATCTTTAAGGTCAATGAAATACTTACTCAAAGGGATATTTCTAAAAAGAATTGGAGATTGAAAATAAATCTGAGCAGCAGTAAACGCAATAAACAAGGGAGATCTAATGGAAGTAGAATCCATATCTTTTGGAAACCTTATCGTCCAAATATCTGGAGTAATTTCAAGATCAATTTCCTCTTGCAAAAATGCTACAAATTCTTCCTTAGTCTTTACCTTTTGAAGAGATTGAAAATTTTTTGATAACGTAGATTCAGCAGAAGATTTAGAATATTTTTGGGAGATGAACATCGCTACATAGTAGATCCTGAGGATAGGAGCTAACTCTTGGAAACTAAGATGATATTCTTCATGCCCGATGAGGTAAAAAATATAACAAGCAATCAATAGCGTTTTCTGAGAAACCAATTCTTTACTAATAAATCATGCATCTTTTAGAATAGTCAAAAAATTTCTCCAATTCTGAAGATTAACAACGCTTTCAATGACAGTATTCAGATTTTCAAATTCATGAGTTTGAGCCTTGAGAAAATTATAAACATCTTCCAATCTAGCCCTTTTAAACCCAACTCCAACCAAAACCCTCATTACATCATCAGCATTAAGGTCAGCAATATCATTTCTCCTTCTTGTCGCTTCAGAAAATTCTTCAATCAAGGCCCTTCCTCCCTCTCGATAAACAGACATCAAAGTTAAAATAAAATCTGAATTATTAAGGACTTTCCCCCTACTATTGATTCTCAAGAAAATATCTGAAACCTCTTCAATCCTGAGATTTTTTGAAATTTCCATAACTGTAAAAGCTTGTTTTCAGAGATTACAGAGCCTCTGAATGTTATTAGCAATAACTCTTTCTACTTCTGGATTATCTCCATACCTTTCTTTAAAAGAACGCAAATAATCAGAGGTAATATTAAAAAGATTTTCTCCGCTCAGGATTTCTTTAATATCATAAATCCAATCATAGCCTTTTTCTGTAGAGGCATCGGCAACGCTAAATTCTGCGGTTAGAGGATTGAAAGACAAGACGATAACTTCAGGTTCTTTATTTTCTTTGAGAACAGGATATCAAGTAAACACCGCATATAGTGAAGTCAATCTTTGTTGTCCATCAATTACAACATAGTTAGGGATTCTTTTGAGATCTTCTTTTCTACCAATACTTCTCTTTTGTTGCTCAGTTTCATTCTCCAAAAAAAGGAGAAGTCCAGTCGGATATCCTCTAAAAAGACTATCAAAAAGATCCCTCACGCGAGCTCTATCCCATACATAAGGTCTTTGAAGATCAGGAAGGGCAATTTTATCAGCAGAAATATCGTTGATAAGCTGGTTAATCGTCCAATCTACACGCTTAAAAACATCTCAAGACATTCGCAACCAAAACAAAAATTAAAAAGTCTGATTTTTTTCTTTACTTTCTCCCTTAATAGAAAATCTGACTCAATGGGAAGGCAAAAATCCTAAATAATCCCCAAGACACTTTTGAAATGTAGGTTCAAAGAGCATCTGAAAGCGGTCACCATACCACTAAAACCAGGAAACCAATTGCAATATACCTCATATTTCTTTCCATCCAAGCGCCTGCCTTGTGCGAAATGATTTTTACGAGTCTATAGCCATCAAGGGGAGGGAGTGGAATGAGATTGAAGGCAGCAAGCCCAAAATTGATCATAGAAAAATGTATCCAAAACTGAATAACGAGATCATTTGCATTGAAAAGTTCAATAGCTGAAGTTCCGAGGAGTTTTCCGTAGATCATGAGGATGAGGATTCCTAGGATGCCAAGCACGATATTGCTCGCAGGTCCTGCAAGTGCGGTAATAAGCTCATCTCTATAGGGTTTCTTATAATAACTAGGATCAATCTGCACGGGTTTCCCTCGCCCAAAATGAATCAAAAAAATCATCAAAAATCCGATCGGATCAATATGTTTCAAAGGGTTTGGAGTCAGTCTTCCTTGGATTTTTGGAGTAGGATCACCGAGTTTATACGAACTATAGGCATGAGCAAACTCATGAATACCAATAGAAATCAAGAGGATGATCGCAAGTTGAAGATAATTTCGAACTTCTCAAAATGTAAGCATTGACACCTGAAAAATAAAGCAATGAAAAGATAGCGTTTTCCTTGAATTTTTCAAGGTAATCGTTCTTACTTAGCCCAAATAAAAAAGGGGAAAAGCTCCCCTAATTTATGATGTAAAAGATTATTTATACTATTCTGCGGGTTTTAAGAGCCCAGCAAATGGATCGCCATCAACAACTTGAGACGGAGTGGATGATTCGTGTTCCTTCTCTCACGTCTCTACATTTGTTTTCATCTCAGGAAGAGGGAAGAGCACTCCAGATTTAGACTGTAGATATTGAAGGAAGCCTCTAATGTCTTTGATCTTCTCAAAATTAATCTCGGTGTTTTTGATGAGAGCAACTTGCGAATAAAGGTATTTTCTCCAGTTGTACTCATAAAGCGTAATACCAGATCAAAAATCAGAAGAAATCAGACTTTTCTCAATGTTCACAAAGTTGTATGGATGTCAGAGGATGACAAGTGGCATATCCTGAGCATAAATTGCATTGATTTCACTTGCAATTTGACTGTCTTCTGGATTTTTTGTATATTGCTTAAAGTAGTTACTAAGATTTGGATTGGTGTATTTAGAAGGGTTTGCCATAACATCATCAGTCATGAGGACTTTGAGCACATCTTTTTTCATTCCCATATTAATAGTGTTGAGGAGAATATCATATTCTCCAAGGACGATTTTTGCCTCAAACTGTTCAGGAGAGCTCACCTGTTCAAAGAGGAAGTTTTCCAAAATACCAGCCTTTTCAAAGATCGTTCTCAACTGTTTTACCGCAAAGTTAGACTCCAAACTATTATAGTAAAGAACCTTTACCTTCCAATCGCTCGTGTCGTCCTTCTCTTGTGTCGAAGTAGCAAGAACATAGAGATCAATATTGGCAATCGTATAGGTCTTTCCTTTTATGCTACCAACAATAGTATACTGATTGAGCCCTGGATTCAGATTCTTTCCATTTTCTAGAGGATAAATCACCTTTTTATCAGTCTTTTTATAGTTCTTGGGAGAGAATTCATGTCATTTTGCATCTTTGATCTTTATAGTTTCAAATTGGTTGGAGAATTTAATTTCTAAGTTAAAAGTAGCATCAGACTTTGGTGTATAGAAAACAAACTTTCTTTCAACCCCATTGATACTGATTGACTTTTTTAGCTCCAGAACTCCACTATCTTGGAGATCTTGCTGCTGCACTCCTTCTTTTTCGCTAAGAGCGGCACGGTTGATAAACTCCTTGATATTGCTTCCATCCGAGTAAAACTTTTTTAGTAGACCTCACTTATACATCCAAAGGAACTTCCCATACTCATCTCCTACATAAAACTTACTATTGATCAATCCAGCTAATGCTCTTCTTAGCCTTACCTTCATCTTTGGAGACTTGGTATTGAAGAAAAGGGTCAAAAGGTCTGTTTTTATAACCTTAAGAGTTTTATAGTTAGGAAGCTGGACTTGGTGAGTATAGGCATCAACGATAGTTTTCCCATTTTCCAGAAGAAGTCTTGAAAGATCCTCAAAGCTTGGATACTTTTTGATTTGATAGTAAGCAAAGTTAGTATCCTGACATTGCATGAGATTGAAAACCAAGCTTAGTCCATCACTACTCTTAGGGACAATTTTCCCGCAGGCACTAGTAATTGGACCAGCAGCAAAAGCTGAAGTATAGTCATCCATTTGAGCATGCTCCAAAATATGCCTTGGAAGGATAGAGAACGTAAAAAAGTAATTATTGTCCGTCGTGCTAGTAGGAAACTTAACCTTAATCTTCCCATCTTCTTTCTCGACACTAATCTCATGATAGGCATTAAGTGACTTGATATTCCACACATTCTGACGAATAATGCGGTCATAGGTAAAGAAAATATCGTCTAAGCCTCGATGCTCACCATCAGACCATGACTTTCCAGTTCCTACTTCAGAAACATAATAAGTCTGATAATCTTGAGTCAGAATCTTACATTGACCGTTCTGTAATCCTTGTTCATTCAGAGCCGTATAATCAATACATGCATCGAAAAGCAAAGATTGATAAAAAAGACTCTGCCCATCATTTCTTAGATAAGGAAGATAAGAAATCTGATCAAAGAATGCCTCGACAAAGGTTCCACCCTTTTGATTGGTCTTTTCTCCATTCTCGACAAGAAATTGATATCCTAGGATCAGGCTAAATGCCGCTCGAACCCCAGCCATAACCCCCAAAAAATAAGCCAACATCCTCTTGGGAGAACTCGACTCATAACTACGGTATCGCATTATCTAACGTAGGGTAAAAACAACACAATAATCACAAAAAGCACACCAGAAATAAGTGCAATTTTCTTAAGCTTTCCTTCCATGGTTTTTTTACTTCAGTATTCATTTCCTCCGGCAGAAGCTCCACCGAGCCCCATTCCAATACCACCTCCTTTTGGAGACTGAAGCAAGACACTTGCTATAAAGACAATCCCAGTAATGAGCATGGCAATGATTAATAAAGTTCTCATATCTATCTAATAAAACAAAGGTAAATCGACACACATTTTAACGATTTGCTTAAAGAATGCAAGTGATGAGAAAATTCCTAGCCCAACAAGCTAAAACAAACCATACACTCATTCTTATAATCGCAGTAAACAGCATTTTCTCTAGAGATAATAAAGAGATAAAAATCAGAACACATAGAGAGCGGTAGGCTTACCTTAAACGGGAAAAAGAGCATTCCTTTTTGCTCCACAAAAATAATCCCGAAAAAGAAAAAGCTTCCCGTTCGCTGATAAAAAATCATAACTATGATTTCTCAAAATGATAACTATAATTTTACAAAATTGAAGTTATGATTTTATAAAATGATAACTATGATTTTTCTCTTGCGCAAGAACGATCCAGGAAAGCGAGAAGTCTCCATCAAACAGTGTGGACAGAAGGGAAAGGTAGACAAAGCAGACACAAAAAAGAAAAAATCCAATAAAGCTGAAGAAAACATGGGATTCCACCAGAAAGAATCACGATACGATTTTCAAATCCAACAAAAAATTTCTTTAGATTGAAAAGTGGGAGTAAAATCATACACTGAGATCAGAATTTTATTCTTGTTAGGGTCTTGATGAAGATTGCACTTATCGCAGCGATGGCTCCCAATAGGGTAATTGGATACCAAAACCAGCTCCCTCGGCATTATTCTGAAGATCTTCAATATTTCAAAAAGACAACGCTGAATCATACTGTCGTTATGGGAAAGAATACCTTTATTTCACTGGGGAAACCACTCCCGCAGAGGAGAAATGTTGTCATTACTTCCCAGCCGATTCCCTCCCTTGAATGTTATCCAGACAGGGCAAGCTTTTTGGCAGATTTTAAGCCCACAGATCCAGAAGAACAGGTTTTCATTATTGGGGGAGCCTATACCTATCAGAGCTTTCTTCCGGATGCAGATCTTATCTATCTGACCAAAATCAGAAAAAACTACCAAGGAGATACCTTTTTCCCCAGTTTTGAGTCAGATTTTGTCTGTATTTCAGAGATACCAGGACAAGAGGTAGACTTCCTGATCTATCAAAGAAAATAACTTTTATTTCCCATACTTTCAACCCATGCAAAGTTATCTCGCTATTGTCAAAAACGTTCTAGACCACGGAGAACGAAAAGACAACAGGACCGGAATCCGCACAAAAGCCATCGCAGGAACTTTTTTTGAGCACAATATGCAGGAGGGCTTTCCACTTTTGACGACCAAAAAAATCCCTTTTAGACTTGTGGCTTCAGAATTAGAATTTTTCATCAAGGGGATTACTGACAAGGAGCGACTTCTAGCGAGAAATAACCATATTCGAGACGAACGGTGCTCGCCTGACCGTGTGCCTTATAGTCATGATATTGCGACGCAGGCAGCGATGAAAGCGGAGAGGGAACTTGGACCGATTTATGGCTTTCAGCGGAGGCATTTCGGTGCTAAATATCAGACTTTTAGTACTAATTACGATCAGCAAGGCGTAGATCAGTTAAAAAATCTGATCCAAACCCTCAAAAAGAATCCTTCTGACAGGAGAATGATCGTCTCAGCTTGGAATCCAATGGATCTAGGACGTATGGCTTTACCGCCTTGTCATTATGGATTTCAAGTGACCGTCATCAATGGAAAACTCAACCTCCTGCGAAATCAAAGATCAGTAGACATCGGATTAGGACTCCCATTCAATATCGCAAGCTATGGGCTTTTACTCCACCTTCTTGCCAAGGAAGCAGGATTACAAGAAGGAAAACTCGTTGGATTTCTCGCGGATACCCATATTTATGAGAACCATATTCCTGCTCTTCAGGAACAGCTGACTAGAATACCGAAGCCTCTTCCAAATATAGAAACCAAGCAATGCTCTTCAATTTTTGAACGGGAATACACTGACACCGTAATAAACGGCTATAATCCAGATGCTTCTTTGCCTATGGCTGTCGCTGTCTAATTTTAAAAATCTTTCTTATTTCCTTTTCTATCAACCATGTCAAAACTCAACTTCAAAATCCTCAAGCAAAAAGGGAAAGCCAGAGTTGGTGAAATCACCCTCAATGGAATCACCCTCAAAACACCGATTTTTATGCCGGTGGGGACTAAAGCCACGATCAAAGGTCTGATTTTAGATCTTTTGCAGGATTCACACTATATTGGAAGTCAGATTGAGCCGATCAAGCTCATTCTCGCAAATACCTTTCATCTCTATCTGCGTCCAGGAAGTAAAATTGTGCAAGCGGCTGGAGGTTTACATCAGTTTGAAAACTGGAAAGACTGACTGATTCTGACCGATAGTGGAGGATTTCAGGTTTTTTCTCTTGGTCTAGCAAATCAAAAATTCAATGACCAAAAACATACCCACAAAGTAGGAATAAAGCTGACTGAAGAGGGAGTAAAATTCCGCTCGCCTTATGATGGAAGTAAACATATCTTCACGCCAGAAAATGTGGTAGATACCCAATGTGAGCTTTGATCTGACATTATGATGGTGCTAGATGTTTGCTCTCCTGCTGGTTCTGACAAGAAAACCATAGAAAAGCATATTGCTATGACCCATCGCCGAGCCAAAAGAGCTTTTGAGCATTTCAAGCCCAAATACGAAGAGGCAAGAGGTGTGCTGTTCCCTATCGTGCAAGGGGGGACCTATCTCGACCTCAGAACCCAATCCGCAGAATATCTTTCTCAGTTCGCTCGGGATGGAATTGCGATCGGTGGGGTGAGCGTTGGAGAAAGTAGGGAACTGATTGAGCAGGTGATTGCACATACTGCACCACTTTTGCCAAATGAGAAGCCGAGATATTTGATGGGTGTAGGGACTCCAGAAGACCTGCGTTTTGCGATAGAACAGGGGGTAGATATGTTTGACTGCGTCGCAGCAACGAGGCTTGGAAGGCATGGAATCGCCTTTTCTGATCAGGGGAATATTAAAATTACAAATTCTAACTTTAGAACTGATTTCTCTCCTTTGACTGAGAACTGTGATTGCTACACTTGCAGAAACTTTAGCAAAGCTTACCTCTGCCACCTCATCAGAGAGCAGGAAACGCTGTGAGGAAGCCTTGTCGGACTACATAATATCGTGTATTTGAACCGTATTTTAGAGGACTGGAAAAAGAAATTTTTGGAAGAAAATTAAACAGTGGAAGTCTGATTTTTATCTTTTTGTTCCAAAAGAGATTTCAGCTCATCAGCTAGTTTTTGAGCAATTTTCTTTTCTCCAGAATCAGGGAATAAAGGCTCTAGTGAGATAAATTTTTTTCCTTTATGATGCCTGAGATAAACAGAGCCTTGGAGATTCGGATAATCTTTTTGGAGTTGCTCAAGGTGAGGAGAGATTTCTTCATCAGACAGCTGGGCAAGATTGTGAAAATACAAAAAAGTTCTTGTATGATTCTTCATTCTTACAACTCATTCATCATAAGTTTTGCTATTAAAAAGCGACATCATTTCCATATAACGCATGGTATCAAGATTCGGAATGAGGGTTTCTTTCAGATTTTCTTTGGTTGGAGACGTATTACTTCAGCTTCACGGCTGAACAGGAGGCTGATTAGTGGTCTTGGGATTATTTAGAGTCATAATCTTGCTTTGTAAAGAATAAAGTTATCAAAAGTCTATAATTCAAAGTGTATTGTCTGTGATGATAATGTTGTGCAAATTAGGATCTGGATGCTGAGGAAAATGCTTTATGAAAAAATTATAGGCTAGTTCAAGTGTTATTCACTTCTTACTATCCCCATAAAGCTGTGTGAAAACTGTAGGATCTGGCTCCCGGACTCCATCAAACTCTTTAATAAAACTTGATATCATTATTGTAGGATCAGATTCCAACATTCCAGGGTTGATAAATTCCTTCTGAAATGCTTTTTTTCACATTTTAGGTAACAAATCTCTTTCTATAAGATGAAGATAATTTGAGATCATTTTATCACTGATATTCTGTTCTTTACAATTTTCATACAGCGTCTTGTCTGATTTGATAAGAAGGTTGCCTGAAGTTCAAAAAGCAAAATGTCTTTCAAAAAAAGGAGAAAAAACTGATCTCATGATCTCAAATCGTAAACTTGTACCAGGGATTTTATCCATAACAATAATTGGTATTTCTCATTGATATATTTCCAAAAGGCGGGGAAACTGAAGGGTCTTAAGAATAGCTTGTTGTTTTTTGATCGTTTCAATGCTAGAAATATCGCTTTTTGCCTCTACATTTTTTTGTCATGAAAGTGTAGAATAAAGGTTAAAGCCTGTTGGATCAGTAACAATACTGAGATAGTTTTTATGCAGTTTCTTGACCCAGGTATCATATTCAAGAATGAACTTTTTTTGGAGCTTTATTTCAGCTTTCACTTTATCTTTGATATTAATATCTTGAGAATCTAGATATTCAGGATGAGGTAACTTTACGACATAAACTCATTTCCCGTCTTTCTGGATTTCAAATACACTCGCCCAAGCCCCCTCACCAATCTTACGAAGAGAAAAATCCTGACCAATTTTCCTGCGGATCGCTTCAAATGCTTCTGCATAAGGAAAAATATCAGCATAATCCTTAGGGTCATACTTCAATCGTTCTAAATCTTTGGGATTTAGCTTCAATCATTCTCAATGAGAGGAAAGATGATTAGTTGGCATCAAAAAGTAATGAGGTAAACTACACCTCTAGTATAGTCAAAAAAAGGGAAATGTCAAAACTTACCGCTTTTTCTTCCCGCTAATTTTCAAGGTTCCGAGTTCTGAAAGGAGCAAGACGATCTCTTTCTGGGTTGCCTCATTTTCTTCTTCCAAAAAGCTGTCCCCATGCCAAATGGTAATGTGTAATCACTGATAGCTACTGAGAAGTTTGCGAAGCTCTTGTCTGTCAAGAACAGTAGTTTTGAGCCTCTTACTAATAGAGGCAAAAAGCTGATCTTGGTTCAGAATTTTATGTCCATTGAGAATAAGGCGGTTATTAGGCAGTGAGGGAAGCATCTTAGACATTTGAAAATATAAATATTCCTACTATAGTTTCTGGCTAGAAAATTGCAATCTTTTTAATTTTTTTATTTCTCTTTCAAAGATCACGCTTATCTCTGAAATGATTAGCAAAATTATAGCTTGAGAACAGAGGTATCTTTAGTTAACAGAAGCTTTGAGAAGTTCCATTGATAGTAGCTTTAGTAAGACGTATTTTGAGCGTATTATTAGAAACGTGGAAAAGTTTTTTTAAATCCATTGTTGATACCCTAGAATCTCTCCAAAGATCCCCAGCCAAGAATCAGATTTTTCTTCTATTTAAAAGTTTTGAAAACACTATTGTGAAAGGCGTGGTATGAAATATTAATTTTTGACTATCCCACGATCAGAGATAAGACCTTCATAAGTGAAAATGTTGTTTTTCCCTCAGAGCATTTTTTGATAAAAAGTCTGAACTCTAGTAGCACTTTTGAAGAGTTCTTTTAAGTACTTCTCTTCAGCTTTGTCTCAGGTTTCTAATTTAATATTTGGGATATCTTGCCAGTTTGGACCAAAATACTTACTAAAAATCTGATCTTTAGAACTATGCTTATTTACATTCTGAATCCAGTTATACAAAGAAGAAACCGGGATATCATTAAATTTAATCCCGTTATTTTGATTCTTTATTGATAAGATTAGAGATGGATAACTCTCAAGATTAGTTGCATTAGCCTGTTCCTTGAGCTTGGTTTTTTGAGATTCACTCATTGAAAGAGCTCCAGGATCTATTCCAATGTCTCTGTAAAATGCGTTTAATCTTTCTCTTTCTTCAGCCTCTAGTTGTCCCTGCTTATTTCCTATAAGTGTGCTAGGAATATCTTTTGCCTGTTTTAATCCAATCTGACCAGCTGGTGTTGGAATAATCCCTACATTCCCAACGACTTTTTCAGCAGTTTCCATAACACCACTGGTTAGTTTATCAATTCATCAGATTTTTGTTTTTCCAGATGAAAATGCGAGCTTAACAAAATACCACATTAGAGCAAGTGTCATAAATGCAAGCATAATATCTTTGAAGGATTTTGTCCCATGATAGAGCGCTACTTTTGCATGTTCTCAAATGGTGAGTTCCGATTGATAAGAATTAATACTTCTCGCTTGATCACTAGTTATAGTTTCAGAGACTTTTACACTTCCATTGTCAAACTCAGAAGATCAGTTATCTTGTGATAAAAAGAACCCTTGAAGAATGACAACAAAAAGAATCATAATACTGATCCATAATGCGAAAAATACAGGTTTAAAAACAAGAACAATCATATCTCCAAGATTAAGAGCAGGTGTAGATAAGTTCAATTTTAATCACAAAAAATCTTCCATTAATTTTTTTCTAGACAGTAGGACAATAATAGGGCTTGCCGCAATAAAAATCCGCAGATAAAGCAGTCTAATAATAAGCACAGCAACCAAAACCAAAAGCGAAAATGCATAGAGGATAATCATTCCTGAGCTCAGAATAAGACTTATAATTGCTTTTGAAAACATCTCGATACAATTAGTAGGATTAGCTTCATAGTTTATGATCTGATTTTGGCTCTGAAAGACTGAGAATCCAAGATAGACAAGGGGGCCTCCGAGATTGTCCGATTTTGGTAGTAGAGAGTCGATTAAGTTTTTCTCAAAATCATCAGGTAATTTTTCCACATCATATTCTTTCCAGAGGAGTTCTTTATCTTTTTGAGAAAATACATCCGCAAATACGTTAATTTCAACCCCTTTAGGTGGCGTCTTAAACGGTTTGGAAAGAAGAGGATCGCTTTTGATGGAGGTAAGAAGAGATTCACGATAATTTGAGTTGGAACTAATGACTTGTGATGGGAAAGAAGAAATCGTTGCTATCCCTATTGTAGAAAAGTCAAGAAGCACCATCACAAGGAATCGGCTCGCTTGGACCAATATACTAGCTATCAAAAGTTCAGTAATGAACGAGGTAGGATTCTTTGCCTTAGTGCTAAAATTAAAAATATAGTTAAAAATACCGATCAAAAATAAAATTCAGATTGTATAGTTTACAAAAGTTCTTGAGAGTTGTCGGATTTTTCGGAGAAGCCCATCAAGATGTATAAACTCTCCATAAACAAACGTATTGGTCATCAATTTCCCTGCAATACTACCCAGAATAACCCATACCCAAGAAGCAAAACTTCCTATGACGGTCAGAATGGTTTTAAAGGTTTCCAATCCTTTTGTCGTTTCAGTAGTACAAATGTCCGCCGCAAAAGCATTCCCAACGAGGAAAACACTGATCATCACAAGAACGATTCAGATTTTTCGTTGAGAGAGTTGCTTTCTTCTAGGCATAAACAACTGAAACAAGAGATAAAATTACTTTCCTTTCACTGTTAATTTTCCGGTCGTAGCATCAAGGGAGTATTGCTTATTTCCAATCTTGATATTTGCATTTTTACTCCATTCTCCGATTCTGCCAGATTTCTGTATAGTACTGTCACTCAGAATTGCTTCCATAGCTCACTTTATTTTTGAGGCTTCAGATCATGCTACTTCAGGATCATCCTTCGCACTATTTCATTTATCGAGCTGCCCTTTCCACAGAGTATCAGCCAAATTTGCCATTTTTGTAGCATTTTCTTGTGAGGTATAAGTGCTTGATCTGATTTCATCAAGGTTTTTATAGGTATCAAGTGCGGAATTTACATTATTGTGATCAATGTTAAAGGTTGAAATCGGATCTGCTCCCTCAGTAAAAAAGGCCTTACTTTTTTCCTTAAATGCTTTATCATCATTGTCTTTATCATTATCGTCGGGAGAAAGCCAGGCCTTGAGATTCTTATCACTTTCTTCTTGTAGTTTATTGGCAATTTTATTAGGTATAGAGTCTTCTCCAACAGTGGCATTTTTCAGAGTTTGTAGCGAAAGTCATTTGCTACCAATTGGAATAAAAGGAGTGCTCATAAAGGTCTTTTGTCAAAGCTCTTGCAGAGAGGATCAAATTGCTTTCCCAACAGAAGTTTGCTTGATAGCCCAAAAGAGTAGGAACCACGTAATTCCAAGTCCAAAGAGCATAATAACCACCCAAGAAAGGTTGAGGAGCCCATTATTGAGGTGAATTTTGATAAATCCAAGAATTCAGAGCGATTCATCTTTAGGATCGACCTCAAATCCAGAGATATCTTTCAGTACTTTTGCAGTACTAACACCTCCATTGGAGGGACCAGAAGCTTCATTACCTAAGCTACTCTTTAGAGCACTCATGAAAACTAAAGAAATGCTGACTGCAAAAGAGATTAAGACCGGAGCGATGAGGAGCTTCATGAGTCAATCAATAGAAAGCCATTCAGGAAGAGCTTTTCCTCCAAAAATTTTCAATAGTGCAATAAACGGAGATAGTGCTATTGCTATCCAGAGAATCCCGACTCTAGCAAAAAGTACAACTACCAGAGCTATCAATGGCAAGATTAAAAGCACAGAAAATCCTGTATTGATCAGTGCGAGAATAAAGAGCTGCCACACTCACAAATCCTTATATCCCGAAAGATCAGCAAAATTAAACATATTTGAATACAGAGAAACAAAAGGTCAAGTCATCGACTTTCACTTATTGATGATGGTAGAAAGGGAAATATCTGTTTTATCATAGAGGCATTTATACTTAGCTTTATCTCATTCTCACTCCGCTTTCGCAGGAACAAATCAAAAAACATCACAGTCAGCTAAACCATTACCTTTATAGCCATATTTCGTATCTCCCTCTTGATATCCATCAACTTGAGTCGCAGAGGGAGCCTTCCCCCCACTATTTACCAAAAAAGCTCATGGGCTAATAGGGTAAATCATTCCTCACGCAATTAATTTTTTGACCTGGTCTTCCGAGCTTCTCTCGAGATCTCTAACAAACGACTTTAATTTTTGCTGATAATTAGCTTGCTTTTCTCCGCCAGTACGTTCAAATTCCACAAAAGAATAAAGGGCTCAAATATGTGAACAATAACCAGGAATCATTGTCAGTTTCTTAAATCATCCAGATCAATTGCTTCCTGTAAGTGAATCAAACGCCCTTCCTACGATAAACTTTTGTTTTTGAACTTCTGCAATTTTGCACGGAGCGATGTAGTTTGTGTCTTTATTGTTTTGTTTCGTGGTCCAATAGGTAACAATCGCTTGATCGACGGTTTTATCTTTTTGAAGTCCTTCATCTCCAAGGTTAAGTAGGACATTAGTGGAGAGTAGTCTCACATCATGTACTTTTTCATCAAGCTGTGTAATAATGCTCGTCGGGATTCCTCCTACAGAATATGTCAGAATCGTCGAAAGATCTACCAGCACCATCATAATAAACCATGTTGCTTGGATTAGCACACTTGCAATGAGGGTTTTCGTGATAAGTTCAGTAGGAGAGCCAATTTTATTAAAAAATCATAGCGATCGAACCTTTTTAGACGGAGAAAGATTATAGTTTAAAACTCAGATCAAAAATATCAATCCAAGTGCATAGTTTGAAAAAGTCCTTACAATCTGCCAAATCTGCCAAAGCGAAGCATCTAATCCCATAAAAGAACCATAGATAAGCTGATTATCCATCGCCAATCCAGCAAGTGCTACCAATGGTCGGAGAATAACGTATGCTACATTAGCGACGACCTGAAGGAGATTCCCCCATCCGATAAGCAGTTCTGTTGTTTGTTCTCCATTGCCAATACTATTTGCGGAGGTGTATAGCGATGAAAATACAAAAATAACGATCAAAAAAACACCAAAAATTTTCAAAAATCTCCCTACTTTTTGCTGTGAGTAAAGCTTCTTTCATGATTGCTCTCATCCACAAACCATCACAAAATATAATCAACTAAAGTAATCACCTAAGTATATGCAAAAAAATCTTAATCACAAAAAAACACTGAATTTCCGACGAGATGATCTTGCCAAACCAAGAAAAAATGATGATTTGTAAAGATTAAAAATCCTCTACCCAGAAATCATTATTTTCAGAAAAGAGCCTCGTTTTATCATCTCCTCAAAAAAGAATATAAAACACAATAGTCTATTTTCCTGCCAAATTCTCCCTTGCAAATCTTCTAACCTTTCCCTATACTTACCAAAGTTTATTTCACTTTCATTGCAAATGAAAATAGGGCTTATCGGAGCAACAAACGCAGGAAAATCTACACTTTTCAACCACCTCATCGGGCAGTTTAGGGCAATAGTGACGGATATTCATGGAACGACAACCGATATCATCACGCATCAGATTGAGGTTGACGATCTAGGAAAGTTAACATTTTTTGATAGTCCAGGATTGCATGATTTCTCAGATGAATTGCCTTTTATTGAAAAAATCGTGAAAGAATCAGATTTATTGCTTTTTGTAATTGATGATACGGTCGGAGTTTCGGCAAAGGATCAGCATATTCTTTCGCTCATTACGGAGAATGACAAGAGAAATCAGACTTTTCTTGTCGTGAATAAGTTAGATGTAAAGCGAAAAGCTAACGAATGAGATCTCGCAATTAGTGACTACTTTATTCTAGGGCTACAAAAAGTCATCGGAATTAGTGCAAAAAAGGAGAGAAATCTGGAGGAATTGGAGGATTCGATCAAGAAATTTGTGAGAGACTGGAAAGAGAAACATCCAGATGTCCAGGAGCCAGATCTCCCTCAACAGCGTGGAATCGGAATCGCAATTGTCGGTAAACCAAATTCTGGAAAATCTACGCTACTCAATACTTTAGTCGGACATGAACTGGCAAAAGTTGAGGATAAATTAGGGACGACAAGGGATTACCTCATTGGACAATTCAAGTCCCAGTGAAAATGGTATACCGTCTATGATACTGCCGGTATCAGAAAAAAAGGAAAAACCCACGGTATCGAAAAAATCGCATACGACAAAACCTCAAAAATGCTCGAGTTTATGAGACCGATTGTGATTTTTATGGTGGATTGTACGCAAGGAATCACGCATAGAGATATGACGCTTTTGCAGGAAATGACAATGTTGGGGCTTCCGATGATTTTTGCTCTCAATAAGGCTGATCTTGTAAAAAAGGAGGCGATTGATGCAATGGTAAAAGGTGCTCAGTCTTACCTAGATTTTGCAAAACATATTCCGATTATCCCACTTTCGGCGCTTAATGGGGATGGAATCGGGAATCTCCTCAGAATGGTGCAAAGGGTGCATCAAGAAAATCAGAAAAGAATCTGAACTACTGAGCTCAATCGCCTTCTTTCCCAAGAACAAATCCAGAGGCCAGCTCGCTTCACCAAAAATAGAACCTGTAAAATCATGTATGCGACGCAGATAGAGGTTGATGCTCCGACATTTATGGTTTTTGTGAATCACAAAGCAAGGGCGAATTTTTCATTCAAGAAGTGGATCGAAAACGTCCTGAGGAGAGCTTTTTGATTCGTGGGAGTCCCTATCGTCATCAAATTCCGTGAGAGAGGCGAGGGACAAGAAGAGAGGTCTGCACCGGGAGTTTCGCTCAAATCTCTTCGTAAGGAGCAAAAAGCCCGTCAAGAAACAATCAATAGAAATGCTATGAAAATCCTAAAAAAAAGAAAAAAGAAAGCTGACTAATGCCAGGAGTAGTGCCTTCAAGAGTGGATCCTATCGAAGTATCAGGCTTTTTATGTCAAAGGGTATCCAGAGTAAACTATCTTACAGCTACATCCTAGAAAAGCGGTCAAAATTTGACAAACAGAAATTTTGCGGTATAATAAAGGAGAATAATTTTATTTTCCAGAGCAAAATTAAGAGATGGCATACAATAATTACAGTAGCTATTCTACAAGTACCCTAGATGCTAAAGATAAGCATTCAGACGCAGAGCTAAGAAAGATGGATGAAGCTGAACTCAAAAGACAGTTAAAACTCGCAATTGATGGGAACGATAACGCCTATCTCGACCGTGTAAAACAAGTTTTAGACGAGAAGATCAAAAATAATGCAAATAGTATCAATGATTTTCAATCGGCAGAAGGGGCAAACCAGACGATGAAATCAAAGTGTGAAGCAATCCAAAATATGCCCGATACAACGCCTGCAGAAAAGGATGCTAAAAATAGTGCCATAAAGGATCTCTTTAAAAATGAGATGAAAAACTGGACTTCAAAGGTAGATAATATCATCGATTTTGCTAAATCTCAAAAAGGTGAGGCAGACAGGTTGAAGAATCTGTTTGAAGGTGCGATAACTAAAAATGTAAAACTCAAAGAATCTCTGCCTTTTGGGAAACGGGGAAGATTAAAAAGAATCTACCATCAAGTGCAAAAAATCAAAGAAAAATACCCAGAAGATCGAGGAGAGCGTGTTCTTTTTCACCTAATGTCACTTACGCGCAAAAACTACACAGGCATGCTTCAACGATGGAGGAGGAACATAAGAGCAGGGGCAAGGCGAAGAAAGTATTCAAAAGATATTGATGGGAATCTTGCAGTTATCAAAGAAAAAATAAAGCCAGATCCAAAAGATGGTGTTGTAGGAACCTTAGTAAAGGAACGTCTCTCTCATCTCATAGAAGAGGCTAAAGATCATTATTTTGAGAGCCAACGCAAAAGTATCTATGGATAAAAAACAAACTTTTAAATCTTGATAATCATAACTCATGTTGAGAAATCTAGCAGAAGCAAAAGAGTTTGCAGTAGAGAAAATCGAAGAAATCGTAGAAGATAAGCTTTCTGATCGGGAAAAAGACCTTATAGAATTTAAAATTGAAGATGATTTTTATCATAAGCTTGAGGAGATTGTCTCAGATGAAGAGATAGAAAATGCTGGATTAGCATCGCAAGAAGAATTGGATGCTTATCTTTTTACACACGTCCCAAATTATAATTCTATTTTAGAGGACGTCACTGCTAATTTCCTCGCTGAATATATGAATGCAGAGTTTTCTGAGGAAGAAAAGGAATAAAAATCAGAATTTAAAAGCTATTTTACCCATTACAAAGAAAAAGATGCCACATCAACACCTAGAAGAAACCCATGAAGCAGACTTTCTCAATGATCTGCTTTTAGAAGCTGGTTTTGATCCACAAAAAGATGATTTTGAAGAGCTGAAATCTGACATAGAACCTATCCTTATGGATAGAATTATGATGAAGGTTTTTGAGACGCTTTCTCCAGCTCAAAGGAAGGATGTTATGAAGCTTTTTGACGCATGAAAAGAAGCAGAAGCATTAGAAAAAATAGAAAACCTGATTCCAAACTACGATGATTTTTTGGCTCAGATTTTTGAAGATTTTCGTGATGAATATCTGAGAAATCTTGACATAGAAGATTAACTACATGGAATACAATCGGGAGAGTCTTTGATTCGAAAAAGCCAGTTTCAGACTTCTCTTTCGAGTATCTAAAAACCAAGGAGCCAAGCAAGAATAATCGAATCTCTAATCTAGCTCGACGAAGAAAAAAGAAAAAACCTGACTCAAACTAATACTTTATTTATTACCTCAATCTCTTATGCCATCCAAAAATTCTTCCAATAACTTCGGAGACAGAGTTCGCTCTTTTGTTAAAAAAACTGTAGTAACCGCAAAAACTCTTGCCGCATCAGCGATGCTTGCAGCGAATCTTTCCTCCTGTTCGGTCTACGATTCTAAAATAGTTACCCTAGATCCAAAGGGAGAATCGGTTACTTTTTCGGTAATTTACAAGGGATACAAAGACGGACATCAGGATTTTGCAGTAGAAGTCAAGATCAAAAAAACCTGAGAAAATAGCTTTGAAGCCGAGATCGATCAGGCAGGAGAATCCTATTTATCAGAAGATAATTATAAGGCAGAGAATCCTGATGTTCTCCTCCAGAAGATTGCTGATGATATTGCAGAGCAGGTTCCTATGAATACGAGAACAGGATATGAAGATATGTTACGTAAGATCCATGAAAAAACTGCTTTTGTAGCCGAAGAATACAAAAAGATGCTTAATGAGTGATCCTCTTCAGCAGAAAAGATCGAAATCAGCTATGCACCTACCGAATAGCGAAAAAATCAGAGGTAAAATTGCTCTCTTTCGTAAAACGAGAAGTTTTGATCTTAAAGGTGCTTAAACGCAGAAAGAAACTTCCACCGTTGCCCAACATAAGGCCTTTGTGGCATGAGTTTTTGATTGATTTGCCTCTTAATTTTTTCCTCCATGATAAGAAATTCTTCAAGGGTAGCTAAAGATTTAACCTCAGAAACAATTTCTTGTATCCAAGTTCCCTCTTCTCAGTCTAAGAGAGGTAACATCCATTTAACTGTTGGATAGCCTTGTCTTTTTATAAGATAGAGAAGCTTCATTACAGCTTCCAGAAATATTCCTTTCTTGATAAAGATAGTATCCAGCATCAAGTTTTTTTGTTCTTTTTTGAACATATCTTTAAGCTCTTTCATGTCTTGAAATGCTTGGATATAATGCTGCATGAGCCTGTCTTCATACCCTTGATCAAACCATTTTTGCAAGTCTGCTTTAAGCGAGCTGTGTTTGGCGTGATTGTCATTAATCAATTGCATCTTGCTATAAGAAAAATAGTCAATGAGGTTGCTAAGATAGAGTTCTGTCATAAACTTTACTTCGAGAAGAACCTCGTTTCCTTCATAAGAAAATCGTTCTTCTAGCCCCGCCTCTTCACCTTCTTTTCTAAAACCATGTTCAAAAGATTGCTTTAAATAATACGAGTAGTCTTTTGGATCAATAAAAACAAGAATATCTATATCCGAAGTTGGAGTCCAGGTACCTATAGCACGAGAACCTGTCAAAAAAATAGCTTCTTTCTCTATTCAAGGATATATGGTACCCATAAATTGTAGGATAAGTCGTTTGAGGGCTTCTGGCATGATAGGCAATCAAAAGTATAAAAGAAAATATCCTCATATTACTAGTGATTTCTTCCTTTTATTCAATTCAATTAAAAGAAGTTTCCTTCGAAAAGAATAATAAAGGAAAGTGCGTAGCATTATTTTGTCTATCGCAAAAAGAAAAAATCTGATTCTTTATTATATATCCCAAGAAACTCGTCTGTAAACACCAATCCTTTGTAGATCATTCTCCCAAAATATCTCTACGAACCCATTTACCAAACATCTTTTCCCAAAAAACATCATTTTTGGGGAAGCGATGAAAGTTTTTTCGCTCAAAACATCTCTGCAGGTAATTTGCCAAAAGTTTTTTCACCAAAATCGTCGTTTTGTTTCATTTTCACTTTGGGGATTTACTCAAATAGCTCTGCAAGAGACGATTGCCGATGGGAAATTCACCCAAACAGGGCTGCAAATATAAATTCATCATAGGAAACTCATTCAAAACATCTGCAAGAAAGACACCTATTCCTCGGATTTGGCTAAACTAAGCGATTTCTGCTTTTCCAATCCAAAAATAGAGGTAAGTTTTTTGAAAAATGCAATACAAAAATTCTTGCGATGATGAGAAATCAGGTTTTTTATCTTTTTTTTAATTCTAGCTTCCTATTCTATGCATGGGGAGGAAGATACTACTTTTCTTTCCAAAATTTTCGCATCATGTTGGCAGCTCCGTTTGGTCGCATATGCCCACCCTCAGAATACTTACAAAATACTACAGGAGCTTGAGGGAGACAGTTTGAATATCTTACGCAGTCCATCCCATAGGAGTTCTGGTAAACTTCGGTTTCTGGTCAGCATTGGTTCTGTTTGAGATATTTATCACGGATCTGTTCTCCTCATGCAAAAGATGCAAGGTTATCATTCGGATTATGAAAGATGATCGCAGAAGTCGGTGCAGAACACTCAGGAAACGGCATGGAGCTTCCCGCTACGATACCAACACCATGGATATTGCTTGCTCTCGCACATCCGAGCATGCTAGTAAACCACCCACCCAATGAGTGTCCTACCACGTATACTTCACTCGGATCAATACAATAGTGCTGCGAGATTTCATCCAAAATAGCATCAAAAAGCTGATAATCTCTTAGATTTCATATTTTATCTCACGGATCTCTTCGATTCCTCTGAGGACCTTCCTCTGGTAGTCCTGCAGGATAAACAGTAATCAAATTCCCTTCGCTAGCTTCCTCAATTCCATAATATCCCAGTCCATCATTAGAGCTGGTGCGTCCATGAAAGGCAAACACTAATTTTGCAGGTTGAGAAGGAGTATAATGCTGTCCTACATGAGTAATAAAGTGCCTTTCAATCCCATTAAGCATTACGGAAGAAGGAGCACTAGCGGGCTGTGATTTTCAGCAGCCAGGAGAACGAAAATTGCGGTTATAATCTCGACTTCCTGATTGTCATTTGAGGAGCATTATTGCTAAATGAGCCATCATCTCACGACTAAATGCCTGTTCTGGATAGTAAGCATATTGAGAAAAAATCGAATGCTGATGCACAAAATCAAGATACTTTGCATACCAGAAGTTTGAATCGACGTTTCTCGTTTGGATTTTAAAACCTTCGATCGCCATTTTTAGCCCTTCCACAAAAGTAACTGTCTGATTCGGCTTAAACGTGTCATCATCATAGCCCTTTACGATTCCCATAGCTTTCGCAGTGCATACAATGTCCACAAACCAATCTTCCTTAGCGACATCAAGAAAGCAAGTTTCATGTTCTCCTGCTGTATCAATATTCGCAGAAAGTAGGATGATTTTTAGAAGTTCTGCACGGGTAATTGCCTGTTTTGGCTTAAAACTCCCATCAGGATAGCCTTTTACAATATTGAGGCTCGCCAACTCAGTAATGTCTTGCTTGTAAACACTCTCTTGAATATCAGTAAATTCAGCAGCTGTTGCAACTCACAAAGTCCCAATAAGCATACAAAAGCCAAAGATCAGCTTTTTCATATTGTTTTTACAGAAAATAAATTGACCAAAGCATACATATTCCCTCTCTCTTGTCAAATAAACTCATACATCAGACAAAAGAGATTGATATTTCTCTCCAAAAAATTAAGCTCCAGATATACTAAATCTCAAATGTGCCTAACACTATAGTTCTTAATACCATACCTATGCTTGCCCAAGACCGCTTATTTAAGATTCTAGCTGATGCTCCTTCTCATACCAATCTGACCAAACCTATAGAGGACGATTTTTTCCTGATTACAAAGACGCCACCTGAGGGATTTATGCATAGAAAGGCAAAGTTTTGAACCTGTGCGCACCTCTCTCTAAAAGCAGTAATCGAAGGGAGGGGAGGCACTACAAAACCGATACACGAGTATTCTTCTGGACGACGGTCCAGATTGACTTATTTAATGACTCCACGAGGCCTCAAAAAAATCCTAAGAAGATATGGACTCAAAACGAGAGTAATACAGGCAAGAAATCAGACTGCAACATCAAAAATCGCACTGCTCAAAGAAGAGCTCAAAAAATGACCGCTCATCTTACTGATAGGAAATGGGCTAACAAGTAAATTGTCTTTTTCTTGGATGAAGGCGTTTACGCATTGGCATTATATTACTTTGCGAGGATACAACGATAGAGAGCAAATTTTTTATGTCTATGATTCCAATACCAAAGGAGCGACGGAGCAATACCTTATGAAGGGAACGGTGAAAATTCCCTATGCAGTACTTCTCAAGTCTCGATCCTTTGGTGCTTCTAAATTATTGAGAAATTACGCAATCGGTGTTGAGTATTAGTTTTTTAAATTCTTTGCCGTCTTCAGAATGCAGAATCTTCAAGAAAAAAAGAAAAAATATGCTGAAGTGATAATCCAGTTTGGACTCAATTTACAGCAGGGACAAAATCTCTTGATCAAAGCTCCCATTGATGCTTTCGACTTTGTTAAACTAGTAGCAGAAGAGGCATATAACGCAGGAGTAGATCAGATTTTTTATCAATGGAGGAGTGATGAACTCGATCTTTCGAAATATCAAAAGGCTTCAGTCGCAAGCTTTGGAAAACCGCTTCAGCGATTAGAAGATGGCTACGCTACAGAACTTAAAAAAAATTGTGCGGTGCTGACCTTATTTTCCGAAGACCCTTTTCTCTTTAGTCAGGTGCAGCCAGAGTTGCTCAATAAGGAACTTCAGGCGAGAAGGGCTGCTCGTAAAGCACAGCTAGAACTCATTTCCTCAAATGCAACCAATCGATTGATCGCTGCGGTTCCAAACCTATGACGGGCAAAAAGTTTATATCCTGATCTTTCTGCGGAAGAGAGTATTGAAAGATTACGAAGTCAGATTTTTGCCTTGGTAAGAATCGATCACGAAGATCCCATCGAGGCTCGGAAGCATCATCTTCAAATCTTGCAGTCACACGCTCAAAAACTCAATTACTATGCCTTCAAGAGATTGCATTACCATGCCGACAAGACGGAATTAACAGTAGAGCTTCCTACTGGACACATTCGACTTTGTGCTTGAGAGAAAACGCAGTCCTGAGTTTCATTTTGTCCTAATATGCCCACAGAGGAGGTCTTTACTGCACCTCATAAATATGGCGTAAATGGAACTTTAGGAGCGACTTTGCCACTCTATTACAACGGAAAACTGATTGAAGATTTCGGTTTTACATTTAAGGATGGAGCAGTTGTCGACTTCTACGCCAAAAAGGGATACGAAACCTTGAAATCTCTTTTAGAAACCGATCCTTGAGCAAGGAGACTCTGAGAAGTTGCTATTGTGCCTATGAGTTCTCCGGTATGTCAGTCAGGTTTGATTTTTTTCAATACCCTTTTTGATGAAAATGCAAGTTGCCACTTTGCTCTGGGAAACTCCTATCCTACAACGATCAAGGACGGCATAACTCTTGATGATGCAGGCAAAGAAAAGGCAGGGATGAACCAAAGTATTACACATGTGGATTTTATGGTAGGTGACAAAAGCTTGACGATCACTGGAGAAACTGCTTCATGAGAAATGATTGCTTTTTTCGTTGATGGAGAGCGGAAAATTTAAGCTTTTTTTAAGCTAGATAGTTATAGTTCCTCAATTTTAGCTATTTCTCCTACAGGTTATGCGAAATTCCCTCACAACCTCCAAAAAAATTTCACTTCAGTTTACAATTTTTTCGGCAATTCTGCTCTGTGTTTTTGGGATTTTGGTAAATATCATTTTTTTTCTCAGTTGGTATGCATTACGAGATCCGGAACGTCCTCGTCATGACGACGATGATGAATCCTCTTTTGCCGTGCATATCCCTCTTCATAAAGAGTTTCCTCGCCATGAGCTCCGTTTCGATCCGGATGATCCAGAGGTCGAAGAGTTGCTGGATGCAAAACTCTGGAATTGAGTGGCTAAGCTCGACGATTATTATCTTCATTATGTCATAGCGTGAGATAAAGTCATTATTCGTAATATTTCTTCACAGATAGAAGCTCAGATGGCACTACTTCGGGTAACTTTGGTTCTTGTTCTAGTAGGATCAGCTTTCGCATATGGTTTTTCTTTTCTTTTTGTGAAAAAAGCACTTAAAAAGCTTAAAAAACTGAATCAAGCTCTCGAAAAACTAGACATTGATCATCTAAATCAACCACTCTTAGTCGAAGGCAATCCCAAGGATGAAATCAATAAAGTGAGTCAAAAGTTTAATCTTGCACTAGCTAAAATCCAAAGGCAAACTCTAGGGCTCAAGGACTTTATCAAAAATGCCTCTCATGAGCTCAAAACCCCGCTAATGACGATTTTTACGCTTTCAGACTTGGCAAGGAAGACTAAGGATTATGAAGCGATCATCAAAAAGATTAAGGCAGAAGCGAAATCTATGGATCAGCTTTTAGAAACACTCCTTCTTATCACGCAAATCGAGGACAAAATAGAGCTTCCCAAGCAGGAGCTTAACCTTTCTCAGAGCTTAAAAGGACTCTTAGAGCAGTATCAGCTTACCTATCAGGAAAAAAATCTGAACTTCATCTCTGATTTTCCTCCATCACTCACAAAAAAAGTGCATCCCCAAGGACGAATCACAATCGTGAGTAATCTTCTCTCTAATGCCTGTAAATTTACACCTCAAGGGGGAACGATTCAAATTTCCCTCAATGATCAAGAGTTGAAAATTTCTGATACATGACCAGGAATCTCTAAGGAGCAACAAGAGAAAATATGGGAGAGGTTTTGGCAGGCTGAAGAATCACATACCGACACAAAAAGCTTCGGGCTTGGACTTTATTTAGCACAATTATTTACACAGAAACAGGGCTTTCAACTTGCAGTTTCAAGTGTATTGGGGCAGGGCACTACTTTTATCTTAAAATTTTAAGGATGGGTTTCTCTCTTTTTTTGGTAGAAGATAACGTAACGATCTGAGAAAATATCAAAAAATATTTTGAACTTGATGGGCATACGGTTTTGCGGGTCCAAAACGGAAGTTATGCAAATGAAGTAGTAAAACATCAGACTTTTGATCTAATTTTACTGGATCTTATGCTTCCCGGGACAGATGGAATCGCTATCGCAAAAACAATTAGAAAAATCCAGCCTCAGACGCCAATTTTGATGATGACAGCAAAAGGGCAATTGGAAGATAAATTGGAGGGATTCGAGGCTTGAGCTGATGATTATCTGGTAAAACCCTTTGATCTTGAGGAATTAGAAGCAAGAATTTTCGCACTGATGAAAAGAGCTCCTCAAAGGACTTCGTTAGTATTTGGAGATCTTACACTGGATCTTTCTCAGAAAAAAGTTTTTAAAGCAGGATCAGAACTGAAGTTTTCTCTCAAGGAATTGCAGATTTTAGAGCTTCTAATGAGAAATCACGGGATCGCAGTTTCTAGACTAGAAATCATTGAAGAAATTCGATGAGGAGAAGCCGGTTTCCAAGAAGACGGTAAATTAGATGTCTATCTTTCTACAATCAGAAAAAAAATCTGAAAGGATTCTATAGAGACGGTAAAGGGCTTTTGATATAGGCTCAAAAACTAGATTTCTATAGCCGTGTATAGATTTAAGATTATTTTAAGGTAAGAGGGTATACTCCCCCTCGCTTGCAGGCCCCCAACCTTGGGGATTTACATTCAACTCTTACCGATGAAAAGTAGCAAATTTCTTGCCTCAGTGGTTGTATTTTCAGTGATCACGATGACGGGTTTCTCTTCCCGAGCAGCGACAACAGAGAGTTTTGAGGCGCCTAGTTTTCCTTATCTTCGTCCAAATCTAGAAGCTTCTCAAAGTCTAAAATCTGAATCAATAATCTGGAGTCAGCTTTCACTTAGTGAAGAAAAAAAGAATCAGCTTGACGCACTTCTCCAGCAGCTCAAAACAGAGAGAAGCACTTACCAGGAACAGCGAGAAAAAGCAGCTACCGATAGAGAAAAAATCCTCCTCAAAATGCAGTGGGAGGCGAGAAAAATGGAGATTAGAGGCGCTATCCTAGACTTAATCCCAGCGGCTCAGAAATTGCAGATTCAGAAAATATTGTCCAAGTGAAAGGGGGGAGTAGTAGCAATGAGTCTAGCACGGATTAACTATGCCACACTTACTGAGAATCAGAAGTTGGAGTTGGCAGAAATTATCAGAGTATACAAAGACAAGCTCAAAATTCTCTTCACTTCAGAGAGACAAGAAAATACTACTGAAGAGCAGACAAAACTCAAACAGCAAAAGGATCAAATTATTATCGAACTTTTCAAGAATCTTGCCCCTTTTGTTGCTCCAAATAAACAAGCAGAGTTTCAGCAGTTCCAATCGCAGAATTTCCTCTCGCTCCTTGAAGAGGAAGGGGAAAAGCAAAAAAAAGGTAAAAAGAATACGTTAAAAGGTGAACAATTAGGCTTCTTGTGGGGAATGCTAGATGAAAATAGCCTAACAGACGAACAAAAAGAAGAGATTGCTCTCCTTCAATCCCAAAAACAGCAAAAAATGGAACAAATCCTCCAAAGATTGCCAACAGCTTCTGAAAAAGAAAAGACTGAATTAGAAGAGCAGTTGAAGCAAATTAATAGCGATTTCCTTATGGCACTGAAAGCGTATATTCCCGCAGATAAAGTATCAGAGTTTGAAGCTTTTATAGAGGAAATCCCAACTTGGAATCAGAAAGCTGAAAAAAAGCCTGCTTTACTAAAAAAAGAAACCGCTGCTTTAGCAGCCTAAGATACAGCTATAAAGATGAAAAGAATAAAAAGACTGGAAGGTGGAGGACATTATGCCTCCATTTTTCAAAATAAAAAATATGCCTGGTTTCCTTAATCGCATAAGAAAGACTGTTACAACGCTAGAGGATAATACATGAGAACTATCTCAAAAAGTGCAGAAATAAGGTGTTATTTTGCTAGTTCCCCTGTCCAGCTTAAAATGCAAATATGTCAAGTTTAATCCCTTCTTGAGTGTTGAATTTTTTTGAAAAAAAAGACAATTTAGAGTATAGTTAAGATAATCTGAAAGACTGAATGGTATCAGCATTTCATACTTTTATTCTTATGACATATATCCAAATGAAAGCAGAAAAAAACCATATTCCTCTTATTAGTATCAAGGAAATGACTCGAGGATACTTAGACAGTAAAAGAGTGCTTTTCAAAAAATTTAACCGAGAGTTAGAGAAAGGGGATTTTACCGTCATTACGGGGAAATCAGGAACCGGAAAATCAACGCTAATGAAATTTTTGATTTGACAGATTAAACCCCACAAAAAGACCGTTTACTACAAAATGGAGGATATGGCAGAGTTTTCTGATGCAGAAATCCAAAGATATAGGAGAAAAATCTGAATCATTTTTCAGGATTATCAACTGATCAGTAGTTTAAGCCCCAAAGAAAACGTGATTTATCCACTAGTGCTAGAAGGGCTTTCTCTCGCAGAAATCAAAAAAAAATATGATGCAGTAAATACTTTACTTGATATTTCCGCTATCGAAACCAAGGAAATTAAAAAACTCAGTGGAGGAGAAAAGCAAAAAATCGCGATGGCAAGAGCAATCATTCATGCCCCAGACTTTATTATCGCAGATGAACCGACAGGAAACTTGGATCATGAAAATTCGCTTCAAATCGCAGATATTCTCATAAAAGCAAATCAGATCGGAAATACTATTGTCCTTATTACGCATGATCTTTCTCTATTGGAATACCTTAAAGAACGCACTAAGGTAAAAATTATTACTCTTGGTTAAGAAAATTCCTTTAGTTATCCTATTTTTCATGCTTTCATGACGAAGACAGAGCAACTCCTAAAATCTTTATGCGTGCAGATTAATGCACTTCATATCGCAGGATATCTCAAGGAAGAGGTAATTGCCTCATTAAGATATCTTCATCGATATAAACTTAAAAATTTAGAAAAAAATCTGAATATTTTTTTCGAGTATCTCCTTTTTCTGAATACTCAAAATACCGAGAAGATAGACAATCTTCAGCCTTCTCCCATCCAGAGAAAAAATGCAATGACCTCGCTAGAAATCGACTACTTTATAAAGCCAAAGAAGCAGTTGACACAAACTGCTAAAAAGTACTACTCCAAAAAAATTAGAGATCACGGATATGAATTACTGACATTAATACAAGGGATAAAAGGAATTTTAGTCCTGAGTATCGATGAATTTTGTAATGCCTCACAAACAAGAATGGGGATCCATAAACTCCTTATGGAAAGAGAGCCTCAATACCAAGAGCTCAAAACAAAAAAGTCAATAACCAAGTCTCTTTCCGGCAAACGAAAGATAAAGAAATCCATCAAAAAATAAAATCATCTCTTGTTTAGTGAGAAGATTTCCCTATAGTACACAACGAGCTGAACATAAAGAGGTTTTGCAATGCCTCCTTTAGTTAGCAACTCATAGCTGGTGGAGAGAAAATAATAAAGTCTTTTTATCCAAAAAAATAGCAATTACCATGTCCAAAAAAATACCACGATTCCCTTACTGCTTATTAGTGATCTATCTGGTGCTCTTCGTTGTTTGTGCTTTTAATCCGCATGATAGATCTGTTTGGTGGGCAGAAAATATTCCTGTGATGGCAGTGGTAACTTTCTTGGTAATATCCTTTCGCTGGTGGAAGTTTTCTAATCTCTCCTATTTCTTTATGAGTTTACGAATCTTCCTTCATACAATAGGTGGACACTATAGTTTCGAGTTGGTTCCTTTCGGATTTATTAATAATCTCTTTGGCTGGGAGAGGAATATGTATGATAGGATTGGGCATTTTATCATAGGACTTTATGCCTTTCCAATAGTGGAATACCTTCGAAGATCAAAATCAATCCAGAAAAAGTGGCTAGTTTTAACTTTTGGAGTTACAAGTATTCTCGCAATTGCAGGCGCTTATGAAATTTTTGAGTGGTGGTATGCTATTTCTGCCGATCCGGCAGCTGGGATTGCGGTGCTAGGATCTCAAGGGGATATTTGGGATGCACAAAAAGATATGCTCATGGACACATTAGGAGCAATGTCCGCAGTTTGTTTATTTGCAATTAGAGAGTTTTTAATTAGAAGAAATCTGAATCATGGAGGAAGATCTACTACTCTCTAGTTATACCTATACCCTTCCAGAATCGTGTATTGCACAGCAGCCAAAACTGCCTGAACATAACGCAAAACTCATGATATGTTCTCTCCAAGCCACAGGAGATCTTTTGTATGAAGATCAGATTTTTGCCGATTTGCCAAATTACTTGGATGAACGTTATATGCTATTCCTCAATAGTACGAAAGTTTTCAAGGCGAGAATCCCACTTCACAATACCAAAATCCGCAGAAAAACTGGTCAAGAACTTCTCCTAGAGACGGGAGAACTATTGATCTATGCTATTCATTCAAAGACACAGTTTGAATGCTTAGTCTCGGATAATAAAAATTTTAGGCCAGGAAGTCAAATCTTCCTCTGAGAAGGAGTCGTATTCAGAAGTCTCGAATTTACAGCAAATGGAATCCTTTTTGAAATCTCGAGCGAAAATCCCTCCGAAACGAGTGTTCAGATTTTTGACTTTTTGGAAAAAAAGGGAGAAATGCCGCTTCCTCCCTACATCCGCTATGAAAAAGAAAAAGAAAAGCGATACCAGACATTTTTTGCGGAGAAACTCGGTTCAGCAGCGGCTCCAACTGCATCTTTACACTTTACTCCCGAACTAGTAAAACGCCTAGAACAGAAAGGGGTAGAATTTCAATTTCCCTGTCTGCATGTAGGACTAGGAACCTTCAAACCTGTTTATGAAGAGCATATTCAGCAGCAAAAACTGCACTTTGAGCCGATGATCCTAGAGTCAGATATCCGAAAGACGATCGCCGATGCAAAGCTGGCAGGTAAACGTTTCCTCCCAATAGGGACGACAATGATCAGATATTTAGAGTCTTTACCCTATATCCGACGTTTTCTTAAAAAGAAAAATCTGAACATTGCCGTTGATTATGCTACCAGAGATCGGCGAGATCACCTCACAAAAACCATAGATGAAAAACTGGTTGAAGAGTTTATCCCAGAGCAGGAGGTTTGTGTTGAGAAGCCTCAGTTTTCTTCTATACCAGAAAAGATGATTATCCAGACAAGACTCTTTATCAGACCAGGAATCCCTTTTCTTTTAACCGATGAACTGATTACGAACTTCCATCTCCCAAAATCTTCATTAATGATCTTGATCTCTGCATTTATAGGAAGAAAAAATCTCTTGGAAGCCTACCAGAGAGCAATCCAAGCAGGATACAAATTCTATAGTTTCTGAGACGGAATGCGAGCAAAAAAGCAGACCGATCAATAACTTTCTGCCTGCTTCTCCTAATAAAATACAAACCTATGCCTATTCTCAGTCCTCTAAAAAGGTTCTTCTTTGGAGTTTTGCTGGTTGGTAGTCTCCGAAGGAAGAAGTATTCCTAGCTTTTTCCTCTTCAGCTTTTTGTTTCCCTTTATAAAACTTATCTGAAAGATCAAGGGTCTTCATCGATTTTTTATCAATTTGTTTTTCAATTTCTTTAATTCTTTTCTCGAGTTGTTTACTTTTTTCAAAGACTTTTTTGTAGCCTCCAATATCTCCAGCTGCTTGCAAGGCAACCATATCATCAGAACATTTCTCGTAGTCTGTGAAATAATCATTATACTGCTCAATGAGAAGGTCAATTGCCGCTTGATTAGCTGCTAATTCTTGCTCAGCTTCTCAGGATTTATATTTTTCTGCTGCACTTTCACAGCCGGTAGTTCCTAATACTATAGCAATAGAGCTTGCAATAATTGCCGCAGTATTTTTAAGTTTTTTCTTCCGAGAATTTTTAGCAAGGTCTTTTTGCCTATTCAAAGCCCTTTCAGAAGAGGTTAATCCTGGAGTCATAATATGTTATATAAAAGGGTAAAAAATCTGATTTTAAACTATTGAGAACGATCGTTTTTCCAGAGCTGGTTCAAATACTGGACGAAGAATGCGCTATTCTGCGCTTTTCCTAGCGTCGGAAATTCGCTCGCCATCTCACCAAAAAACGGAATCAAATTACTTAGCACGACCGGTCTCTTCTCAAATCCATTGAAGACGATGCTTCCTAATCCCTTCCAAGCTACTTCTCGTCCATGAGAAAGGTCAAAAGGTCGGAGCATATCGTGTTTATCTTCATAGCGAGGAGTGACTTTTTCTCCTCGAATCTCTTCATTTGCTCTCAACATATTTACCAGAAGCCCGACTCTTAGCAGTTCACCCCTACTTCCGAGAGGGATAGGGATATTAGCACTGTTTTTAAAGCCATCTAGCGTCAATTTCTGCATGTTGAGGACGATTGATTTCCCGTGTGAAGAGAGTTCTACTTCCTCTTCATTGAGTGCCTTGATCTGCATTCCTTGATGTTCTGGTTTATTCGCTAGCTTCAAAAAGTCTGAATAAAGTCAGGATTTGTCTGCATCGCTGAGCTTGAGTTTAGAAAGCTCTTCAAAGTTAGCATTATTCGGGATAAGTAGTCCCTTCTCTTGCATCGCTTTAAAGTCTGCTTCTGTAGGTGCTTTACCAGTATTAAAAATCTGACTTTCGATCTCTTTTCTCGCTTCTTCATTGATCATAAGCTGGTGCTGTGCACAGTAGCTTTCCAAAAGTTTAAAGGCTTGAGAGTTTTGATAAAGTCTTTCATTGAGTGTTTTTTGTGCATATGCTGGATTAGCAAGGTCATCAGCCTGGAGCTGCATCTTCTCAAATTCCTGAGAAAAGCGTTTTTCAGTATCTTTATCACTTATAATGCTTTCCAATGCTTCAAGTTGGCTTCTCAGAATGGTTTCAGATTTTGAATCACGATTTGCTTTCGCTTTTTCTATTTCTCCGAGATAGTAGGTTTTGAGCTTACTACTATCAATACGTGATACTATCCCTGTTGCTGGAGAGCAGCACTGTGCCAGCGTGCTAAAAGGCACTCCCAAGAGCACAAATTGCAACATATTCTGTCCAATTGCCATTTTTTCAACAGTTGAAGACTGACTCATTACTTCATTATTTCGTGGGAGTTTCCCCGTTTTCCATGCAAGAGCAAGATTTTCTAGGACTCACCTTCCTGTGGCTGCCTGAGAACCAAAATTAGCAAGTAATGGAATTCCTACCGCCATTAAAATCTTGGAGAAAGAGAATCAGAATTTTCTTTTCCCGTCCTCTCATTTTTCGGTAAAGAGCCACCTCAATACTAGCGCACCTGCTCCAATCATCCCAATTGTTGTCAGTGTATTTACAGCATTTCTAGCCTGTCAGTGCGACATTTTCGTATTTTCATGAAGCCACTGTTCTGCAACATTAGCGTAGCCACCGCAGCTCTGAACATAGTTTCCGACCTCATGAACCTGACCTGTGATTACTGCTTGATTATAGACATCGACCATTTTCCCTTGAGAAGAAATCTCCGTCTTGGCATTTCCCTTGATCTTCTTCCTATTTTTATAAATATCTACGATAAGAGGGGTCTGCTTGAGAAAGGCAATCGGTGTATTGATATAAATTCCCTGATCCAAAGCCGCATTGATCTGCTCTAGAAGGCTCGCCTTTGAATAATAATAGTTGTTGTCATTTTTTACTGAGGCAAGCTGTTCTTCAAGCTTCGCAATCTTTCTGATATCAGATTTAGCTTTCTTTTCAGCTTTAATTTCTTTTTTCAAGGATTTTATCACCTTTTTACGAGTTGCCTTATCATGCACGAGGAGTGTCCTTTCTGAAATTCATGCGGTCCCTACGGGTGCTTCTGGAGCCACGAGTAAATCATCGATCGTCTCAAAAGCATGTATTTGCTCAGGATTAAGCACGACATTTCAGCCCTCATCTTGCTTTACTTCCCTAGAAAGCTGCTGCAAAATGTCAAGCGCCTTTTTTGCTCTGGCATCTTCGCTAAGCGACTCTACAGTATCTTGAGCCGCCGCAACTTTAATGCTTTCTTGAGTATCTGGGGTGCTTGTTTCCACAGTGCTAACGCCCTGGTCCGACTTTTGCTCAGTGTCCGAAGAGCGAGACGTGGACTGTGAACGAGCTCTAAAGGTTTGCACCTCAGTTTCCTTAGCTTTCTTTCCTTCAGGCTGCACCGGAGTCAAGGATCAGTCTTCTTTCACTGTTATTTCCTCTTCATTATCGTTATCTTGCTGTGAAGCCTGGAGTTGCTCTTTTATGCGGCTTAAAATCTGTGTCTGCTGCGGAGTAAGCTCAAAATTCCCCTTGATCAGGGCTTCCTCAGCCCTTCCCTTTGCATTAGAAAAAGCTGCCAGTTGCTCAGGAGTGAAAGCAAAACCAGCATCACGAAGGAGTTTCCCAGCTTGATTAATATCTTTAGTCCCAAAATATTCATTGATGATCCCTAGCTTTAAGGTTTCTGTATTGACGACGGTGTCAGAATTTTCTTCCGCTTTGTTTAAATGTTCCGAAGCAATATCCTTTCAGAGTGCTTTAAGCTCTCTTGATTGCTCTTGTTTTTCGGGATGTTTCTGGACTTCTAGCTTACTCATTGTCCGCTCAGTGTAGATAAAATGCTCTTGCACAAGTATACTGACAAATCCTCCAAAAGTCAAAAAAAGTCAGATTTTTTTCTCATTCTCTCCCAAAAATAATGAATCGCTTGCAATCGCCTCCCTTTTTAGTATAGTGAGTGGCGTCGGAGAGCTGAAGTCCAAGAGGAGCGGTTTGTCTGAGGACTTGCCTGTTGCAGACTTAGCTCAATCTTCTCTTCAGAGACCGATAATCTAGGATGGCGATTGTAGCTCAGCTGGTTAGAGCATCGGATTGTGGTCCCGAGGGTCGCGGGTTCGATTCCCGTCAATCGCCCCATCTAAAAAATAAGGTAGCACACGAGCTGCTTTTTTGTTTTGTAGTAAAATTCTCTTGCTATCTTGCACCAAACATATACACTCTTGCCGATTTATCATTCTCTTCTGTTATGCAAACGCTTATCTCCAAACCAAGTCCAAAGCTCTACCAACAGGCAAAAAACCTGATTCAATCCTGAGAGCTGGTTGCCTTTCCGACAGAAACAATTTATGGGCTCGGTGCAAACGCTCTTGATAGCGACGCAGTGCAGAAGATCTTTACGGTAAAGGGCAGACCGAGCAGCAATCCTCTGATCGTCCATATCGGAGAGAAAAGCCAGATCGCAGACCTCGCAATCGTGGAAAATTCCTTTCAGCAGCAAATTATTGACAAGCTATTCCCGGGACCAGTTACCCTCCTGCTCAAAAAAAAACCAGGAATCCCCGAAGTGGTGACCCAAAATCCCTTCGTAGGGATCAGGATGCCGTCCAACCAAATCGCCAACGACTTTCTCAAAGCGGTAGCATTGCCAATCGCAGCTCCGAGTGCAAACATTTCCGGCAAACCTAGCCCAACTTCTGCCCCAATGGTGATGGACAATGTGGGAGGCAAAATTCCCCTCATTATTGACGGTGGAGACTCAAATTACGGGATAGAGTCGACAGTTATCAAGGTGGACGAAGAAAATAATCAGGGAAAAATCTGAATCTTGAGACCGGGTTTCATTACCAAAGAGGATCTTGAAGCTTTTTTTGAGGGGCAACCAGTTTCCGTGGAATATACCAGCAAAGACAAAAACCTTTCCCCAGGAACCAGATTTAGACACTATAGTATCCCCGGTAAAATCATCATCATTGATCACAAAACCGAGCTTCCCACATCTTTTGATGTGCCGACGGCAGTCATCGCCACGACAGAGCGATTTGAGCGTGAAAACTTCCACTCTCTCGAGCCTCATACTCCATTCCTCACAAAACTCCAACGAGGAAGCGAATCCAACCTCGCAAGCTGTGCACATACCCTTTTCCAGCTCTATCATGACTGCGAAAAAGCAGGAATAAAAACAGTCTTTATCCAGAGATTGACAGAAAATGGGCTAGGATTCGCGATTATGAATAGAGTCAAAAGATCTGCTGAAAATTAATTCTGATTTTTTATTTTTTTGTTCAAAAGACTGCTGATGTCACGATGAATAGGACTTCTTTTTATCCTTGGATTTGTTTTTCTTATCAAAGGTGCAGATATGCTGGTTGAGGGAGCTTCTTCCTTAGCAAAAAAATGTGGTATCTCTGATATGGTTATCGGATTGACGATCGTTGCATTCGGAACCTCAGCTCCAGAGCTGGTGGTTAATGTCACTTCTAGCCTTCAAGGAGCGACAGGAATTACTATCGGAAACGTCTTGGGAAGTAATATCGCTAATATCCTGCTCATCCTCGGAGCCGCCGCAGTCATCACCCCGATCGCCGTCCAAAAGAAATTTCTTTCCAGGGAAGTAGTGATTTGCTTAGCTGCTACGCTGGTCTTTGCGATCTTTATCAACGATGCTCGGATCGACGGAGCAGCTACTTCACGAGTCTCTAGGAGTGAAGGAATCATCTTGATCCTACTCTTGCTGTTCTTCGTGTATTACCTTTTCGCGACAGCCAAAAGAGAAAATCCTGACGCAGAAAGCACGATCGCCATTTTCCCCTTGCGAAAATCCTTACTTTGGATCGGACTCGGGTTGGTTGGACTCCTTTTTGGTGGAGAACGAATCGTTAACGGAGCAATTGCTATCGCTACGAGCTTCTGACTTTCAGAGAGACTCATCGGCTTGACAATCATCGCAGTAGGAACTTCTCTCCCAGAGCTGGCAACTTCTATCCTCGCCGCTTACAGAAAAAACGCAGATATCGCTCTCGGAAATGTTATTGGTTCAAACGTTTTCAATATTTTATTTATCCTTGGGGTGAGCGCAGTAATCGCTCCAATCCCTGCTTTCCCAGGCACTAATAATGACCTTATTCTCTTGATCGTTGCCACGCTCCTTATTTTTATCTTTGGAGCTACCCGAGGTGCAAGGAAGGGACAAATAGGTAGAGTGGCAGGCTCAGCAATGCTCCTCTTGTATGTCGTCGCTATGGTAAGCCGTTTTTTCCTTCCCTAGGGTCACCCTTTACCTTGCTGTAATTCCTTCTTCTAACTTCTAAAAAGCCTTGCATTCCGTTTAAAATTCACTATAGTTCAAAAATGAATGAGCCTCTACTTTCTCCTGAAAAGTGGAAGGAATCAATTTTTTTACCTTTTTATACTATAAAATATGGATCTAACAGGAATTATAGCTCAAAACCCAGAAATGGCATCCCTTGGAGCAGGAGCTATAGGAGGTGCACTAGCAGCAATAGGGACCGTTTTCATTATTTTCACAGTACTGATTGGTGCGCTTATGATCGTTTCTCGATGGAGAATCTTCGAAAAGGCGAAACTCCCAGGACGAGGAGCATTGATCCCGATCTACAACGTTTACTTGATGTTCAAGCTTGCGGGAAAACCAGAATGGACACGGCGACTCCTTCTTCCTCCGGTGGCTGGAGTCTTAGCAATCGTTGCTCAGTTCAAAATCTCCAAGAAGTTCGGGAAAACTGATATGTTTGCTGTGGGGCTTTGGTTTCTACCATTTATTTTTTGTCCAATCCTTGCTTTCTCAGAAGAAGTAAAATACAATCCAGAGGCATAACCTTTCTTCTGAAAACAACAAAAAAAATCCTGATCGTTCTCTTCGGTCAGCTTTTTTTACTTGCTCAAAAAAGAAAAAAATCTGATTCCTCCATTAGGCTCTTATTCCCTCTCTAACCTGAAAAGAACCCCCTTGCCCTTCTAGCGAGCCTTGCAAACCTCAGCATTACGATCGCGATAAAAACACTGGGCTTTGATCTGGAGGAGCTTGCCTTTATTCCATTCGCCCGCAACGATCCGCAAAGAAATTTCCCTTCCCTGCCGCAGCATGAGAAGTGAAAAGCCTTTCGTCGCCTGCCACAAAACGACGATTTGAGCAAATTCCAAAAGTAGACTCCATCTCTGCAATCAGAACGCCTCCAAAAAATCTTGATTTCTCTACCAAAAAAGCTAAAAGCAAGTCAACTTTTTATCTTTTAAACGATAAACATGGGAGTTCAATCAGCAGGAGAGATGGTAATCAGCCTTCTCTTAGAGTTATTTGCGTGAGTAATTGTGATGACGGTCATCGTTTGCATCATCACCGCTTGCCTTCAGAAAAAATCCAAAATTCTGAGAGGAATCAGGCGATTTTTCTTGGGAATCACGATGTTTGTCGGAGCTTTTTTCGTTTTAGTAGGAGTGCTTCACGCGATCGGGGTTAAACAAGATTTAAAAGACGGGGGAAGATTCCTTTTCGGGGCAAGAGATAGTTTTTTCATCCAACTCATCGGATTAGACAACCAAAATGGTCCTGAAGCCCACGCCCTAAAGCCAGCTCCCTTCCAAGATGACGAGGGGGACGAGAAAACCTTTACGCTTGCTCCTGGAATGAAGCTAGGAATAGATGCTACGCTAGGAAATGATGTTAATCTTGATGTTGCTCCAGCACAAAAGGCAGGAATCAGACTTACCTTCACGAATGCAAAGTTCGTCTTGAGAGGAATGGAGCTCCTCAATCCAAATCCAAGAGAAATCGCTGCCTATGATAAGATCGATTATTGATTCCTTGCTCAAGACTATGTGAGTGCCGTTCGGAAGAAAAAGTATGAAGGCGACTTTTGTATTCAGCTCTACAACAGTGCAGTGATTACCGAGGAGATGAAGGCAAAGAGCGGAAACTGTGATATTATTACCTTCGCCGCCAGTGGGACGACTCGTTTAAAGGCGGGACTTGCCGCCCTAGACAGTGCTCAGCCTTCAAATCTTGAGGTCGAGTATGTGAACTTAGAGGACTAGCCTTTTACCCTTAGCAAAGAGAGCGCTCCATCACGGGTGCTCTTTTTTTTATCCAAAGAAAAAAGTTTTAAAGTCTGATCCTCAACAAACGGTTTACCTCCCCAGATAAATGGAGAAAATCCTTAATTGAGCCCCTGCATCATCTGCCAAATGCAGGGAATCGTCATTTTTCATGAAGCGGAGGGGTCCGCTCGTCCCAAATCGTCATTTTTCATGAAGCGGAGGGGTCCGCTCGTCCTAAAACGTCGTTTTTCTTGAAGCGGAGGGGTCCGCTTGTCCCAAAACGTCATTTTTCATGAAGCGGAGGGGTCCGCTCGTCCCAAAATGTCATTTTTCCTGAAGCGGAGGGGTCCGCTCGTCCCAAAATGTCATTTTCTGCAGAGGTTTCACGAAGAAAAGGGACTTGGTTCGTTATAGGGGGAATCCGCCCTCGTAGATCCTCCTTTACCTACTCGCAAGGGGAAATAGCCCAAAAATCATAGGAAGTCAGCTTTCTTTTCTCGTGCCCCCAAACTAAAAAGCCACTAAAAAGCCACTAAAACGCTTCCTTCTCCTCTCCCCTCATTAAGACGCAATCAACACTTCATTAAAAAGCTTTTTACAACTCATTTCTTGATTTTAAAACATCAAAAATCAGGCTTCCTTTCGTTTTTCTCATCCAAAAATCTCGTAATAATACTAGACACGAACAAATGAAATCAGATTTTTTGATTTTTCTCTTGATTTTGGTGAGGAGTTTTGTATATATTCTGTCATTGCATTTACTATTTATCTTTAGATTTCTGGAAATATCAAATGCCAACGATTAATCAACTTATTAAAAAAGGAAGAGTAAAGAAAACCTTTAAGTCAAAGGCACCTGTCCTTCAGTTTGGAGTAAACAAGCTTCAGGGAAACAAAAAGGTTGCACAGCCTGCTCCATTCAAGAGAGGAGTATGTCTTAAAGTATCAGTAATGGGACCAAAGAAACCAAATTCAGCTCAGAGAAAGTTCGCAAAGGTGAGACTTTCTAATGGTGCAGAAATATTGGCATATATTCCAGGAGAGGCTCACTCACTCCAAGAGCATAGTGTTGTGCTTGTAAGAGGAGGAAGAGTGAAGGATCTGCCAGGTGTGAGATACCATATCGTGAGAGGAAAATACGATGCAAATGCAGTAGCAAATAGAAAGCAGAGTAGATCTCGCTATGGAGCAAAGAGACCTAAGGCTGGTAAATAATTTTAATTTGTTTTTGTTAGTTCTAAGATGGCAGTGATTAAAAATAAGACTTTGGACACCTTTGATTACGAAGAAAAGTTGATCAACTTCATCATGAAGCATGGGAAGAAAAGTGTTGCAAAGAAAATTTATGCGGACACGCTCAGAGATATTAAAGCAAGCGGACATATGAACCCTACCGTAGTAGTGAGAACTGCTATTGAAAATGCTTCTCCTGTGACGATGATCAAGTCAAAGAGAATCGGGGGTGCGGTATATCAGGTTCCAGTAGAGGTAAAAGCTGACAAGAGATTCTTTTTTGCTACAAAATGGATTCTTGATGCTGCGAGAGGAAAGAGCGGAAAGCCGATGTATAAGAGACTTGCTGAAGAAATCCTCGCTGCGTATTCCAATCAAGGAGCTGCAGTAAAGAAGAAGGAAGAAGCTCACAAGATGGCTGAAGCTAATAAGGCATTCGCTTATATGGCTAAATATATTAACTAGTTTTTCAATCTATAAAAAAGAGAGAAAAATCTGAATTTATTTTTTGATTGTTGTTTCTAATGTGAGATACGAACGGAAGAAAAATTAAGCACTTTCTAAAGGCATTGAATTTGCACAGACCAAAGACAGGTTGTAAAAATGAAAAAGCAGTAGAAAGCTACGTTACCCTTTTGAAGAGAGAAGAAAAAGAGGGATTGACTGCTTGGATCAAGAATGCTAAAGTAAAGGCTGAAGCGAAACTTAAGAAATATGGAATTACTCAGCAGAAGATCAAAGAAGTTCTTGAATCAAAAGGACTCGCTCATTTATCATCTAAATTATCATAATCTCATGGCAAGATTAAAGACAAATGCAAAGAGAAAGCTCAATAAAGCACTTACAAGAGTTGAAAAAGTGGTGATTATGGATGTAAGAAGAATGCTTGAGCAACAGAGAAAATGGAAAGCTAAAGTAATGAATAGCAAAGGAAGCAAGTAGTTTTATTCTTGAAATATGCTAAATAATGAATCACGAAATGATAAAGTATCTTTCTGATGCGAATGGATATAAAATCTTGCCTGTAAAAACAGGAATGCAAGTTGAGCTTCACGAAAGAGTGGGAGAAGGTTCTACAGAGAGAATCTGGAAGTTTAAGGGATTGATCATCAAGGTGAGAAAACCAGGATCAGCTGATGGAAGCTTTACAATCAGAGGACTTGCTGCAGGGCAAACAATTGAAAAGGTATATCCTCTTTCTTTCCCTAAGTTTGAGAAAGTTATTCTTATTGATGAATACAAGGTAAGAAAGTCTAAGCTCTACTATATTAGAGAAAAAGTTGGAAAGGCAGCGAGAATGAAGAGTAAGATTGCTGCTGAGAGGAGAGAATCAGATTTGTTGAAATAATTTTTTTAAATTTTGTTGTATGCTATTATGAAACTTACTGTTCAGGTTCGTACTGCAACTGGGAAAAAAGTGAAAAACTTGAGAAAAGAGGGGCAGCTTCCTGCTATCGTATATGGAAAGAGCTTAGAAAATCCTGTGCTCTTGGCTTGTGTGAAAAATGATTTTATCAGAGTATATAGAGAAGCTGGATTCTCTACGCCTATTGAACTTACTGGGGCGATTGAGCAACTTGTGCTTTTGCAAGATATGCAGTTAGATCCAGTATCTGATGAAGTACTTACCGTGGATTTCTTGGCAGTAAATAGGAATGAAAAGGTGTCTGCGTCTGTTCCTGTAGTGCTCGTTGGTGAATCAAAAGTTGAAAAACTGAATGAAGGAAAGGTTCAGCTTGTAAAAGATATTGTAGAAGTAGAAGCCTTCCCTCAAGACCTTCCTCATAATATTGAGATTGATGTAGCAACGATCGAATCAATAAACGACGTAATCTTTGTAAAGGATTTGAAGGTTTCAAGCAAGGTAAAAGTTCTTGATGATGGAGATCAGCCAGTAGTGACCGTTGTTGAACTTGCTGATGAAGAAGAAGCTTCTGATGAAGCTGCAACACCAGAGGCTGCTCCAGCTGCTGCATAGTAAACATTTTATCTTTATTGTATTGGTATAAATCATGGCTAGAATATGTTATTTTACAGGGAGAAAATCTCAATCTGGACAGACAAGATCTCACTCTATGAGAGCAGGGAAGAGACAGTTTAAGGTAAATCTCATCAATAAATGGATTAAACTTGATGATGGAAGTCAGGTTAAGGTAAAGATTAACTCTAGACTTTACAAAAAGTTTAAAGGATTTATGTAGGAGTTTTCTTGTATATTTACTTGAAAATGTGAGGGAAAAAACTATAGTTCTCTCGTGATAAAAAGTTTCCTTAGTGGATATTTCTCAGTGTGGGGTAGTAGCTCAGTCGGTAGAGCAACAGCCTTTTAAGCTGGTGGTCCTGGGTTCGATCCCCAGCTACCCCATGAGAATTATCTTTGAAAGAGGAAACTTTTTTGATTTAAATATTTTTTGAATAAATGGAGTTCGTAGTCTATATCTTAAAAGGGGAAAGGTATTATGTAGGATATACTGGAAATTTGCAGAGAAGGCTAGAAGAACACAAGAGGGGACAAACAAAAACAACTAGAGAAATAGGAGTATGGGAGTTGGTAAAAGTAATCCCTTGCGCTTCTAAAACAGAAGCTATTATTTTAGAAAGAAAAATAAAAAGAAGCGGACATGTAGAGAGATGGCTGTAGAGCAATCCCGCTCAAGCGGGAGTGGTCCTGGGTTCGATCCCCAGCTACCCCATGAGAATTGTCTCTAAAAGAGGAAACTTTTTTTGTCTGGTTATAAAAAATTGATTTGATTCTCCTTGAAAAATACATTAAAAAAGATACAACCTCGCAAGAGATGATTTTAACTCAGGTAGAATAGAATGCGATGAATTAAGTTCTGGTAGGCTGTATGTAACAAAAGATGAATTGGAGAGTTTACATATTCAAAAACTTCAATCTACAATGCATAGAGATTTAGTTCAATCTCTTAAATGAGATAGAACGCAAGAAAAATGTTCAAATTGTACTCATAAAGATGTATGTGGTCATGAAGCTTCATGCCTGAGAATATCTCGAGATGAGGTATTGAATCTATGTCTCTCCATGAAGAATTTTGATATACCATTAGATTGATTAGTTGGAGACGATTTAAAAAGAGCAATTGCTTTATGATTATATAGAATAAAAAAACTAGATATATAACGGATATTATAATTTAATCTGATTTTTTTATTTTTTAAGAAAAGAAATAATGGCTGTAGAGTACGAAACTAAAGTTTTAGATATTGATGTAGAGACTGTGAAGCAGCAGTTAAAGGAACTTGGAGCAGTGTTTGTTGGGAAAAAAAACTTTCGTAGATATGTATATGATATGAATCCACCCCAAGCAGAAAAACGGATGAGGCTTAGAACAGATGGGAAGATCACAACCCTAACAATAAAACATATTGTTGATGGAAAAGCGATTGACGGAGTACAAGAACTAGAAGTTGGGGTAGAGGATTTTGACCAGATGAACACTCTTCTTGAGCAATTAGATTATCGTGCAAAAAGTTATCAAGAGAATGTACGTGAATCTTTTATTCTGGGAGATTGTAATTTGGAGGTTGATAGTCGACCACTTATTCCTGCATATTTAGAGATTGAATGACCGAATAAAGAGGCTGTTGTCGAAGTTCTAAGAAAGCTGTCAGTAAGTGGAGAAGTTACCTCAGAAAATACCACAGAGGTATATAAAAGATATGGAATAAATATCAAGGATTATCCTACATTGTCTTTCAGCTAAGCGTTAATAATTTTTTTACCATAAAAAATAAATAATAGATGAATTTGCTTAAAGGGCATAAAGATGGAATTTAATACACACAATCCAGGTTATCATAAAAAACCTAACTTTTTCGCAACTTATAAAATAACTATTGCAATAAAATGGGTATGTGAAGATCATAATGTATATATGAAAAGAAATGCGAACTAAAAGATATAACTCTCCCTTTATTTTATTGTTTGATAAAGTATGGATTATCCAAAGTATCAAATTAACTTTATGCCAGAGTCGTATTATGGCTACTGTAGTACTGCATGTTTCATGGGGATTTTGAATTATTTCCGATATACTCAGTTTAATATGAAAGATACTCGAGATGTGATGAAAATCGCAAAAATGGGAAGGTATAAATTTTGAGTGGGACTAACAGAATCAGAAATGGCATATGCTCTTTCAAGGTTAGGATTTAAAGTTATCTATACAACAATATCTACAGAGCAGGGTGATTTGGATTACCTGCAAGATCCAGTTTGAATTATCACTAAAAAATATGAAAACCATAAATACAAAGATTTTGTAAAAGATGGGATTTGGACTGATAGTCAACAAAATGTAACTTTTGATTTTTATGATACTACTATTGTCAAAAAAATCCTAGAATCCAAAGAAATTGAGAAAATTTATGAAATAGATATCATTTCTGTCATAGAAAAATATCAAAACGAAGATACGCTGTTTATTTTATGATTAAATGCAAATATTCTCTATGATAGAGAGCCTCAAGAATGAATCAGTTGATGACATGTCGTATTGTGTAAATGATACCATGATTGAATGTTTGAAATTTATGATCCAGGTCCCTATAAGAAGCCGGATTTTATTCCAAAAGATAAGGTAATCTCGGCTGTCGCTGATTCATGAGAAGATTATAATGTTTATGTAATAAGAAATGGACACTAGAAGGTATAACTTTCCTTTTATTTTATAGTTTGATAAAGTATGGACTATCCAAAGTATCAAATTAACTTTATGCCAGAGTCCTATTATGGCTACTGTAGTACTGCATGTTTTATGGGAGTTCTGAATTATTTCCGATATACTCAGTTTAATATGAAAGATACTCGAGATGTGATGAAAATCGCTAAGATGGGAAGATATAAATTTGGAGTCGGGCTGGATGAATGTGAAATGGCGTATGTCCTTTCAAGACTCGGTTTTAAGGTAATATACGTATCATCATGAAGCTACGAAAATGATCTTGCTTATCTTGAAGACCCCGTGTGATATATTGCCAAAAAATACGAAAATCATCCCTACAAAGAATACATTAAAGATGGGATTTGGGTGGATATGAATGGAAATAATAGCTTTGAACTCTATGATACCTATATTACTCAGAAAATTCTAGAAACTGATGAAATTGAAAAGATCTATAATGCTGATCTTCTAAGCATTGTGGAACACTACCAAAACGAAGATACACTCTTTATTCTTCCTCTTAATCGATATGTGCTTTATGATCAGCCTCATGAATCTGGTATTAGTGGAGGTCATATCGTATTGTGTAAGGGGTATAAAGATGGAATGTTTGAAATCTATGATCCAGGTCCTTACCCTAAACCTGACTTTATCCCGAAGGAAAGAGTCTTAAACGCAATGACTGAACTTGATCAGCATTATGACTTTATTGTTGTAAGAAATACGTAATAACTATTTTTTTATTTTTTTATTATAGTAGTCATGAAAATCATTCCAGCAACGCAAAACCGCCTTCAATCCATTGCCACTTTGATGGTAAAGGAATATCAAAAGTTAAATGACGATCTTAAATGCCCGATGTATCAGACGGATTATGACTTATTTATCCGTGTTTGGAGTAAGAGAATTGTAGATCAAAGTTCAGAGTTTCCTCTATTTGTTGCAGAGGGAGAGAAGGGGGAGTTTTGAGGTTTTATAGCTCTTATGTTTCATCAGGAAAGAGCTGAAGTTTTGATGGTCGCTCTAGAAGAGGGACGCGCATCTTCTGAATATCAAGCACTTTTGGAGTTTGGTCTACAGTTTTTGAAGGAGCAAGGAGCGAAGTTTGTGAGCTTTGAAGTTGCCCCGTCAGAGAATGAGTATCTTAGTTTTTTACAGAAAAAGGGGGCTAAAGAAGTTTCGGTAAAATATGTTTTATAAAAGAAAGAAATCAGATTTTTTCTTTTGTTTTACTTATTTACGATAAAAAAATATGCTCCGAGAGTGAAAACATCCCGAATATTTTTTACCAGAGGCAGTGCCTGGTTTTTGTTCGTTGGCATGCTGTATGGGAGTCTTAAATTATTTTTGGTCGACGAGCTTCAATGGACAGAATACCTGGCAAATGATGAATCTCTTCAAGGAAGGATTGTATACAGGGAAAGAAATGCTGGATTTGCCTGAAATAGCTTATAAATTGGATCAGCTTTGATTTAATATTGATTATTATCTCTCCTATAGTGAAGAATTGCATAAAGATTCAGTAGTCAATCCTATGAAATATCTTTATGACCGAAATCCTCCTCGCTATCATCAATTTATTAAGTATGATGAGCAGGGATATTATTGGGATTCTGGAAGTTCTATACAGAGACTGTGAGATACGAAATTTGAACAAAAGATTTTACAAAGTGAAACCATAAAATCTTATTATAGTGCAGATATTCTTCAAGTGATTAAAGACCATCAGGGAGAGTGAATTTTATTTTTGGTTGGTTTAGATTATTATACTTTACATAATGAGCCTATGGAAGAAGGATTCGCATGAGGACACGTTATTTTAGCATCAAAAATTGAAGATGATCATATTGTGATTTTTGATCCAGGTCCTCCACTTTTGCTTTATCATAGAGTACCTGTAGAGAGATTTATGAAGGCTATGAATGAGATGGGAACTTATTATTCATTTATGAAAATTACTGATAAGCATGCGGATCTCGCTCCCTTCTTCCCAGTATCATCTACTCCATAGCTTTTAGAGATCCTCGTTATGGATGATAAAGTGCTTGATTTCTCTTTCTCTTTGTATACACATAGCTGGCATATTTATTTTTATTAAACTTGTTTTTTCTTGGGAGAAGAAAGGGGGATTTGGTGTTTACATCTTTTTTATAAGGTAAAAATCCTGAATTTTAACTTCATTCCAAGTGAAGAATGCCAGGATTTTTGTTTCTTTACTCCAGAGGAAATGAAGTCCTTAGTATGAAGCTGAATTTTATCTCTATTTGCTGATTATTTTTATGAAAACCATTAACGAAACTTTTCCTTGTCTCAATTGTGGAAAAGAAATTCCTAAAGCACAGAAAACCTGCCGTAATCATTGCCCTTTTTGTTTTGCTTCAAAACATGTAGATGGTCCAATTCCTTGAGATAGAGCAAGCGAATGCCAAGGTGCAATGTATCCGACGAGTTATGAAATGAAAAATAGTGAAATCAGAATCCTGTTTTCCTGCGTAAAATGTGGGAAGCAGCATCGAAATAAGAGAGCAATTGATGATGAAATTACGTGTTTGCCAGAGTTGATCGCAAAATACCGCCATTTTTTTGATAATCTCTCGTTGTAGAGTGAACAAAGAAAAAAATCTGATTTTTTCTCTATGAAATAACTTGATAATGAAAGTGAAATCTGTATAGTTCATCCTGTTCGGAAACATTTATTTGTTTACAAGAGTGGGATGAAAAAAGGGATTCATGGAAAATACTTCAAAGACGTTGAAGTAAATTGCATTTGCGGAGCATCATTTACAGTAAATACCACTGTTGAAGGACCAATTAAGGTGGAAACTTGCTATCAGTGTCATCCAGTATTCAATAAGGATAGAGTAGTGACAAAGCCAGTTAAAGGAATGATGGAAAAATACCTTGAAAAGCAGAAGAGAATTGAGGCAGCTAAAAATAATAAATAGTCGGTCTTATATTTTGATGTTTTTTAGGTTATGTTAGGAATTTCTGCTGATGCTGAGAAATGTACTCATCAAAAGATATGTAGATACCAAAGACATCCAACGAGTAATTGGGCATAGTTCCGTAGTGCATGTAAAGAGAGCAATTGTGATGATTGCTCTGCTTTTTGTTTTATACGTAATTTTTGCTCTGCTGCATAAAACAACTCCTGCAGAATATCGAAAACGGATTTTTTGAGTGATAGGACTTGCTCTTTTTGCTAAGTGGACTATCGATTTTCTGAATAGTTATCTTGATTGTCTAATTCTCTCGAAAGATTCTCTTACTCTTTTTCTCTGGGAAGGACTTTTGGAATACAAAACTGAGGTTTTCTCTCGAAATAAAATCACAACGATTTCTCGAAGTCAGAACGGGATCTCAGATAAACTTTTTGCCAAAGGCGACCTGTTAATAAAATTAGAATTTGATACCGAGTTCCCTTTTACCGATATCGATGCTCCAAAAAAACAGCTTTGAAAGCTGATGATGCTCAAAGAATCTTTTCTAACCAGACAGAAAAAACAGATTGAACAAGATCTTTCAGAGGATAACGAGAGATTTAATGTCCTTGTTGAAGCAATGAGTGAAGTCGTAAAAGAATATATGGACAAAAAAACATAAAAAATCTTTACTTGCTTTAGCTTGCATTTACACGGCAAATTGCTATTATTCTTTTCAGTTTTATCTTTTGCTATTGGAGAAATGTTAGATTTTATTTATGATAGTTTAGATACCGTCAAAAAGCTTAAATTCCCAACAGTTAAGCAGATCGTAGGGTTGACGTTCGCTATTTTTGGTCTAGTAATTGTTGCCGGAGCGTACTTTATTTTCGCAGATACGCTTTTTACAGGAGGATACAAGGCTTTTTATGCAGCAATGACAGATGGACAGACAATCTCTTCTGGAGCTGTAGCTTCAGGGGAAGCAAATAATCCGATTCTTCCAGCACTTAATATTTCTGGGCTTTCTTTAGACAGTGCAGAAGCCTCACAGGCGGATGCTCAAGGCACCATACAAGATATAGATATGACTGAATCAGGAGCTGAAGGTTCGCTTTCAGAATAACATCAGCTTTTTTATCTCTTCCCTTGAGTAAATATGCAAAAAGAAGCAAATACTAATGAAATCAAAAAACAGATCGAAGATAGGAGTTTTAGACGATACGTCTTGAGTGTAACATCTGGACAAGAAGCTCTAGTGATCGAAAACCTTCAGGAGAGGATAAATAAACAGGGCTTGTCAGAGGATGTGATCGACTATCTCTGCCCTATGATCAACGAGACTTCAATCAAAAAATGAGAAAAAGTAATAAGGCAGAAAAAACTCTATCCTGGATATGTGTTCTTCAAATCAAGGATGAACGATAAAATCTGGTATGTAGTGAGAAATACTCCAGGAGTAAGACTTATCGTAGGTGCTGAAACGAAGCCAATTCCTCTTTCAGAACAGGAGTATCAAGATATGATGAGACAGATTACTCAGTCTCAGGAAAGATCTGAGCTAAATATCCCTTATAAAATCGGGGATGTAGTCCTCTTAAAGCATGGTGATTTCAAGGGAATGAAAGGAAATATCAAAGAGCTTGATCCTGAAAAAGGAATGGTTGTAGTAAATATAGAGATGCTCTGAAGGCTCACTCCTGTAGCAATCTCAATCGACCAGGTAGAGCTAGTAAACTAGGCTTTAGTTCTTAAACCAGAACGATGGAAAAAGAAAAAAAGCTCGTAACATTATCAATGGTAGTGCTTTTCTTTAGTTTAATTGTGGTGTATTCATTATTCTATCAGATAAAAGGAGAAAAGCTGATCCAGATATTGCGTGCAGCCTCCGCAACTTCTGCTTCTCAAGAGAGCAAACAGGAAAGCGGTGGACAGGAGGATTTACATATCGATTTGCTATCAGGCGATACGCAAGCGACTTGAACATTAGAATGAGATTCTTTCTCAGATAGCTCCACTTGAAGTGATGCCCAACAGGTGGAAACGGGATGAACACAGACAGCTTCACCTGCGAATCATCTCTCATTTGAAGGGGAAGGTCCATCAATACTTTCCGGTACTGATCTCTATTTCGGAGCGGTAGAAAGTGTTGAGCTTCTTGGACTCAAACCTGAATATATTCTCAAGGATAACAAAGGCTTTTATTATGCAAAACTCTCAAAAAAACCAGATCTCAAACAAACCGTACAGGATCTGGATGGAAATATTTATACGATGAGCTCCGAGGCGGAGATACTCAAGAATAAACTATTTGGAGAAAGTATTAGCTTTGTTAATATCCCAGAATACAAAAATAAAATAGTAATTATGCTACTTACCGTTGATGATCAGTATTGGCTCATTCAGATGGACTATAAAAAATATCATCACGAGAAACCATATCTCAAGAAATTATTTATCTCTTAAATTGAAGTAACTATGGCAAAAGTACAAAAAATCTTGAACATCGAAGTTCCTGCTGGAAAGGCAACGCCTACACCTCCGCTTGGACCTATGCTTGGTGCAAATGGAGTAAATATCGGGCAGTTTACCAAAGAATTTAACGAAAAAACTGCAGATTTGATGAAACAGTTTTGAGGAATTGAAGTAAAAATTAAAGTAAAGCTGACTGTTTATGTTGATAGAACTTTCAAGATGGAGATCGGTGCTCCAATCACTTCAGGACTTATCAAACGAAGAATTAATCAAAACCTCGGATCTGGAGAGCCAAACAAGAAAAAGATCGGAAAGCTTACCAAAGCAGATCTTGAAGCAATTTATGAACTCAAGAAGGCAGATCTAAACGCAAATACTCCAGAGGAAGCCTACAAAATTATTGCAGGAACCGCAAGAAATATGGGAGTTGAGGTAGAAATGTAATCGAAATTGCAAATAAGCACTATCTGGTAGTGGAAGTCATGGCTTCGCTTCCTGGTAGTGTTTTTTTGTATTTGATATATTTCAGTGGCGGAGAATGATAATAAAAAATAAAAAAGCAACCCTCTTTTCCAAGAAAGTCGCTTATATAGCGGAAAAATAAAAGCTCCCCAAAAGAATCAGACTTAAACTATTATTCCAAAAAATTTGTCATAATCGCGCAGATATTAACCGTGCCTTGATAAGGATGGGTATAAAACACCGTCGAACAAAAACGAAGCTCTTTTGCAGAACTTGAACCACATGCATTGTCAAATCAATTTGGACAATTATTCCCATTGTTTACTTTTTCATCAGGACTATTGCTATTCTTCTCATAAAGTCCTAGCACCCTAATCGCTCTATAAAACTTCCCTTGTTTATTGTTTGATTTTACTCTATCCTTTTCCACCGCATTAAGGTTTTTAAAAACATTATGTGGAATCCATTTCCCTCCCTGGAGGTAGAGTCTATAGCGTGTCCCTTGCGGAGTCTGATCTTTTTGATCTAGTAAGGTATAGACATCACTTGGCTTTACATTCTGCCCAAAAAGAGACTGATCGCCATCTCATGGAGTAAGCGAAAAGTAGCGGTCTTTTTGAGTCAAATGCTCTTCAATAACCCAATTAGGACGATCGGTAATCCATTGATCGTCTTCACAGCCTTCATTGAAGGAGTCAAGTGGAGTAACCTTAAGTCGGCATTTATCCTTGGTCGCAGACCATCTTCTCCAATTAGTATCTCTAATATTATATACCGTTTCGATTCCTTCTTTCGCAAGGTTGAGCGCTAGGGTTCTTTGCTTCATCTCTGAGACGTAGTTTACTGTTCTCGCAACTCCAGTAATTACACTTATCAACGCGGTAGATATGATCATCAGAACAAGGATAACCTCTAGCATTGTAAATCAGTATTTTCTCTTTTTCATGTCTCTCTTCCCAAAAATAAAATTGACATTCATCAGGTAAAACATAATATGCCTCTATATGTAGTTATCTTTCCCAAAGATGCAATAGTTTTTATTCAGATTGATCATTGTAATGTCTACAGAACGAAGCCTTGTGCTCTCACTTATCTTAGTTGTCGCGTTACTTTCGTTGCTAAAGGTCGAAAAGCTGGTTAGGATGTCATTTTGAAGTTATCTGCTTCTGGCTTGATCTCTTGCTTTGGGAACAGGTATTTTACAGGGCGCATCACTTTTGCAAAGTATCCCAGATGAAACCTTTCTAGGACTCCGCTGTGCAAAAATTGCAGAATTTATCATCAACGCTCAGCCGACCATACTCCTCATATTTTTTGTGGCAGGGCTACGATTCTTTATCCAATACGGACACTTAAGCATCAAAATCTTTTCAGAAATTTTTGAAAAAAAACTCCAAACTTTGCTTCGATGTGTTTTAAGTTTTTGAAATCTGATTTCCTGCTTCTATTTTTCCCTTGCATATTTCAAAGGCGATCTCTACGAACGAATTTTTATGCAACCGATGGTAGTTCCTTATGTTGCACGAATTCCTATGATTGGCTGTATATCAGCGATTATTAGTTTAGTTGCTACTTCGCAAATCAACCTCCGCTTTAGCTTCAAAAAAGATGCATGAACAGTCTAGTTTTTATTCTCCATCCCGTGTTTCAATGCATAACTGGCTAGAATACCTCTTCCCTCGTTCCTGTTACGGATGTGATAAGCCGTGAGCATATCTCTGCTTTGAGTGTAAAAAGGAACTTTTCCCACATCCAGAGTTATGTCCTTTTTGTCATAAAGAGAGTAAAAACTTTAAAACCTGTAGCTCTTGCAGATTTGAAGGGTCAAATTTCCTTGATGGGATCGTAGTCGGATTTTCCTACAAAACACTTCTCAAAAAACTCATCCTTAAGCTCAAGTTTCATCACAAGAGCGATATTGCTGGATTTTTAGCAGAAAGGTGAGCATTATTGACGCAGCTTAATCCAGATCTTACCCTTGCTATGCAAAAGGATCAGCTTTTTATCTCTTTTGTTCCTTCGCATCGGTATCGTAAATATTTTCAGAAGGGATATAATCAATCTGAACTCCTAGCAAAAGAACTAGCAACTCAGCTTGAGATACCTCGAGTTCCTTGCTTCAAAAAGGTAAAGGCTACGACCTCTCAGGTGAAACTTACGAGATCAGAGAGGTTGAAAAATCTGAATGCTGCATTCGTTTTCCTTCCTTCTGCAATAAGCTTGCTCCCTCAAAATGCAACCTTGCTCATCGTAGATGATGTGACGACGACCTGAGCTACGCTCAATGAACTTGCAAAAAGAGCAAAATCCTCTAGACCAGATCTGCATATTTGGGGGCTTGTTCTCGCAAGACATACAGGATAAACGCCCCTATCTTAATTCAAAGAGAAAAAATCAGATCTATGCTCCTACGAAAAGCCTCTCTTCAAAGCAATACAATGAAGAAAAAAATCATGAGAGCTTTGGGCTTTTCAACCTTGAAAAATTAAGGAAAATCTTTACAATCCTGCTACTCAAAAGAAAGTGGTGTAGTGGTAGCACGTCAGTCTCCGAAGCTGAAAGTGGAGGTTCGATTCCTCTCTTTCTTGATCATCATAATAAAAAGTGCAAAAATTTGCATTTTTTTTGTTTCGTCACTATAATGGGGAATGAAAATTTTATTCATTCAGTGTATAAAAATGCCAACTACGGATTCAACCATGACTCCACAATCCCCAGCAGTAGCTCAACCTCCAGTTCAAAACGATGATTTTGATCTTGGTATCACGCAAGAAATGCCACAGGACGCTTCTTCTGCGCAGCTTTCTTCTGAAAATGTAGAATGAGATCAGTCTTTTGATTTTTCTTTAGATTTGCCTGATACCTATGCAGAGCAGACACCAACTCCAGTTGTAGAGAATGCACAGGATCAGCCATCCACCGAACTTCTTCAAAATACGAATGCTTCAGAAATGCCTAGCCTTAACGCCCAAGACGAAACATCCCCTGCGGAACCTATGCCAAGTCAGGAGGTGAGCGATGGTTTTTTAAATGAAGAATCTACTCCTTTTGTAGGAGTTGAAAATCAGCAACAAAATCCAGAAAGTAGTGAGATGGTATCACCAGAAAATAATACTGACTTTTTACTCGAAGAAGCTCCTTCTGACCAAGAGGTTCCATTGATGATGTCAGAAGAGCCTTTACAGGAAGAAACAGAACCTTCATCAGAATCAGATTTCCCTACGAATGAATTTTTACAAGATGACCTACCACAAACAACCGCACAAGAGCAGAATTCTCGAGAAGAAGCTGGAAGTATGTTTTCCACCGCGTGACAGGATGTTGCTCCGGTAGATCAAGAAAGCTCTTTCCAGTCAGATTTGCAAGGAGAAGAAAACATTTCTCTTACTGATGCAATTCCTTCAACAGAAAACCTCTCACCAAATGAGATATCAGAAGCTAAAGATGAGGCAGTCTTTCTTGAGGATGACTTACCTACGGCAAATGAAAGTGTCCCAGAAGAAGTTAATCAAGACGCTCCTTCACAGATGTTTATGGACGCATCTCATGAAAGTGAAGCTAACTCTCAACCTTCTGAACCATTTATGACGAGCGATCAATCCGCTGAAAATCAGCCAATCCAGCAGGAGCAGCCAACAGAAGTGCCTCCATCTCTATCTGTACCAGCAGGAGATGGAAATTTGCTTAATCTTGATGAGATGCTAGCCCAATCGCCTCAAGATGCTTCTAATTCTACTTCAGATGCTGCGGTTGATCCTTTTACCGCAATGAAAGAAACTCTTCAGGCGCAGCAGCAACCTACTCAGGCACCTACACTTTCTCCTATGCCAGAAACTGGAGCACTGAATGAAACCTTGCAGGCTCCTTCTCAGGAAAATCTAGCATCTGATCCTCAAGCACAATCACTAAATCTGGATATGTTATCTGCACAGCTTCCTCCTCAGATAGCACCTCTCACAGCTTCATCGCAAACTCCAAAGCTAACAACTGCTAACTTGCCTCTAAAGAAAATATTTGGAGTAGTATTTGGAGCCGTAATAGTAATCGCTACAGGGGTAATTGCTTATATTAGATATCCAGACCTGTTTTCTCTCAGCGCTCCACAAGGAGAGGTGAGTTTATGAACAGGAGAGGAACACAATGCAGCACCAGAAAATCCTCTTTTAACAGGAGAAATGCAGACTTCAGATGATGGAGAGATTCAGCAAACAGATCCTGTTTCTGTTTCCGGAACCTTTGATGATGATAATGAAGACGCTATCCAAACTATTGATCTCTCCCAAACAAATACCCCATCTACCACAACAAACCCTTCAACTGGGAACGCATCTGCTTCAGGAGTAAACAATGCAGATGGGCTCGGAGCAATAGAGAATCTCGTAGGTCCTGTTAATAATAATGACATTCTTAAGCAAGAGGTAATGGAATTTCAGAGAAAAGGAAAGGAAGTAAGGGAGATGTGAGAAGCTCAAAATAAAAGAACAATGATCAAGTATGGATTAGCAGTAGAAAAAGAGTCTGAAAAAATCTTGGATAGGCTTGCAAATGGTGAAAATATTGATATATCTATATGGTCAGAATTAAAATCCCAGCTTGATGACTATTTAACTAAAGCAACAAATGGCTAACAAAAACTTTATCACAAGTTCTTCATGGACTGGATATCATCAGAAAAAAGAGGGGACAAAACCTTCTTTTTCTGAAACTCCAAAAAAAGGATTATACAAGATGTCAGCGTTACTGACGACATTTCTTGATTATCTGGAACATACCAAGAATGTAAGCCCAAAAACAATAGTGAATTACCGCTTATGGCTCCAAAGAGCTGTTGAATTTCTCTGAGATCCTGAGGTAGACAAGATAAAAGCGATAGACATTTTACAGTTTAGAATGGCACTTAATAATTTAGGACTTGCAAAAAAGACCGTTAATTATCATATCATTGCCTTGAGATCGTTCTTGAGGTTTCTCCTCAAAAATGATATTGATTGCCTCAGTCCAGACAAAATAGAACTTTCAAAAATACCACAGAGAGAGGTAAGTTTTTTACTGGAAAATGAAATAGATAAAATTCTGAGCGCACCAATTCATTTCGCGACTTCAGAACTGCAAAAGGCAAGAGATGAATTGATCCTTCATATCCTTTATGGGACCGGATTGAGAGTCTCAGAATTAATAAGCCTCAAAAAGAGTCAGCTCATTCTCTGAGAAAAGCAATTCGCAATCAGAGGAAAAGGTTCCAAGGTAAGGTCTGTTTTTTTAACATCTTTTGCGATGGAAAAACTATATACCTACTTAAACTTAAGAACGGATACCTATGAACCACTCATTATCAGCCTTTCCAAAAATAGCTATGGAAAACAGCTTTCCAGAAATGCAGTAGAGGCATTAGTCAAAAACTATGCCAAACTTTCTGGAATCGAAAAGAAAGTCACGCCTCATACGCTGAGACATTCTTTTGCCACTACGTTGCTCAAGAAAGGAGCCGATATTAGATCTGTTCAAACACTGCTCGGGCATTCTTCTATTCAAACAACTCAGATCTATACCCACGTAGATGATCATTTCCTCAAAGGTGTCCATGATTTATTGGAAGAATAAGATCTAAAATCAGACTTTTCATTTTCGTAAAGGGCGAGAGATGATTCCTCGTCTTTTTTGTTTTTTTGCATTTAGTCAAGTAGCTTTTCTACAAGAAATTACTCCAGTTTTTGAAAAATGAGCTTTTTTGCTTATACTTAGAGATGAATTTTACCATTAAAAGATAACCTAGGAATTAATGCTTGAGAAGCTACAAAACATTGTCTATGATACTAATTACACTACCATAGTTCCGAATGGAGGTTTTGTAGTTCTCCCAAAAAATACACCACAATCTCCAGGAGAAGCACCAAAAGCCGAGAAAAAAAACTCGATGGCATGGATGGATTCCTTACTTCAGAAACTCGGACTTGCTCCTGCTCCAAAAAAGCCTTGAGAAGCTTCAGAAGTCACTAAAAAACCTGAACTCCCAACCGAAGAACAGCCTCAAACCGACAAACAGCTCGCTCTCGCGGATCAAGTAAAGCAACTTTTACAGCTTCCAGATGCGGAATATAGCGACAAAAAGCTGACTTCCGAACTCAGACAATATATCAAAGAGGTTGATAATCGTTATTCAGCTTTACTTTCTGATTATAAATCGCATATTGCACCGTCCTACCGAGAGTTTACGATGCAGCAGTTTAATGTATCTGGAATCCTCGGAAAATGCTACTATACCCAGGAATATCCGAGCTATATTGATGCACTCTGGACGAGGGATATTATGAGTATGCATGCCAAGCGAGATATGAGTTTCTACCTCTATCCTGAAGATGATTCGGCGATTCAGTCCATGCTCAAGCAAAAATCTACCCAGCTCAAAGCCGAGCTTTCTGATGCAATGCAGAAGGGAATTACGATTGACAAGGAAATTGAACAGCAATATCGTGATGTAGAGATGATCAGAGAAAAACTGACGACCAAAGAGGAAAGATACTTTGAACTCTGAAACTATACCACGATTTACGATCACAACGAAGAAAAGCTCAGAGAAACTGGGAAAAAATTTGAACAGAAGATTTCTGGTTATGGAATTAAAGTCAAAAATGCTATTCATAGAATGGATAACGGGTTTACTGCAAATTTACCGATCTGTCTTGATGACATGGGAATCGTCCGTAGTGCGGTGACTTCTTCATTGGCAGCCAGCTTTCCTTTTATTTCTAGTGATCTCATCACAAAAACCTGAATCCTTTATGGAGTGAATGCCCATACCGGAGGACTTGTTATTTTTGACCGTTTCAACTCCAAACTACCAAATATGAATAGTGTGATTTTGGCGACTTCCGGTGCCGGTAAATCTTTTACAGTAAAGCTAGAGATTCTCAGGTATTTGCTCAATGGGGTAGATATTATCGTCATTGATCCTGAAAACGAATACCAAGCACTTTGTGAAAGAGTAGGAGGAACTTATGTGAATATTGCGACCTCTTCTCAGCAGTTTCTCAATCCTTTTGATATGCCACCAATGATTGAAGATGTGGAGTATGGAAAAGGGGATTTGCTTCGTTCGCAGATTATGAATCTCGTGGGCTTGATTCAGATTTTAGTTTGAAAACTTAGTCCAGAAGAAGAAGCTCTCCTTGATAAAGCACTCCAAAATACTTATGCATTGAAAGGCTTCACGTTTGAAATGGACGACTACACGGGGAAACTCCCTCCGCTGATGGAAGATCTGATGAATGTTTTAAATGGAATGCAGGGAGGAGAGCAAATTGCCCTCAAGCTCAGTAAATATGTAACTGGAACCTTCGGAAAACTCTTCAACAATTACACGAATATTGACATCAATAATGCACTTACGGTCTTTAGTATCCGTGATGTGGAAGAAGCACTCAAAACCCCTGCGATGTTTAATGTGCTTAATTTTATTTGGTCCAAGGTGAGATCGGTGAAAAAGCAGAGACTTCTCGTCTGTGATGAAGCGTGGATTATGCTCCAGAACGATATTTCTGCAAACTTCCTCTTCGGTCTTATCAAAAGAGCCAGAAAATACTGACTCGGAATTACAACCATCTCACAAGATATTGAGGATTTTATCCGTAGCCCGTATGGAAAACCGATCGTTTCCAACTCCGGAATGCAAATCCTCCTCAAACAATCCGTTACTTCTATCAAATCACTCAATCAGCTCCTCGGACTTTCGGAAGCAGAACAGCAAAGACTAGTTTCTGTCGGAGTCGGAGAAGGTTTGATGTTCGTCGGAAACCAGCACGTCGGCGTCCAAATCTTAGCTTCCCCTTATGAAAAATCTTTTATTACTACCGATATTAGAAAAAGCGAATAATTTCTTATTTCATCAAGGACGATTCTACAAAAATCAATAATACTCCAGCGATTGCGAGAATCGCTTGTACCAGTCGGGTCTTCATAACGATCGTTGTTTCATGCATTCCTCTATATTCCAAAAGATGATGGAACGGTGCTACCGTAAATAGCTTTCTCTTAAAAACCTTTTTCCAGAAAATCTGGAGAAAACTCGAACAAAGCTCTACAATAAAAATCCCAAAAATAATCAAAAAAGGAATCAAAATTCAGAATCTCATATTGAGCAGATAGATCAGAGAGGCAAGTAGCCCCCCGAGCGCAAACGCACCGCTATCCCCCATAAAAACTTTTGCCGGGTTGATATTAAAAAACAAAAACGCAACTAAAACCGCAACAAGAATGCAAACTACTGTCGTCGCAATATAGGTTCCGTTCAAAAAGGTCACAATTGCGAGACTCACCAAAATAATCGCCATCGTGCCGCCAGCCAAGCCATCTAATCCGTCAGTAATGTTGATTGCATTCACGATCGTGATCGTCGCAATGAAGGTTAAAATAGGAAACAAAATTCAGACTTCAATCTTTCATGCGATTGGCCAAAGATTGATATAATCAATCCCGAGCTTCACATAAAACCAATAGGAAATCCAAGCCGAGAAAACCACCATTCCAATCAGTTTCGCTCTCGCACTCAATCCCTTCACTTTCCCATAATTTTTGATGTTGAGAAAATCGTCGACCAGCCCAATCAATCCCATACTAAAAAATCCAAACAAAATGATATAGGATTCTTTTGCATTCCAGAGCGAGTTGCCGATCCACCCAAAATGTTGGAGCAAAAACGACCCCAGAATCATCACCAACATCACGATCAAAAACATCCCTCCTCCCATGGTTGGTGTGCCTTGTTTGTGGGCATGCATTTTGCTGAAGATTTCAGACTTTTCTCCTGTTGCCGCATTTTCGCGGATCGTTTTCCCTGCTTTTACTCTTTGAAGCAACCTGATATACGCAGGATAGAGCAAGAGTGAAATTCCAAAACTCACTAGCGCATAAAAGAGGATTTGGCTTAATTTAACCAATACCGATGCTCCTTCAAACATCTCTTTATAAAAAAGATAAAAAAATCTGACCCAAGAAGTGTAGTTTTTTCCCCTCCAAAATGCAAGAGATTTCCTCTTTCATAATTTCCTTTGTTTTCTCGGTTTGCTCTTCTCTTTGCTTTCTTGCTAAATATCTTTGCTCATTTTTTAAATGAAAAATTTTGTTCCCTTTTTTTGCTTGCAACCATTTGTTCTTCCCTGCTTGCATAAGCTTTCAGAGTTTCTAAGCTGGAACCGACAAACCCCTTTTAATAAGAACTAAACCTACCGTCACAAGACCTACAATACTCAAGAGAATTCCATTGGCAACTCGGCTGCCCTTGAAACGCTCAACAAGACCTTGCAACGTACGCTTAGATACAAGCTGAATGGCGAAGATATACATCATCGTGATGCCACCGGCATAGACAGAAATCTGTGCTGCACCTAAGAACGTATAGTCAAGAAGGAAATAAATTCCTGCAACACCAAACAACACGAACAGCAGGAATGTAGCTGAACGCATGATGCGTTTGGTCAGAACACACATGATAGCTGAACCAAGAATGACTACAGCTAAAATGCAAAACATAACTAAATTTGCCATAATCTATTACTTGGTTTTAGTGTTAAACTTACCGATTGTCAGTGGTGCACCACCTTCAATCAGATTAGGGAGGCTACCACCTTTATATACTTCCTTATCGAGATGATAAACCAACTTATCACGATCGAAGACAGAGTTCTCGAAATCATTCACAAACTCTATGGCCCCGAAGTTACAAGCATTGACACAAAGCTGACAGAACATGCAGTCGCCAAGGTCATACTGGTAGTCATCAAGTTGTTTCTTCTTGCGACCCGTTTCAGGGTTCTCCTCCAAATGGGCTACAATCTTGATCGTATCATTAGGGCAAGCTTTCTCACACATGGTACACGCCGTGCATTTATAGTTCTCATCTTCATCACGCAAGAAGACAAGACGGCCACGATGACGCTTTGCAACATGCAGGGTAGTCTTGCGGTTTTCAGGATACTGCTCCGTAGTCTTCGGCGTGAAGTATTCCTTCATCGTCACCTTCAGACCTGTCCCAAGTGTCTTCAGTGCAGCACCTATTTCACCGAAATATGATTTATTATTTTCCATTTTAATTAAATTCCTTAATCAATTTCATGAAAGAATTAAACCAAGGCAACCCAAACGGTTGTCAAAGTCAGAATGACAAGCATCAATGGCATGAGATACTTCCACTCCAATTTCAATATCTGGTCAATACGAAGACGAGGGAATGTCCAGCGAATCCACATCAGGATCC
>ERZ773070.116-NODE-116-length-61499-cov-6.225246_pt1 | contig 61499 bp, 63 predicted proteins | sample MGYA00580618_ERZ773070 | MGnify/ENA primary metagenome ERZ773070 (study PRJEB29015, sample SAMEA2738023) | human oral metagenome | biome: human oral; feature: human-associated habitat; material: dental | place: China | collected 2019 ...
TTGCATGTGTTAAGCCTATCGCTAGCGTTCATCCTGAGCCAGGATCAAACTCTTCATTGTTAAGTTTTCCTTGTCTGACACATAACGTGCCAGTAGCTCTGATGTATATTTATAAGTTTTTTTCGTATTGACGGGAAGTCTTTTTAAAATAAGGTATATAAAATACACCTCATAGCTTCCTTATACTACATTTTTGTTGTTTCAATATATCAATGACCTCTGTCTTCTAAAAAACTATTCGACCTCTAAAAGTTCTCACCTCTCGAAATCGGATTGCAAAAGTAATACTTTTTTACTCCACCACAAAACTTTTTCGCAAAAAAAATCAGATATTTATTCAACAACGTGATTATCAGCAATAAAAAATTTCATTAAATCAACTATTCTGTATGTCCGAAAGGATTTTTTCTATCGAAACGAACTCCGAAGCGGTAGAAATAGCACTTACAATGACTCCAAGCATCCCGTGCAAGTTGATATTTTGCCCCGTAAAATAGAAGTTTGGTATCTTAGTACGCTGTGATACACGAGATTGTATTGGGTTCCTTTTGTCTTTGGCTATACCGTATAGCGAGCCGTTTGCGGTAGCCGTATAATCGCGATAAGTAAGTGGCGACGAAGTATAATAATGTGCTATACAGTCTTTTATACCTGGAAACTGCATATCGAGTTTATTTATCATTTTTTCGGCACACTCTTTTTTAAACGCCTCGTAATCAGCTCCTCTACGACCGACTGTACTATTTTCCCATTTACTTACATCGGAATATTTCATATAAGTAATGACCTCTGCACTTTCTGCAAATTCGTTCTGTTCGTCGGATAATTGATGAATATACAAATAACTCGAGGGAAACGTCTCTAAATCACATCGATTACTACGAATACAATCCTCATTGTCAAAGAAATAGAAGTTGTAGTTATTGTATTTCACCGTATTTTTTTTGAAGACTATATAAAGCGTAAATACCGATAACGTATTGTCCATATCGGTAATACGGGCTCTATAAACCTTTCGTATCAATGGCGATTTTATTTTTGACAATGTAATACTCGGATGAACATCGGATACAAAATAATCTGCCTCCAACACTCGTCCGTCGCTAAGCTCGACGTGAGTCATCTGCTTTTGGTCGCATACAAACTCCGTTACTTCCGCTCTCGTAAGTACCTCACCGCCCATACTTTCGATAGACCGAGCCAAACACGATGCGATAATATCGCTTCCCCCCAATATACGATAAGCCGACTGTATATAGAAATTATTAAGATGTACCATCACGTATGCGGGAGTCTTGTCCCAAACGCCGGCGTACAGAAACGAATTTGCCGCCAGTACAGCCTGTAAATGAGGATTATCGGTACACGAGGCGATGAAATCGTTGTAAGAGGTAGAGAGTGCCTCACGATTTACTGTCGAGTCTTCGGAAATATGCCTAAGGCTATGAGTAAAAGAGGCTTCTGCTATCTCTCTGATACGTCGCACATATAAAGCTATATCTTCTCTATTATTTGGAAACTGAGCAGCCATAGTATCGATAAAATGCTCAGTACCATAAGCATAGCGATACGTATTATTGCCGATACGAAATACGTCGAAACCATCCCTATCGAGAGGAACCACCTTTATATTATCGAGCAAATCGAGATATTTAAAGAATGTGTATAGGATTTGCCCCTTTTCCAGAGAGCCAATATAGTGCATTCCGGTATCAAACTTTACCCCATTGCGAGTAAAAGTCTGCAAGCAACCTCCTATCTGATAGTGTTTTTCTAAAACAGTCACTCGATAACCGTTTTTTGCCAGAATATACCCGCAAACCAAGCCACCAAGCCCACTACCGACTATGATTACACGCCCTTTGGAGTTTGACGACATTAAAAAAACATATTACTTTATCTTTTGCGAGCGACGCTTAACACACTCCAAAACAACGTCTTACTCGAGCTCAAATTCTTTTGTTCCCGTCAGATGACTATCTATAAAGATATCGACACGATAGGAACCTTTGAGCAAAGTCTCATTGATAGTCCAATAAACTGTCTGAGGAGTCTCTTGGCCGGTATATTCAAAATGTTTTTTAGCGGAATAGACGATATTACGATTTTCGTATGGGAAAGAGTCGCTCGAACGAGTAAACAACACCTCTCCATTGGGATTTACTATCCTTATATACACTATCTTATCACCGACACTTGCAGTAATATTTTTCGATACCACAAACGAAAATTTTATTATATCGGCTCTATTGACTTTGGTAGTCTTTTTGCCTGTTCTGCTCTGCAACTCCACTACAATATTTCTTGTTTCGAGTTGTGCGGCACGGGTAACTTTCTCTCTAAGACGTTCATTACGTTGCGATAGTGTATCGACGCGCTCTGAGGCTTCTTGATATTTTCGAGTAACTTCCACATTCTCCGTACGCAACACCGTATTCTCTTTATTAAGCGAATCTACCTGAGAGATATAGTAAGTCAATACTTTCCTTACAGACGCGAGTTCGTTCTTCAACTCATTTATACGCTTAGTGTTAGTAGCTTTCGTAGTGCGGAGCTCTTCGAGCAAAAGCTGTACTCGTTTCTGTTCGTCACTAAGTTTTTTGAGTATGGAGTCGTTGTTTACCTGAAGCCTAAACCCTTCGAGATCATTAGATAAGACCACATAATCTTGTTCGAGTTGAGTCTTGTTTTGCTCCATTTGTTCTGCTTCGTAGGAGTATTGTTCTACTATTTCCAAGTTTTCGTTTTTTGCCTTTTGAAGTTGAAATATCAGATAACCAACTACTACCATAAGCAATACCACTACGACAGATACTATTATAACCCATTTCTTACTATTCATAATCTTATAAACTATTTATATACCACATCTATTTTTCGACTCGCAAATTTATAAAAAAACAATATTCTCAACGAACTCACATCCTATTTTATTGTTTATTTGTTTTATAATGTTCGACTTCTGAAGAGCAAGATTGGATTTAAGCGGAGACGACGACACCTTGACTGTCAGAGTATTGTCTTTCATCTTTATTTCCGATAAATATGAATAGACCACATCTCCCAATATTTCGGGCAATATGCTGTACACTACCTCTTTGCCCATATATTGCTTGAACACTTCTTCTCCGTACATTGATTTTATAGCTTCCATAACCAAGCCTCTATCGATACGTTTGGGCGATTTCCTTTCCATAACACACTGTGTATTTCACTTATACAAAACGATATCTACAAGTACCGGTAGATGGTCGCTAAAACCACCGTTGTATCGCATACCTATATATGTACGAAATGGCTTCTTGCCCACAGGTTTATCGTCTTCGAGCAACCATTCGGGCGAAAATATCTGAGTGCTTTTTTCTAAGATTTCGGTTTTGCCGCCTCCCTGCAACAAGGCTCCCGAGACTATTATCTGGTCAAGCATATTCCACTGTTGCTGAAAACGATACGTACCTCTACCCTCTTTGTGGAATTTATACGTAATATTGTACAATGCTCTATCGACAACTTGCGTAGTGTCTGCAGAGAACGGATTGGCTCCGAGCACTTTGACAATGGAATTATTATCGGGCATATCGTTGAAATCTCCGAGAATCAATACCTTAGCTTTACCATTGATATTAAACAAACTATCGACAGCCTCCCTCAGATAGCGTGCCACCGCCAAACGTCGAGGTTCGCTCTCCAACTCTCCGCCGAGCCTCGAGGGGAAATGATTGACAAAGACGTGCAGAGTATCGCCATTGGTCAAAGTCCCCGAAGCATAGAGTATATCTCTTGTCGTCGACTGTGTATTAGGCAGTTGTACTCTTATGGGACGCGAATTGACAGGCTTGAACTTGTTTGGCAAATATAGCAATCCGACGTCTACCCCGCGGGCATCGGGCGACTCGTAATGAATTATCTTATAACCAATATTTTGCAGCCCCGTTTTATTGGTCAGTTCGTATAGCACGTTGTAGTTTTCTATCTCGCACAACCCAATCAGGAACGGCGGATTCCATTCGCCTGCCGCCGCCACGACCTTGGCTATATTATATAGTTTCTGACGATAACGCTCGTACGTCCAGCCACGTAAGCCTCCACGCAGATATTCACTATCGTTGTACAACGAGTCGTCGTAAGTATCGAACAGATTCTCTACATTATAGCTCATTATCGTCAGAGTATCCTGCGAAAAGAGATTGACCGTAAAGAGTATAAATAATATGGTCAGATATATTTTATGCATATCCCTAAAAAATTATTTTATCAACGACAAAGATATGTTTTTTACTACACATTAAAAAGCGATTTATCCGAAACGATAGAAGCCTGATAAACAACACAATAACATCAAGCCAATACAATCAGGCTTTTATGCCATACTGTCATAGCTATAATAGTGACAATTAACACAATAGCGATAATATTAGACTCTCTTTGCGGAATCGTTATTTGGGTACAAGTCGGTCGTAATTTTTTTAGCAGAAAATATACCGCAAAACCGACGCCGACGCCTAATATAGTACCGCAAACGACATCAAACGGATAGTGAACTCCCAGATAAACACGTGAAAATCCGGTCAATAACGACCAAACCACGATAAACCACATGTACAACCGATTGCGAAATAGTAGTGCGGAAAAAGTAGCGAAAGCCAACGAATTAGCAGCATGCGACGACACGAAACTATAACCTCCGCCACGACAATCGTGTACTATACTGAGCAACCCTTCGAGCGAAGGCTCGTGTGTGGGGCGAAGTCTCTCTACAAGCGGTTTTATAAGCCCCGACGACAATTGGTCGGAAAGCGTGATAAGTAGCACTATTGCAAAAAACACAGCCCACGACTCTTTACGATAAGTGCGGATAATGGTATAAATAATGGCAAATGCTGTGATAAACCACACTTTCTGCCCCGAGAAGATATAAAAAAAGTCGTCCCAAAATGGAGTATGCCATCTGTGTATTTCGAGCAAAATGGCTTTGTCTAACGATATAAAGTATTCAAGCACAACTAATAATCGAATATTAATATAGATATGCAAAGGTAGTGAGAATTTCGGTGTAATGTGCGGGTTATAAATTAAATTCATAATATACAGGTTCATACGCGAAGACCTCCGCAACGGAGGTTCTCTATACAAGCACTGCCGTCATCGGTTAAAATATCGGAAAAGACTTCATTGTCATTGTCATAGGACGTAAGAACAGATTTCTGATAGAGAGGACTCACACGAGGAAAGAATGCAGAGGAGGTCGTAAAAACGGTCATCAAGACTGCCGAAGCTTTTAAAAAACACGTCAAGCCAATAACAACCGATAATGGAGGTGAATTTGCCAAACATAAGTTGATTTCAAAAAAATTACATACCTACGTGTATTTCACCGCCCCTTATTCTTCTTGGCAGAATGGATAGGTAGAGAACACAAATAAACTTATCAGACAATAATCAACTATCCTATAATCAGTATTCAACTTTTATTAAACCCCAAACCGAGAAAATCACTTTTATTCCAATCGCCTTTTTCTCTTTTTTATAACTTTACCTGTTGAATCCACAATCTATTTGCTAACCTAATCAATGAAACATCAATGAACTTGATTAATATCTGAAAAATATTCATAAAAGATTGTATAAAGTCGAGGTTGTATAGGATAGTAATAATTCTCTTTGTGGAAAATTATATAACTTTGTGGCAAAGTTAATCTCGGAATAATTATAAGTCAAAATCAATTTTATAAATTTCAAATTCAAAGTTTTTTATATGAAAAGAGTTTTATTTTTTACCGTATTGGCTCTATTTAGCCATTTTGCTATGGGACAAGAAGCACCATCGGTAACTATTCAAGTTGTATCTACTACTCCTACTAAAGTTACAGCTTCGTTTACTAAAAATGCTACTTGCACAAAGTACCACATCCTTATCGTAAAAACTACAGAAATAGCTATGAACGAGCAGTTTGCAAAGAAACCTATTCATAGGCTTATCCAAGAATGGGGCTTACATTTCACGCCCGATAGTACATACACTTGGAAAGAGCTGGTTCCTAACACAGCATATACCGTATTTGCTCTGGCAAACGACTCTACCAATCCCCTTCACCAAACGGTAGAAGTTACTACTCCTCAAGTGGGTGGTACAGGTAAGGCACAGCAGACTATTGCTATAAGCGATATTACTGATAATACTGCAAAAACTACTATAACACCAAATGTCGAAACGAGTATATTCTGGTACGGTCTTGTTTCCGAAGATGCATATAACGCTTGGGGACACGATGCGGCAGTTGACTCGGTAATACAAGGAAATCAATATTATCCCAAATATGAGACCGATTTTTGGGTATGGCCAGACCTCAAACCAAACACATCATATTACGCCATATCGAGAGGAAAAAATATTAACAACGAATGGGGAGATGCCGCAATAGAAAAGTTTACTACTACAGGTACCACTTCTCTCGAAGAAGCAAATAATATAGATATATCGATATTCCCTAATCCTACTCAAAATTATCTGATAGTACACAGCAACGGAATTACGAAACTCGAACTTTTCGATTTGGCAGGAAAACAGGTACTTGCACAAGGTTTTAATGGCGTAGACAATGGAGTAAAATTAAATGTATCTCTTTTAGAAAAAGGCACCTATGTGCTTAGAATAATAACTTCTAATGGAGTAGCTACCAAGAAAGTAGTTGTTGATAGATAGATAGATAATAAGATAATAAACAATGTAAAAAAGAGACCCGTATATAGTCGAGGTCTCTTTTTTGTTATAGATATTTTAGGTATAATGGACAAAAATGAGGTCGAAAAGTCACGTAAGACCTTATTTTGTTTGCCTTTACAAATGAAAATATGAATAAAGAGATACTTTGACCGTGTTTGGTAGTAAAATAACCAAGAAAATGGTATAAATGGAATTATTTTTTTATTGAAAAAAGTGTTAGACCATTGATAAACAAAAAATATCTATAAATAATTAAGATGTAGCTATAGAAGTTTGAAAAATATCCCCGTATTTTTTCATTATTTTTCAAACAAAAACCGTTTACCTTCGGAGGCATATTCCGATACTTTTCGTTTAAATTGCTCTACCGTCATATATAACATCTGTCTATCAAATATTTATAAAATTACTCAATATCTGGCTGCCGTCGGGCGTCATAAACGATTCGGGGTGAAACTGTATCCCGTATATATGTTTGTCCTTGTGCTGCAACGACATAAGGCACTGCTCGGCGGTTTCGCCCGTAGCTTGCAGCGTATCGGGTAGAGACGTGTAGTCTATTGCCCACGAATGATATAAACCGACTTCTATAATATCAGGCAACCCTCTGTAAATAAGTGACGTACCGTCTATTTTTATACGTCTTCTCTGTCCGTGTACGACACTGGGCATCTGTACCAGACGTGCTCCGAAATATTCGCCAATAGCCTGATGTCCGAGACATATACCGAGCAGAGGTTTATTATGGTCGTAGCAGCGGCAGATTACCTCAGAGAGTATCGGGAAATCCGACGGTGTCATCGGTCCTGGCGAAATGACAATGTGGCTGAATCTGTCGAGCATACCGATATCCAACACCTCGGAACGCACAATTTGCCATTTATCACTGCATACCGAACGGATAGCCTCGATAATGTTGTACGTAAAAGAGTCGTTGTTGTCTATCAGTAAGACACTCATTTATAATATATTGTTTAATAAAAAAAACGAAACACAATGCAGTTCTATTCTTCGTTCAGGGCATTCCAAAGCATATCTTTCAGCTGTTCGATACCGAAACCCGTAACGGAGGAGAAAAACAGGTGCGGTATCTCTTTGGACAAAGTCTGCTCTATCTCCTTCATCTGTTCCTCGTCGATTATATCGGATTTGGATATGGTAAGTATCCGCTTTTTATCGAGCAATTCGGGATTATATTGTTCGAGCTCTCCGAGTAAAATTTTGTAATCGCCCACGACGTCGTGGCTATCGGCAGCTATCATAAAAAGCAGGATAGAGTTACGTTCTATATGCCTTAGAAACCTCACACCCAACCCCTTGCCCTCTGCCGCACCTTCGATAATACCCGGTATGTCGGCAATGCAAAACGAGCGGTGGTCTCGGTACTCCACTATGCCGAGATTGGGAGTGAGCGTAGTAAACGGATAGTTGGCTATCTTGGGCTTGGCTGCCGAGACGACCGACAGCAAGGTCGATTTACCTGCATTGGGGAACCCTACGAGACCGACATCGGCAAGTACTTTAAGCTCGAGTATCACCTCTTTTTCGGTAAGCGGCTCGCCCGGCTGTGCATAACGGGGAGTCTGATTGGTAGCGGTGCGGAAATGCCAATTGCCCAGCCCACCGCGTCCGCCTCTGACAAGCACCGCCTCCTGTCCGTCTTCGGTGATGTCGCACAGAAATTCGCCCGAGACAGCATCGCGGGCTATCGTACCACACGGCACTACGATGGTCTTATCTTCGCCGTCTTTGCCAAAACTGCGACTGCTGCTGCCATCGCCACCGTGCCCTGCAAAGATATGTCGCTGATATTTAAGATGTAGCAGCGTCCAATAGTCTTTGCTGCCACGCAGTATTATATGTCCACCGCGTCCACCGTCGCCACCGTCGGGACCGCCTTTGGGCACAAACTTCTCACGATGAAAATGCGTAGAACCCTTACCTCCATTACCGCTACGGCAATAAATTTTTACATAATCTATAAAATTCTCATTCATAAGGGCTGCTGTTCATATAAAAGTCATTGAATACTACGCCATACAGTCGTGAATATCTTATTTCCGGATTTTCTCTATCAAAGTTACTATATCGTTGAACGTGTCTTCGATACTGTTTATCGATATTACGGAGTGGTATCTGTTTGTTTTTTTATAATAATCGATGATAGGTTTTGATTCTCTATCGTATATTTTCAGACGTTTCAGTATAGTCTCCTGTGTATCGTCCGAGCGGTGCGATAGAGTGCCACGTCTCACAAGGCGGTTTATAAGTATCTCTTTATCTGCCTCTATATCGACCATCAAATCAATCTTTAAACCCATCTCGTGCAACGTTTTGTCGAGAAACTCTGCCTGCGGAATAGTTCGCGGGAAACCGTCGAATATGATACCTTTTTCGTGGATATAGGTTTTAAGCTCTTCCCTTAGGATATCGCACATCATCTCGTTAGGGACGAGGTCGCCATTAGAAATATATTTGTCTATCTCTTTGCCCAGCGTCGAACCTTTTTTGACTTCGTCTCTGAGCATCAACCCTGTAGAAAGATGAAGATAGCCGTATTTTTCGGCTATCAATGCTCCCTGCGTACCTTTACCCGATCCGGGAGCTCCGAATAATACAATAATTGTCATAGTGTTTCTATATATGAATTTTTATGGTTTTCCCGTAAATTTGGAAAATGTGAAAGTCGCACCATAATCGTCCTCATACGACAAAGTAGTAGAATTCAGTGTTTTTACCGTATATACTTTGGGTATGACTTGCCCCATTTCTCCTTTATGCAATATCGTCAGGCGGTCTTTGTCGAGTTTCCAAGTAAATGCCTGAGCCTCGTTTTCATTGACATCGTCGGCAGTATCCCAAGTAGCTCCATTACCGTTTACATCATAACGATAGCAGTCGTAGCCTGTTTTGCCCTGTTTCGACACCGACGGGCGTTTCCATTTGCCTATGAGCAAATCAGACGAAAAAGTCTTTTGCTTTCCTTCGCAAGCAAATAGGGCAATCGATATAATCCCGATTAATAGCAATTTATAATATCTCATACTATTTATGTGTTTATCATTGTTAAACAACAATTTTTCCAACTGCAAAGATACAAGTTTTTTTTCGGACAAAATCACAATCCTCAGACTGTAATCGACCGCCAAGGTTAATGAATAGATTTTCTACATAATCTCCACAAAAGTCACATAAAAAAGGTTGTAAAGCCAAGTATCCTTACAACCTCCTCCATTTAAAACAATATGATAAATAATCTATATCCAATGATTATTTACAATTATAGTCTTTCGAGCTTAACGGTGAAGTGACGCATTATCTCTGCTTCCCATACTATTTTCACTCCGCGGGTTATGCTTTCGCGGCGGTCGAAAACATTTTTGAGGGCTACAGCCACCACGTCCATATGGTTGTTTGTATACACACGACGCGGTATAGCCAGACGCAGCAGGTCGAGCCCACCGAAGCGGTTTTCGCGAGTAACGGGGTCGCGGTCTGCAAGCAGATAGCCTATTTCGCAACCTCTGATACCAGCTTCCAGATAAAGCTCTACGGTAAGTGTCTGAGCGGGAAACTCCTCTTTGGGCACGTGAGTAAGTACTCTGGTGGCATCTACAAAGATAGCGTGACCGCCTGCGGGACGTTGATACGGAATACCGTATTCGTCGAGCTTGGCAGCAAGATATTCGACCTGCTTGATACGGGTTTCGAGGTTGTCAAACTCTGTATTTTCGTCGAGACCGATAGCCAAAGCGTTCATATCGCGACCATTCATACCACCGTAAGTCAAATATCCTTCGTATATGATACCCAATACCTTAGCCTTATCGTACCAATCTTGCTTACGGGTAGCGATGAAACCACCCATATTTACGATAGCATCTTTTTTGGCACTCATAGTCATAGCATCTGCCAACGAGAACATTTCGAGACATATCTCTTTGATAGTCTTGTTTTCGTAGCCTTTTTCGCGAACCTTGATGAAGTAAGCATTTTCGGCAAAACGTGCAGAGTCGAACACAACGGGTTTGTTGTATTTGTCGGCAACTTGACGCACACGACGCAGATTGTCCATAGAAACAGGCTGGCCGCCTGCCGTGTTGTTGGTGATGGTAACGATGATGAAAGGTACTTTGTCGGCTTTTTCGGCAAGGAATTTCTCGAGTTTGTCGATATCCACATTACCCTTGAAAGGCACCTCTTTCTGAGTATCTTTGGCATCGTCCACAGTAAGATCGACGGCAAAAGCCTTACGGCTCTCGATGTGTCCTTTGGTGGTGTCGAAGTGCGAGTTGCCGGGGATATAGTCGCCCGCTTTTACGAGTACCGAAAAAAGTACGTTCTCGGCAGCACGTCCCTGGTGGGTGGGTACTACATACTTGAAGCCCGTGATTTTTTCGATGGCTTTCTGCAAGTTACGGAACGATGTTGCTCCTGCATAGCTTTCGTCGCCCATCATCACTCCTGCCCACTGGCGGTCCGACATAGCACCTGTGCCCGAGTCGGTCAGAAGGTCGATATAGACCTCTTCGGCATTCAACTGAAACACATTGTAATTGGCTGCTTTCAGCCACTTTTCACGCTCACTGCGTGTCGATTTTCTGATGGGTTCGACCATCTTAATCTTCCAAGATTCTGCAAATGGTAATTCCATATATATTCTTTTTTTTGTTATTTATAATCTGTAAATTATAGAGCCTCTTTCGAGACTTATCTCATTCATTTACCTTTGAAATACTCTTCTATGAATCCAATACCATATCCGTACAACTGTACAAACGATGTAACGACCGACAAGAGTCCTATTTTTATGCTTTTGTTTTTTATCGACGAATCGATAAGTATTATCAAAGAAAAGAGCAGGATAGGTATCCAAAACATCAATTCGAAAAGTCCTAAAAAGGCTAATATCAACGAGCAAACCGTAAATGCTGAAGGTAAAAAGTGTACCACTTTCAGAGCTCCGGGATAGTCTCTATGTTTTCGCCATAGCACTATTCGAGCATTGCCCGAGTGACGTACTTGTGCGAAGAACTTTTCCAAGTCGGTACGACGTTTGTGATAAACATATACATCGTTTAGCAGCCGTACTTTGTAGCCAGCCTTATAAATCCTGATACTAAGGTCGATATCCTCTCCGTAACGCATTGGTGAGAAGCCACCTACCGCCTCGAATACTTCTCGGCTCATACCGAGATTGAAGCTGCGCGGGTGAAATCGCTCGAGCTGGCGGCTGCCTCCGCGTATACCTCCGGTAGTGAAAAACGACGTCATTGCATAGTTTACAGCCTTTTGCATATCGGAAAACGAGCTATCGGCAGCGTCGACACCTCCGAAAGCATCGCAATAGCAGTCGGTCAGTTCGCGACGGAGCGTGGCGATATATTGGGGCGGCACTATGACGTCGGAGTCGAGTATGACCAGATAATTGCCCGAAGAGTGTTGGGCTCCGTAGTTGCGGCTGAGCCCCGGTCCGGAATTGTCTTTGTAGAAGTACTTGACATCGAGGCGTTGAGCATATCGCTTGCAAATATCTTCGCAAGTGTCTCGGGAGCCGTCTTCGACTATTACCACCTCGAAATCCTTATCGGTCTGCTCCACAAGGCTACCAAGTAGCTCTTCCACCTCATTGGGGCGGTTGTATACCGGTACTATTATAGATAACGACAACATATCTCAGTGTATGTCTATTTGTTTGCTTATTAATAAAAAAATCACTGTCTGTAACGACAAAAAAGTCTCTCTCTTCGGAGCAGTCGTAAAGCAATATTACGCCCGCTCCGAAGAAGGAAGCACTTCTCTAAAAGCTATTTTACTGCAGTAGTATCTATTTCTACCTTCACTCCTTTTGGGAGTTTACATACTTGGTAGCAAACTCTTGCAGGCATATCTTTGGTATAATATTTGGCATAAATATCGTTCATAGCGTTGAAATTAGCCAAATCGTCGAGCAATACTACCGACTTCACTACGTCGTCGAACGTGTATCCTGCTTCGTTGAGGATAGCCTTGATGTTTGCAAAGCATTGTTCGACCTGTCCTTCGATAGTAGCGGGCACTTCGCCCGTTGCGGGATTGACGGGGAGCTGCCCCGAAATGTACAACGTACCGTTTGCTTCAATAGCTTGACTGTAGGGACCGATTGCTGCCGGTGCTCCCGAAGTTTTAATTACTCTTTTCATATCCTTTTTCTGTTTTTTTTGAAAATTACTTATTACTGATTTGTGCGACAAAGTTACATAAAATAAACGATAGAGAGCCTCTATTTTTTTCTTATAATCGTAAGCCCGTCTCTGACAGGTAATATAATCTGTTCTATTGCGTTGTTTTGGGCTATATACCGATTGAAAGCGATTATCTCTCGTGTCTGATAGTCGCCGGAGGCGGGCTTTTCGACTACTTTACCGCTCCATAGCGTATTGTCGGCTAAGACGACACCCCGCTCCGAGAGCAACGGCAATACCATATCGAGATACTGCCGATAATGTCGCTTATTGCCGTCGACGAAGACGAGGTCGAACTGCTTGCCGAGCGTGGGAGCTATCTGCAATGCGTCGCCTATGTGCAGCGTGATACGGTCGGCAAAGGGCGACAGACGTATGTTGTCGGTGATGAAGTCTTCGAGCTCGTCGTCGATCTCTATGGTGTCGATATGTCCGTCGGGAGAGAGTCCTTCGGCAAGGCAGAGTGTGGAGTATGCCGAGAAGGTACCTATCTCGAGTATGTGGTGTGGGCAAAGCATTCGAGTAAACATCTTCAGCAGCCGCCCCTGATAGTGTCCGCTCTGCATACGGGGATTGAGTAGTTTGAGGTTGGTATTCCTGAATATCGTACGAAGATATTCGGGCTCCGCCTCGAGGTGGTCTGTAATATATTCGTCTATGGTCATATCTGCTTATTTCACTATAAACATCACTCCTACAACTATAAGGCAGACACCTATCCAGCGGGTAACGGGGATATGTTCGCCAAATACCATACAAGCGGCAAACATACCGAATACGTATGCAAAAGCGGTGATAGGATACGCTATCGAAAACGAGAAGTGCCTCAGTATATAGCCCCAAAGCAACGTAGCCGACAGCAGCGAGATACCGCTTGCCAAAAGCCACCAATTGGTAGCAATATCGGCAAACCAACGACAAGACCACTCGAAACGTGTGATTCTGTCGACGGCAAGTTTGAAACACACCTGCCCACAGGCAAGCAAGAGCGACTGAAGAAGTGTAAGCAATACCGTTTGTAGCATAACAAGCGACTGTGATGTTTTTTATCTATCAAATAATTTTATACATAACGATGCCCGAAGGCTTACCGAAAAGTTCCGCAAAGGTAATGTATATTTTCGGCATTGAGAAAAAGATGTAACTTTGCCCCACGAAAGACAAAAAGGTATCACTATTCTTCTTATTCCGTACACGAATGAACAAATTCAATCTGGTATCGGCATATCAGCCGTCGGGCGACCAACCGCAAGCCATCAGGGAGCTCACAGAAGCCGTCGACAAGGGTGTCGATTACCAAACACTGCTCGGAGTAACGGGCAGCGGCAAGACATTCACGATGGCAAACGTTATTGCCAACGTCAATCGCCCCACTCTCATCATCAGCCACAACAAGACACTTGCGGCACAGCTCTACGGCGAGTTCAAGGCATTTTTCCCCGACAATGCCGTAGAGTACTTCGTATCGTATTACGACTATTACCAGCCCGAAGCCTATCTGCCTGCCACAGACACGTATATCGAGAAAGACCTTGCCATCAATTCGGAGATAGAGAAGCTACGCCTTTCGGCAACGTCGCAACTGCTTTCGGGACGCAACGACATCGTCATAGTATCGTCCGTATCGTGTCTGTACGGTATCGGCAATCCCGAAGACTTCAAGAAAAACACGATACCGCTCGCTGTGGGGCAAAACATCCTACGCGACGACTTCCTCCGCTCGCTCGTCGTGGCCAATTACAGCCGCAACGAGATAGACCTCAACCGAGGTAACTTCCGAGTAAAGGGCGATACCGTCGATATTTTCCCCGCATACGCCGACTTTATATTGAGGGTAATATTCTGGGACAACGACATCGACAGCCTCGAAACGCTCGACCCCACCACAGGGCAGACCATAGAGGTTTTCGATAGCTTCAGCCTCTACCCCGCAACCATCTTCACCACCACGCAAGAACGTATCAACCAAGCTCTCGACCTCATAGCTCTCGACCTCGGCAAGCAGGTAGAGTTTTTCAGAGAAAACAATAAACCCTACGAAGCCAAACGGCTGCAAGAACGCGTAACATACGATATAGAGATGATACGCGAGGTCGGTTATTGCTCGGGAGTGGAGAACTATTCGCGATACTTCGACAACCGCCCGCCGGGCAGTCGTCCGTTTTGCATCTTCGACTATTTCCCGAAAGATTTCCTCGTCTTCGTCGACGAAAGCCACGTTACCATACCGCAAATACACGGTATGTTCGGAGGCGACTATTCGCGCAAAAAGAATCTGGTAGAGTACGGCTTCCGTCTGCCTGCCTCTATCGACAATCGTCCGTTGAAGTTCGAAGAGTGGGAGGCTCTCGTGCCGCGTGCCATATTCGTGAGTGCCACTCCTGCCGAATACGAGCTCAACAAATCGCACGGCACGGTCGTAGAGCAGGTGGTGCGTCCTACGGGGCTTCTCGACCCCGAGATAGAGGTTCGCCCGACGGAATACCAGATAGACAACCTTATGAACGAGATAGTCGACCGCATCGACAAGCAGGAGCGTACTCTGGTGGTAACACTCACCAAGCGAATGGCAGAAGAGCTCAACCGTTACCTATGCCAAGCGGGCATTCGGTCTGCCTATATACACTCCGATATAGAGACGCTCGACAGGGTGAAGATTATGGACGACCTGCGTCGGGGCGAATACGACGTACTCGTCGGGGTCAACCTCCTTCGCGAGGGGCTCGACCTGCCGCAGGTATCGCTCGTGGCGATACTCGACGCCGACAAAGAGGGGTTCCTACGCAACCACCGAAGCCTGACACAGACCGCAGGACGTGCCGCACGACACGTCAACGGCAAAGTGATATTCTATGCCGACAAGATAACCCATTCGATGCGGCTCACAATCGATGAGACCAACCGTCGCCGTGCAAAGCAGCAAGCATACAACGAAAAACACCACATAACACCCACACAAGTCGTGTCGCAGGGGAAGTCGTCGCTGTGGGGCAAGACCAACCGTGCCGATTACAACGTCGACACCGCTACACCGCCCGCGGCTGCCGACGGTTACGAAAAGAATATGTCGATAATACGTGCTATGGAAGACCGCAATATCGACAAAGCCATTGCCTACGCTCGCCGTCGTATGACCGAAGCCGCCCGCAGTATGGAGTTCGTCGAGGCTGCCCAGTGGCGCGACGAGCTCCTAAGGCTCGAACAGAAGAAGGGAGGGTAAATATTACTTGTCGGGGGTTATATGGGAAAATACAAAAAGGGACGAACACAAGGCTCGCCCCTTCATTTTTACTTCTTAATTTTTCATTTAAACGCGTTAGCGTTTCACCATCTTAGCTACCGTGCCGTCGGCTCTGACGGTGTAGACACCTGCGGGTAGGTGGGCGACGTCGATGCGGTCGGTATCGGTGGCGTGGGCTACTTCGGTGCCGTAGATATCGTACACACGTATGGTGCGAGCGGTAGCCGATAGGTAGAGTACGTCTGCCACGGGGTTCGGGTAGAGGGTGAGAGCCTGCTCAGCCGTGGCTTTGGCTATGTCGGTAGTGGGGCACGTATAGGTACCGGTAGTAGTGGGTATGTCGGTAGCGGTGGCGTAGTACTGTACCTTCCAGTTTTTGGATATGGCGTTCGCCTTGTTGGTGGCAAGGACGGTAGCGTGATACGGGTCAGATGAGTTGAGTACCGGCTGCATCTTTCCATTTTCTTTGCCTTTCCTATCGGGCAGGGCGCAGTAGATATCGTCGAGAGCCTGAGTGGAGAAGTTGTTGGCGTAGCAATATAACTCCGTCAACTGCGTATTGCTCGACAGGTCGAGGGTAGTGAGATTATTGCGTGAACAACCTAACGCCTCCAACTGCGTATTGTGCGACAGGTCGAGTGAAGTGAGCTGATTGGAGGAACAAAATAACCTGGACAACTCCGTATTGTGCGACAGGTCGATGGCGGTGAGGTTTTCATAGTTGTTGGAGCATTCGAAACCGGTTATATCGCCGTAGACGGTCATAGTGGTGCCGTCGGCGGTGTAGGAGGCAAAGCCAGTATAAGAGATGCCGACTGTGGTATCTCGAGTATTGCTGCCGCTTACGATACGTACGGGAGTGCCGTTAGCGGCTGCCTTGAATGTAAGCTTTATAGCCGACCAGTCGGTAACGGTAAGGGTGATATAGCGGCTCATGTTTACCTGTGCCTGCAGAGTGGAGGCACTCGCAAGAAGCCCTACTGCGAGGGCGAATGATAATAAAATTTTTTTCATCTTTTTTCGATTTAAATTATTATTGATTTGTTTACTGATAAAAACAGGCAGAGCGGGCTTTCCGCCCTGCCGTGTGATGAATAGTTATGTTACTTTTATTTTTTAGTCTCTTCATTTTTCGTTTCTTTTGGCTTCGCCTCCTTTTTAGAGCGGTTTTTGATTGCTGCGTTGATGCTCGCAATGATTTTCGAACAGTCGTCGGCAAATGGTCTATACTGCTCTGCCGAGGCGACGCACATTGCGTCGAGGTAGGTGAGCAGTTTGCCGTTGATGAGTGCAACGAGCGGTTTGCGGAGCGAGGTGGCGTTTGCCGATGCTGCTTGCACGTTTTGCGTGTGTTCGTAGTCGGCTCTGACTTCGGCAAATTTTGCTTGGGCGTCGCCAATCATATCGATTGCCTGCTGTACGCCGGGCATCTTGGCGATACTCGCCTCCATCGATTTTGCCGAGAGGTCTTTGAGCAACGAACCGATAAGGTTCGATTCTTCCGAATAACTTGCTTGAGTGGTTTTCACACCGTATTTCCCGAATATTGCAGCAAGTTTCTCGCCGTGAACACGAATGTTGTCGACGGGAATCACCTCGTATGCCGAGGCAAGTTTGCCGAGTATTCTCAGGGCGTTGTCGCGAATGAGGTCGAGCTCTTCGAGCTTCGACAAGACGCTGTCGCGGCGGGTTGCCAGTGTGATTTTTTCGCCCAGCGTGGCGATTTCGTCCATCGTGGCAACGAGGAATTTGTCGTCGTGCAGTTTCTCCTGTTTTTTGAACAATACTGTCAAACGTTCGGCTACGTCGCCTACTTCTGTAATCCTTGCGGATGTCGATGATAATCTGGTCAACATAATGAAAATGGTTTTTAATTTTACAATATAATATCTGTATATAATTGCCTTTCGTATATGTTTTTCAATTCACGGTCGTGAACTAAAATCATTCGTTCCCTCTCAATTCACGGTCGTGGGTTGGTCGCCCGCAACTGTTTTCTTCAAAACCACGGTCGTGGGTTGCTCATTTTACTTCACTTTGTGCAAAACCATGGTCGTGGGTTGCTCGCCGCAACTGTTTTCTTCAAAACCACGGTCGTGGATTGCTCGCTTTACTCTACTTTGTGCAAAACCACGGTCGTGGGTCGCTTGCCGCCGATAATTTCGAGGAAATATCACCTCCGAATTACCCCCGACGGCTACAAAGGTAGTGCTTTTTTTTGCATTCTGCAAAAAAATTAAGAAGTAAGGATGAAAAATGTAGGAATGGAGGAGAATTAAAAATTAAGAGTTAATAATGAAGGAATGTAGGGATGTTGAAGCGTGTAAGCGTTGAATAAAAAGGGACGAACCCACAAGGCTCGCCCCCATTTTGTAACTAAAACGTACTGTACCGCGTTTATTTAAACTTCATTCCCAGATTCCACATTATAAACGAATAGACGTCGGTCTCTTCCTCTATCACCTTTGTAATCGGCTTGCCGCCGCCGTGTCCGGCTTTGGTGTCGATACGGATAAGCTTGGGAGCGTCGCCCGTATTGGAGGCTTGCAGTTGAGCGGCATATTTGAACGAGTGTGCCGGCACTACACGGTCGTCGTGGTCGGCGGTAGTGATGAGGATAGCAGGATACGGCGTACCGTCGTTCTTGATGTTATGAAGCGGCGAGTAGGCTTTCAGATACCGATACATCTCTTGTGAGTCGTCGCTGTGACCGTAGTCGGAAGCCCAGTTCCAACCGATGGTAAAGAGATGATAACGCAGCATATCCATCACACCTACTTCGGGTATGGCTACTCGGAACAGGTCGGGACGCTGATTGGTAACGGCACCCACGAGCAAACCGCCGTTAGAGCCGCCGTTGATGGCAAGGTGCTCGGCAGAGGTGTATTTCTCTTTTACGAGAAATTCGGCAGCAGCGATAAAGTCGTCGAACACGTTCTGTTTGTTCATCTTGGTGCCTGCTATGTGCCACTCTTCACCATATTCGCCACCGCCTCTGAGGTTAGCCATCACATATATGCCGCCGTTTTCGATGAATGGCAGACGGAATGTAGAGAACGAGGGACGAAGCGATATGTTGAACCCACCATAACCGTAGAGCAGAGTGGGGTTTTTGCCGTTTTTCTTCAAACCTTTTTTATAAACCAAAAACATCGGTACGCGTGTGCCGTCTTTGGAGGTGTAGAAGAGCTGTTCGGTAGTATAATCTTCGGGGTTGAACTTCACTTTCGGTTCGATATACTTCTCCGACTTGTTGGCTTCGATATCGTATTTGAAGATTGTCGTCGGATAGGTGAAAGATGTGAAAGCGTAGAATATTTCTTTCTCTTTCTTGTCGTAGCTGAACGAAGCTGTACCGAATGTGGGGAACTCTATCTCACGCTCGCGTTTGCCATCTACCGAATACACATACGAGCGTACAGATGCGTCTTTATCGTACGACACTATCATTTTGCCGTTGGTGAAGCCTGCCGATAGCAGCACGTTTTCCGACTCGGGTATTACGTCTGTCCAGTTTTCGATTTTGGGGTTCGCTATATCGCCCTTCATCAGTTTGTATTTGGGGGCTTTGTAGTTGGTAAGGACGTAGAATGTGTTTCCGGTCATATCTACGACGGTATAATCGTAAGAGTCGTCCGAGGCTATCTCCACTACCTTAGAGCCTGTTTTCCTTAGGTCTTGGACGAATAGACGGTTACCCAAGGCGGCACCGCCTTCATAGACGAATACGGCGTTTTCTTCCTCGGGTACGGACGACGAGTAGAAACGTTTCGGATAATTCTTGTTTTCGTAGAATAGTTTGTCTGCACTCTGTGCCGTTCCTATTTTGTGATAAAAAATCTTGTGATATTCGTTTACGTTAGAGAACTCTTTGCCTTTCTTCGGTGCGTCGTATGCTGAGTAATAGAATCCGTTGCCACACCACGAAACGGACGAAAATTTAGCCCACTCTATCTTGTCTTGCGTCAGACTGCGGGTAGCCAGATCCATCACGTAAATCTCTTCCCAGTCGCTTCCGGAGCGAGATATCGCGTACGACATATACTTGCCGTCTCTCGAAAATTTGATACCTTTGAGAGCCACAGTGCCGTCGTCGGATAGTTTGTTGGGGTCGAGCAATACCTGTGCTTCGCCGTCGAGCGTATTTTTTACGTAGAGCACACTCTGATTCTGCAGACCGTCATTTTTGAAGAAATAATACTTGCCCTTTTCGATGAAGGGTACTCCAATTTTCTCGTAATTGGCAAGTTCCGTAAGACGACTTTTGAGGCTTTCTCTGAACGGTATCTTTGCCAGATAGTCTTGTGTAACCTTGTTCTGTGCTGCCACCCATTCTTTGGTTTCGGCAGAAGTGTCGTTTTCGAGCCAAGCGTAAGGCTCAGCCACAGTATCGCCGTAATAGACGTGGAAAGAGTCTGTCTTGGCAGTTTCGGGGTATACGATAGCCTCCTGTCGGGGCTGCTTCTGCCCACAGGCAAACAACAATGCAGTTGCCATAATTAAAACTGAAAATTTTTTCATAAAAACTACTTTTACTATATGAAACGATTAAATTATTATCTTTATCCGTAAGCAATGAGACGACAAAGGTATAAAAAATACGTGATATCTGCTGCACCGATACGATATTGTCTCTACAGAATAGGAATATTGTTGTACCTTTGTCGTCTGAATACGAAACATTAAATCTACTACACTACGAAAATGTCTATACACACACCCGACGACAGCCGAAAGGTTACTACTTTCCGCCTGAGCGAAATGAAAGAGCGTGGCGAAAAAATATCTATGCTCACCGCCTACGATTACACTATGGCAGGTATCATCGACCGAGCAGGCGTCGACGTGATACTCGTAGGCGACTCCGCCTCCAACGTAATGGCAGGCAATATCACCACTCTGCCTATGACACTCGACCAGATGATATATCACGGCAAGTCGGTGATGAAAGCCGTAAAACGTGCCTTGGTAGTGGTCGATATGCCTTTCGGTACATATCAGGGCAATTCGAAAGAAGCCTTAGCCTCGGCTATACGTATAATGAAAGAGACTCACGCCGACTGTATCAAGATAGAGGGCGGAGTAGAAATCATCGAGAGCCTGCAACGTATCCTTACGGCAGGGATACCCGTAATGGGTCATCTGGGGCTTATGCCGCAATCTATCAACAAATACGGTACTTACGCTGTGCGTGCCACCGCAAAAGACGAAGCCGAGAAACTCATTGCCGACGCTCACGCTCTGGAAAAAGCAGGTTGCTTCGCTCTGGTATTGGAGAAAATACCTGCCATGCTCGGAGAGCAAGTGGCACACGAACTAAAAATCCCCGTAATCGGTATCGGAGCCGGCAAGACCGACGGACAAGTACTCGTCCTCCACGATATGCTGGGTATGACACAAGACTTCTCACCCCGATTCCTACGCCGATATGCCGACCTGAACGCTATTATGACAGAGGCGGTGCAGAGTTATGTAGCCGACGTCAAAAACTCCGATTTCCCAAACGAAGAGGAGAGGTACTAAATATTATAACTCCCCACTAAAAACAATGATTATCGACGACAAATACTACGAAGACGACGAGCCGGGCGACGACTCTCATCAGCCTAAGCCCGACCTGTACGAACATCACCGTATCGTAGTAGACAAAGGTCAGGGGCTTATACGTATCGACAAATATCTGACCAATCTGCTTGGCGGGGTCTCGCGCACAAGATTTCAGAATGCTGCGGATTTCGGGTTTATCACCGTCAACGGAGAGACCGTCAAATCGAGTTATCGCGTCAAGCCACTCGACGAGATAGTAATATCGCTCCAAACGCCTCCGAGCGACTACACGATAGTACCGCAAGACATACCGCTCTCGGTAGTATTCGAAGACGACGATATTATGGTCGTCAACAAAACGCCCGATATGGTGGTACACCCCGGTGTGGGCAACCTCGACGGCACGTTGCTCAACGCCATCGCTTGGTATCTGAAAGACAATCCGAAATTCGACGTCAACAATCCTCGTGTGGGGCTCGTACACCGTATCGATAAAGACACCTCGGGGCTGTTGCTCATAGCCAAAAACGAACAGGCAAAGTCGTTCCTTGGCAAACAGTTCCAAGACAAGACTACGAAGCGAACCTACAACGCTCTGGTATGGGGCATAGTGAAAGAAGCCACCGGCACCGTCGACGGAGCATTGGCTCGAAATCCGAAAGACAGAATGCAATTCTGCGTCGTCGACCCCGACGAAAACCCGTTGGCAAAACACGCCGTTACTCATTACAGGGTGTTGCGTAGATTCAAGTATACCACACTTTTGGAGTGCAACCTCGAGACGGGGCGTACTCACCAGATACGAGTACACATGAAACATATCGGACATACGCTATTCAACGACGAACGTTACGGCGGCAACGAGATACTCTTCGGCGAACGAACGGCGAAGTACAAACAGTTTGTCGGCAACTGCTTCGAGGTGTGCCCACGGCAGGCTCTGCACGCCAAGACACTGGGATTTGTGCATCCCACGACGGGCGAGGAGTTGTTTTTCGACACCGAACTTCCCCACGACTTCCAAGCGCTTCTCGACAAATGGGAGCGCTACTCACTCGCCTGATTATTTGCAGATGTCGGGAGAAAGTGTCGGTACAATCGATAAAAATTGATTATCTTTGCGCGTTATAAAATACATTTACATACAGCTAAAAAAGTATTGTTTTATGAAGAAATCGTTTTTTGTTATTATGGCAGCATTTACACTGTTTTCTTGCGGCGAAAAGGCTTATGTATCAGACCTGCGGACGCCGTCTATCGATGAGTTCGACTATAAGGTAGAGGAGTTTGCCGATATGGGTATCCTTCGCTACAGAGTGCCCGATATAGAGTCGCTCTCTACCGCTCAGAAAGAACTTCTCTACTATCTTACAGAAGCTGCTCTACAGGGTCGCGACATACTTTACGACCAAAATTGCAAGTGGAATCTCCCTATCCGCCGTGCTCTGGAGGCAGTCTATACTAACACCAAAGACCGAACTTCCGACAACTTCAAGGGCTTGGAGCTCTATCTGAAAGAGGTCTGGGTATCGAACGGTATTCATCATCATTACTCCGGCGATAAGTTTACGCCGCACTTCGAGCAAAGCTATTTCGTCGACGAGGTAAGGAAGGTGCCCGCCAAAGCTCTCCGCCTTCAAAATGGACAGACTGTCGACGGTCTGTTGGCAGATATATTACCCGTTATCTTCGACCCTAAACTGTATGCCAAGAAGACCAATCAGGCATCGGGCGTAGACCTTATAGCAACGTCGGCAGGCAACTATTACGACGGTGGTATTACTCAGAAAGAGGCAGAAGAGTTCTATGCAAAGATGAAAGACACCACCGACCGCCAACCCGTTATGTACGGGCTGAACTCTAAGCTGGTAAAACGCCACGGTGTAGTCTCCGAAGAGGTCTACCGCATCGGAGGGCTCTATTCGACTGCTCTGGAAAAGGTCGTTTATTGGCTGCAAAAAGCTGCTGCCGTTGCCGAAAACGACGCACAGAAGGCAGCTATCGACAAACTGATACAATTCTACAAGAGCGGTAGTCTCAAAGACTTCGACGCCTACTCTATCCTATGGGTAAACGATACCGCTTCGCAGATAGACGTTGTAAACGGCTTCATCGAAAGTTACGGCGACCCGCTCGGTATGAAAGCCAGCTGGGAGTCGCTGGTAAACTTCAAGAACATGGAGGCTACCAAACGCACCGAAATCATCAGTGCCAACGCACAGTGGTTCGAGCGTAACTCGCCTGCCGAAGACCGCTTCAAGAAAGATAATGTCAAGGGTATCACTGCCAAAGTCATCACCGCCGCCATACTTGCAGGCGACTGCTACCCCACTACTCCTATCGGTATCAATCTGCCCAACTCCAACTGGATACGTGCCGAACACGGCTCCAAGTCGGTAACCATCGAGAACCTCACCGAAGCATACAGCCAAGTAGCCAAAGGCAACGGCTTTGCCGAAGAGTTCTACTGGAGCCCCGCCGAGGTAGAGCTTGTAAACAAATACTCCAACCTTACAAGCAACCTGCACACCGACCTGCACGAGTGTCTGGGACACGCCTCGGGCAAGCTGTTGCCAGGTGTAGACCCCGATGCTCTGAAAGCATACGGCTCCACTATCGAAGAGGGACGTGCCGACCTGTTTGCTCTCTACTTTATGGGCGACCGCAAAATGGTCGAACTCGGTCTATTGCCCGATACCAACGCCTACAAAGCAGAGTACTATACATATCTTACAAACGGTCTGCTTACACAGCTCACCCGCATAGTACCGGGCAACAATATCGAAGAGGCTCACATGCGAAACCGTCAGATGATAGCCCGCTGGGTGCTGGAGAAATCCAAAGACGACAAGGCGGTCGAAATGGTCGAAAGAGACGGTGAAATGTTCGTTAAGGTAAACGACTACAAAAAGATAAAACAGCACTTCGGCGAGCTCTTGGCGCTGGTACAGCTCATAAAATCTACGGGAGACTATCGTGCTGCACACGACTTGGTCGAAAACTACGGCGTACGCGTCGATAGGGCTATCAACAAACAGATACGCGACCGCTACGCACAGCTCAATATCAAACCTTACAAAGGTTTTGTAAACCCCGTATATACGCCCGTTTACGACAAACGCGGTAAATTTGTCGACATCAAAATCGACTATACCGAAGGCTTCGCCGAACAGCACCTACGCTATTCGCGCGACTACTCCAACCTATAACGACTGTCAGGAGAGTATATTACTCTTAATTATAACTCTATAGTCTGAGGCTGCCTTTTTTGCGGGTAGCCTCTTTTTGTTTCCGCCCTACATTCCCACCCCTAACCCCTAATCCCTAATACCCCGCTTCAACGCTTACACGTTTAAACACAAAAAATATTACCTTTGTCGCTCGGTTATGAGCAATAAAGAAAAAACAAAGTGGCAGGGACGTACCGGCGGCGGCAACCTCGGTCAGCGTCTGTTGATAGTACTACTGCGAGTAGTTCCTATAAGGCTGATATACTGCGTTTCGGCAGCGACAGTGCCGTTTTATATCATATTTGCATATAGTAGATACAGAGCGATATACCGATATTTCAGAGAGCAGTGGAGGCTCTCGCCTCGTGGGGCATTCTGCCGAGCGTATCGCAATCACGTGATTTTCTCGCAGATAGTGGTAGATAGATTTGCCGTATTTGCCGGTAAAAAAGATATTTTCGATACCGAAATAGAGGGTTACGACATTTTCGACGAGCTAAACCGAGATAGCAAGGGATTCGTAATGGTCAGTTCGCATATCGGTAATTACGAAATAACGGGTTACGTACTGAAACCCGACAAAAAGAGGATAAATAGCCTTGTTTTCGCTTCAGAGACTGCTCTGGTAGCTCAAAACCGCTTCGCCATAATGGGCGACAACAATATAAATATCGTGCCCGTTGCCGACGATATGTCGCACATATTTATCGTAAGCCACGCACTGCAAGAGGGGCAGATAGTATCGGCAGTAGCCGACCGTATCAACGGCTCCGACAAGCACATAAAGTGTCGGCTGCTACAAGGAGAGGCTCTCTTTCCTGCGGGAATATTTACTCTGGCGGCAACATTCGAAGTGGAGGTCGTAGCGGTATTTACGCTCAAGGTATCGCCCACAAAATATCGCACCCTGATACGTCGGCTCGAAATCGGCTTCCCCGAAGACGGTACGTCGCTATCGAAGAGTCGGCGAGCTTCGCTACTTGTGGAAGCCTACGCTATGGAGATGGAAAAAGTATTGGCACAATACCCCGAGCAGTGGTTCAATTTCTACGATTTTTGGCAATGAGGTTTTGGCGGAAAAAAAACAATGATAATCAAGTAATTTGTTCGCTGCGACAGCGGTCGACGAAGTCCCATATCTCATCCGGCTTGTCGGGGAAAAACCAATGTATCGTAGGGTCGCCGTTGAACCACGAGAGTTGTTTCTTGGCATAATGGCGAGTATTTCGCTGAATAAGCTCTATGGCTCTATCGAGACTGTATTCTCCGTCGATATGTGAAAACATTTCTTTGTATCCGACTGTATTCAAGGCATTAAGGTGTCGGCGGTCGTAGACCGATATAGCCTCTTGGTATAGCCCTTGCTCGATCATTTCGTTTACACGCCTGTTTATCCTTTCGTACAGCAATTCTCGAGGAAGGCAGACTCCTATTTTCACTATCTTAAACGAACGTTGTTTTACGCTGTTTGTGCGTATCTCGGAGAATCGACGCCCTGTCTGGTAGCATACTTCAAGGGCGTGCAGCATACGCTTCACGTTGCGTAAATCCACTTCGCCGTAATGCTGTGGGTCGACGAGCCTAAGACGTCGCCTGACCTCTTCTATACCGTGCTCTTCGTATATGCGGCGTACGTCGGTACGAATCTCGTCGTCGATAGCGGGTATGTCGTCGATACCCTTACAAACGGCATCGATATACAGCATCGAGCCACCTACCATTAGCGCACAGCCATTTGCTGCAATTTCTTGCTCTATCACAGGAATAGCATCCGCTTCGAATTGTCCGGCACTGTAATGCTCTTCTATCGACCGAGTAGCTATAAAGTGATGCCTTACCTTGCTAAGCTGCAATGCCGAGGGCGAAGCCACTCCTATACGGAGCTCTCGATATATCTGACGCGAATCGCACGAAACGATAGACGTCTCGAGCCGCAGGGCGACGTCGATACTGAGGTCGGTCTTGCCCACGCCCGTAGGTCCGAGTATGACGAAAAGCGTATTCATAGTTAGAGTCGTAAGCGATAGATTGCAAGGTTGTTTTATCGGGTAAAAGACAAAAGTCTTTTGCCCGAGGTTTGTCGTTTTTTTAGACAAAATACAGCGAATATCAGAGGCTCCACTCGAAGCCCTCTTTGGTATCTTTCACCACGAATCCGTACGATGCCAATTCGTCTCTTATCCTATCGGACAGAGCCCAGTTTTTGCTTTGCTTAGCCTCCAATCGAAGCGATAATAGAAGGTCTACGGCTTTTTTGTAGCTATCGAGATATTTCGAGCTGCTTTGTTCGGTCTGCAAACCGAGTATATCGATATAGGCGTCGAATAGCTCTTTAAGCGAATCGAGGTCTGTCTGCGATATTGTCGCCTTAGTGTCGTAGACTGTATTTATAGCCTTAGCAGCATCGAATAGATGCGATATTACTATCGGAGTATTGAGGTCGTCGTTCATAGCCTCGCGACACATCGTAGCCCAATCTTTCGTCTCTACCGAAGTAGTTGCCGACGGAGTTATTTTCTTCAGCCTGTCGTATGCTTCCGTCAGTCGCGACAGTCCTTTCTGCGATGCTATAAGAGCCTCGTTCGAGAAGTCGACCGTACTGCGATAGTGTGCCTGTAAGATGAAAAATCTTATTGTCATCGGCGAATAGGCGCTGTCGAGCAGTTTGTGTGAGCCTGTGAAAAACTCTTCGAGTGTGATGAAGTTTCCCAACGACTTACCCATCTTCTGCCCATTGATAGTAATCATGTTGTTGTGCATCCAATATTTCACCGCCTGGTGTCCGACAGCGGCTACCGACTGGGCTATCTCGCATTCGTGGTGTGGAAATATAAGGTCCATACCGCCGCCGTGTATATCGAACTGCTCACCGAGATACTTCTGACCCATAGCCGAGCATTCGAGGTGCCAGCCTGGGAAACCGTCGCTCCACTCAGAGTGCCAACGCATTATATGCTCGGCAGAGGCTTTTTTCCAAAGAGCAAAATCGACACTACGACGCTTCTCGCTCTGTCCGTCGAGGCTACGAGTATTCTCTACTATATCGTCTATATTTCTACCCGATAATATGCCGTAGCGGTGATGCTTATTGTATTTTTCGACGTCGAAATATACCGAGCCGCCGCTCTCGTAGGCAAAACCGCTATCGAGTATCTTGCGTGCATACTCTATCTGCTCGGGAATATGCCCCGATGCTCTCGGTTCTATCGATGGCGGCAATACGTTGAGAGCCTTCATAGCATCGTGGTATCTGAGAGTAAAATGCTGTACCACTTCCATAGGCTCGAGCTGCTCGAGACGTGCTTTTTTCTCTATCTTGTCTTCGCCGTCGTCGGCATCGTGTTCGAGATGACCCACATCGGTGATATTGCGTACGTATCTCACTTTATAACCGCTGTATTTCAGCCATCTGAAAAGTATATCGAATGTTATGGCAGGGCGTGCGTGTCCTAAGTGTGCATCTCCGTAGACAGTCGGTCCGCATACGTACATACCTACCATCGGCTCTTTTATCGGTACGAATAGCTCTTTTTTTCTACTAAGGGTATTGTGAATATATAGTTGATGCTCCATTTATAAAATCATTAAAAGTATCTCTTCTTATTTCACGGCAAATCAATGCTTCTCCAGTCCGAAGGTAAAGCCTTGTCGAACACGCTCTATGAGTTCGGGAACGATATCTTGATACAATCCGCAGATACCGAAGTCTGCATATCGGAAAATGTTTGCTTTCGGGTTTTGGTCTATTGCAACGATAATGCCCGACTCTTTGATACCAGCAATATGCTGTATCGCTCCGCTTATGCCGATAGCTACGTAGACCTTCGGACGAACGGTCTTGCCCGTCTGTCCTATCTGTCGTGCATATTCGGCGTATCCGTCGTCTACTACTACGCGGCTGCAAGCCCATTCGGCTTTCAGTCCTTGGTCTTTGAGGGCTTGTGCGAGTTCTTTTACGAGTTTGAGGTCGTCGCCTGTGGTGCCTCGTCCGCCTGCAACGATTATATCAGCTTCGAACAACGATGCCAGACCGCCTTCGCCACGAACTGTTTCGAGTATACTCGTGGCGTATGTATCGGCATTAAGCGACGGGGTGAAGTCTATCACTTCGCCCGTACGTCCTTCTACACGTTCGGGGACGGCAAATGTGCCTGCACGTGCTGTCGATATTTGCGGGTATACGAACCCGAGTATCGTTGCCAACTTGCTTTCGCCGTATGTCGGGCGGCGGCTGTGCAGTATCGGGCGTATGATACGCTTGTTCTTTTTGTCGATGTAGTCGCCTATCTCGAGTCCCGTACAGTCGGCTGTAACTCCCGACCCTGTCTTCATACCGATACGGGGGGCGAGTTCGCGACCTGCCGTAGTGGCGGCAAAGAGCGTTATCTCGGGTTTGTATTGATGTATTATTTGTGTGATAATTTCTGCAAACGGCAGTATAAGGTACTCTTCGAGTTTGTCGTTCTCTACGACAATCACTTTGTCGGAGCCGTGTTCGAATAGCGTCTGAGCAAGCGGTCGTACGTTTTTACCGATAAGTACTGTGGTGATTTTGGTTTCGCCTCCGAGTTGGTCTGCCAAGTGGCGTGCCGGCGTAAGCAGTTCTATCGAAGGGCGTGCTATTTTGCCGTTTACCACCTCTGCCCACGTGAGTATGCCTTTGTTGTCGCCTCTGAGGTCTACTGCCTCGAGCCCTGTGGTGTCCGCCTCTTTTTTGGCTTTCTCTGCTTTCTTCTCCAGCTTGTTGCCTCCTTTTTTGATGTTATTCATAAGGGAGTCGACAAGTTGTTCTTCGTTCTGTCCGCTGCACATAACAATCGGCGGGCGGTCAGACTCTATATTCTCTACGCCTGCCACGATAGTGGGCGAGCCGTTGATACCGATGTGTTGTTGAGCTTCGGCAGACATACCGATGTCGTCTACAGTCCTCATATTTATTGTAGTTCTTCGTGCTTTGATGGCTCCGATAAGCGACGGTTTACGCGGTTTGATACCTGTCGGAGTAAACGATATAACGCATGGCATCGGCAGTTTTAGCATCTGGTATCCCCCTTCGATTATACGGCGTGCAGTGATAGTACCATCGTCGTTCGGTTCGATGCGTTCGACGAATGTAGCCTGCGGTATACCGAGAGCTTCGGCTACCTGCGACGGCACGTGAGCGGTGTCGCCGTCGGAGGTCTGTCTGCCTGCAAATATTACGAACGGTTCTTTGGAGTCTTTCGAGAAACCCATATTGCGTAGCATAGTCGATATAGCAAGCCCTGTGGCGTAGGTGTCGGAGCCGCCGAGCTTACGGTCGCTAAGCAGATATGCTTCGTCGTAGCCCATAGAGATAGCCGTACGTAGAGCCGTCTCGAAAGAGGCAGGTCCCATCGAGCATACTATCATACGGGCATCGGGGTATTTTTTCTTCAACTGCAAGCCTGCTTCCAGACCAAATTGGCAGTCGATATTGATGATTGATTTTGCTTTGGTTCTGTCCATCAGTCCGTCGTCGCCCATTCTCATCTCCGAGGGCAGAGGGACTTGTTTTATTAACGATATTATAGTAAGTGCCATATTGTATTTTCTTTATTCTTTTGGTAATAATAAATTTAAAATGAGAGTTACATATATTTATAATCGGGTCCATTGCCTCCGTTCGGTACGTTCCAGGTGATGGCGGCGTGCGGTTCTTTGATGTCGCAGCTTTTGCAATGCAGACAGTTTTCGTTATGAATACGTATCTCTTTTTTGCCTGTCGTCTTGTCGGTGTGTATTTCGAATACTTCGCCCGGGCAGAAATATTGGCACGGAACATCGTACTTTTTGATGTTTATATCGCGAAACTCTTTTTCGTTGTTGATATGCAGGTGGATACGTTGTTCTTCGTCGTGTTGTGTGCCCGAATAATATACGTCGTCCACTTTGCTGCGATTGTAAGGCTTGTCTATGTCGTACGACGCCCATTTGTCTTTGAACAGCGGTTTCTTGGCGTTGTCGACCGTCTTTGTCGAACGATAATCGTTGTGCGTAGCGAGTTTGCCTGCAAAGCCTGCACCGCCCGTAATAAGCTGTGTGCCAAAGTTGAACATTCCTACCAAGGTACCTTTCGTAAATCCCTGGCGGAAGTTGCGGCACTTGTACATCTCTTTGTAGATGGGGCTCTGCTGTACGTATTGTTCGTAGTTTTTGAGCGTATTTTTCGAGAAATCGTTTTTGACGAAAGCATCGTAAGCAGCTTTGGCAGCCGACATACCCGAATATATCGATAGGTGGATACCTTTCAGAGCGGGCATAGCGAGGAATCCTGCCGAGTCGCCCACTATCATTGCGTTGTTGAGGAAATATTTAGTCAATGAGTAATATCCGCCTTCGGGCACTGTCTTGGCTCCGTATTCGAGTATTTTACCCTCTTTGACGAACTTCTCTACAAACGGATGTGTCTTCCATATTTGGAAGGCGTGGTATATGTCGTATGTCGGGTCGGTAAAATCGAGTCCGAGTATCAGACCGACGGCTACTTTATTGTCTTTCAACCCATAAATGAAGCCCCCGCCGAATACATTGTCGTTCATAGCAGGGAATCCCATAGTGTGATATACCTCGCCTGCTTTGATAGTTCCTTCGGGTACACTAAACAACTCCTTGACTCCCAACGAGTATATCTGTGGATTTCTGCCCTGTTGCAGGTTTTTCTTCTCTATGAGTTTTTTTGCCAAACTACCGCGAGTACCTTCGGCAAATATTGTTATAGAGGCTTCTACACGAGTGCCTTCTACAAAGTTTTCGAGCTTGTTGCCCTCGTGGTCTATGCCTGTGTCGATACATTTGGCTCCGGCTACATCGCCTTTCTCGTCGTACAATATATCACTCATCGAGAACCCCGGGTAGATGTCCACTCCCTTCTCGGTTGCTTTGGCTGCGAGGTATCGGCATATCTCGCCTAGCGATGCACAGTAGTTGCCGCTATTACCCATATAAGGCGGATGAAACGGTACTTTGAGAGAACTCTTTTCGTTTTGTAGAAAATACATCTCGTCCGATGCCACTTTGCTGTCGAAAGGTATTTCGTCGAAGTTTACATCGGGAAGTAAGTCTCTGAATGCCTGTGGTTTGATTACTGCTCCCGACAGTATGTGCGACCCTACCGACTGACCTTTGTCCACAACGATAATTTGTTTCTCTATGCCGTTGGTTTTCAGTAAATCAGCCAGATGTATGGCGGTAGCCAGCCCCGATGGTCCGGCTCCGATGATTAAAACATCAGTTTTTACGGTATTGTTCATTTATTTTAAGATTTTATTTTTAGTTATTTTTGAATTAATAATTTTCTATTTTATTGCCTTGAAGCTCATATCGAGACTTTTGATGGAGTGTGTCAGAGCTCCGACCGATATGTAGTCGACGCCTGCCAATGCGTATTCTCTGATTGTCGTTTCGGTGATACCGCCCGACGACTCTGTCTCGAACCTGCCTCCGATCATTTCTACCGCTTTACGTGTGTCGGCTACCGAGAAATTGTCGAGCATAATGCGATTGACATTGCCTGAGGCAAGTACCTCGTTAAGTTCGTCGAAATTGCGGACTTCTATCTCTATTTTTAAATTTTTATTGTTGTCTTTCAGGTACTTGTTGGCTCTGTCTATCGCTTGCGATATGCCTCCTGCGAAGTCTATATGGTTGTCTTTGAGCAGTATCATATCGTACAAGCCTATCCTGTGGTTGCAGCCGCCACCGATTAGTACAGCCTCTTTCTCGAGCATACGCAGTCCGGGAGTGGTTTTACGAGTATCGAGTATTCGTGTCCGAGTGCCTTCGAGCAGTTTTACGTACTCACGTGTTCGTGTGGCTATTCCGCTCATTCGCTGCATTATGTTGAGCATCAGACGTTCGGTTTGCAGCAACGACCGTACTTTACCCTCTACCTCGAAGGCGATGTCTTGCGGTTTTACCTCGTCGCCGTCGTGCATATATTGCGTTATGCGGAGTTCGTTGTCGAATATCTCAAACACTTTTTTGGCTACCTCGATGCCCGCTATTATGCCTGTGTCCTTGACTATCAGCCTCGAGCGTCCCATGGCATCTGCCGGGATACAGCAGAGCGTAGTATGGTCTCCATCACCTATATCTTCTGCCAACCAGTGTTTTATATCTTGTTCGAGCATCTTTTATCGGAGCTATTAAATTATTACTTACCGAAGATTATTTTATAATTGTTTGTTTATAACCTTTCTATACTTACATTGTTGTTCCTCAGACGATAAATAAAGCAACCCGTATTGAGGAAGGCATTATTTTGTTTCGTGAAATTGAATGTAGACTGCTGCAAAGCAATATCTTGCGGGAAGATGAGTTGTTTGTTGGGTTGCAGAGCTTTACAGAAATATAGAGTAATATCGTACCCGAGCAGGTCGTAGTTCGGCGTGGATTGAGCCTTGCTGCGAGTCGGAAAATAGCTGTTGTACGACGATATGTATTTGTTTGTGGGAGCGGTATTAAAGAGTGAATAGGAGACAAAGTCTTTGTTTTTAAGCGATTTGTCTTTCTGTGCGTAATCGAAGATATTGTGTTCGGTTACGAAAGTAATGTTTCGTGTGTTGTTGTCGAACATATCGATAAAACTCTGAAAATCAATTGTCTGACACTGCCTTATTACCATAAGGTTATGTTTGTTGTTGTTTGCGATAGAGGCTATTTTGTCTTTCGATATATCGCTGATATTCAGCTTTACATACCGTACCGATTTTAATTTCATTAGTCGTTCGAGCTGCTCGGGTAGTGTGTAAAAAGACTTCTCATTCTCCTCGTTAGAGAAGTATACCATATATATATTGTTGTCTTTGAACTTGTTGAAGATATTTGCAGCCACTATCTTATCTAAGTCGTTAGGTACGGGGTTGAATTGATATTGCTGTGCATATCGGTCGGAATTGCTTATGTGAGAGGTGAACGGTACTACCTGCACAATATTATTTTTTTTCGCAAAACTTGCTACCTGAGAGATTTGTTCGGGATAGGCGGGTCCTATAATGAGGTCAATGTCTTTGGGTAGTTTACTTTTTACTATCTCTTGTGTTTTCGATGTCCCGAGCTGAGTATCGAAGGTATATACCTCCAGCGAAACCCCACTTGTTTTGATGTCTTCCATTGCTATGAGCGAACCTCTATAGAAGTCGATGAAACGTTCGATATTGACGTTTCGCTCGTTTTCGCCTATCGAGAAGGGCAGTAGGTAGGCTATCTTGTATGTTCGTGTATTGCCGTCGGTTGTGTCGCCGAGCGTTTTTCCCGCAGATGCTATGAATATGGTATCTCCGTATTTTAGCCCTTCGGTCTGTAGGCGAGGGTTTCGGCGAAATAGGTCTTCTTTGCTGATATTGTATTGTTTACATATACCGTATATAGTCTCTTTGGGCTGCACTAAATGATATAGTTCGTTCCCTGAAGTTTTGGGAATATTTTTCTCGTCGATGGGTATCTGCAAAATATCGCCCTTTTTGATGCCGTCTTGTGCGTACGGATTAGCTTCTATAATCTCGTTGATAGAGACACCAAATTGTTTGCTAATGCTATACAAGGTCTCTTTTTTGTTTTTTACCTCGTATGTAACATACTTTTTTTTGACGTTTCGATTGCTTGTATTCGATATGGGAGGCGATTGAGTATCATTTATCTGATTTATAACTCTCTCTTGCTCTTCTCCTTTGGTCATATTCGATATAGGAATCTTGAGAGTCTGCCCTATTTTGATGGTATTACCTTGTATTTCGGGATTCATACCGACGATATCGCTTTGTTCGACTCCATACATTTTACTGATGGAATACAGAGTTTGTTTTGCTAATACCTTGTGTTCTATTATCTTTTTTTGATAACTGCTTTTTTGCATAGACTTACTGCCATTACCCTTATTTACAGGTATGTATAGAGTCTGTCCTGCCTTTATAGCTTCGGTGATACCCGGATTTGCCTTGTATATGTCTGCTTGCAATACATTGAATTTCTTGCTTATACGATATAGTCCTTCGCTTGCCTCTACCGTATATACATAGTATTCCACTCCGTTGATATTCTGTATAGGGTAGTTTTGGGCAGTACTTATTATACTTATCAAGAACGATATCGTTATGTATGTTAATTTTTTCATAAATGTCTTTTATTAAATAATTTGTTGATAGATAGTGTCATTGTTTTATAGCTACGATAGTTGTAAAGAAAGAGCTTTCATAGTATTTGCGGGCGATTTCCTTTTATATAAGATATCGTAGACGGCATCGGCTATCGGTATATTTACTTGGAAATCTTCGTTTATCTCGTTGATACACTTGGTGGCATAGTATCCTTCGGCTATCATCTCCATCTCCATTTGAGCTGTTTTTACCGAATATCCTTTGCCTACCATCGTACCAAAAGTACGGTTGCGACTGAAACGCGAATATGCCGTAACGAGCAAATCGCCCAAATATACACTCTCTTGCAAGTCGCGGTGATGAGGGACGGCTGCATTACAGAAACGATTCATCTCTTGTATAGCATTGGAAATGAGCACTGCTTGGAAGTTGTCGCCATACTTGAGTCCGTGACAGATTCCTACTGCTATGGCATAAATATTTTTCATCACCGACGACAATTCTATACCGTTAACATCTTCGCTTACATAAGTTTGCGTATAGCTATTGGTCATCATTGAGGCAATCTGCTTGGCGAGCTCGCGATTTTTACAGCCGATGGTAAGATACGACATACGTTCGAGAGCCACCTCTTCGGCGTGGCAAGGACCCGACAGTACCGCTATTTGCTCCATTGGTACGTTGTAGTGAGTATTGAAATATTCCGACAGTATCATATTTTCGTCGGGGACAATACCTTTTACTGCCGATACTATAATTTTTGAGTCTAACCTCATTTTGAGCCTCTTAAGCTGTGCCTTCAGGTAAGGCGACGGTATGGCAACAAACAGCATATCGGAGTTTTTTACTATGGTATTGATTTTCGATGAAAAATTAATCTTATTTACATCGAAATTGATGCCTGTAAGATAGTTGGGGTTTCGTCCCAGCGATTTGAACTGCTCTATCTTATCATCGTTTCTGATGTACCAGCCCATCTCTTCTGCATTGGTAAGCAACATCTTAGCTATTGCTGTTGCCCAACTGCCTCCTCCCAATACGGCTACTTTCATCTTTATACCTTTTTGAATAATTCCTTTTTCAGATAGCAAATTTACAATATATATTTCAAATGGATATATCTCTGCTAATCGAATTTAAATAAAACGCTACCGTTTTTCGAAAAATAGTTTTACGTTAGCCGCATCGGGCTTAAGTCTTGTCCCTTTACACATAGGACACAGAGTAAGAGCTCTGTAACGCGCCATTATCACTCGGTATTGTATCTTATACTGTTGGCTTTCGACGAAATCGAAATATTGATTGATACCGCCGAAATATTGGTTGCCTTCCCAGAGCATATTTACTTGTTTGTCTGTAAGTTCGCAGTATGGTTTGTGTATGGGGAAACCGCATTTCTCGGCGTTTAGTATCAGAGCCTGCTTCCATTCTTTGCCGCTCTCGCCTTTCCAGCACGATACGGCATCTTGATAGATGCTCAAACTTTTGTCGGGTACTACCAAATCGGGCGAAATACCTATCGTTTTGCCGAACCCCTCGCACTTGGGACAAGCACCCGCAGGACTATTGAAACTGAACATCTCTACAGACGGCTCTCTAAAGGTTGTACCGTCGGCTTCAAATGCTTGCGAGAATGTCTTGCTATGTGCCGTACCGTCGGTAAAATATACTACCTCGCACGTATCGTGTCCCTCGAAGAAAGCCACCTGTACGGAGTCTGCAAGTCGGTTTTCGGTCTCTTTGCGTCTGTCGTTTTTTATGCGGTCTATCAGCAATTTAGGTGTCTCTTTGTATGTCTTTTTATCTTCGAGAAAGGTATTGATTCGTACTGCCGTGCCATCTGTAAAAACACGGCTGAATCCTTGTTGTTGAGATACTTGCAGATATTCGTCGATAGTACGCCCTTCGCTTAATATTATAGGCGAGAGCAGATATACTTCCGTATCGGGCGGTAAACCAATAATGAAATCGATGACATCTTTGATATTGTGGCGCTGAACGATACACCCCGACACAGGCGATACCGTTTTGCCGATGCGGGCAAACAGCAGCTTGAGGTACTCGTAAATCTCTGTGGAGGTGCCTACCGTCGAACGCGGGTTGTTGCTGATAACCTTTTGTTCGATGGCGATTGCCGGCGGCAGACCGTTGATATAGTCGACCTCAGGCTTGTTCATCCTTCCAAGGAACTGTCTAATATACGCCGAGAGGCTCTCGACATAGCGGCGTTGCCCCTCTGCAAACAGCGTATCGAATGCCAACGACGACTTGCCGCTACCCGATAGTCCGCTGATGGTGATAAATTTATTGTGCGGAATATCGACGTTTACGTTTTTGAGGTTGTGTGTACGTGCGTTGCGTATTTCTATCTTGGTGTCTGACATCGATGTTGCTTATAATTTTGTTTTGCAAAGGTAATATTTTTTGTGTTGAATAGTGTAATTGTTGAAGTGTGTAATTGTTGAATTGGGGTTTGTATTGGACTTTGCCCAAACCCACATACTTTTTTCCCGAAAGAACTCACGTTCGGCAAAATACAAACAAGTTTGCTTTTGCTCTCACTTAATCGTTCCTAAAGGTGAATATGTAGGAGACAAGGATGGAGTTGTTATTCCGTCTATTCCCGCTCATGGCAATTATATAATCAAGGTAAAATGGCACGTGCCAAAACCTGAAGATTATATTGGTTGCTATGCGGTCGAAAATCAACTTCAGCATTTTGCCTATTGGCACGCGTTTACGACGGACATCCTATCTTGCACGAAAACGAAAGTAGCGAGAGTGTAAGAGATTTGGTAAGAGACAACAACAATGTAGCTTAGCGTAATATAACTATATTGGAGGGCAAGCAAAATAGAGGTGCTGTATCAGTGGGTAATCCGTTTAAAGAGCCTCGTACCTTTAGCTTGTCGTACTCGCTCCGCTATAACGAACTTGGCGAGTTACTCAATAAGTATGCAGATGTATACCTCAATATGAGCAGCAACTTGTTCGAATTGTGGCAGAAGAGCGACTTTGCAGGCAAGGGCTTCAAGGTAGTCGATAAAAACAAGATACTCCTTACCGAGCCCACCGCTACGATAGAACACCTTGTCTTACAACCCGAAGAGCTCTATCTGCTCGAAGCCGAAGTAAACTTCTTCACTCAGGAGAAACCTGAGAATAATGAGTTTATGTTCGATATAGCAGAGTATGTCGACGACGAAAAGGGAGGCAAAGAGCTTATAGGCGGCGAGACCTACATCGCTATCCGTAACTCTGAAAGAGACTCTTACTTCAAGGCAAAGGCTGTGGACGACAAGACTGTACTTCCTGCAGAGCCTGTGTCGTTCAGAGCAGAGCCGATAAGCGAAGATGCCGTATACACATGGTTCGACCAAAAGGGCGATACCGTAGCTCGTGGTTTGAACCTCACCGTAACTCCGACTTCGACTCAGCACTACAAACTCGAAGTAGTCGCCACTGCCGACGGCTTCAAAGACTACGACTCGGTACGTGCCACTGTTCGCAACGGAGCTATAGTATCGCTATCGCCAAATCCGACAGATAATCAGCTTACCATCACATATCGTCTGGCAGCAGGTATTACCAACGCCACGATAGAGATAAGCGACGTACAAAACCTTAGCGTACAGTCGTATCCCGTTACGGCGGCAGCTACCACAAAAACGGTATCGCTTGCAGGTCTTACAGCCGGTACTTATGTGGTGAAACTCATCGCAGACGGTGTAACGGTAGATACTCGGCAGGTAATAAAAAACTAGGTAATAGGCAACTATAATTCACTAACTAAAAACAGGCTACTCACCAAGATGGATACCTGTTTTTTTATCTCAGACAGCAATAATTATCTTATAACTTTATAAGTGGAATTTTCGGACAACCGAAAGCAGTAATTTTTTTGCCGAAAGTTGTATAAAAAAATATACCTTTGCATAGTCTAAATTTAGATTATTCGATGTTACAGTAAATAATTAATAATCAGACGGTTTTTTAATTCAATAATTCATAGAAAAATGTCTCAAAAACTCCCTTTTAAAATTTTCTCGGGCGAGAAATCGGAATATATAGCACGGCAGATTTGCAGTTCGCTTGATTGTGAACTCGGTAAAAAAACGAAGGTTACTTTCTCCGACGGAGAGTTTGCCGTATATTACGACGAAACGGTACGCGGATGTTATGTATTTATCGTTCAATCGACTTTCCCTACGTCCGACAACCTCATGGAACTTCTCTTGATGATAGACGCCGCCAAACGCGCCTCGGCATACAAGATTATTGCCGTGATGCCATATTTCGGTTGGGCTCGTCAAGATCGTAAAGACAAACCGCGTGTCTCTATCGCAGCTAAACTTGTAGCCGACTTGCTTACCACAGCCGGAGTCGACAGAATTATAACTATGGATTTACATGCCGACCAGATACAGGGGTTCTTCGACTTGCCGGTCGACCATCTATATGCTTCTACCATATTTATACCTTATCTGAAAAGCCTCCATCTCGAAAATCTTGTAATAGCTTCGCCCGACGTAGGCGGCTCGAAACGAGCCAATTCCTATGCCAAACATTTGGGAGTACCTCTCGTATTGTGCCACAAGAGTAGGGTGAAAGCCAACGAGGTAGCATCGATGAGTATTATCGGTGAAGTGCAGGGCAAAAATGTGGTGATAATAGACGATATGGCAGATACGGCAGGTACGCTGGCAAAAGCAGCCAATCTGATGAAGCAAAATGGAGCTAATAGCGTGAGAGCTATGGTTACGCATGCTGTGATGTCGGGCAATGCCGTGAAAAATGTAATGGATTCGGAGCTGACGGAACTTATCTGTACCGATTCTATTCCGTTCGATACCGCCCAGTGTCCAAAAGTGAAAATACTGTCGGTAGCCGATATGTTTGGAGATACCATATCGAATGTGTATTACAATAAGTCTATTAGCGAACAGTATCTGCTCTGATAAGATATTTCCATATAGCAGTATGTCAATAGAAAAAGCATATTGCCAAGAGTGGTGTAATAAGAGAGTTTTCTCAGCCTGTTGGCTGAGAAAATTTTCGTAATATACTCTCAAAGCAAAAAAATATAACCAACTGCTTGTCAATTCAAAAAAAAGTATTACTTTTGCAGTCCGTTTTTATAGGATAAGAAAAAATATCGTTGCTATGTAAACGGCTGGTAATCACAAGTGTTGTGCTTGTGGCGTACATTACAAACGGTTGTTTGTGGTTGCGTCGTGGGTGTTTTGTGTTGCCGGAGAAGAGATTGAAATATTAAACATTAATAAATAAACACCCGATGCCCTGAGGGGTTGAGCGGGACAAAAAACAAATTAAAGAAAATGCCGGGATTAATAGGTAAAAAAGTCGGAATGACATCAGTATTCAGTGCAGATGGTAAGAATACGCCCTGTACTGTTATCGAAGTTGGTCCTTGTGTCGTTACTCAGGTGAAGACTGTCGAAAAAGACGGTTATCAGGCTTATCAGTTGGGCTTCGAAGAGAAGAAAGAGAAGCATACCAACAAAGCTGAAGCCGGACACTTCAAGAAAGCAGGAGTGAGTGCAAGACGCAACTTGGTAGAGTTTAAGAGCTTCGACAAAGAGCTCAAAGCAGGCGATACCGTTACGGCAGACGCCGTTTTCGAAGAAAACGATTTCGTCGACGTGGTAGGTATCTCGAAAGGTAAAGGTTTCCAAGGTGTTGTAAAACGCCACGGATTCGGAGGGGTAGGACAGCAGACTCACGGTCAGCACAATAGAGGTCGTGCTCCCGGTTCTATGGGTGCAAGCTCGTATCCGTCTAAGGTAGTGAAAGGTATGAGAATGGCAGGACGCACAGGCGGCGACCGTGTTACTATTCAAAACCTTCAAGTAGTCAAGATAATCCCCGAACATAACATCGTTATGGTAAAAGGTTCTATACCGGGGGCAAAAGGTTCAATCGTTTTAATTGAAAAGTAATATGGAAGCAAAAGTATTTAATATTCAAGGTAAAGAGACAGGAAGAACGGTTCAATTGAACGATTCCGTTTTCGGTATCGAGCCGAATAACCACGCCATATATTTGGACGTAAAGCAGTATATGGCAAACAAACGTCAGGGTACGCACAAGTCGAAAGAGAGAAGCGAGATAGCCGGTTCGACAAAGAAGCTCGGACGCCAGAAAGGCGGTGGCGGAGCTCGTCGAGGCGATATCAACTCACCGCTTCTTCACGGAGGTGCACGCGTATTCGGTCCCAAACCGAGAGACTATTCTTTCAAGCTGAATAAGAAGCTGAAACAGCTCGCACGTAAATCGGCTTTTGCTACCAAGGCAGCCGAAAACGCTATTGTCGTTGTCGAAGACTTCAATTTCGAAGCACCGAAGACGAAAGATTTCGTAGCTATAACAAACAACCTGAAGATAAACGACAAAAAGATTTTGTTGATTCTCGGCGAGAATAATAAAAACATTTTCTTGTCGTCGAGAAATTTGCCGAAGGTAAATGTAATAACTACCGACGAATTGAGCACATACAAAATACTCGACTGTGCGGTTCTGCTTATTTCGGAGAAGGCTGTTGCAGGTATTGATCAACATTTTAAAGTAGAGGAGAATTAATATATGTCTATAATAATTAAGCCTGTCGTTTCGGAGAAGATGACCAAGATTGGCGAGAAGCACAATCGTGTGGCTTTCCGTGTAAGACGCGATGCCAACAAAATAGAGATTAAAAAGGCAGTAGAAGCTTTGTACAACGTTACTGTGGAGAGTGTCAATACCATTCAGGTAAAGGGCAAACACAAAAGCCGTTATACGAAAGCAGGTATGATAGAGGGTACGACACCCTTCTACAAAAAAGCGATAATTACTCTTGCAGAAGGTAGTAATATCGATTTTTATAGCAATATTTAATAGATTTTCTGAGAGACAGACGAGTGTTTATTCGGCGTCTCTTATGAAATCGACAAAAAAGTACAATAAATTTATATTATAAATAATTAGTTAAATGGCAGTACGTAAATTAAACCCCGTAACACCGGGGCAAAGACACAAGATTATTGGCATGTTCGACACAATTACTTCGACTGTGCCAGAGAAGTCGCTTGTGTCCGGCTACAGCAAAACCGGAGGACGCAACAATCAGGGAAAGATGACGATGCGTTACATCGGTGGCGGACACAAGAGAAAGTACAGAGTAATTGACTTCAGACGTACTAAAGACGGTATTCCTGCCGTTGTTAAAAGTATCGAATACGATCCGAACCGTTCGGCTCGTATCGCTCTGCTTTACTACGTTGATGGAGAAAAAGCGTACATTCTTGCACCTAACGGCTTGCAGGTTGGACAGAAATTACTCTCGGGAGCAGATGCCGCACCTGAAATCGGCAACGCACTTCCTTTGGAGAATATTCCTTTGGGAACGATAGTTCACAACATAGAGCTTCGTCCCAGACAGGGAGCAGCCCTTGTCCGCTCTGCAGGAACATTTGCTCAAATTACGTCTCGCGAGGACAAATACGTTATCGTAAAGTTGCCTTCGGGCGAAACTCGCAAGATATTAGGAACATGTAAGGCTACTGTTGGTAGCGTTGGTAACGCAGACCATTCGTTGGAACGTTCGGGTAAAGCCGGACGCAGCCGCTGGTTGGGTATTCGTCCGCGAGTTCGCGGCGTGGCTATGAACCCTGTCGATCACCCGATGGGTGGTGGTGAAGGTCGTGCCTCGGGCGGACATCCGCGTTCGAGAAAGGGTCTGTTGGCTAAGGGTAAAAAGACTCGTGCTCCTAAAAAGGCATCGAGCCAGTATATTATTGAAAGAAGAAAAAAATAACGATTAAAAAAAAGTAGAAAATATTTATGAGTCGTTCATTAAAAAAAGGACCCTATATCAACCTGAAACTCGAAAAGAAAATTCTTGCTATGAACGAAAGCAACAAAAAATCCGTTGTCAAGACTTGGGCAAGAGCTTCGATGATTTCTCCTGACTTTGTTGGTCATACAGTAGCAGTACATAACGGTAATAAATTTATCCCTGTCTACATTACTGAAAATATGGTGGGACACAAACTCGGCGAGTTTTCCCCGACACGTATATTCAGAGGACACGGCGGTAAGAAGAAATAACCGTTGGTGTTTTTAATTTTATTTAAAAAGGAAAAAAGTAATTATGGGTAAAAGAAAAAAAATATCTGCCGATAATAGAAAGGAAGCCAAGAAGACACAATATTTTGCCAAACTCAACGATGTGCCTACTTCGCCCAGAAAGATGCGTCTGGTAGCAGACCTCATACGTGGCGTAGACGTAAACAGAGCATTGGCTATATTGCATTTCTCTACAAAAGAGGCTTCTATAAGAATGGAAAAATTGCTCCGCTCAGCAATCTCTAACTACGAACAAAAGTCGCAACAGAAGGCAGAAGACGGCAATTTATATGTAAGTGCAATAAGTGTAGATGCTGCTCGTATGCTCAAACGGTTGCGTCCCGCACCGCAAGGTCGCGGACACCGTATCCGCAAACGCTCGAACCACGTTACACTGTTTGTAGAATCAAGAAACGTTAATAATAATAATTTAGAAAATAAGCAAGATGGGGCAGAAAACTAATCCAATTAGCAATCGTTTGGGAATAATCCGTGGTTGGGATTCCAATTGGTATGGCGGAGGCAATTTCGGCGATACCTTGGTTGAAGACAGCAAGATTAGAAAATATCTGAATATTCGTCTTGCTAAGGCAATGGTTTCGAGAATCGTTATCGAAAGGACATTGAAACTTGTTACTATCACCGTATGTGCAGCTCGTCCCGGTTTTATCGTGGGACGCGGAGGCGAAGATGTGGAAAAGCTCAAAGAGGAGATAAAGAAAATCACCGACAAAGATATCGAAATAAATATCTTCGAGGTGAAGAATCCCGATTTGGACGCACAGATAGTAGCAAACGACGTTGCTCGTAAGATAGAGGGTAAGATAGCTTACCGCAAGGCTGTAAGAAGTGCCATCTTCAACACGATGAAGAACGGTGCCGAAGGTATCAAAGTACAAGTATCGGGACGTCTGAACGGAGCCGAAATAGCTCGTTCGGAGATGTACAAAGAGGGACGTACCCCGCTGCATACATTCCGTGCCGATATAGACTACTGTCACGCCGAAGCTCTTACGAAAGTAGGTCTGATAGGTGTAAAGGTTTGGATTTGCCGTGGCGAAGTTTATGGTAAAAAAGACCTCGAACCTAAGTTCGAAAGCGAGCGAGACAAGCGTAACTTTGGCGGCAGACGCGATGGCGAACGTCGTCCGAGACGCGGTGACGGAGAACGCCGCCCGAGACAACGTCGTGGCGGAGAAGAGAATAAAAAGTAATTGTTGAACGAATTAAAATAGAAAGTACTTATGTTACAACCTAAAAAGACAAAGTTTAGAAGACAGCAGAAAGGACGAATGAAGGGCAATGCCCAACGCGGCAACCAGCTATCGTTTGGTTCGTTTGGCATCAAATCGCTTCAATCGAAATGGATTACAGGGCGTCAGATAGAAGCTGCACGTGTGGCCGTTACCCGTCATATGCAGCGTCAAGGACAAGTGTGGGTGAGAATATTCCCCGATAAACCTATAACCAAAAAACCCGCCGAAGTACGTATGGGTAAAGGTAAAGGTGCTCCCGAAGGTTTCGTGGCACCGGTTACCCCGGGTCGTATGATTATAGAGATAGAGGGCGTTTCGTTCGAACTCGCAAAAGAGGCTTTGAGATTGGCTGCTCAAAAGCTGCCTGTAACAACAAAATTCGTTGTCCGTAGAGATTATGATTTTAGTACTAATGCTTAAAAAGAAAGAATCACGGTATGAAAATTAATGAAATAAGAGAGCTTACAGACAACGAACTACACGAAAGAGAGATGGCAGAGAGAGAAAATCTCACGAGAATGACTCTGTCACACGCTATCACTCCGTTAGATAACCCTCTTACAATAAGAGAGGCTAGAAAAACGATTGCCCGTATACAGACGGAGATACGCAGTCGTCAGTTGAAACAACAACAATCTAAATAAATTTGTATTCTAAAAGAATGGAACAAAGAAATTTAAGAAAAGTAAGAGAAGGTGTTGTTTACAGCAATAAGATGGATAAGTCTATCACCGTTGCTGTCAAGTGGAAAGAAAAACACCCGATGTATGGTAAATTTGTCAACAAAACGAAGAAGTTTCACGCTCACGACGAAAAGAATGAGTGCAACATAGGCGATACGGTTCGCATAATGGAAACTCGTCCGTTGAGTAAGACAAAACGTTGGCGTTTAGTAGAAATCATTGAAAGAGCAAAATAAGTTATGATACAACAAGAATCGAGATTGAGAGTAGCAGATAACAGCGGAGCAAAAGAAGTTTTGTGTATCCGTGTACTTGGTGGCACTTCGAAGAAATATGCCACAATTGGTGATACTATTGTCGTAGCGGTAAAAAGTGCTCTGCCTTCGGGCGAAATAAAGAAAGGAGCTGTCAGCAAGGCTATCGTGGTGCGTACCAAGAAAGAGATAAGCCGCCCCGACGGTTCGTATATACGTTTCGATGATAATGCTTGTGTTCTGTTGAATAATGCAGGTGAAATTCGCGGTAGCCGTATCTTCGGACCCGTAGCACGCGAACTCCGTGCAACTAATATGAAAATTATTTCACTTGCACCCGAAGTGCTCTAAAAGTGGGAGAGTTTTTTATTTATAACTTATAATTAGCTAATAATTAGAGATGAGTAAATTACATGTTAAAAAAGGCGATAACGTAATAGTAATCGCAGGCAACGATAAAAGCGACAAACCGCGTAGAGTATTGGAGGTCTATCCCGACAAGCAGCGTGTTTTGGTGGAAGAGGTCAATATGGTATCGAAAGCCACTAAACCGAATGCACAAAACCCGCAGGGCGGTATCGTAAAGAAAGAGGCTCCAATTCATATCTCTAACGTGATGCTTGTCGACCCCAAAGACGGCAAACGCACACGTATACAGAGAGTTAAGAACGAAGAGGGTAAATTGGTTCGTATAGCAGTAAGGTCGAAGGAGGTAATAAAATGACAACAACATCGTTAAAACAGGATTATAGAGAGAGAATCGTGCCGGCGTTGATGAAAGAGTTTTCTTACACGACGGTGATGCAGGTGCCGAAGCTCGAAAAGATTGTGCTCAATCAGGGACTTGGCATAGCTACTGCCGACAAGAAAATAATCGATACGGCTATTGCCGAAATGACCGCCATCACAGGACAAAAGGCTATTGCGACATACTCCAAGAAGGATATTTCGAACTTTAAACTCAGAAAGAAAATGCCTATCGGAGTGTGCGTTACCCTACGAGGCGACAGAATGTACGAGTTCCTCGAACGACTTGTACGTGTGGCTCTGCCCCGTATTCGCGACTTCAAAGGTATCGAAAGCAAACTCGACGGACGCGGCAACTATACGCTCGGTATTACAGAACAGATTATTTTCCCCGAAATCAACATCGATGCCATCGATAAGATTCTGGGTATGAATATCACGTTCGTAACATCGGCTAATACCGACGAAGAGGGATTTGCTATGCTGAGAGAATTTGGATTACCGTTTAAAAAAACTAACTAAAATAGATAGAAGAATATGGCAAAAGAATCGATGAAAGCACGCGAAGTGAAACGTGCCAAGCTTGTGGCAAGATATGCAGAGAAACGTAAACAGATGATTGCCGAAGGCGATTACGACGCTTTGCAGACGCTGCCACGCAACAGTTCTTATATCCGTCTTCATAACCGTTGCAAAATGACGGGCAGACCGAAGGGTTATATGCGTCAGTTTGGAATATCGAGAATACAGTTCCGCGAGATGGCTTCGAAAGGACTTATTCCGGGGGTTAAGAAGGCAAGTTGGTAAAACCCTAAAAAAGAGCGTGTCGATTTTCGACACGCTCTTTTTTTATCCATTATCTCTCTCTTTAACAGTTCAACGCTACACGCTCAAACATTCATTTTTTTGCATAGCCAAAAAGTACTACCTTTGCTCTTCAGAAAAAATCTAATAATAAAAAATAAAGATATGTACGATTTGGCTATTATCGGCGGCGGACCTGCCGGCTATACGGCAGCAGAGAGAGCTGCTCACTATGGTCTGAGTGTTGTGGTTTTCGAAGAGAATGCTTTTGGCGGTGTGTGTCTCAACGAGGGTTGTATACCTACTAAGACACTTCTATACAGTGCCAAACTATACCATAATGCGAAACTTGGAAGCAAATACGGCATCGCAACCGAGAATGTCGGTTTCGACTACGAAAAGATAGTTTCACGCAAGAATAAGGTGGTACGTAAACTCAATGCAGGTATCAGGGCACGACTGACGGCTGCCGAAGTAAAGATGGTTGCCGCTCGGGCAGAGATAAAGCACTATACTGCCGATAAAATATCCATTTTGGGAGGCGACGAGGAGTTCGAGGCTTGCAATCTGCTGCTTTGCAACGGCTCTAAGGTGGCTATTCCGCCTATTGCGGGAGTAGATACAGCCCGATATATCACTTCGAAAGAGGCGTTGGAGCTCAAGTCGGTACCGGAGTCTATCGTTGTAATAGGCGGTGGGGTCATTGGTATGGAGTTTGCAGGGCTTTTCGGTACGTTTGGAGCCAAAGTAAGTGTTGTAGAGATGGCAGGCGAGATATTGCCGCCGGTCGATTCGGAGATATCGGCTATGCTGCGTGCAGAATATACGAAACAAGGTATCGACTTTTTTGTGGGTTCGAAAGTATCGAGGCTCGACGACAACAAAGTGATATTCAGCGACAGCGAAGGCAACGAACGAACTTTAGCCGCCGAGCAGGTGCTACTATGTGTAGGACGCCGACCGCGTATCGACGGTCTCGAAAAGCTGGAACTCAGACCCTACCGTAACGGTATCGAGGTAAACGAGCGTATGCAGACCTCTCTGCGTAACGTCTATGCTGCCGGCGATATTACTGCTCTTTCGATGTTGGCTCATACCGCTACGCGCCAAGCGGAAGTGGCGGTAAATAATATTGCAGGCAGAGCCGATACGATGAATTACGATGCCATACCGTCGGTCGTATATACCAATCCCGAAATAGCCGGGGTAGGTTATACCGAAGACCGCCTGAAAGCCGAAGGCAAAGCGTATCGAGTGAAACGACTGCCGATGACCTTCTCGGGACGATTTGTAGCCGAAAATGAAGGTGGTAACGGACTATGCAAACTTATCTTCGACGACAACGACGTCATAATCGGTTGCCATATGATAGGCAATCCTGCCTCGGAGATAATAGCTACTGCCGCTCTTGCTATCGAAGAGAGACTTACGGCAGAGAGTTTCGGCAGACTTATCGTACCTCATCCGTCGGTAGCAGAGATTGTAAGAGAAACTCTATTGAGCTAAGCTGAGCGAAAAAAGAGACACAAAAAAGTCGCCCTCCCATATACACCTACAAACGAGTGTTAAAAAGGAGGGCGACAATCTTTTTCGCTTTATTATTGCGGAGCGTTTTTTTTGAGGTTCCTAGCAGATTCGAACTGCTGTTGACGGTTTTGCAGACCGCTACCTAGCCTCTCGGTCAAGGAACCATTATCTTTTTATTCGGCAGTGCAAAAGTAATATTATTTTTTCGAATACACAAGCTATTATTTTTTGTGTCTGCTGTTAGTGGGTTTGAGGCGTTGGAGCAGCATACCTCGATACTCTTTGGTGGTCTTGCAGAATAGTATCATCTGCTTGGGTGTAAGTATCTTGTCGAGTTGCTTGAAGAAGTTATCTTTCGACTCACGTCGCCTCTTTTCGTTTGAGGTTATGCTTGCCCTAATATGTGCATACTGTGCTTCCGAGAGGTTGTCGGCACTACCTTTTTCTATAAGTTCCTCTTCTTGCTGACGCAGCTCGGCTTCTTCTTTCTGATAAGCGTTGTAGAGATTCCAGAATTCAGGAGCCTGCTCCTGAGTAAGTCCTATATGCTGAGTGAAAAAGATATTCTTCTCTACGTCCATTTGAGTGCGTATATCCGAGGTAGGCTGTGCATACGACAATGCCGACAATGCTGTAATTAGTATTATTACAATGTTCCTTTTCATATCCCCGATTTGTATGTTTTCTTTTGCTGTATACGAGACGGTTGGCTCTTTTAGTTTGCTTCTGCTATGACGTAGTCTTCTATAAGCGATTCGCTTGTCTCGTCTATCAGTATCTGGTTTATAGAGTCGTTATAGTCGGCTACTTTTGCTCGTTGCTGCTCGCTCTGTGGAGTATGGAAGTAATCTTCTACGAAAAAAGCTCCTGCCACAAGTATCAATACTGCGGCTGCTGCGGCTGCTACGTATCTGTACTGTCTGAGACGCTCTGTGAGCGATGGGTGTCGTGGGTGGGCTATAATTTTTCCGATTTTTTTATTGAACTCTTCAAAATATCCTTCGGGAATAAGGAAAGGATTTTCGTCGCTACATCGCTCGAAGTCGAAATTGTGTTTCATTGCCTGCATTACTCTATTATTTGCTATTATAAAAATATTTAATATCTGATTTTCGGATTTTTCCATTATAGACGAAATAGAGTGCGAAAGTTTAATCTTCTTCTTTGAATATAGCCTCTATTTTTTTCACTGCATGGTGGTACGATGCTTTGAGTGCTCCTACCGAGTTGTTGCATATTGCAGCCATCTCTTCGTATGGGATATTGTCGTAGTATCGCATATTGAATACGAGTCGTTGCTTCTCGGGCAGTGTCAGTATCGCCTCTTGGAGTCGGCGTTGGAGTTCGTCGCCGTCGAAGTACGAGTCGGCTCTGAGGTTGTTTAGCAGCAGCTCTTCCATTTCGAGCGACGAGGTAGTGTTTTTCATCCGTTGCTGAGCCAGAAACGTAAGCGTCTCGTTGGAGGCTATCTTGTAGAGCCAAGTATGTATCTGGCTTTCGCCTCTGAACGAATCGATAGCTTGCCATGCTTTGAGGAATGTATTTTGCAGCAGGTCGTCGGCATCTTCGTGCGAAAGTACCATCTTGCGTATGTGCCAATATATAGGCTTAGAGAGCATTTCGACGATACCCGAAAAGGCTTGCTCTCGCAACGATTTGTCTTTGAGTTGCAGGGTGAGGCGGTCTAACTTCTCTCGGTCTATATTCATTTTTAAAGATTAGTAAGGCAAATGTTTTTTTTCTCTCTATGTTGCTATCAGGTGGTAGCTTGGGCGTAGACCGATAGACCACAGCGTGAAGTCTATCGAAGTCGACGGTGCAAAAGTACAAATATTTTGTCTAACTTTGCCCCAAAGTTTTTTTATCCGTATATAGACAATATCAATATGAAACCGACCAGAGACGAAAAGATAAACCGAATGTTGCAGAAAGAGCTTGGCGATATTCTTTTGCTTTATGCCAAGAAGTTGCAGGGGGTACTTATATCGGTATCGGAGGTGAAGGTGTCTACAGACTTAGCCGTAGCGCGTGTTTATCTAAGTATTTTCCCCGAGGCAAGAGCTGCAGAGGTCTTCGCACAGGTAAAGGCAGACGGCAAGATGTTGCGGTTCGAGCTTGGCAGGCGGGTAAGGCATCAGTTGCGAGTGGTGCCCGAGATTACTTTCGTGCTCGACGACACTCTCAATTATCTCGACAATATAGACCGTTTACTCAAGGGATGAATATCGGGCAGCGACTTTCGACTTCGGTGCGAGGCTTGCGACTCACCTTTTTTATCGCCTCTCGCTATCTCTTTTCGAAAAAGAGCCGTAACGCCATCAATATCATATCGTCGATATCGGTGCTTGGCGTCGTCGTATCGACGGCTGCTCTGGTGTGTGTCGTGTCGGTCTTCAACGGCTTTGTAGCCACTATCGAGAAGTCGCTTGCTGCCTTCGACCCCGAGTTGCAGATAACGGCTGCTCGAGGCAAGACCTTCGACTGCCGAGAGGCTAAGGTGATACTCGATAGTATCGACAACGTCGAGGCGGCGACCTGTGTATTGCAAGACGATGCCTTGATAGCCTACTACGACAGCCGAACCCCATTCACGCTCAAAGGTGTCGACTCCGTCTATCGGCGGGTCTTTGCTGTCGACTCGCTTATGATAGACGGGAGGTTTAAGCTATACGACTTCGACTTCGACGTAGCGGCAGTAGGTATCGGGCTTGCCTCGAAGCTCAATTTAGGCGTCGACTACGTCAATGGGCTTACCGTCTACGTGCCTCAACGACGCGGGAGGGTCAACCTCGCACGCCCCGACGGAGCTTTCAAGCGAGGGGAGCTATTCGTCTGCGGTGTCTTCTCGTCGGAGCAGCCCGAAGTCGACGACAACACTCTGATAGTACCTATCGAGTTTGCTCGTAAGATGTACGATTACGATTCGCTCACGGTATCGGCTATCGACATCAAGTTGAACGACGTGCGTCGTATCCGACAGACACAGCAACGCCTCTACAGACTACTCGGCAGCCGATACCTCGTACGCGACCGCAACGAGCAGCAGCAAGACTATTTCAAGATTATCAAGATCGAACGTATGATTGTCTTCGTCATCCTTTTGTTTATGGTTTTCGTGGCTATATGCAATATTATAGGCTCTATATCGATGTTGCTTATCGACAAACGCAGCGATATCGACGTCGTGCGTTATCTTGGACTTACTACTGCCGGGGTGCGGCGTATTTTTGTTGTCGAGGGGTGGCTTATGTCGCTTATCGGCGTGGTGGTGGGCATAGTGGTGGGGGCTATCGTCTGCCTGCTGCAGTGGCGGTTTGGGTTCATCACTATGGGCGAGGGGGCGATGCTCGAGAGCTACCCCGTGCTCGTGAAGGTATCGGACATAGTGGCGGTATTCGTTACTGTGGCGGCGATAGGTTGGCTCACCTCTTTCGCGACCGTTTGGTCGTATTTCCGTAGTAAAAACCAATAATCCATACACGCCCGCCTACGCCCAACGCCCCGCTTAAACAATTAAACGATACCACGCTTCAACCTGTCCTGTCCTGAAAAAGGTTGACAGTTATTTTTGTTATTATCTTGTTGTTTGTTTTTTCATGCATTATGCCACATTTGATGAGTGTACTTGTTCGGGGGTAAGTAAATTCAATGCCCAATGCGGACGTTTGTTGTTATAAATTTCCACCGAAGAACGGACGGTTTTGAGTGTCTGAAGATAATCATGAAAAGTATTGTCCAGATAAAACTCATCCTTTAAGATGCCGTTCACACGCTCGGCCGTACTGTTCTCGTAACAGTGATTCTCCTGCGTCATACTGATATGCACGTTAGCCTTTTGAAGCATACGCACATAGTTCGTACTGCAATACTGAATGCCCCTGTCGGAATGATGCGTCAATGGTAGACTATTGTCTTTTCTGCTATGCAGAGCCATTCGCAAGGCTTCCATTGCCCCTTCTATGGCAAGGCTGCGGCTCAACGACCAGCCCACAATCTTACGCGAATACAAGTCTGTTATCAAAAACAGATAAACAAAGCCATTCAATGTACGAATATAGGTAGTGTCGCTCACCCACACCTCATTAGAATGGGTCACCTGCTTGTCCCGCACCAGATTCGTCCACTTATAAAATCGATGGTAAGATTGAGTGGTTCGTGTGTAGCTACGTTTGGGAACAACCAGCAGGTCATTATCTCGCAGGATGTCAAAGAACTTGTCTCTGCCGATAGAGCCCACCTCACGTAAGTCATCCCCCAGAAGATGATACAACTTCTTGCCTCCCAAACGCGGCATCTGACGACGAATATCTTGAACCATTTTTTATGTTTGTGCTTTTACGGTGTATTTTTAGGGTATACACACAAAAGCCCTCGTTTTTGTGTACTTTCCCTACGTGTTCCATTCGACGAATTCATTAAAAGCATTAATTATGGCCTGATACACAAAAGCGAGAACAAGCTACTCCGTCTCTTAGCACCTCTTCGGCACTAAGCGGAGCGGGCGACAATGCCAAAGCGTGGAAGGTATTTACAGTGAATAAACGAGTGGAAATCAATCGACAGTAGCTCGCAGGTGGCTACACACGAAACGTTCGGTACTTGTTTGGTACCGTCAGTTCTCGGTAAGTCGATCGTTACGAAACAGCTTACAATAAAGTCTATCAAAAACAGCATGATATACGTAAGCATATTTTTGTAAATATATTTTTGGCAGAAATAATCATTATTTTCCAGTCACCAAATCTTTCGGCGTTAAAAATATATAAAAATGCGTTTTGTTTATGACAGTCCGTATTCTACCCGATAAAAGTTTATGCTTAGGTATCCGCTTAGTTCGCTTTTTATAACTATTTGTCTGTTGAATCTACATGTGTGGCAAGCAGATAGACGGTCTGTCTGCAATTCGACATTTTTTTGTAATTTTGCCTCACGAAAAACGTAATCCCGACATTGCTCGAAGACAGTAATTTTTATGAAAAAGGCATCTGTATTATTGATAATCACAGGCGGCACTATCTCTATGGGACGCAAGGCAAACAACTCGCTTGCCCCTCTTAGTTGCAATCAGGTATTAGCCTCTATCCCCGAAATTCAGGATATGAACGTAAATATCTCGTCCGTAGCATTCTCGCCATTGATAGACTCGTCGGACATAAGTCTCGACAATTGGGTGTCTATCTGTGAAATCATCGAACAGCACTACGACTCGTACGATGGTTTTGTGGTGTTGCACGGCACGGATACGATGTCGTTTTCGGCTTCGGTAGTGAGTTTTATGCTCGAGAACCTGTCGAAACCCGTTATCTTTACTGGTTCGCAACTCCCTGTGGGCGTTCACCGCTCCGACGCTAAAGAAAACCTCATAACATCGATAGAGATAGCCGCCTCCAAAAATGAAAAAGGCAGTTCTGTCGTGCAGGAGGTCTGCGTCTTTTTCGAAGACCAACTTATGCGAGGCAACCGTACGACGAAGCGTAATGCCGAGGAATTCGATGCCTTTGCTTCGTTCAATTATCACAATCTGGCAAAAAGCGGTGTACATATCAAATTTTATCCCGAATACTTTTGGGAAAACAGGTCGAAGAAAACCCTCAAAGTGCACAAAACGCTCGACAACAACATCGCAATACTACGTCTTTTCCCTGGCATCAACCAACATACGGTAGAGGCGGTTTTGCGTACCGTCGGGCTGAAAGCCGTTATCCTCGAGACATACGGCACAGGCAATGCTCCGTCGTGCAAATGGCTATATCGATTGCTTGCCGAAGCCAACAAAGCGGGTATAGTGTTGCTCAATATAACCCAATGCCGTGCCGGAAGCGTCGAGATGGGACGTTATGCCACGAGCCTGAACCTGAAAAAGGCAGGCGTCGTAAGCGGATACGATATGACTGTGGAGGCTGCCGTTGCCAAATTGATGTTTTTGCTCGGCAGATACAACGATAACGAGAAAATAAAAAAAGAACTGAATACATCGCTAAGAGGCGAAGTAACAATAATCTGAAAAAACACGATGAAAATATATAAATTTGGAGGAGCATCGGTCAATAGTGCCGAAGGAGTAAACCGCCTCGCCCGTATTGTGGGCAACAATACCGACAATCTCGTGGTGGTAATATCGGCAATGGGTAAAACTACCAATATGCTCGAAGCCGTCGTAGACAGTTATTTCAACCGAAAACCCGACTTGACGGACAATATACGCAAGGTAAAAGACTTCCACCTCGACATAGTGAAAAACCTCTACAAAGATAAGGGTAATATATCGGGATTGCTGGATAATATCTTTGGACAGTTGGACAAAACGGTGTCGCAGAAGCCATCGCTTAGTTACGACTTCGAGTACGACCGTATCGTGTGTTTCGGCGAAATATTATCGACCTCTATCGTATCCGATTATTTGAATAGTATCGGAATAAATAATACATTCGTCGATATACGCAACTATATAAAGTCCGACGACAATTACCGCGAGGGCATCGTAGAATACGATTTGTCGAAAGAGCTTGTAAAATCGGCTATGACTTTCGCTGACACCAAGATGTATATTACACAGGGGTTCATCGCCGGCACCATCACCAACCAGACTACTACACTCGGACGCGAAGGCTCAGACTATTCGGCAGCACTGCTCGCCTCTATGCTCAATGCCGAGAGCGTAACGATATGGAAAGACGTACCCGGCGTGATGAATGCCGACCCGAAGTTGTATGATGATGTGCAGATAATCAGCCGTCTGTCGTACAAAGAGGCAATAGAACTTTCGTATTGCGGAGCAACGATAATACACCCCAAAACCATTAAGCCGTTAAAGATAAAGAAGATACCATTGTACGTAAAATCGTTCATCAACCCCGACGAAGATGGGTCTGTCATCAACGATTATACCGAGCGTGTAAAGATGCCGCCTATATACATTCACAAGAAAAATCAGGTACTGCTCACGCTCACTCCCCGCGATTTCTCGTTCGTCGCCGAGGAGCGTCTCAGCTCGATATTTCTTATCTTGGCAGCTTATAAGGTAAAAGCAAGCCTCATACAGACCTCGGCTATCAGTTTTTCGCTCTGTATCGATTACAATCAGGCTACGTTCAATGCTATGGTAAAAGAGTTGCAGCTCAGTTACGAAGTGCTTTACAATACCGATGTGGAACTTATCACTATACGCCATTACACGAAAGAGATTTTAGACCGTGTCTTTGCCGAAAAGATAGTATTCGTCGAACAACGCAGCCGACTGACCGTAAGGTTTGTAGTGCCGACAAATTGATTTTCTGTTAATGTTGGGTGAAACACAATGAATTACGCATATCTCATCGACTTCCTCGGCGACCTCAGCCGAAACAACAATAGAGAGTGGTTCGGAGCGAACAAGGAGCGATACAACCTTTCGCTCGACTTCTATAAACAAGAAGTAAAACGTCTGATAGACAAAATCGCCGAGTTCGATAGCGACATTGCTTATCTGAAACCCGAAAACTGTATCTTCCGTATCTATCGCGACATTCGCTTCTCACCAAATAAAATACCGTATAAGACACATTTTGGCGCTTATATTGCCCGCAACGGCGGACGTAAGAGTCTGTATGCAGGCTATTATCTGCATATCGATGCCGAACAGTCGTTCTTGTCGGGCGGTGCTTATAATCCGTCGAAAGAGGTGCTTTCAGCCATACGACACGAAGTTGACGTCAATTACGACGAACTCTCAGATATCGTCTCCGACAGCGACTTCCGTAAATATTTCGGTAAAATAGAGCCATATATGCCGCCGCTCAAAAAATTCCCCGCAGGATTCTCGGCGACTTCGCCCGCAGGCGAATTGCTCAAGTACAAAGACTTTATCATCGAGCATCCGCTCGACACCAAGACCATCTGTGCAGCCGATTTTACGGGTTATGCCGCCCGCATATTCCACGCTATGAAACCATGTAACGATTTCTTCAACAGCATAATAGCAGATTATTGCTGACCGCTCTGCTTATTGGTATCTGTTTTACGCGGATTTTCGTTTTGTGACTTCTCTTTTTGTCTGTTGTTAGACCTATCGCGCGACGGTTTACTTCGTCTTTTGCCCGACGAAGACTTACGTTTGCTATTGTCTTTATCGAAGCGAGTAAGGCTATCTTGCCCTATAACATTCTGATAGTCTATCTCCTTGACACCATTTCCATTTACACTATCGTCTTTTGAAAGCAACGACGGTACTTTTTGTCCTTGATTATTTATAGCTATTATCTCACGAACACGTTCTACGGGTACAGAGGTGATATTGGCATTCGAATTTGGCGATGAGGCATAGGTCATAATACCCTTGAAAACATCGGTCTTGATATGATAGAAATCGCCTTCCAGAGTACTCAGTACCGTATTGCTTGGAGGCAATTCTTTCAGAGCATCTTTATAAACAGGGACTTCGTAATTGATACAACACTTTATTTTCGCACACTGTCCGGCAAGTTTAAGCGGATTGGTAGATATATCTTGTATACGTGCCGCACTTGTAGAAACAGTAACAAAATTGGTATGCCAAGTAGCACAGCATAGCTCTCTGCCACAAGGACCGATACCACCTATTCGCCCTGCCTCCTGACGTGCTCCTATCTGCTTCATTTCGATACGAGTCTTGAATGCGTCTGCCAAGACTTTTATAAGCTGGCGGAAATCGACGCGTCCGTCGGCTATATAATAAAAAATAGCCTTATTGCCGTCTGCCTGGTACTCTACGTCGCCTATCTTCATATCGAGCTTTAGGTCTTGAGTTATCTGTCGTGCTCGAATCATAGTGTCGTACTCTTTTGCCTTGAACTCATGGTACTTCTCCATATCAGACTGCCGTACTTTGCGATATATACGCCTGACCTCATACCTGTCCATATTGATACGATTTTTCTTTATCTGCAAAAGAACCAAACGTCCTGTAAGAGTAACTACTCCTACGTCGTGTCCGGGCGAGGCTTCTACCGCCACCCAATCACCTTTTTCGAGTAATAAACTGTTGCTATTTAGGTAATAGCACTTACGTGTGTTTTTAAACTGAACCTCCACAAGATTGCTCTCTTGCTGTGTCTCGGGCAGGTCGGCAAGCCAATTGACGACGGGCAGCTTTTGGCAAGTATTACCTCTGAAACCCGCAACACCAGGATTGCTCGTGCCTTGATTTAATATATATTGTTGCATTACTTTTTTCTATAAAACATAAAAATTGAATGACTGCAAAGGTAGTAAATTTCCGATATTCCGAGTATTGCAATGCTTCGGTTTTGTAACTTTTTATTATCTTTGCACTCTAATTGATTACAAAAAGCTACTGGGGGCTGTTTGGTTTTGACAGCAAGCAGAAGAGGTATGTAAGCATGCAGTGCGTTGTTGGGTAGCACTATAAACACACACGACAAACCATAACTGGCGAAAATAATTACGCTCTCGCTGCTTAAACGGAAGTATAGTACTTTAAGCTTAATTGCGGCACAGGTGCTGCAACGAGACATCTCTCAAATGCCGCTCTCCGAGGCGGTTTGGCAAAGAGGTGTAGGGAATATCGGAGATAGATGGCGTCGGGCTGCGAGGCGACTTCGAAGTTTTTAGCAGATAAGCTATCGGTTGGTGGCTTCGGTCTTGCCGATAGACGAAAACCAAAGGCGAAGATAAGCATGTAGAAAGCATATTGCTTCCTTGTTTGGACACGGGTTCGACTCCCGTCAGCTCCACAACAAACACTGTGTATCTGCAATATCGCAAACGAAACACACTAAAATAGGCTACCCGTTTATAGGTAGCCTATTTTTATTTATTGCAAACATCAATATAGCACTTGCCCAATATTACAAGCGCTAATATCTGTCCAATTTTTTTGAACGCACAAAACAAAAACTCCTCATAAGAACCTAAGTAAAACTTTGTAAAAAAGTAATTTTGGTGATATAAAATGACTAAAACGAGTAAAACGACAAAAAAGTATTACCTTTGCAAACTAAAAAACATACACACTATGTTCGACATAGATAAAAGTAAAGCCATCAATAGTCTTTTGTTTGTTATGAGGGAATTAGGAGTAGAACTATCAGGCAAACACAAGATATTCAAGACACTCTATTTCGCCGACCAGAAGCATTTAATCAGATACGGACGCCCCATAACCGGCGATACCTACATAAAAATGAAATACGGTCCCGTACCGTCATACATTAAAGATATTGCTTATGAAAAGAAAGAGAAAGGTCTTGTACGGCAAATAGGCGAATATAACCTACAAAGCAATTACTCAATCAATATGGACGACCTCTCCGAATCCGAGATAGAATGCCTCCGAGAGGCTATCAGCGAAAACAAAGACTGTGATTTCAGTAAGCTTACCTCAAAGTCTCACGATAAGGCTTGGGGAAATACTGCTATGAACAATCCTATCGATTATATGGATATAGCCAAAGCTGCAACCGACGACAAAGATATGCTGGAGTATATCCGTATAAACGCTCTCAACGATAGTTTTCAGTTTGCTACCGTATGAGCCTTGCCGACTCTTTTCCGGACTCTATAAAAGAGAATTTCGCCTCAAGAAATATCGACATCGGCAAAGCCCTCTTTATAGAAATACCCGAATTTCAAATATCGCATAAAAAATATTGGGTCATAGTTTCGATTAATACTACCAGAACATTTATAGCGGGTGTAGTGATAAATACGGAGATAAACACAAATGTAGCTTATAACCAATACCTACAATCGCAGCATATTCTAATAAAGCAATGTGACCATTCTTTCTTGGATTATGATAGCTACGTAGACTGTAGCAAGTTACAAAAAAGACCGTTTCGAGATGTATATAAAGCTATTGTCGAGAACCCCAATATTGTAGTGGGTAATGTTACAGATGAGATGCTACGGCAGATTCATCTCAAAATCACATGTAGCAAGACTATATCTCCAAAAGAAAAAAAGGAATTTGGTCTTTTGGAGTAATCTTTCGGCATTCCTCTTAAACAACAAATAGACTACCCTTGTACAGGTAGCCTATTTTTATTTATTGCAAACATATACTTATAAAAGCACAAGCCGTATCGGAGGCTATAAGCCCACCGAGAGAGAGTTTTTCAGCCATAATTACTTGCATTTTACAGTACTCTCAATGTATCGCCGTTCGTCTAACTTTTTCTGCAGCGTAGGCGATGCGTTGCCTTTATCTTTCGACTTCTGCCACTGCTCGAGGGCTTTCTGCTCGTCGCCAAGTTTGAAGAGGATATCGCCGTAGTGTTCCAGTACGTCGGGGTCGTCGCCGTATAGCAATGCACGTTCGATATGGAGTTTCGCTCCGTTCAGGTCGCCTTGGCGGAAGAGTATCCAAGCGTAAGTATCGATATAAGTACCGTTTTTCGGTTCGGCAATGATAGTCTTACTGCTCATCTTCTCGGCTTTTGCAAGGTCTGTATTGCACACGGCGAGGTAGTAAGCATAGTTGTTGAGAGCGATGATGTTATTGGGGTTGTACTCGATAGCCCGTTCGTAGCAGGCGAAAGCCTCGGTGTAGAGGCTGTCTTGAAGCATAAAATCGCCCTTGATAGCGACGATAAGCGATTTGAAACCGTTTTGTTTGCTATCGAGATTATCGACATAAAAATCTATAAGAGCTATAGCCTCAGCCTGCTTGCCTTGCTGTATGAGCCCCATCACCTTGTAGTAAGCCCACGTAGAGTTGTCGGGGAAAAGACTCTCGGCTTCGTCGGCAATTTTCATCAGTTTATCGATACTATCATTGGCAATATATATCTGAGCAAGTAGCGACCAACTGCTCTCGTCGTCGGGGTTGAGCGATACGGCGGTATTGAGTACGTCTTCGGCGTGGACGGTATCTTTGAGGTCGATAAGGTACGCACCGTATAGCGTGTATATGGAGCTTTCTTTGGGATAGACATCGATGAGAGTGTGGAAGAAACGTTTGGCTTTGTCGTGTTGCTCGTTCTTCTCGAGGAGGTCGATATGAGTGATGAATATATCCAGTTTCTCGGAAATATCGATATTGGTATCGTCGATTATTTTCGCCAGACACCGTTCGGCTTGCTCTTGGTCGTTTTTAGCATTATAATACCTCAAGAAAGTCATATAGACGTATCCGCTATTGGGATACTTGTTCATCAGACGGTCGAGCTGTACGAGAGCCGCCGCCGTATCGCCGATAGTGAGGTAATACTGTGCGGTAAAGGTCTTGTAGTCGATATTGTAGGGATATTTATCTATGAGAGCATCGATTTCGGCTATTGCTTTTTTAGGTTGATTTTTCTTGTTGAAATAGTTTACCTTAGCTATGGTAGTCTCTTCGGAGATACCGTTGAGAGTTTCGATTTTTCGTATCGTAGCGATATATTTTTTATCGTTACCTACTGCTTCGTATAGCTTCAGGAGGCTGTACAGATACGAGGTCTTACTTTTGTTTGCCTTAGATAGTCTCTCAAAAATGCGGATAGCCTTGCCGTACTCTTTGTTGGAGACGCAGTATGCTGCTTGTATCTCTTTGTAATAGTCGTTTCGGGGGGCGTATTTCACTGCTTTGAGCAAGATACGATACGACATATCGGTATTACCGACGAAACTGTACATCTTCGACAGCTCGAACCACGCCGCAGCGTTAGTACTATCTATCGAGAGACAACGCCGATAGCCTTCGATAGCGGCTGCAAAATCGCTCCTATTCTTCAATGCCTCGGCGGCGTAGAAAGCGTTGTCGAAACGCTGCTCGACAGTGCTGTCGACGAGACGTTCGTCGGCTATTTGCTGCATAAAGAGGCTATCGCGGGAGTTCTGGGCGGCGAGCTCGACGACGAACATCGCTAACGCACATAATATATATATAGGTCTCATTTTGTAAAACTACTATTGAGTTAGAAAATACGTTACAAAGGTAGCAAATATTACGCTTGTAGGAGTGCTTAAAATATTCGTACGGCTACCGTGAAACTTCTTTCGGGGAGCGTCAAAATTTCTTCCCGTGAGAAAATTTATTTCTTTCAGGGAGAAAATTTATTTCTT
>ERZ773070.120-NODE-120-length-60027-cov-6.428483_pt1 | contig 60027 bp, 44 predicted proteins | sample MGYA00580618_ERZ773070 | MGnify/ENA primary metagenome ERZ773070 (study PRJEB29015, sample SAMEA2738023) | human oral metagenome | biome: human oral; feature: human-associated habitat; material: dental | place: China | collected 2019 ...
TAGAGCAAGGGCCTTCTAATCCCGAGGTTGCAGGTTCGAGTCCTGTCGGGGGCGCCACCTATTTCCACGCGCCCGTCTCGCTTCTGAGACGGGCGCTGTCACAAACTCCCGTTACATGGACCCCTCCTGCGCCACCCGCGCGAAGGCGGACATACTGGGGCCATGAACGCACGAACGAACACCGCCCGTCGCATGTGCGGGTCGATTCGTGCCCGAATGCGAGCCTGACACCGACGTTCGCCATTGGCCAGGTCCCCGATGCAGCCTCAAGCACACGACGACGCCACCGTCGCATCGGCGCCACAATCCGAGAGTTCCCCCGTGCCCTACACAGACGACACCTACGCGTGCCCCTGCACCCACGATCACGAACCCACCCTTCTCTCCTTCGAGGTGATGCCCCCGCGCAAGCCCTCGCTGGAAGCCCCCTTCTGGAAGACCGTCGATTCCCTGCTCGACGTGCGGCCCGACTTCATGTCCGTCACCTACGGGGCGGGTGGAAAAGACCGGTCGAATGCGCGCTCGACCGTCCACCGTCTCGTCGCAGACACCCCGATTCAACCCATCGCCCACCTGACCTGCGTCGGTAACTCCACCGACGAGGTCGTTTCCGCCGTCTACGACTACCTCGACTCGGGCGTGCGCACCTTCCTCGCCCTGCGCGGAGACCCGCCGGCGGGGGAGAACAGCTGGGAGCCCGGTCCCGGCGGCGTCGGCAGCGCAACGGAGCTCATCCACCTGATCCGAACCGTCGAGAAGCGCCGCTGCGAGGCACACCCGGGCGAAGCCCTGCGCTCAGCCTTCAAGCCCCTCACCATCGCCGTGGCAGCGTTCCCGGCGGGAAACCCGGCGGCGGGAACGACGCCCGCACAGGAAGTGGAACGCCTCCTCGTCAAACAGGCTGCGGGCGCATCCTTCGCCATCACCCAGCTCTTCTGGGATCCGGACGTCTACGCATCCTTCGTGGAGCGCGCCCGCCGGGCGGGAGTCACCCTGCCGATCGTACCCGGCATCCTGCCCGCCACCGACCCGGCCCGCCTACGTAGAGTCCAGGACCTCACGGGCATCGAGGTCCCCGAGCACATCCTCGCCGCCCTTTCCGACCGCAGTGACCAGGAGGCCCGGTACGCCTTCGGTGCCGCGTTTGGCTCCCGCCTCTTCCACGACGTTATCGACGCGGGAGCTCCCGGCGTCCACCTCTACACCTTCAACCAGGCCAGACCCGTCCTCGACATCCTCGCCCTCGTGGGAGTGGGGGCCGACCCCGATCGGTTCCCGGCCTCGCCTCCCGATACCCGCGCCTGAGCAATCGACCACCCCGCGGCAGGGAGCGGGCCAGCCCCGCGCATGCCGAATGAGTAGCACCCCCTAGGAGAACACTATGTCTGCTGCCCCCGCGCAGTTTCCCACCGCCACGATCCTGGCCTACCCGCGTATCGGCCGCGAGCGTCAGCTCAAGCGTGCCCTCGAGGCGCGCTGGGCCGGACGTATCACCGATGCCGAGCTGACCCAGGCCGCCGACGAGCTGCGTCGGGAGAACCTGGCACGCCTGGTCGAGCTCGGTCTGGGCGCGACGGACGCCTCGCTGGCCGACGCACCCTCCCTCTACGACCACGTCCTGGACGCGACCATTCTCCTGGGTGCGATCCCGCCGCGCTTCGCAGGACGGAAAGGTCTCGACCTTTACTTCGCGCTCGCGCGCGGCGACGACCAGGTGGGTCCCGAAGAGATGACGAAGTGGTTCGACACGAACTACCACTACCTGGTCCCCGAGATTGGCCCCGACACCCCGCTGCACTTCGCGGACGACACTCTCACCCGTCGATTCGTGACCGCCCGTGAATGGGGATACGTGACCCGTCCCGTCGTGGTTGGGCCGGTCACCTACCTTGCGCTGGCCAAGGCGGACCCCGCCACCCCCGATTTCGATCCGCTCTCGCGCATCGACGAGGCCGTGGCCGCGTACGCGCAGGCGCTGGCCTCCCTGCACGCCGCGGGAGCCCCGTGGGTCCAGCTTGACGAGCCGGCCCTGACATCGGACAACCTGTCGCGTCCCCGCGCCGAGCTGGCCGAGCTGGCGGCGCGCGTCTACGAACGCCTGGCGGCCCAGCAGGATCGACCCCAGATCCTGCTCACGACCCCCTACGGCGACGCCTCCGGCGCGATCGGCGCGTGTGCCGCCACCGGCGTGGAGGCCATTCACGTGGACACCCTGCGTGGCTCCCTGCCGCAAGGCGCGGACCTGTCGGGCGTGACCCTGGTCGTGGGAGCGGTTGACGCGCGCTACATCTGGCGGGCCGACCTGGCCGCCCTGCGCGCCACCCTGGCGCGCGCGCAGGAACTTGGTGCCGCGCGGGTTAGCGTCGCCACCTCCAACTCCCTGCAGCATGTCCCTCACGACACCGCCCTTGAGACGTGGGACGATCCCACGCTCAACGAGAACCTTCACGCGTGGCTGGCTTTCGCTGACCAGAAGGTCACCGAGGTTGTCACGCTGGCTTCCGGCCTGCGCGAGGGCTGGGACGCTATCGATAGCGAGGTCGCCGAGGCGACGCGCGTCCTCGAGCAGCGGGCCGCCGCCCCCGGAGTGGTGCGCCCCGACGTCCGCGCGCGTACGCAGGCGCTGACCGACGCCGATCGCACGCGCGAACCCTACCTGGAGCGCGAGGCCGCACAGGCCCAGCGGCTGCACCTGCCGCCCCTGCCGACCACGACGATCGGTTCCTTCCCGCAGACAACCGAGATTCGCCGCGCTCGCGCCGCCAACGCGCGCGGGGAACTGAGCGACGCCGACTACGAGGCGCGCATGCGCGAAGAGATCGCCTCCGTCGTGTCTCTCCAGGAGGAACTGGGCCTTGACGTCCTCGTTCACGGCGAGGCCGAGCGCAACGACATGGTCCAGTACTTCGCGGAGCTCCTGGACGGCTTTGCCGCCACGCGCAACGGCTGGGTCCAGTCCTACGGATCGCGATGCACGCGCCCCTCGATCCTGTGGGGCGACGTGTCTCGACCGGCTCCCATGACGGTCGGCTGGACCAGCTACGCCCAGTCGCTGACCGACAAACCCGTCAAGGGAATGCTCACCGGTCCCGTCACGATCATCGCCTGGTCCTTCCCTCGCAACGACCTGCCCCTGGCCGAGGTAGCCGACCAGATTGGCTTGGCGCTGCGCGACGAGGTCAGTGACCTCGAGGCCGCCGGAATCGCCGCCATCCAGGTCGACGAACCGGCGCTGCGTGAGCTGCTGCCTCTCGACGCCGACCGGCACGCCGACTATCTGGCCTGGTCCGTGGGTTCCTTCCGCCTGGCGACCTCCTCGGTGCGCCCCGATACCCAGATCCACACCCACCTGTGCTACTCCGAGTTTGGCCAGATCATTGACGCCATCAAGGCCCTGGATGCCGATGTCACGTCGATTGAAGCGGCGCGTTCGAAGATGGAGGTCGTGCCCGAGCTTGCGGACGCTGGCTTCGACCACGGGATCGGCCCCGGCGTCTGGGACATCCACGCTCCCCGCGTTCCCGGTGTCGAGGAGCTGGCCGAGCTGATTGGCCTGGCCGCCGACGCGGTGCCCGTCTCGCGCCTGTGGGTCAATCCGGACTGCGGCCTGAAAACCCGCCGGTGGCCCGAAGTCATTGGCGCGCTGACCCGCATGGTGGCCGCCGCCCGGCAGCTGCGGCAGGAAACGGCGCAAAAGACGGCGCCAGCAAAGGCGTGACGGCGGCGGGCGGCAGGGCGCGGCCTTGGGCCGGATGAAGGCCGGATGGAGGTTCTGATTCAATCGCGGCTTCGTTTTTTCACCCGCACGGCTCATGCCCCACGCTCCGCTCATCATCGACATCGCAGGCGCCGCCCTCACGGCGGACGACCGCCGCCGCATCGCCCATCCGCTGGCGGGCGGCGTCATTTTGTTCACGCGCAACTGGCAAAGCCGCCAGCAGATTGCGGCGCTGACGGCGGCCATCCGCGCCATCCGGCCTGATGCGCTCATTGCCATCGACCACGAAGGCGGCCGCGTGCAGCGCTTTCGCGAAGGGGGCTTCACGCCCCTGCCGCCCATGCGCGCCCTGGGCCGCCTGTGGGAAGAAGACGCCATGCAGGCGCTGGCCGCCGCCACTGCTTGCGGCTATGTGCTCGCCGCCGAACTGCGCGCCTGCGGCATTGATCTTTCGTTCACCCCCGTGCTCGATCTGGACTGGGGCCAAAGCGCCGTGATTGGCGACCGCGCCCTGCACCCGCAGCCGCAAGCGGCGGCCCAGCTGGCCAAAAGCCTGCTGCACGGCCTGCTGCTGGCGGGCATGAAGGGCTGCGGCAAGCACTTTCCCGGCCACGGCTACACGCAGGCCGATTCGCACACGCACCTGCCGCAAGACGGGCGGCCGCTGGCCGAGCTGCTTCAGGCCGATGCCGCGCCCTATGGCTGGCTGGGCCTGGCGCTGCCCGCCGTCATGCCCGCGCACGTCATCTATCCGCAAGTGGACGAGCGCCCCGCCGGTTTTTCGCCTTACTGGCTGCAAGACGTGCTGCGCGGCCTGCTGGGTTTTGACGGCGCCATCGTCAGCGACGATTTGGGCATGGCCGCCGCGCGCCAGATGCAGGGCCGCCAGCTCACCCACGCCGAAGCCGCCTGCGCGGCGCTGAACGCCGGGTGCGACCTGGCGCTGCTGTGCAACCAGTGTCTCGACGGCGGCGCGGCGCTGGATGCCGCGCTGGAGGGGTTGCAAGCCGCCCGGGGCGTGCACTGGCAGCCCCGGCCCGCCAGCGAGGCCCGCCGCCGCGCGCTGCTGCCTGCTTTTGACGCGCCAGACTGGGCCGCCCTCATGGCCCAGCCCGCCTACCAGCAGGCGCTGTCGCTCGTTGAAAAACTCGCCGCGCGCCGGGGCTGAAAAGCGGTTCGGAGCGTGCTGCCCACGGCCTTCTCGGCAGAGCGCCCGGCAGCCAGCCGGATGGCATCAAAAACAGGAGCGGATTCAGAGGCCTTAAAACGGCTTCTGCGCTTTTTCCACTAGGACGTCATGCTATGAATGAAGGAGCGAAAACAGGCTTTCCGCAGCTTGTGCCTGATGCCCGTTTTGCCTGAGGCTGCGGCCTACTGCGCCATGCGGATGGCGCTTTCCATGTCCACGGCGACGATGCGCGAGACGCCTTGCTCCTGCATGGTCACGCCGATGAGCTGCTCGGCCATTTCCATGGCGATCTTGTTGTGGCTGATGAAAAGAAACTGCGTGCCCTGGCCGCTCATGGCCGTGACCAGGCGCGCGTAGCGCTCGGTGTTGGCGTCGTCCAGCGGGGCGTCCACTTCGTCGAGCAGGCAAAAGGGCGCGGGGTTGAGCTGGAAGATGGCAAAGACCAGGGCAATGGCCGTCAGCGCCTTTTCGCCGCCGGAGAGCAGGTGAATGGTCTGGTTTTTCTTGCCCGGCGGCTGGGCCATGACTTGCACGCCCGCGTCCAGGATTTCGTCGCCGGTCATCACCAGGCGCGCCTGGCCGCCGCCGAACAGTTCGGGAAACATGCGGCCAAAGTGCTCATTGACGGTGTGGAAGGTGTGGCCCAGCAGCTCGCGCGTTTCCTGGTCAATCTTGCGGATGGCGTCTTCCAGCGTGTTCATGGCCTCGGTGAGGTCGTGGCTTTGCGCGTCGAGAAACTGCTTGCGCTCGCGGGCGGCGGCCAGCTCTTGCAGGGCGGCCAGATTGACGGCGCCCAGCGCCGCAATGCTGCGGTGCAGGCGGTCGATTTCGCCTTGCAGGCCGTGCAGGCGCACGCCGCTTTCTTCGATGGACTGGGCCACGGCGGCCAGGTCGGCGCCTGCGTCGGCCAGCAGCTGGGTGTATTGCTCGGCGCCCAGGCGCGCGGCCTGCTCCTTGAGTTGCAGCTCGGTGATGCGCTGGCGCAGCGGCTCCAGCTCGCGCTCGAGCTGCATGCGGCGCTCGTCGCTGGCGCGCAGGCGCTGGGTGAGGTCGTCATAGCGGCTGCGCTGGGCGGCCAGGGCCTGCTCGCGTTCGAGCTTGGTCGCCAGGGCCTGTTGCAGGCCGCCCTGGGCGGCGGATTCGTTCAGGCGGGCCAGTTCTTCTTCGGCGCGGGCCGCTTCGCCTTGCAGGCTGGCGGTTTGCGCGGCGGCGGTGTCGATGGCGCGGGCCAGTTCGGCGCGGCGCGCTTGCAGGCTGCGGCGGGCGAACTGGGCTTCTTGCGCCTGGCGCTCCAGGCCGCGCTGCTGCTCGCGGGCGGCTTGCAGCTGGCGGTCGGCCTGCATCACGCGGCTTTCAAGCTGGGCGTGGCGCTCTTGCTGGTCGGCCAGCTGCATGTCCAGCTCTTCAAAGCGGGCTTCGGCGCTGGCCTGGCGCTCTTGCAGCTCATCGAGCGCGGCGCGGGTTTCGGCCAGGTCGGCGTCCAGCTGGCGGCTGCGCGCTTGCGCCTGGTCGGCCAGCTGGGTCAGGCGCAGGTTTTGCACTTGCAGCTCGTGCGCGCGGTTTTGCGCTTCGGCGCGCTCGCGCTGGGCGGCGTCCAGGCGCTGGGCGGCGTCGGCGCAGGCGGCTTCGGCCTTGTGCAGGGCGGCCTGGGTTTCTTCGGCAATGAGGGTTTGGGCGCGCAGCTGCTTTTGCAGGTTTTCGATTTCTTGCGCGCGGGCCAGCAGGCCGGCCTGTTCCGAGTCGGGCGCGTAAAAGCTCACGCCGTGCGCGGTGACGCTGTGGCCGCCGGGCACATAGACCGTCTGGCCGGGCGCGAGCTGCGCGCGCAGGGCCAGGGCTTCGGGCAGGGCGCTGGCGCAAAAGCAGCCGGCCAGCCAGTGGGCGAGCAGGGCGTGCAAGGCGGCGTCGTGCAGGCGCAGGCGGCTGGCCAGGGGCTGAAGGCCCGCCGCCTGCCCGGCAGGGTCTGCCGCCGATGGCGTGGGCAGTGCGTAGAAGGCCAGGCGCGCGGGCGGGGCGTCTGGCGCGAAGGCGGCGGCCTGCTCCAGGCGGCTGATTTCCAGCGCGCCCAGGCGCTCGCGCAGGGCGGCTTCGAGCGCGCTTTCCCAGCCCGGCTCGGCTTGCAGGCGGCTCCACAGGCCCGGCAGGGCGTGCAGGCCATGTTTTTGCAGCCAAGGCTGGAGCTTGCCGCCGGTTTTCACTTTTTCCTGCAAGGCCTGCAGGGCGCTGAGGCTGGCGGCCAGTTCGGTCTGGCGGGCGGCTTCGGCGCCAGCGGCCTGCTGGCGCGTGCGGCGCTCTTCTTCCAGCGCGGGGGCCTGCTCTTGCAGCGCTCGCAGGCGGGCTTGCAGCGCCTGGGCGGCGGCGGCGGCTTGTGCCAGTTCGGCTTGCAGGGCCGCCAGGCGCTGGGCGTCGGGCGCGGCCAGGGCGCGGCGCTCGGCTTGCAGGCGCTCGTGGCGCTGCTGCTGCTGGCGGGTTTGCTCGGCCAGGCCGCGCTGCTCGGCGGCCAGCACCTGGATTTGCTGCTGCACTTGCGCTACGGCGGCGGCCTGCTGGCTGGCGGCGGCTTGTGCGGCGCGGTGGGCGTCTTCCAGGCCGGGCAGGGCGTGCTGCTGCTCTTCGAGCTGCGCGGTAAGGCATTCGGCCTGCTCTTCGGCTTGCGCGTCTTGCTCTGCCAGCTCTTCGGTTTGCGCCTGGGCCTCGGCCTGGCGGCCCGCCCATTCGGCGGCCTGCTCTTTCAGCTGCGACAGGCGCTGGGCGGCGCGCTCGCGGTTTTCCAGCACGAAGCGGATTTCGGCTTCCAGCTTGCCCACTTCGGCGCTGGCCTCATACAGCAGGCCCTGGGCCTGATTGACTTCGCTGCCCGCTTCGTAGTGGGCCTGGCGCACGGCTTCCAGATCGGCCTCCACGCGGCGCAAGTCGGCGCTGCGCGATTCCAGATCGTTGCGGGCCTGGTCGGTGTCGGCCTTCAGGTGGCTTTGCCCTTGCTCGGCCTCGCTGCGCTTGAGAAACCACTGCTGGTGCTGGCGCAAGGTGGCGGCCTCTTGCAGCTCGTTGTATTGGCGCGCGACTTCGGCCTGCTGCTCCAGCTTTTCAAGGTTGGCGTTCAGCTCGCGCAGGATGTCTTGCACGCGGGTGAGGTTCTCGCGCGTGTCTTCCAGGCGGCCCTGGGTTTCGCGGCGGCGCTCCTTGTATTTGCTCACGCCCGCCGCTTCTTCCAGAAACAGGCGCAGCTCTTCGGGGCGCGATTCGATGATGCGGCTGATGGTGCCCTGCCCGATGATGGCGTAGGCGCGCGGCCCCAGGCCCGTGCCGAGAAACACGTCTTGCACGTCGCGCCGCCGCACGGGCTGGTTGTTGATGAAGTAGCTGCTCGCGCCCTCGCGCGTGAGCACGCGGCGCACGGCGATTTCGGTGAACTGGCCCCACTGGCCGCCCGCGCGGTGGTCGCTGTTGTCAAACGTGAGTTCGACCGAGGAGCGGCTGGCCGCCTTGCGCGTGGTGGTGCCGTTGAAGATCACGTCCTGCATGGACTCGCCGCGCAGCTCGCTGGCCCGGGACTCGCCCAGCACCCAGCGCACCGCGTCCATGATGTTGGACTTGCCGCAGCCGTTCGGCCCCACCACGCCCACCAGCTGCCCGGGCAGCATGAACTGGGTGGGTTCGGCAAACGACTTGAAGCCCGAGAGCTTGATGGAATTCAGACGCACGGCGCAGGCGGAAAGTAAAGGCGCAAAAAAGCGGCGGATGATAGGCCGCCGCCACGCAGGCCAGCCGCGCCGCGCGCCCGAAACGGCAGACAAGAAGCGGCCCGTGCTTTAGAAACAGGAGCTGATTTGAGGGGATGAAAAGCAGAATCTGCGCAGTTTCCACTAGGACGTCATGCTATTGATGAAGGAGCGAAAAAGGCTGGTTGCACGCCTTGCGAGCCGGGGCGCACGAAGCGTCTGGCGTGGAATGGGGCTGGCCCAGGCAGCGCCTGCCAGCATTGTTCATTCGCCCTCCGACACCCGCCCCGCTTCCACCACCAGCCGCCGCTCGCACAGCGCGGCCAGGGCGCGGTCATGGGTGACGAGCACGAGCGTGGTGCCCAGCTCGCGGTTCATCTCCAGCATCAGCTGCATCACGCGCTCGCCGGTGGCGAAGTCCAAGCTGCCCGTCGGCTCATCGGCCAGCAAGGCGGCGGGGCGCATGACGAAGGCGCGCGCCAGCGCCACGCGCTGCTGCTCGCCGCCGGAAAGCAGTTTGGGGTAATGCCCCAGGCGCGCGGCCAGGCCCACGCGCGCCAGCATCTCGCTGGCCTGCTGGCGCGCGCGCGGCGCGCCGGCCAGCTCCAGCGGCAGCATCACGTTTTCCAGCGCCGTCATGCCGCCCACGAGCTGGAAGTTCTGGAACACGAAGCCCAGCCGCCGGGCGCGGATGGCGGCGCGCGCGTCTTCATCCACCGCAAACAAATCCTGCCCGGCAATGCGCACCGTGCCGCTGCTGGGCACGTCCAGCCCCGCAATCAGCGACAGCAGCGTGCTTTTGCCGGAGCCGGAAGCGCCGACGATGGCCGCCGTCTGCCGCTGCGCCAGCGCAAAGCTCACGTCACGCAAAATGGGCAGCTCGCCCGTGGCGTCGCGCACGGTTTTGCACAGGCGCTGCACCTCGATCAGGGGCGGCGCTTCATTCACTGGTTCTCCACTCATGTCCATTCAGGGCCTCAAACGCCGCAACTTTATCTGCCAGCTTGCCGCCGCACTCGCGCTGCCTGCCGGGGCGCGGGCGCAAGAACAAGCGCAAAGGCCCGCCATCCTCGTGGTGGGCGATTCGCTTTCAGCTGAATACGGCCTGCCGCGCGGCACGGGCTGGGTGGCGCTGCTGGAGCAAAAGCTCGCCGCTGAAAAGCAGGGCCAGCAAGGAGACTGGCGCGTGCTCAATGCCAGCATCTCGGGCGACACCACCGCCGGCGGCCGCGCGCGCCTGCCCGGCCTGCTCAAAAAGCATCAGCCCGCCATCGTCATCATCGAGCTGGGCGGCAACGACGCCCTGCGCGGCCTGCCGCTGGATGCCACCGAAGCCAACCTGCTGGCCATGACGCAGGCGGCCCAAAAAACCGGCGCGCGCGTGCTGCTTGCCGGCATGCAGGCCCCGCCCAACTACGGCGCGGACTACACCCGGCGCTTTGCCGGCATCTACCCCCGCATCGCCCGGCAGACAGGCGCCGCCCTCGCGCCCTTTTTGCTCGCTGGCGTGGCCGACCAGCCCGACGCCCTGGCGCACTTTCAGCCCGACCGCATCCACCCCAAGGCCGAGGCGCATCCGGCCATTCTGAACAACGTGTGGGAGCCGCTGCAAAAGCTGCTGCATGGCGGGCGTGAGTAGCGGGCGTGAATAGCGGGCGGGGCGCGCCCGCAATGCATTTTCATCGCTCACCGGAAGCGCATGGTTTTCATGTTTTCCGCTCCAAATGGCTCCAGGATGCTGCCGGATATTTGAAGCGCCATCCGCAATTCAATGGCAATAAGGGCCTCGCCGTGAAAGGCGCATCGTGCCGCCATTTTCATGAAATCTGAGAAATAAGCGCTTTGCGTACCGGCGGATGAAAAGCACATTCTGCATTTCATCCGGCCATTGCTCTTCTGGCAAAAATGCAGGGTATTGGCGCTTTTCAGCCTGACGCAGCGGATTTTGCAGGGCGAGGCGATTCATTTTTTTCAAGCCGAATATGCGCAAGACTGCCATTTGTTTTGCGGGCGGAGTGATGCGCCATTTCGAAAGCGGTTTTCTGTTTGCATATTCACCCATTTGCGTCAACGCGCATGCGCCCGGCCCGTTTTTGCGCTCTTTTTTGCGCTCTTGCCTGAAAGCGAATCGCATCTGCGGGCTTTCAGCGCCCTTGAATCCTGTGGCGCAACGCTAGGATTGGCCGGATGAAGTCTTCCGCCGTCTCGTGGGTTGAAGTGGTCCGGCTGCGGACGCTGCCCGCAGCCATTGCGCCCGTTTTGCTTGGCACGGGCGTTGCCTTTGCGCTGGGCGCGGCCTCGTGGGCGCGCGCGCTGCTGGCGGCGGGCGTGGCGCTGGCCCTGCAAATTGGCTGCAACATCGCCAATGACTATTTCGACGGCCTGCGCGGCGTGGATGACGTGCGCTGCGGCCCGCCACGGCTGACGGCTTCGGGCGCCGTTGCGCCCGCTGCGGTGATGGCGCTGGCCCTGGCCAGCTTCGCCGTGGCCGTGGCGCTCGGGCTGGCGCTGCTGGCGCTGTGCGGGCAGTGGTGGATGCTGGGCCTGGGGGCGGCGGCCATTGCGGCGGCGTGGTTCTACACGGGCGGCCCGCGCCCTTACGGCTATCGCGGGCTGGGCGAGGTGTTCGTGTTTCTTTTTTTCGGGCTGATGGCCACTTGCGGCACCACGTACGTGCAGGCCGGGCGCGTGCCGCTGTGGGGCTGGGTGGCTGGCGCGGGCGTGGGGCTGATTGCCTGTGCGCTGCTGATGGTGAACAACCTGCGCGATATCCACACCGACCCCGTTCACGGCAAGATCACGCTGGCGGTGCGCCTGGGCGAGCGGCGCGCGCGGCAGGCGTTCATGATTTTGCTGATTGCCCCGTGCCTGCTGGGCTTGCTGGCCCTGGCGGGCGCTGGCGCGGAGGTGGCGCCTTTTTTTCCGCGCCCCGGCATGGCGCTGCTCATGGCGGCGCTGCTGGCGCTGTGGGGGCTGATGGTGCGGCGCGCGGGCCGGCCGGTGCTGCGCCTGGCCATTGGGCGCGATCTGGCGCCTTCGCTGCGCGATGCCGGTCTGTACGAGCTGCTCTACAGCCTGAGCCTGACGGGCGCGCTGGTGGCGCTGGTGGCGCTGGTTTGAGGCGGGCCGCCTGGAGCGCCGAAAGCTTCCTTGCGGCAGTGATGGCTGCGCCTGCCGCGCTTTTCTTTCCAGCCGGGGAGCCGTGCGGATAGGGCAGGGCCTGCGGGCCGCCCCAGCCTGCTGGTGCGCATCAGAGTGGTTCATAAAAAAAGGAGCGGATTCAGGGTGCCGAAAACCCGCTTTGCGCTGGCTCCACTAGGACGTATTGCTATGAATAGAGTAGCTAAAAAGGCCACTCCGTCCGCCGCTTGCCTGCTTGGCTAACGCGTCTTGGCCTGCGCGCGGCGCACTCTGCCGGGGCGCGAGCTTGCAGGCGCGGTCTCCGGGGGCCAGGTGTGCAATCCGTCACAATCCACATGCAAGCGGCGCGCGTTTTGTGTCGCCATTTTTTTCAGGAGTTCAAGCAATGGAGAAACAAGGTTTCATCGCCCGGCTGGACCGGCTGGGGCTGGTGATGCAGATCGTCATCGGCCTGGCGGCGGGCGTTTTGGTGGGCGCTGTGGCGCACAACGCCCTGCCGGCCGATCCGGACGTGGCTGCGCCGCAGTTCGTGACCCTGGTGGGCGAGCTGGGCAAGCTGCTGGGCGGGCTGTTCGTGGGCGCGCTCAAGGCGGCGGCGCCGGTGATGGTGTTTGTGCTGGTGCTCTCGGCGGTGTCGCAGCACCGCAAGGGCAATCCGACCAACATCCGCCCCATTCTGGCGCTGTATCTGGTGGGCACGTTCGCGGCCGCGCTGGTGGCCGTGGCGGCCAGTTTCGCCTTTCCGTCCACGCTTTCGTTCAAGGGCGTGGAGGCGGCCCAGAAGGTGGCGCCCGGCGGCATTGCCGAGGTGCTGCGCAACCTGCTGATGAACCTGGTGGCCAACCCGGTGCAGGCGGTTTCTTCGGGCAACTACATCGGCATTCTGGGCTGGGCCGTGCTGCTGGGCATTTCGCTGCGCCATGCCGCAGACGGCACGCGGGCCATGCTGGCCGATCTGGCCGAGGCCGTCTCCAGCGTGGTGCGCTGGATCATCCGCTTTGCGCCGCTGGGCATCTTCGGGCTGGTGCTCACCACCATCGTGGTGGAAGGTTTCAAGGGCATTTACCAATACATCCACCTGCTGGCCGTGCTGCTGGGGGCGATGGCCGTGGTGGCGCTGGTGGTCAATCCGCTGCTGGTGTTTTCGCAAACGCGGCGCAACCCCTTCCCGCTGGTGTTCACCTGCCTGCGCGAAAGCGGCGTGACGGCTTTTTTCACCCGCAGCTCGGCGGCCAATATTCCGGTGAACATGGCGCTGTGCAAAAAGCTCGGCCTGCATGAAGACACGTATTCCGTCTCCATTCCCCTGGGTGCGACCATCAACATGGCCGGCGCGGCCATCACCATCACGGTGCTGTCAATGGCGGCCGTGCACACGCTGGGCGGGCAGGTTGATTTCTGGACGGCGCTGGTGCTGAGCGTGGTGGCCTCGCTGGGCGCTTGCGGCGCTTCGGGCGTGGCTGGCGGCTCGCTGCTGCTGATTCCGATGGCGTGCAGCCTGTTCGCCATTGACAACGACACGGCCATGCAGGTGGTGGGCGTGGGTTTCATCATTGGCGTCATTCAGGATTCAGCCGAAACGGCGCTGAACTCTTCGACCGACGTGCTGTTTACCGCTGCCGTGGACGACGCGCACAAGTCGCCCCAATGAACGCGCCGTAACCTGCCATGAGCGCGCCGCAACAAGCGGCCGCCCGTTTCTGACACGTTTCTGACGCCGATGGCCGCTCACGCGGCCATCTTTTTTGGGGCTGCGCGGGCGCGCCTCACGGCTTTTCGCGGCCCCGCGCCCGCCCGCAGCTTCAGGAAAGAGAAAGAAGCCGCAAGGGCCGCTGGCTCTACCCGGCCGCCGTTTTCTTTGCGGCGGGCTTGCGCGGCGCGGCAGCTTTGCGGGCGGCGGGCCGGGCGGGCGTTTCAGGCGGGGCGCTTGGCCCGGCAGCGGCCTTGGCGCGCGCGGCGGCGGCTTTTTCGGCGGCGGTCTTGAGGCGCACGGGCTTGCCGCCCCAGATTTCTTCCAGCTTGTAGTACTGGCGGAAGGCCGGCTGCATGATGTGGGCGACGGCGGGGCCGCAGTCCACGATGATCCATTCGCCGTTGTCTTCGCCTTCGGTCAGGGGCTTGCCCAGGCCGCTTTCGCGCACCTTGTCGCGCACGCTGGCGGCCAGCGCCTTGGTCTGGCGGTTGCTGGCGCCGCTGGCGATGATCACGCGCTCGAACAGCGGCGAGAGCGCTTCGGTGTTGAAAACGCGGATGTCCTGCGCCTTCACGTCTTCCAGCGCATCGACGATGGCGCGCTGGAGTTTCTGGATTTTTTTCTGGGCGGTGGTGTCGCTCATGAGCTTGCCGGGTGTGTGTAGAGATGGTGGCGGGCAATATACCGCGCCACTGAAGGCGGCACGCAGCCTTGCAGGGGCAGGCCCTGGGCGGCGAGCTGGCGCGCCTGCGTGGAGCTGTGGGGCATGGCCGGCAGGCGCAACACGTGGATGCGGGCGGCCGCCTGCAAGGCGGGCGGCAGGCCCGGCAGCGGGCAAAGCGGATCGAAAGGCGCATGCCCCTGGCCGTCCTGACCCGCGCGGATGGCAATGGAAAGCGCGGCCATTTCAAGAATGCGCGCCGCGTCTTTCCAAGTGTGAAAGGCGGCGGCCTGGTCGGCGCCGATTTGCAGATAGAGCGCCGCGCCCGGGTACTCGGCTTGCAGCGCGGCCAGCGTGTCGATGGTGTAGCTGGGGCCGTCGCGGCGCGTCTCGCGCCCGTCCACCACGCAGCGCGGCTCATGGGCGAAGGCCAGGCGGCACATGGCCAGCCGCTGCGCGGCGGGGGTGAGCGGGCGGCTTTTGTGCCAGGCCTGGCCGGTGGGGGTGACGTGCAGGCGGCTCAGGCCCAGCTGGCGCACGGCGGCGCGCGCCAGGGCCATGTGGGCGTAGTGAGGCGGGTCGAACGCGCCGCCGAACAGGCCGATGCGCGGCGGGCCGGGGGGCCGGGAGGCGTTTTCGGGCACTTCAATTCGCTCCTTGTTCGATAGCGCAGGGTCTTCGCCAACAGCGCGCAAGCTGCCTTTTCATGAGGCTGAATCCGCTCCGCTTTCAATAGCGTGACAAGCCAGGACGCGGCCCGCCTGGCTCAAACCCAGTCCCGTGGCTGAAGGTAGAAGTCCGTCAGCTTCGCTTCCGGCGTGCCCGGTTCGGGCTGGCGCTGCCAGGCCCAGCGCGCCAGCGGCGGCATCGACAACAGGATGGACTCGGCGCGCCCGCCCGATTGCAGGCCGAAGTGCGTGCCCCGGTCCCACACCAGATTGAATTCCACGTAGCGCCCCCGGCGGTAGAGCTGGTGCTGGCGCTCGCGCTCGCCCCAGGGCATGCCCTGGCGGCGCTGCACGATGGGCAGGTAGGCGGGCAAAAAGGCGTCGCCCACGGCCTGCGTGAGCGCCAGGCCGCGCCCAAAGCCGCCTTCGGTGAAGTCGTCGTAGAAGATGCCGCCAATGCCGCGCTGCTCGTTGCGGTGGCGGTTGCAAAAGTATTCGTCGCACCACGCTTTGAAGCGCGGGTATTTGTCGGCGCCAAAGGGCGCCAGCGCGCTTTGGCAAGCGGTGTGAAAGTGCGTGCAGTCTTCGTCAAAGCCGTAGTGCGGCGTCAAGTCCATGCCGCCGCCGAACCAGCAGGCGGCTTCGCCGCGCTGGGCCGGGCGGGCCGCAATCATGCGCACGTTCATGTGCACGGTGGGCGCGTAGGGATTGAGCGGGTGAAAGACCAGCGAAACGCCCATGGCCTCGAACGGCGCGCCCGCCAGCTCCGGCCGGCGCTGCGTGGCCGAAGGCGGCAGGCCGGGGCCGCGCACGTGTGAAAAGCCAATGCCCGCGCGCTCGAACACCGCGCCGCCCTCCATGATTTGCGTGACGCCCTCGCCTTGCAGCGCCTCGCCCGGCGTTTTTTGCCAAGGCTCGCGCGCAAAGCGCCCGCGCCCGTCCGCCTGCTCAATGGCGGCGGCGATGCGCGATTGCAGATCAAGAAGATAGGAGCGGAGGGTTTCGGTCATGGCTGTGGCGGCTGATGGCAGCCGGTGGCGGCAAAACGCCGTTTGTAAGGCCAGGCGCGCCAGGCCAGACGCGAAAGCGGGCAAAAGCAGCAGGCGCGAAGGGCTTTTGCCTGGCGGCCCCAAGACCGGTTCAAAGCCTGGCCTGGCCTGGCCGTGAAGGCGGCGGATCGGCATGAGCCGCAAGGCGCCAACGGGCCTGTCAGCGGCGGCCCGGCGGAGACGGGCAAGGCCCGAAGCGCGCAAGGCCGCGCTTTTTTGGCTTGCACGGACGGAATCTCGGTCTCCGCCCGCAGCCTGCCACGCAAGCGCAAGCCAGGAAAAGGGAAGGGGGAAGGCGCTGGCGGCCTTTATTTCGCTCTTTTATCCATAGCATGATGTCCTAGTGGAATCTGCGCAAGGCGTCATTCTTACCCCTTCAAATTTGCTCCTGTTTCTGATGCCCTCCCAGCAGGCAGCGCCTGCGGCGCGGAGACGCCGGGACTGACTCTCAGACCCGCAGCGCGCGCGCCAGGCGCGCCACGCCTTCGCGGATGTCGTCCTCGCCTGCCGTGGCAAAAGAAAGGCGCAGTGTGGCGGCGTCGGGCTGGGTGGCGAAAAAAGGCGCGCCGGGCACGAAGGCCACGCCCTGGGCAATGGCCTTGGGCGCGAGCGCCGCGCCATCGGCCAGCGCGCCGCCAGCGCCCGTCAGCCGCGCCCAGATGAACAGGCCGCCCTGGGGCGGGGTGAAGGCGATGGCCTGGCCCAGCTGCTCGTGCAGCGCCTGGCCCATGACGCGCGCGCGGCGGGCATAGACGCGGCGCGCGTTTTCCAGCGCCTGGCCCAGGTGTCCGGCGGCCAGGTAATTGGCGGCCACGGCCTGGGCGAAGGCGCTGGTGTTGGCGTCGCTGAACTGCTTGCACATCACGGCCTGGGCCAGCAGCGGCGCGGGCGCAGTCATCCAGCCCAGCCGCAGGCCGGGCGAGAGAATTTTGGAGAGGCTGCCGCAGTGAATGAGCCAGTCGCGGCTGCCCGGCACTTCGGACGTGAGAGCGAGCAGGCTGGGCGGCGGCGGCGTGTCAAACCACAGCTGGCCGTAGGGGTCGTCTTCGATGATCAGGGTTTGATGCCGCACCGCCAGCTCCAGCACGCGGCGGCGGCGCTCCAGCGTGAGCGTGGCCCCGCCGGGGTTGCCGAAGGTGGGAATGAGATAGACAAAGCGCGGGCGGTGCTCTTCCATGAGCCGCTCCAGCGCATCGGGCTGCACGCCGTGGGCATCGGCCGGGGCGCTGATGACTTGCGCGCCGTAGAGGCGAAAGCACTGAATGGCAGCCAGAAAAGTAGGGCCTTCGACAATGACTTTGCAGCCCGGCTCGGCCAGTGTTTTGCCCACCAGGTCCAGCGCCTGCTGGCTGCCGGTGGTGACGATGAGCTGCTCTGCCCGCACACTGGCGCCGTGCGCCTGCATGAGCGCGGCCAGCTGCTCGCGCAGGGGCATGAAGCCTTCCGTCGCGCCGTATTGCAGCGCCTGCGCGGCCTGCTGCGCCAGCGCCTGGCGGGCGGCTTCTTCGATGTGCGCCACATCAAACAGGGCGCTGTCCGGAAAGCCGCCTGCAAAACTGATGATGCCGGGCCGGCCCAGCAGCTTGAACACTTCGCGGATGGCGGAGGTTTCCACATGGCCCAAGCGCTGGGCGAAGGGGTAGGAGGGGGCTGGCTGCATGGATGAACCGCTTGGAGAAACACAAAGGGAACAAAGAAAAGCCACCCGCCGGGGGGTGGCTTGAAGTGGTGCCTGAGGCCGGAATCGAACCGGCACGCCTTGCGGCCAGGGATTTTCTTCCCGCTTCGGCTTTCGCCGCCGGCGGCTTTTCGCGCAGGAAAAAGCCGCCGTTCGTGGGCTGGAGCACGCCTTCGCCCTGGCCTTGCGGCTTTAGGCGCCCGCCGTCTGCTCTCTACACCTTCCTGCGCTGGCAGGCTTGGCTCGGCGTTGGCCGGGCACGGGGCCGGGGGCGTTCGCCGAATTTGACGGGTTTCACTCCGGGCGTTTCCGCGCGGAGGCTCAAATTGTTTCAAGTCCCTTGTGTCTACCGATTTCACCACTCAGGCTTTTTTTCCTGGAATCCGCCGTGCAGCCGTCTGAAAGGGCGTTTTTCCGCTCCTTCATTCATAGCGCGATCTCGCGTGAATACGGCGAGGACGGGCCTTTTCATGGGCTTGAATCTGCTCTTGTTATCAAAGCAGGTTTCGCTGTTTCCACGGCGGCGGCGCGGGCTGGCTGGCCGCGCGCCGGGTTCCGGAAAGGGGCAGATTGTCGCAGAGGCGGCGAATGCCTTTCGCATAATCTGCCGCATGCGCACGCCTGAAATGCCTGAAGTTGCAGCCGCTGCGCCCGTTTTCCGGGCGCAAGGGCTGACCAAGACCTATCACATGGGTGATGTGCAGGTGCGTGCGCTGCGCGGGGTGGATCTGGCGCTGGAGCGCGGCGAGCTGGTGGTGGTGCTGGGGCCTTCGGGCAGCGGCAAGTCCACCTTGCTGAACATTCTGGGCGGGCTGGATGTGCCCAGCAGCGGGCAGGTGTTTTACGGCGGCGAGGATTTGAGCCGCGCCGATGACGCGGCGCTCACGCGCTTTCGGCGCGAGCACGTGGGCTTCGTGTTCCAGTTCTACAACCTGATTGCGAGCCTGACGGCGCGCGAGAACGTGGCGGTGGTCACGGAAATCGCCCGCCATCCGCTCGCGCCCGAAGAGGCGCTGGCGCTGGTGGGGCTGACGGCGCGGCTGGACCACTTTCCCGCGCAGCTTTCGGGCGGCGAGCAGCAGCGCGTGGCCATTGCGCGCGCCATTGCCAAGCGGCCTGCGGTGCTGCTGTGCGACGAGCCGACGGGCGCGCTGGATTCGGCCACGGGCGTGCGCGTGCTCCAGGCGCTGGAGCAGGTGAACGCCGAAATGGGCGCCACCACGGTCATCATCACCCACAACGCCGACATCGCCCACATGGCCAGCCGCGTGCTGTGGATGCAAGACGGCCAGATCGTGCGCGAGCAGCGCAATGCCACTCGCCAGCAGGCGGCCAGCCTGCAATGGTGAGCCGCTGAAGGAAAAGGCCAGGCATGCCGGTATCTGCCCTGACCCGCAAGGCGCTGCGCGATTTGTGGCTGATGCGCGGGCAGGCGCTGGCCATTGCGCTGGTGATTGCGGCGGGCATTGCCATGCTGGTGATGTCGCAATCCACACTGGACTCGCTGCGCACCACGCGCGACATGCTGTATGCCCAGCAGCGCTTTGCGCACGTGTGGGCGCACCTCAAGCGCGCGCCCAGCGCGGTGGAGCGGCAAATTGCCGATCTGCCCGGCGTGGCCGAAACGGAAACCCGCATCGTCTCGTTCGCCAAGATGGAAGTGCCCGGCTTTGCCGACCCCGTGCAGGCGCTCATGCAGTCGCTGCCTGACGACGGCCAGCCGCGCCTCAACCGCGTGCACCTGCGCACGGGCCGCATGCTGGCGCCGGGCGCGCAAGACGAAATCCTGATCAGCGACGCCTTCGCCAAGGCGCACCGGCTCAAGCCGGGCGACCGCCTGCGCCTGACGGTGCACGGGCGCACGCAGTGGTTCCGCCTGGCGGGCATTGCCGTGTCCGCCGAGCATCTGTACCAGATCAAGCACGGCGGCATGTTTCCCGACTACGAGCGCTACGCCATCGTCTGGGCGCCGCGCCGGGCGATGGAAGCGGCGATGGACATGAAAGGCGCGTTCAACCAGATCGTGATCCGCCTGGCGCACGCCGGCACGGCCAGCGCGCGCCTTCAGCAAGAGCAGCAAGTCATCCGCGCCACCGACCGCATCCTGCAACGCTACGGCGGCATCGGCGCCACGGGCCGCATGGAGCAGATGTCGTTTCGCTTCCTGCATGAAGAACTCAAGCAGCTGGCCACCAACGTGTGGCTGTTTCCGGCCATCTTCCTGGGCGTGGCGGCGTTTTTGCTCAACGTGGTGTTCAAGCGCCTCATCGGCATGCAGCGCGACCAGGTGGCCACGCTCAAGGCTTTTGGCTATGGCACCTGGCAGGTGGCGCTGCACTACGGGCAGATCGTCACCCTCATCTGCCTGCTTGGCGCGGTCATCGGCACGCTGGCCGGCGCGTGGCTGGGCACACTTTTGGCGGGGCAGTACCAGAAGAATTTCCGCTTTCCCTATCTGGTGTTCAGCACGGATGCCCAGGTGGTGGCCATTGGCGCGGCCATCAGCCTGCTGGCCGCGCTGGCGGGCACGGGCCACGCCGTTTTCGCCGCCGCCAGCGAGCCGGTGGCGCAGGCCATGCGCCCGCCCGCGCCCGAAAGCTTTCGCCCCACGCTCATCGAGCGGCTGGGGCTGACGCGCTGGCTCTCGCAGCCCACGCGCATGATCCTGCGGCAGCTGGAGCGCCGCCCCTTCAAGGCGCTGATGACCGTCATTGGCCTGGCGCTGGCTGGCGGCATCGTCATGATGTCGGACTTCCAGATCGCCGCCATCAACCACCTGCTGGCCGTCGAATTCGGCCTGGCGCGGCATTACGACGTGGCCGCCTCCTTCACCGAAGCCGCGCCGCGCCGCGCCCTGCACGAGCTGCGCGCCCTGCCCGGCGTGCGCGCCGTGGAAGGCACGCGCATGGTTTCCGTGCGCATCGGGCATCTGAACCATCAAATACTCACCGCCATCGAGGGCCTGCCTGAAAACGCCCGCATGCGCCGCCCTTTCAGCGCCAGCTTGCAGCACAAGCCAGCGCCGCCCACGGGCCTGATGCTGGGCACGTGGCTGGCCCGCCGCCTGGGCGTGCAGCCCGGCGACACCGTGTGGGTGGAAGTGATGGAAGGCCGCCAGCCGCGCCTGACCCTGCCCGTGACACAGCTGCTGGATGAATCCCTGGGCATGAACGCCTACATGAGCCTGCCCGCCCTCAACCGCGCCCTGGGCGACGACGATCTGGCCAGCAGCGCCTTCCTGCTGGTGGACAAGGGCATGGAAACCAGCGTGCTGCGCGAGCTGGATCGCCGCCCGCTGGTCTCCAGCGCCGAATCACAAGCCGCCTCGCTGCGCAACTACCGCAGCACCATCTCCACCTTCACCCGCATCTTCACCTTCATGGCCACCCTCATGGGCGCCATCATCAATTTCGGCGTGGTCTACAACTCGGCGCGCATGTCGCTGTCAGAGCGCACGCGCGAGCTGGCCAGCCTGCGCGTGCTGGGCTTCACGCGCGGCGAAGTCAGCTACATCCTGCTGGGCGAGCTGGCGCTTTTGGTGCTGCTGTCGCTGCCCGTGGCCGCCGCCGTGGGCTACGCCCTGTCGGCCTTCGTGGCGCATGGCATGAGCACGGAGCTGTTTCGCGTGCCCCTCATCGTGCGGCCTTCCACCTTCGCCTTTCCCTCGTTCGTGACCTGCGTGAGCGCCATCATCTCGGCCCTGGCCGTGAACTGGCGCGTGCGCCGCCTTGACCTGATCGAGGCGCTCAAAACCCGCGAATAAAGCCCCTTTGCCACCTCCGAGCCGCCCATGACCCTTCCGCGCAAAGCCCTCTACTTCGTTCTGGCCGCCAGCTTCATCGGCGCGCTGGCCTTTCTCACCTGGCGCGAGCCGCGCCAGCTGGCCGCCACCGGCGCCGTCACGCAAGGCCCCCTGCAGGAAACCTTCACCGAAGAAGCCAAAACGCGGCTGAAACAGCGCTACGCCATCGCCGCCCCCGTCTCCGGCACGCTCCAGCGCATCACCCTGGAGCCGGGCGACGCCGTGCAGAAAGGCCAGCCCGTGGCCTACATCGCCCCCGCCGCCAGCACCTTGCTCGACGACCGCAGCCGCGCCCAGGCCGAAGCCGACGTGAAAAGCGGCCAAAGCCAGCAAGCCGCCGCCAGCCAGCGCATCGCCGCCGCGCGCGCCGCCCACCAGCTCGCGCAAGCCAGCCTCAAGCGCGCCCGCGCCCTGGCCGCCGGCCAGGCCGCCTCGCAAGAAGCGCTGGACCAGGCCCAGGCCGCCGCCACGCGCGCTGCCGCCGAACTGGCCGCCGCCCAGGCCGACGAGCAAGCCGCCATCGCCCGCGTGGCCGCTGCCCGCGCCACGCTCGCCCACGAAGGCGCAGCAGGTGAAAGCGGCGCCCGCGCGCCCCAGCCCGTGCTCTCGCCTGTCAGCGGCGTGGTGCTGCGCCGCAGCCTGCAAAGCGCCACCCCCGTGGCCGCCGGCCAAAGCCTGATGGAAGTGGGCGACACCGCCCAGCTTGAAATCGAAGCCGAAGTCCTGTCCACCGACGCCGTGCGCCTGGCCCCCGGCATGGCCGCCCGCGTGCTGCGCTGGGGCGGCGAAGGCGCGCTGCAAGCGCGCGTGACCCGCGTGGAACCCGGCGGCTTCACCAAAGTCTCCGCCCTGGGCGTGCAAGAGCAGCGCACCCGCGTCATCCTGGAACTCACCAGCCCCCGCGCCGACTGGGCGGCCCTGGGCGACGCCTGGCGCGTTGAAACCGAATTCATCACCCGCCAGGAAGAAAACGCCGTGCAAGTGCCCGCCAGCGCCCTTTTCCGCACCGCCGCCACCGAAGGCGGCGCGGGCAGCACAGGCGGCTGGGCGCTGTATGTCGTGGAAAACGGCCGCGCGCGCCTGACCCCCGTGCGCATCGGCCTGCGCTCGGACGCCGCCGCGCAAATTCTCGAAGGCGCAGCCCCCGGCCAGACCGTCATCCTCCAGCCCGACGACCGCATCCACGACGGCGTGCGCATCCAGCCCGCCTGAACGCCCCAGGAACGCCTGATGACGCCCCTTTATCTGTAGCGTGATGTCCTAGTGGAATGGGCGCGGGAGCCGTTTTCAATGCCGTAAATTTGCTCCTGTTCCTGATGCCTCCGGGCGAACTCTGAACGGGTTCCGGGGGCCATCAGGCGGCGCGGCCCGCTTTACTTGTTCTTGCGCCGCGCGGCCATTTCGGCGCCCATTTCGGCCAGCGGCTGCGGCTCCAGCAGGGCCTGGGCGGCAGGGTAGGCCAGGGTTTCTTCCAAAGGAATGTGGGTGGCGTAGATGCCGGTGAAGCGGCGCACCAGGGCACGGTCTTCATCGGTGAGCGCGGGGGCATCGGGCGCCAGCCAGGCTTGCAGGCGCGGGCGCAGGGCGGCCCAGAGTTCGGCCATGCGCACGTGATCGGCCTTCAGGGTGGCCACGGCCTGGCGCAGCCGTGCGTCGGGCGAGTGCTCGAGCAGGGGAAAGACGTGGCGCTCTTCGTCTTCGTGATGGTGGGGGGCAGCCATGTTGAAGTAGCGCAGCACGTCTTGCACGGCCGAGCGCGACTGCGCGTCGTGGCCGTTTTCGTCGATGTGGCGGACGATGCGCTCCAGCAAATCGAGGCTGCGCTGCACGCGGTCGTGGCAGGCTTCCATCATTTCAAAGGGCTGGTCAAAAGAGGCGGCGGGGGCGGAAAAACCGGGCAGGCTGCGGCTCATGGGTTTCATCCTTGATGGGCAAAGGTGGCAAAAGGCGGGGCGTTCGGTTGAATGTCCGGGCATTCGGGCATTCGGGCATTCGGGCTTTCGGGCCTTTCGGGCTTTCGGGCATTTGGGCTTTCGGGCGCTGCCGGACTCGCAAAAACCCCTGAACGGCAAATAGTTGGCATTTGCGGCGGGCTTCGGGGCGGGGGGCTGCTTTTACACTTCCGCCCCGATGCGCCTGCCCGATTGTTCCCCCAAGAAGCGGCCACGCCTGGACGTGGCGGCAATGACCCTGCTGACAAGCTTGTCAGCGGCCCTGATGCCCTGCGCGGCGGCGCGGGCGGATGATGCCCCGGCCGCCGCCAGCGCGCCCGCCGCTGAATCCGCCCCGGACGCCGCCGGAAACACCGCTGAAAAGCCCGCCTTCACCATTGAAGTGCAAACGGCCAATGAAGAGCTGAAAACGCTGCTGGAGCGCCATAACGATTTGCGCCGCTACCAGTCCGTGCCCGATCTGGACGCCGCCGAGCTGGACCGTCTGATGGCGCTGGCCGAAAGCGGGCTGAAGGGCCTGCTGGCCGCGCAGGGCTATTTCTCGCCGCAGATCACGCTCACGCGGCAAGCCGCCGCAAAAGGGCAGCCGCCCGTGGTGCGTATTGCCGTGGAGCCGGGCGAGCAGGCGATGGTGGCGGCGGCGGACATTGCCTTTGCGGGCGACATCGCGCACTCCGCCGACCCGGCCGCCGCAGAGCAGCAAAAAGCCATCCGCGAAGACTGGGCGCTGGGCGCGGGCAAGGGCTTCACGCAAGAGGCGTGGAGCAGCGCCAAATCCGGCGCGCTGCGCCAGCTCATCGCCAAACGCTATCCGGCAGGCCGCATGGGCCGCAGCCAGGCCGATGTGGATGAGGCCGCGCGCAGCGTGAAGCTGGGCGTGACGCTGGACTCCGGCCCGCTGTACCGGCTAGGCCCCGTGCAAGTCACGGGCAACCGGCGCTACCCCGCCTTTTTGCCCGGGCGGCTGGCGCAGCTGGCCGTGGGCGAGCCGTATGACCAGGCGCGCCTGGCCGACGCGCAGCAGCGCCTGATCAGCAGCGGCTATTACGACGCGGCCTACGTCTCTGTCGATCCGCAAGAGCGCAGCGAAAGCGAGGGCCAGGACGAAAACGCCGCCCCCGCCGCCGTCACCGCCCCCGTGCAAATGCAGGTGACCGAAGCGCCGCTGAAAAAAGCCACGCTGGGCCTGGGCTTCACTACCGACGGCGGCCCGCGCATCACGCTGGAGCACCGCCACAACCGCGTGCCTTGGCTCGGCTGGCGCGCCGTGAGCAAGGCGCAGCTGGAAGCGGCCAACACCTTCATCGAAAGCGACCTGCTTGCCATGCCCGCCGCCAGCGGCTGGCGCTGGGGCGCGCTGGCCAAACTCAGCCGCGTCAAAGACGACGATCTGACCACCTACAACCGCCAGCTGCGCTTTGGCCGCTCGCAAAGCCGCGAGCGCTCCGAACGCAACTTCTACGTGCAATACGACCTCTCGCGCGTCAAGGGCGCCGACGGCCAGTACGTCACCGACGAGATGACGGGCGACGGCTCCGCGCTCTCGTTCAACTTCATATGGACCACGCGGCGCTTCAACCATCTGTCTGACCCCACCGGCGGCTGGGGCCTGGGCTTTGAGCTGGGCGGCGGCATCACCATCAACGGCAAGCGCCAGCCCTTCACGCGCGGCGTGGCGCGCTGGCTGGGCTACATCCCCTTGGGCCACAGCGCCGCCAGCAGCCGCTTGGCCGTGCGCGTCGAAGCGGGCGCGGTGCTCAGCCCCGACGGCGCGCGCGTGCCCAGCGCCCTGCTCTTTCGCGCCGGCGGCGACAACAGCGTGCGCGGCTACGGCTGGCGCGACATCGGCATTGCGCGCGGCGGCATCACCGCCCCCGGCCACTACATGATGACCGCCAGCCTGGAGTGGCAGCGCCCCATCCTCAACAGCGAAGGGCGGCCCAGCGGCATCGAATACGTCGCCTTCATCGACGCGGGCGACGTGGCCGAAAACCCCGGCTCGCTCACCCCGCGTCTGGGCATCGGCACGGGCGCGCGCGTGAAAACGCCCGTCGGCCCCATGACCGCCGCCATCGCCTACGGCGCCAAGACGCGCAAATTCAGGCTGCACCTGTCGGTGGGCTTCGTGTTCTGAAAAACGCTCAAAACCCGCCCGCGAGCCGGTTTGCGCAGCCGCCCCCGCCCTGAAAACCACTGTTTTTTTCTGGCTGCCATCAAGGCAATCACAAAATCGGCAGCGGTTTGCAGGGCCTGAAATGGAATAAATGCCAATATTTCATCGCCTTTCCGCCCACAAAACCAGAAACAGGCTAAAACCCAAAATCAACGCCAGCTTGACCGCATCCGATGAAAAACCACTGCCTTTGAACAACAAAATGTGAGTGACATAACAGAGCAGCGGCACGGGAATAATCATGACCTTGAAAACGATGGAACGATTCCAGAATAATCGGGAAACCACCATGACGAAAAGCACAAGGAATATGTATGAATATACGATTAATCCATCCATTTTCATATCAATCCCCTTTCTGAACAGGCCATGATACGCATGGCATTTTATTCACCGCGTGAGCTATTATTTTGGGGCGCCCTGATTAATTTGCCCGCCAGCATGGCTCTGGCAGCCATCCAAACAAAATCCATGTTCTGAAGCGGCTTGCAGGGCCTTTATTTGCTCCTTGTTTCATAGCATGAGGTCCCCGCTGATATTGCGACAACCGCGTTTTTCGGCACCCTGAATTTGCTCCTGTTTCTGATGCAGCTTTGCCGGCCGCCGCTGACCCTTTCCGACCTCTTTCGCCATGAGCACCGCTCCTTCACCCGCCAGCCCCCTGCCCGAAGCGCCTGCCGCCGCGCCCCCGCGCTCCCAGCGCCCCCGGCGCCGCTGGCCGCGCCGCCTGGCCTGGCTGCTGCTGGCGCTGCTTGTGGCCGCGCTGCTGGCGCTCATCGTGCTGTGGCGCTGGGCGGCTTCGCCCGGCTCGCTGGAGCAGGCGCTCGCCTGGGCGCAGCCCTACATGCCGGCTGCCTTGCAAATCGAAGGGCTGCAAGGCTCCGTGCTGCACGGCGGCCAGGCCGCGAAAGTGCGCTGGAGCGAGGGCGGCCTGACCGTGGAGGCGGACGAAGCCCAGGCGCGCTGGCATCTGCTTTCCTTGCTGCGCGGCAAGCTGCGCCTGGACGAGCTGGGCGCGGCCCGCATCCGCGTGGACGACGCCCGGCCGCCCAGCGACGAAGCGCCCGCCGCCGGGCCGCCCGCGCCGCTGGAGCTGCCGCTGCGCGTGGAGGTGAACGCCTTTCACGCCGGGGCCGTGGAGCTGGCCCAGCCCGGCCTGCGCATCACCAATATTGCGGGCAGCTACCACTTCAACCAGCTCATGCACCTGCTGCGGCTGGACAGCGCCAGCCTGATGGGCGGCCGCTACAGCGCCAGCGCGCGCCTGCGCAACGACGCCAGCGCGCGCCTGAACGTTTCGCTGCGCGGCGAATTCAGCCTGCAAGCCTTGCAGCAGGCGCTGCCGCAAAGCGCGCCGCCCGCTGAAACGCCTGCTGAAACACCCGCTGACGCGCCTGCCGCCGATGCCTCGCCCCGCCTGCTGCTGCGCGCCCACTTGAGCGGCCCCATGAGCGACATGCGCCTTGCGGCCCGCCTGCGCGAGCAGCATCCCGCTGACAAAAACGCGCTGGACACGGCGCAAGAGCGCGACATCGACGCACTGGGCGAGCGCCTGCTGCATGGCGATGAAGAAGCCGCCAACGCCTTGCTTGACGCCCCGCCTGCGCCGCATGCACAAGGCGCAGCCAGCGATGCGCAAAACGAAGCGCAAAACGAAGCGCAAAACGATGTGCAAGGCGATGTGGAAAACGGCCCGCAAGCGCCGCGCGCCGATCTGGCCGCGCGCATCACGCCCTGGGCCGCCCAGCCCGTGGCCCAGGCGCAGGCCCGCTTTGCCTGGCTGGACCTGGCCCCCTTCTGGCCCGCTGCGCCGCAAACGCGCCTGTCCGGCCAGGTGCGCATCGACCCCGCCGATGCCGCCCAAAACAACGCCGATGAAGCCAACGCCAACGAAGCCAGCGCCGCCGCATGGAACGTGCAGGCCAGCCTCACCAACGCGCGCCCCGGCCCGTGGGATGCGCGCCGCCTGCCGCTGCAAAAGCTTCAGGCCCGCCTGAGCCTGCAATCCGGCCCGCAAGGCCTGGGCGTGCGCGTTCAGCAACTGAGCGCCGATCTGGCGGGCGGCACGCTGCAAGCAGACGGCCACTGGCTGCCTTCAGAAACCCATTCAGAGGCCCAAACGCCGCAAGCCCCCGTGGCGTCCGCGCAGCCCGCTATTGAAAACAAAGCAAATGACGCAACGAATGCCAGCCCGCAGCCCCCGGGCGGCTGGCGCGTGAACGCCACGCTCGAAGGCATCCGCCCCGCCGCGCTGCACACGGCGCTGGCAGCGCAGCCCCTGTCCGGCCACGTGCGGGCCAGCGCCCCGGCGCAAGGCGGCCCGCAGACGGCCCAGACGGCCCAGACGGCCCAGACGGCCCAGACGGATGCCGCCGATGCCGCCTCCGCGCCCATCACCTTCGATGTGGATTTGCAAGCCGCTGACGCCGCCAGCGCCGCCCAGCCCGCCGCCAGCGCCCCGGCCACGCCCGCGCAGGAAATCACGCAAGAAATCGCACAAGAAATGGCCCGCTTGCGTCTGCGCCAGCTCACCGCCCAAGGCACATGGCAAGCCGGCCCGCAAGGCCAGGCCAGTGCAGGCCGGCTGGAGCTGCCCACGCTCACGCTGCACGCGGCCGATGCGCAGCTGCACGCCAGCGGCGTGCAAGTGCGCCTGGCCGATCAGTCCGGCCAGGGCCAGCTGGCGCTCACGGCCCCCGGCCTGAAACTGGCGCTGCAAGGCAGCGCCGCCCCGGCCAGCGGCAAAGGCCAGGCCGAAGTGCAAGCGGCCAGCCTCGCGCAAACCCTGCAATGGCTGCAAACCCTGCCCGCGCTGCCCGCCAGCGTGCGGCAGGCGCTGGCCAGCACGCTGCTCACAGGCCGCGCCAGCCTGCAAGGCCAGTGGCAAGGCGGCTGGCGCGACCCGGTTGTGAAACTCACGCTCGCCGCGCCTGAGCTGGAGTGGCGCGCCAGCGCCGACGCCGCCCCGCTCAAGCTGCAAGGGGCCGAAGCGCGCGCCACGGGCCGCCTGCAAGACGCCAGCGTTTTTCTCAAAGGCACGGCGCGGCAGGCGGGCCGCCGCGCCACTTTGCAAACGCAAGCGCGCGTGCGCTCCGTGCCATCCCAATCTGCCTCCAAAGCTGTTTCAGGCTGGCAGGCCGCCTTCAGCCAGCTTGACATCACGGCGCAAGACCCCGATTACGCCCCCGCCGCATGGCGCGCCGCGCTGAAGTCGCCCTTCACGCTCACGCTTGAAAACGGCCCGGCGGGCGGCCAGCCCAACGCCAAAACAGAGGCGGAAAAAACCGCCCCGCTGTCCGTGGCCGCCAGCGCGGGCGCGCTCGCGCTCTCGCCCGCCAGCGCGGCGCAGCCCGCCACGCTCTCGTGGGACCACCTGAAATGGGCCGATGCGCGCTGGAGCGCCAAGGGCAAGCTGCAAAACGTGCCGCTCGCCTGGGCCGCACTCATCCCGGGCGCGGAGCTGCAAAAAAGCCTGGAGCCGGTGCTTGACATCGCTGGCAGCGCCGTTCTGGCCGCCGAATGGGACGCCGAATGGGCGCGCGGGCAGCCCTTGCGCCTGCAAGCGGCCGTGGAGCGCACGCAAGGCGACCTCATCCTGCCGCCGCTGCCCGGCGCGCCCCAGCGCCAAAGCGCGGGCCTGCAAGCCGCCCGCGTGTCGCTCAACGTGCAAGGCCAGGACGCCACCGCCCGCCTGCTGTGGCAAACCCGCCAGATCGGCCAGGCCGAAGGCCAGCTGCAAACCCGGCTGGCCGCAGGCGACGCCCCCTGGAGCGCGCCCGAGCCGTGGCCCGCCGACGCGCCCCTGCAAGGGCATCTGAGCGCCAAACTGCCCCGCGTGGCCGCCTGGTCGCTGCTGGCGCCGCCCGGCTGGCGGCTGCGCGGCGCGCTCGATGCCGACTTGCGCATCAGCGGCACCCGCAGCGCCCCGCAATGGAGCGGCCAGATCGGCGCAGACGGCCTGGCCCTGCGCTCCGTGGCCGACGGCTTTGAACTCAAAAACGGCGAACTGCGCGCGCGCCTGCAAGGCGAGCAGCTCGTCATCGAGCGTCTCACCCTCCAAGGCGGCGGCAAGGCCCCCGGCAAAAAAGCCGCCGAAAACCAAACCGCCCAGGCCGCCCAGCCCGCCAGCGCCTTGGCGGACGGCGGCTCCGTCACCGCCAGCGGCCAGGCCGGCTGGGCGGGCGGGCAATGGAGCGCCCGCATCGACGCCACATTAAGCGGCCTGCGCCCCAGCATCCGGCCTGACCGCCAGATAGCCCTGTCCGGCAAGCTGCAAGCGGCCATGCAAGGCAGCGCCGCCACGCTCGATGGCCAATTGCGCGTGGATCAGGCGCACATCGAACTGCCCGACGACAGCGCCCCCACGCTGGACGACGACGTGGTCATCCACCGCGCCGATGGCCGCCGCGAAAGCGCGCAAGACGCCGAAGCCGAAAAAAAGCAGCGGCAAGCCAGCCAGCGCGAAGCCCAAACCACCCTCGCCGCCCAGCTCGGCCTGGACCTGGGCAACGCCTTCACCCTGCGCGGACAAGGCATCGACACGCGCCTGACCGGGCGGCTTCAGGCCACGGCCAGCGGCCCCATCGGCACGCTGCCGCGCGTCAGCGGCGAAATCCGCACCGAAGGCGGCACCTTCCGCGCCTACGGCCAGCAGCTGCAAATCAGCAAAGGCGTCGTGCGCTTCAACGGCGCGGCCGACAACCCCGTGCTCGACATCCTGGCCCTGCGCCCCAACTACCAAAGCGACCAGCAAGCCGGCGTGCGCGTGACCGGCACCGCCCTGCTGCCCAGCGTGCGCCTGTATTCCAAGCCCGAACTCTCCGACAGCCAGACGCTGGCCTGGCTGCTGCTGGGCCGCGCCGCTCCATCCGGCGGCGCAGAAGCCGCCATGCTCCAGCAAGCCGCCCTGGCCGCCTTGAGCGGGCGCGACGGCAAAAGCATGGCCTCCCGCGTGGGCCTGGACGAACTCTCTTTGGGCGAAGGCTCCGGCAGCGGCAGCACCAGCCTCACCGTCGGCAAGCGCCTCTCAGACAAGCTCTACACCACCTACGAACAAACCCTGGGCAGCGCCATGGGCACCCTGTTCATCTACTACGAACTCTCGCGCCGCTGGCTCGTGCGCGGCCAGGCCGGCGAGCAAGCCGCCCTGGACGTGATCTACCGCATCTCCTACGACTAAGCGCCCGTTCAGAGCCTGGCCGCGAGGGGCGAAAGAGCCGATCGGAATCGCTTCAAGGCGCCATCCGCAGACACAAGCCTTGCAGCTTGCCAGGAACCTGTTCAGAGCCTGGCCATGAGGAGCGAAAGCGCAGAAATCAGGCTGAACGGCAAGGCGCCAACGGCAGACGGGCCTTGTGCCCCGGCAGGGACTCGCAACGCCGCAGACCGCCCCAATCCCCCTTTTGCCCCCCGCAGACCGATGGCAAACAGGCTCCAAGCCCGCCACCCGCCCGCAAACCGGCCCCAAAACAGACGCGGAAACAGACCTGAAAACAGGCTTTCAGCACGAAAGACAACCGGGTTTTACGTCAAAAAACGGAGCGAATTCAAGAGCTTAAAAACGGCTCTCGCGCAGTATCCACTAGGACCTAATGCTATCGTTCAAGGAGCGAAATAGAAGCAAAACGCAAGCGCCGGCCAAGCAGGCCGCCCGGCCCCTCACTTGCGCCCCATCATGCTGCCCAGCACGCCGCGCGGGACTTGGCGGCCCGCCGGATCGCCGTAACGGGGCAAGGCGTGCGGCTGGCTTGTGCCTTCATGGCCGTGCAGTCCGCTTGCACGCAGCCTGGCGCCATGGCGGCAGCGTCGTATCGCCAGCTTCTGTTCGCGGTTTAACTCGCGCCCCGGCCGCCGATTTTTTCCGTGGCGCGGATCAGCCGGCCTTTGGCGTCGCGCTGGTAGCTGTATTGGGCCAAGGCGCTGCCGTCGGCTTTTGGTGGCAGATTGGGGCCAGGCGTCCGGCAGCGTCATGGCTGAATTGGGCGCTGCCCGGGTTTGCAATCCGCCGCCTGCATTCCAGCGGGCTTGAAGGCTGTGTTCGCCTGGGTCGGCAAAGCTTGCGCTCAGTTGCGTGCGCTGGCTGGCTGCATATCAACCACCATCTATATTCATATTGCATACAGAACAAACCAGCAATAAGCCGGAAACAGACCCACGCATATCATGGCCCAATACCAGCTCTTTCCATATATCCATCAACCCTGAACAAAGCCAGTATATTCCTGCCTGCCATGATTTTAAAATATTCACCCCTCGGAAAGATGGAAAAAATATCTTTTCCATAATAATCTTTTAGATATGCCTGCGTAAACGGAAAAATGACTGACTCATAAATTCCATCCGGCTCCAAATGATTGGATGCCGATCTGATTTCCAATATCCTTATTGATAGAAGATCGCCATTGAATATTTGTATCAGCGGCGTCCAAGATGAAACGATATCATCTACACAGTCATCTAGAAAAAACTATTCGCCTGCTGAAGACAGCCTGTCAAATTATAAATCATAAGATGCCTCAGCAGTATTTCAGTTAGAACGCCAAACGCTTCTCAATGAAATCTTCCTTAAACCGCATAGAAATATCATCATTACAAGATAGATGCTTTCTAAATCCCTCATCCTCCTGCCTTCCATGTTCACACCAATATGAACCTCCTTGTTGCATCGATTAGAAATCAATATCGTCATGCATGATGATATTAAAAGCATCATATATACGCCGCAATCCTGCTGCAATTTTCTTATTGGTTGACGCAACCACGATGCAGTGTTCGTGAGTTTTCTTTGACTCAATTGAGGTAAATACTGCAAGATCAATACTTTTTTTTAGGCTGATCAAATCCAGCAACATATTTTGTTCAACAAAATCATTCCTAAAAGCCCAATCCTGAATAACATGATTCAAAAACTCATCCGGCAACGTCCTTGGCAGCAGCATGAATCTACCATTGCCAAAAATAGTTGCAACCAGCATCCATATATTTGACTCATTCAGTCCCTTGGCAATACCTATTTCGCTACTGAGTCTCCCATAACATGCCGTCTTGACATGATATTCTTCAGGCATGGCATACCCAGCCTTTGGCAGAAGGTCAATAAAATCAAGCCGCCCTATGCTTTTGTAATAATCAACAGTTGCAAGAAGCTCTTTTCTGAAAAATAATGAATCATCAACTATCGCAACCAAATCAGAAGCATGTGTCGCATGCCATAAGATGCGATGAACATCAACGAAATTTGTTTCCTCATAAGGCAGAACAAATAAATGTGGAGCACGCATGATTTTACCAATGGTAATGATATGGCGGGCTCACCAGTTTTTCATTCCTTGCGCCATGAGGTTTATGCCAATCTTGCCGGAACCATTGAGTATGACCTGAAGAGCTTGCTCCTTGTGTGTGACCGACGCCCAACATACGTCCTCCCTGGTTGCTACCTTTTCCAAGCTCAAGCTTGATTTTTCGCTGCGACTTGCTCAACGAAATTGTTCCCAGATCTATCCGAGTAGAACCAGGCCAAGGCGTTCCAACTCCGGGAGTTGGTCCATAAATCAGCAAAGAATTTTTTTGGTTTGACACAAACTGTTTTATTGGATTATTAGATTCCGCCATTATCCCCATAAATATCTTCCCAGAATTAGATGCCAGATCAGCCAAAGCAGAATCAAAATTGGACATAGCCGCCAAGAAGCCACTATCATTCTTGGCATTATGATAAGCTCGCCTCCATTCTGGGCCATCGAGATGATCTATAGCCCGCATGATTGAAACCAGCAATTGCAATTTTGTCAAAGCAATATCTAATTTATCTATAATAGATAGCGCTCGCCCTGCCTCGAAAGAAAATCTCCATATATTTCCAAAACTAGGCATCGTAATGGAAATAAATATATTCCCGCTCGGATCCACATGATTCACCGGATCCGCATTGCCATACAGATACTTGTTCAGCGTCAGCGGAATGCTCTGGCTGCCCGGGTGTTCGTCCATCGAGATGAAGCGTCCCGTTTTCGGGTCGTAGTCCCTGGCTCTGAGGTGGTATAGCCCCGTGATGCTGTCGTAGCTCTCGCCCGTGTAGCGGTGCCGGCTTTCTTGCGGGTTGCCTGCCTCTTCGTTGCCGAACGCATCAAAGTCCAGCGTTTCGATGATTTGGCCGCTCTCGTCAGTGATCAGCCTCGCGCTGCCTTGGCCGTCTTCGTAGACGTGCAGCGTTTTGCCTTGTCTTTGTTCGCTGATGAGTTGCCCTACGCCATCGGGGGTGTGCGTGTAGCGCGTTTCTTGCCATGCGCCGCCATTGATGCGGGTTCTCTCCAGCACGATTTCGCTGTAGGGCCGCGCCGTATCCAGAACCCATTGCGTTTCTTCTTTTTGTGCGCCGGTTTCTTTGGTTCGGCTGATTCTTCTGCCCAGCGCGTCATAGCCGTAGCTCACTGTGGTGCTGCCATCGCTGGCTTGAAGCAGGCGGTTATCACTGCTCCATGTGTAGCGAATGGTGGCTGCAGGCGTTTGCTTTTCGATCAGGTTGCCTCGCCCATCCCAGCGGTAGGTCGTTTTGCCTGTGGCCGTTTGTTCTTCTGTGAGCTGGTCCAGGCTGTTGTAGGCGTAGCGGGTTTTTTGGCCGTCGCAGTCTTTTTCTGTCCGGTTGCCGGTGCTGTCGTGGCTGTAGCGGCATGTGCGGGTGATGCCTGCTGCGCTGATGCTTTCCTGGGTGAGTTTGCCGTCGGCGTCGTATTCCCAGCTTTTGTTTGTGCTTTGGCCGCCGGTTTCTTCCGTGGCGCGGGTCAGCCGGCCTTTGGCGTCGCGCTGGTAGCTGTATTGGGCCAGGGTGCTGCCGTCGGCTTTTTGGTGGCGGATTTGGGCCAGGCGCCCGGCCGCGTCGTAGCTGTAGTGGCTGCTGGCGCCGTTGGCGCGTTTGATTTGGATGAGGCGTCCGGCGGCGTCGTGGCTGAATTGGGCGCTGCCTTGGCCGCTGTTCAGGCTTTGCAAGCGGCCGCCTGCGTCCCAGCGGGTTTGAAGGGTGTGTTCGCCTTGGCCGGCAAAGCTTGCGCTCAGCTGCGTGCGCTGGCTGGCTGCGTCCCAGGCGGCGGCGCTTTGGCCGTGCGGGCCGGTTTCGCTGGTTTGGCGGCCCAGCGCGTCCAGTGTTTGCTGGATTAATCCGCGCTGGCTGTCGCTCCAGCTGGCTGCTCTGCCGTGGGGGTCGTAGCCGATTTGCAAGGTGCCGTCCGGGCGTGTCTGGCCTGTGGCGCGTCCTTGGCTGTAGCTGTAGCTGATGGTGGCGCCGTCTGTCTGGCGTTTTTGCACCAGGCGTCCATCGGCGTCGTGGGTGTTGGTTTCCTGGCTGCCGTCGGGCAGGCGGCGGCTGGTTCGGCGTCCGCCCAGGTCGTAGCCGTATTGGGTGGTTCTGCCCAGGGCGTCGGTTTGGCTCAGCAGCTGGCCGGCTTCGTTCCATTCGTAGCGGGTGGCTGCGCCGCTGGGTTGTGTGGTTTGGATCAGGCGTGCGGCGCTGTCGTAGGCGTAGCGTTGGCTGTGGCCGGTTTCGTCGGTGTCGGCGGTTTTTTGGCCCGCTGCGTCCCAGGCGCTGCTGCTGACGGCGCCGCCTGGCCAGCGGGTGCGCACTTTTCTGCCGGCGCTGTCGTAGTCGTAGGCGGTTTGTTTGCCGTCGGCTGCTGTGATGCTGGCGATTTGGCCCGCTTCACTGTAGGCCGTGCGCTGGCTGTGGCCCAGGGGGTCGGTGGTTTTGACGATGCGGCCCGCTGCGTCGTATTCGTAGCGGGTTTTGCGGCCCAGCGCGTCCTGGCTTTCGGTGAGCTGGCCTGCAGCGTCGTATTGGTTGCGGCTGATGCCGCCTGCGGCGTCCACGGTTTCGATGGCGCGGCCCAGTGCGTCGTAGCGCGTTTGTTCGCACAGGCCCGGGTTGCCTGGGCTGGCAGCGGTGCAGCTTTGGGTTTCGCGCCCTTCGGCATCGTGGCTCCAGCTGTCGATGAGACCGTCCGGGTGTTCGGTTTTTTCTTTTTCGCCACGGGTGTTGTAGCTGTGGCGGGTGATCAGGCCCAGCGGGCTGGTTTGTTTGATGAGATCGCCTGCGGCGTTGTAGTCGCTGCGGGTGATGTGGCCCAGGGGGTCGGTTTGGGCAGTGATGCGCCCTTGTGCGTCATGGGCGGTGCGGCTTTGCGCTTCTTGCGCAGCCTGGCCCGCTTGCAGCCGGATGGCGGTGCTTTGCGCGCTGATGCGCCCTTGCGCGTCTCGCGTGTAGGTGGTTTGGGCGCCGTCCGGGGCGGTCTGGCTGGCCAGCTGGAGGGCGCCGCCTGTCAGGGCGTAGCCGTAGCGGGTGGCGCGCCCCAGGGGGTCGGTGAGGCTGAGCAGGCTGCCTTTGGGGGTGTAGTTCAGGTGGCTGACGCCGCCGCCAGGCTGGGTGAGGCTGGCCAGCTCGCCTGCGCCGCTGTAGCCGTAGAGGGTGTTCAGGCCGCCGGGCTGGCGCTGTTCGGTGACGTTGCCGCTGGCGTCGTAGACGGTGCTGCTTTGCCGCCCCAGGGGGTCGGTTTCACGGGTGACGTTGCCGTAGGCGTCGTATTCGCGCCGCGTGGTGCGGCCCAGCGGGTCGGTGACGGCGGTTTCGTTGTCGTTGGCGTCGTATTGGTAGCGGGTGATGCCGCCTAGCGCGTCGGTGATTTGCGTGACGTTGCCGCGTTCGTCGTAGTCGTAGACGGTGGTGTGGCCCAGCCGGTCTTTGACGCTTTGGCGCCTCTGGCTGTCTTGGTGGCTGATGCTGACGCTTTGGCCCAGGGCGTCGGTTTGTTTGATGACGCGCCCCTGGCTGTCGTATTCGGCTTTGAGTTGCAGGCGGCCCGCCGGGTCGCTGTAGCGGGTCAGCGCGTGCGGCTGGCTTGCGTCTTCGTAGCCGTAGGCCGCTTGTGTGCCGTCTGGCTCGATGGCAGCGGCAAGGTTGCCCGCCGCGTCGTAGCTGTAGCGCCGCTGCACGCCGCCAGGGCCTGTGATGCGGGTGATGCGCTTTTGCGCGTCGCGCTCAAAGCGCAGGCTCCAGCCGCCCGAGTGGCGGATGCCGTCAGCGGCAAATTGCACGGTGTTGCCTTGCCGGTCCTTGATTTGCTGGATGCCGCCTGCCAGGCCACGGCTGCCGTCCAGAATGAATTCCACGCCTTCGCGCGTGGTGTATTTCCACTGGGTGGGGTTGTAGGTTTCTCCTGAGCCGTAGTCGGTGAGCTGGCCGCCGACGATGCGCAGGTCCAGCCAGCTGCCCAGCGCTTCAAGGCTGGCGCCCGAGTGGCCCCGGCCGCGCGGGCGCCAGGTGATGTGGGCGCTGGGGTTGCTGGCCCACTGGATGAGGCTGACGCATTCAGGCTCCGCGCGGGCTTCAAATTGCTCCAGCTGCCCGCCTGGCAGGCGCACGGCCACCACGCGGCTGCCTGCGGGGCGGATGCAGATCTTGCGGCCAAAGCCCGCGCCGCTTTGTTCGGCGCTCCAGCTGCGGCCGACGATGCCGTTGGTCTGGATGGCTACGTCCTGGTATTGCACGCTCCAGCCGTAGCCAAAGTCCAGCGCTTCGTGGCGTCTGAGGCTGTCGTAGGTGCGCACCACTTGCAGCGGCAGGCCTTCGATGTCAAAGCTCAGGTCTTCAAAGGCCAGGCGCAAGGGGGCGGCCTTTTGCTGGCCGCTGATGGCAACGCTGATTCGGGCGCTGGCTTCTTTGCCCGCCGTGTCGCGCACGATCAGGGCGATGTCGTACAGGCCGTTGGCCAGCGCTTGCGGATGGAGCCGCCCCAGCTCGCCGCCGGCGGCCACGGGGGCGTTGCCTCGCTTGAGGCGGCTCCACTGGTTTTGCCCGGCTGCGCTGATGAGCAGCTCGTATTCGGCAAAGTGGCTGTCCGTGGCCTGGCCCAGGATGGCCGCCGGCTCCGTGACGTCCGCCACCACGATGTCCGCAGAGTCGCCCGGGCTGCTGATGCGCGCCACCGGCTCGTCTGCGTCCAACGGGTCTGTCACGGCATACCAGTCTTGCGCGGTGACCGTGGCGCCCCGGCTGTCGCGCAGCACGGCGGTGACATCGTGGCGGCCCATGGCGCTGGAGACCAGGCTCGCTTGCAGGCTGCCAGCGCTGACGGGGTGCGCCGTGCCGTCCACATGCAGGCTTTGCAGCGTGTAAGGCGGCTGGCCGCCTGTGGCCGCCACGCTGACGACGGTGGCGCTGCCAGCAGCCACATAGCGCGCGCTGAAGTGCAGTTGCGCAGCCAGCGGGGCAACGGCTGGCGGCGTGGGTGTCGGCGTGACAGTCGGCGTCGGGATGACGGTTGGCGTGGGTGTCGGGCTAGGCGTAGGCGTCGGTGTTGGCGACGGACTGGGCGTGGGCGTTGGGGTGACGGTTGGCGTTGGCGCAGCTGCCGTGACGGTGATTTGCCAGGACTGCTCGGCGTAGGCCTGCCCGTCGCTCACGCGCAGGGCCACGGGCACGTTCGCAGCGGCGGCCGTGGGCGTCCATTGCACGGTGCAGCCATTCAGGCTCATGCCTTGCGGGGCGCGCGTGAGGCTGCACGTCAGCGGCGCGCCTTCAGGGTCGGTGGCTTGCAAGGCGTAGCTGTAGGCGCTGCCCACTTGTGCTTGCGCAGGCGGCGTGCTGGTGATGCGCGGCGGCTGGTTGGCGGGCGGCGTTGGTGTAGGCGTGGGCGTCGGGGTTGGCGTCGGCATGATGGCGCCGACCACCAGCGTGACGTTCTGCGTGGCGCGCGCGCCCTTGGCGTCTGCCACGGTGAGCATCAGCGGCCAGCGGCCCGGTTTGGGCTGCGGCCAAGTGATGAGGCCGCCTGCGGTGATGTTCATGCCTTCGGCTTGTGTGCCCAGGGTGTAGGTGACGGCGTCGCCATCGGGATCGCTGGCCTGCACCTGGTGGCTCAGACGCTGGCCTTCCTGGCCCGTGGCAGGCAGCCTGTTGCTGATGACGGGCGGGCGGTTGCGGCTGTCGCTGATTTGCAGCGCATAGCTCTGGCTGGCAATCAGCCCCGTGCGGTCGGTGGCCGTGAGGGTGACGGCGTATGTGCCGGCCAGGCCAGGTTGCGGCCAGGCGATAAGGCCGCTGGCTGCGTCCACGCTCATGCCGGCGGGCGATTGGGAAAGGGCGTAGGTGACGGCGTCGCTGCTTGCGTCATCAGGGTCGCTGGCGTGCGCGGCGTAGCGGTAGGGCTGGCCCGTCTGGCCTGTCAGCGGCGGCTGGCTGTCAAAGCGCGGCGGGCGCGTCAGCGGCTGGCCCGGCTGCCATTCGGGCGGGGCAGAGCTGGCGATGGGGGCGGAAGAGCAGGTTTCCTCGCCTTGGTCGTTCAGGGGGCGGACGCTGTAGTACCAGGTCTGTCCGGCGCTCACGCCTTCATCCAGCCAGGTGCTGTAGCGCGAGGCGGTCTGCCCCAGCCGCTGCCAGGGGCCTTGCGGCAGGGCGGCGCGGTAGATGGCGTAGCCGTGTGCACCGATATCGCTCCAGACAAGCTGCACCTTGCCGGGCTTGGCGCGGGCGCGCAAGTCCGCCAGACAGACGGCCTGCGGGGGCACGCGGGCTGAACCAAAGGCGTCCACATAGACATAGCCGCCATGTCCGCCATGCGCGCAGTCGGCGGCAAGCACACGCACTTCCACGGTGTGGCCCAGGCGGCTGTCAGGCACTGGAATATCCACGTCGATGAAAGGCGTGGCGCGCCAGGTGCTGCCCCAAAGAAGGGTGGTGTGGGTGATGCGCCCGGGCTGGCCTGACCAGGCGAAGTCGTCATAGATGACTTCGTCTGTTGTCACATCCTTGAGCTGCACATGAAAGTAGGGCTGCGCCGCAGGCGAGTGGCCGGGGTCTTCCAGCACGGCGGCGTAGGCAAAGCGCACGTGCAGTTTGCCGTCTTGCGGGTCGCGGTCGGCGGCGGTGATAACAGCGCTTTGATTCAGGGCGTTGATGTGCTGCCCGCCCTGCTCGTCATTGACCTTGGCCGTGTAGTGGCCCGCGCGCGGCAAGTCCAGGTGCGGCGCGCGCGGATCAAACGTAGCGCCCAAAACGCCGCCCAGCCGCTGGCCGCCCGTGTGAATGACGATGCTGCTGGCGCTGAAAGGCTGACTGCCCTGCAGGCCGTAGTTGAGGCCGTGGCTGCTTTGCCAGCCGCTGGTATCGCCCGTCTCGAAGCCACCGTTGTCAAACAGGGCGTGAGCGGGCTGCACGGGCGCGAGCCAGCCCGTCAGCAAAACAGCGGCGCAAAACAGCGCAGGCAGCACCGCCAGCAGGCGGCGGGCAGAACCGGCAGAACCGGTTTGACGGCTGTCTTGCGTGCGCCGCCGACTGCGGCCCAAGCCGCCAAAGCGCCCATAGCACGCGCCCAGCAGTAGCGACAGTGCGCCCAGCGCAAGACCGCCGGGGCCAGGCACAGCGTGCAGGCCCGCTGGCGCCGGGCCTGGGCCTGGCGTCGGTGTCGGCGTCGGCGTCGGCGTATTTGTTTGCAGCTTGGCACGCAAGTCAAAGCTCAGGCTCTGGCCGCTGGCCGCGTCGGTTTGCAGCAGACTGGCATCGGCCACAGCCGCCGGAGTCAGCGTGGCGGTGACGCTCAGGCGCTGGCCGGGCTGCCATTCGGGCACAGGCAGCGATAGCGCCAGGGCGGCATCGTCAGGGGCGCTGGCGCTCAATGCGCTTTGGTTGCCCAGCTGCCCCGTGGCAGCGCGCGCGAGCAAATCGCCCGTGTGGTAGCCCGGCTCGGCCGCCTCCCAGCGATCGGCGCGGATTTGTCCGGCTGGCGTGCCCGGGCCTGTTTGCTGCCGGGCGGTTTCGTTGAAGAAGGTGTTTTGTGCCGCTTCAATGTCGGCATCGGCCAGCGCCGTCAGGCGCAGGCCGCGTATGGGCTGGCCGCTGGTATTGACCAGCTCCCAGGTCCAGGCCGTGCCGCCTTGCGGCGCGCTCTGGCGCTGCATGGTGGCGGCAATACCCAGAGCGTTCAGGTTCAGCGCCGTCTGCGCCGCGCCTTCGGCCGTGTGTGCCGCCTGCTGGCCGCCCAGGCTGGCAAACAGGGTCAGCCGCTCCACGCTCACGGGCGCCGTCTGTGCTTGTGCCGCCACGCCCGCCGCCAGCAGCGCCAGCGCCGCCAGCCCGCCACGGGCGGCGCCCGCTTCTTGACGCAGCTTGCTTTGCGGCACGCACTGGCGCAAATGTGCAGTTTCATCTTGTTTCATCATCAACCCTGAGCAGAAATATTTGTAGACAGTCGTAGCAACCAATCTACCCTGCCTGCAATACCCCACCAAAACACGGGGATATAGGCCCTTCAGAAAGACAGGCGGCGTGCCTTTGGTTGAATGAAGTCCGCTCCGCATCAAAAAGCGGAGCAAATTTAAGGTCTCAAAAACGGATCTCGCGCAGCATCCACTAGGACCTATTGCTATCGTTTGAGGAGCGAAAAATAAGCAAGACGCAAGCGCCTGCCAAGCATGCCGCCCGGCTCCGGCCCCTCACTTGCGGCCCATCATGCTGCCCAGCACGCCGCGCAGGATTTGGCGGCCCAGGTTGTTGCCGACGGTGCGGGTGGTGGATTTGATGAGGGTTTGCACCAGCCCGTCGTGTTTGCCGCCGCGCGGGCCGGTGGTGCCAAAGAGCAGGTCGCGCGCCATGCCCATCAGGCCGCCGCCGGCCTGGCCGTCTGCTGCGCCGCCTGCCGCTGCTGCCGTCTGGCCTGCGCGGGCCTTGAGCACTTCGTAGGCGGATTCGCGGTCTACGGCTTTTTCGTAGTGGCCGGCGACCAGGGAGTTTTGCAGCAGCGCCTGGCGTTCGGCTTCGGTGGCGGGGCCGATGCGGCTGGCGGGCGGGATGACGAAGGCGCGCTGGGTGATGCCGGGGCGGCCTTTTTCATCGAGCAGGCTGATGAGCGCTTCGCCTACGGCCAGGCTGGTGATGGCGCTTTCCACGTCAAGCGCGGGGTTGGCGCGCATGGTTTGCGCGGTGGCCTTGACGGCTTTCTGGTCGCGCGGGGTGAAGGCGCGCAGGGCGTGCTGCACGCGGTTGCCCAGCTGGGCGAGCACGGTGTCGGGCACGTCCATCGGGTTTTGGGTGACGAAGTACACGCCCACGCCTTTGCTGCGCACCAGGCGCACGACGAGTTCTATGCGCTCCAGCAGGGCTTTGGGCGCGTCGGCAAAGAGCAGGTGGGCTTCGTCGAAGAAGAAGACCATCTTCGGTTTTTCGGGGTCGCCTATTTCGGGCAGGCGCTCGAACAGCTCGGAGAGCAGCCACAGCAAGAAGGTGGCGTACAGGCGCGGGGCCTGCATGAGTTTGTCGGCGATGAGGATGTTGACGATGCCCTGGCCGCCTTCTGCGGTTTGCATCATGTCGTCGATATCGAGCATGGGTTCGCCGAAGAAGCCGTCGCCGCCCTGGCTTTCGATCTGGAGCAGCGCGCGCTGGATGGCGCCGATGCTGGCGCTGCTGATGTTGCCGTAGGCGGTGGTGAATTGCTTGGCGTTGTCGCCCACGTGCTGGAGCATGGCGCGCAGATCTTTGGCGTCGAGCAGGAGCAGGCCGCTGTCGTCGGCAATATTGAAGACGATGTTGAGCACGCCCGCTTGCGTGTCGTTCAGGCCCAGCATGCGGCCCAGCAGCAGCGGCCCCATGTCTGAAATGGTGGCGCGCACGGGGTGGCCTTGCGCGCCGAACACGTCCCAGAGCGTGACGGGGCAGGCGCGCCCTTCCGGCACGGGCAGGCCGCGCTCTTCAAGGGTGGCGGCCAGCTTGCCTTCGATATGGCCGCTTTGGCTGATGCCGGTGAGATCGCCCTTCACATCGGCCAGGAACACGGGCACGCCCATGTGGCTGAACGATTCGGCCAGTTTTTGCAGCGTGACGGTTTTGCCCGTGCCGGTGGCGCCGGTGATCAGGCCGTGGCGGTTGGCCATGCCGGGCAGCAGAAAACACGATTCGCCGCCGTGCCGGGCAAGCAGGATGGGGTCGGCCATGAAAAGGGTTCCTTCCGAGGGGTGAAAGAGGGAAAAAGGCCCGTGAAAAGTGGGCGAAACGTAGAATCAGCGCGGATTTTCATGGATTCTTTTGACTGCGAAGGACTTGGTTTATGGCTGGCCACAGCAAATGGGCAAATATTCAGCACCGCAAGGGGCGGCAGGACGAAAAACGCCAGCGCGTGTGGACGCGCGTGGTGCGCGAAATCATGGTGGCCGCGCGCACGGGCGGGGGCGATCCGAATGCCAATCCGCGCCTGCGCCTGGCCATTGACAAAGCCAAGGCGGCCAACATGCCCGCCGACACCATCAAGCGCAACATTGACAAGGCCACGGGCAACCTGGAAGGCGTGAGCTACGAGGAAATCCGCTACGAGGGCTACGGCATCGGCGGCGCAGCCATCATCGTGGACGCCATGACCGACAACCGCGTGCGCACCGTGGCCGATGTGCGCCATGTCTTTTCCAAGTACGGCGGCAACATGGGTTCCGAAGGTTCGGTGGCTTTTCAGTTCAAGCACTGCGGCCAGCTCATCTTCGCGCCCGGCACGAGCGAGGAAAAGGTGATGGAGGCCGCGCTGGAAGCCGGCGCTGAAGACGTGATCACCGGCGAAGACGGCGCCATTGAAGTCATCACCGCCCCCGGCGACTTTGAAGCCGTGAAAAACGCGCTGGAAGCCGCCGGCCTCAAGCCCGAAATCGCCGAAGTGACCATGCGCGCCGAAAACACCATCGAGCTGGGCGGCGAAGAGGCCGCCAAGATGCAAAAGCTGCTGGACATGCTGGAAGACCTGGACGACGTGCAAGACGTGTTTCACAACGCCGAGCTGGACTTTTGAACACGCTCTTTGGTTCTTTTTTGCTCCTGATTCAATAGCTTGAGGTCCCCGTCAATCCAGCGGCCAACGCCTTTTCACACCCCCTGAATTTGCTCCTTTTTTCAATGTCAGACCGCCCGCCCGCCCCTCACGCCAGCGCCCGCACACAAGCCGTCCGCGCGCAAGCCGCCTGCACTCTGGCTGCGCCGTTGCTGGCCGCGCTGTGGCTGGCCGCAGGCAGCGCCCAGGCCGCCAGCGGCGCGGGTGCGGCAGGCAAGGCGCTGGATGCACTGCTGGCCCAGGGCAACCTGGCGTTTGACAACCTCGCCGCCGCCTGCCAGACGGCCGCGCCCGGCATGGCTTCCACCTGGCAGGCGCAAGCGCCCGCCGTGCGGCAAAAGCTCACGCAGGCCGCGCACATGGCCTTTGTGAACGTGCCTGAACTCCAGCGCCCCTTGAGCCGCTCGCCGCATGACGAAACGCGCCAGACGCTCCAGCGCGCCGCCAGCCAGATGAAGCAGGCCGCTCCGCTGGCGCTCGTCACGGGCCAGCCGTTTTGCCAGTCCATGCTCAATCAGGTGCAGCAGGCCGACGTGGCGGCGCTGGCGCGCCACATGCGGCAAAACTACGAGCGCATCCGCCAGCAGGTGCGCGCCCAGTTGCTGCCCCACAAGCGAAGAAAGGCTGCTTCCTCATGACTCCCGCCCGCTCCGCTGCCACTGCCGCCGCCAGCGCCGCAAGCCTCGCGGCGCTGGCCGTCCTGCTGCTGACTGCCTGCGGCGGCGACGTATCGTGGTGCGGCAGCAGCGGGCGCGATGGCGGGCACGTTGCCATTGGCTACAACACCGACCCGCCCCGCTGCCCGCAGCCCAGGCGCGAAGAAGTCAAAGAAGCCAGCCTGGCTGCGCTGACGGCGGGCCTGCGCATCTCCGCCGCCCCCCTTTCTCCCACACCCGAACCCACCTCCGAATCCGCTCCATGAAAGTTCTCGTTATTGGCTCCGGCGGCCGCGAACACGCGCTGGCCTGGCGGCTGGCCCGCTCGCCCAAAGTGCAACAGGTCTATGTGGCCCCCGGCAACGGCGGCACCGCCAGCGCGCCGGAGCTGAAAAACGTGCCCATCACCAATCTGGCCGAACTGCGCGAATGGGCGCAGGCCGAAAAAATCGGCCTCACCGTCGTTGGCCCCGAGCAGCCCCTGGCCGCTGGCGTGGTCGATGACTTCCGCGCCCACGGCCTGCGCATCTTCGGCCCCACCAAAGCCGCCGCGCAGCTGGAAAGCTCCAAGGCTTTCAGCAAAGACTTCATGCAGCGCCACGGCATTCCCACCGCCGCCTACGAGACTTTCACGGATGCCGCCGCCGCCCGCGCCTACGTCGAAAAAACGGGCGCGCCCATCGTCGTCAAGGCCGACGGCTTGGCTGCGGGCAAAGGCGTGGTCGTGGCCGCCACCAAGGAAGAAGCCTTTGCCGCCATTGACGACATGCTCGGCGGCAACACCCTCGGCGTAGCGCACAACGCGGGCGCTGACGGCCAGGCCGTGCCCCGCGTGGTCATCGAAGAATGCCTGCAAGGCGAAGAAGCCAGCTTCATCGTTTTGTGCGACGGCAAAAACGTCATTCCCCTTGCCACCAGCCAGGACCACAAGCGCCTGAAAGACGGCGACCAAGGCCCCAACACCGGCGGCATGGGCGCGTATTCGCCCGCCCCCGTCGTCACGCCCGACGTGCACGCCCGCGCCATGCGCGACATCATCCTGCCCACCGTGCGCGGCATGGACAAGGACGGCATCTCCTACACCGGCTTTCTGTATGCCGGCCTGATGATCGACGCGCAAGGCCGCCCCAAAACGCTGGAATTCAACTGCCGCATGGGCGACCCCGAAACCCAGCCCATCATGCTGCGCCTCAAATCCGACCTGCTTGAAGTGCTGCTGGCCGCCACCTCCGGCAAGCTGGGCGAAGTGCAGCTCGAATGGGACCGCCGCCCGGCCCTGGGCGTGGTGATGGCCGCCGCCGGCTACCCGCTTGCGCCCAAGAAGGGCGACCTCATCACCGGCCTGCCCAACAAGCCGCAGGACGACGCCGTCGTCTTCCACGCCGGCACCACGCTGGACGAGAGCGGCCAGCTCAAAACCTCCGGCGGCCGCGTGCTCTGCGCCACCGCCCTGGCCGACTCCCTCAAGCAAGCCCAGGCCCGCGCCTACGACCTGGCCCGCGCCATCCACTTCGACGGCGCGCAATACCGCCGCGACATCGGCTACCGCGCCCTCAAGTCCGGCAGCTGACCCGTGCCAGCCGCGCGTTGCCAGTCTTTGAATCCGAAGCGGCGCGGCCTCGCAACAAAGTCATGACGGCCTTGAAAAAGGCCGTTTTTCTGGCGAGGCCGGAAACCCGTGCGGGCCTGCCAGAAAGCAACGAAAACAGGAGCGAATTCAGGGCGTCAAAAATGCCGCTTCGCGCAATATCCACTAGGACATCATGCTATGAATGAAGGAGCGGAAATGGTGCGCTGCGCCCGGCTCTCCGTGCATTCCCGGCCGCTCCTTGCGCAGGCATTCAAAGCTTCCAGGCGGCCAGGTGCAGATCGCCCACGGCGGGCAAGTCGCTGAGAACGAGGGTGCTGCCGGGCGTGATGCGCGCGCGCAGGCGCTGGCTGAAGGCAGCGTCAGACGGCAGCACGGTCTGCCACAGGGTGGCGTCAGCCGCATTGCCGCTTTGGCCGGGCGCTTGCCAGTGGCCTGGGGGCTGCCAGCTCAAGGGCGCTGCGGCCAGCGGCAGAGCTTGCTGGCGCGCCCCGGGCGGCAGGGGCGCGGCGGCGGCCACCTGGCCCGCCTCCAGCACGAACAGGCGCTGCTGGGGCAGACTGGCGAGCAGCGCCAGGGGCGGAGCGGCCAGGCTGGCGGGCGCGCCTGTTAAAAGGCTGGCGGAAACCGGGCTGGCGGAAACAAGGTTGCCGGAAACCGGCGCTGCGCTGGCGGCGGCTTCTCTCCACCATGCCGTGGCGGCGAGCATTTCAGGCTGTAGCAGGGGGCGGCCCAGCGGGTCGATGGGGGCCAGGGTGGTGAAGGCGTCGGCAGGCTGGTTGAGCACGGCCACGGTGTCGCCCAGCGAGAGCGCGCCGAAAAGCTGCGGCGCGAAGCTGGCGGGCAGGCGGATGCAGCCGTGCGAGGCGGGAAAGCCCGGCAGCGCGCCGGAGTGAAAGGCGATGCCGCTCCAGGTCAGCCGCACCATCCACGGCATGGGGGCGTTGCCGTAGGTGCTGGAGCGGTGAAAGCGCCGCTTTTCCAGCACCTGAAAGCGCCCGGTGGGCGTGCCATAGCCGCGTTTGCCCGTGCTCACGCTGGTGTAGCCAATGGCGATGCCGTTGCGGTAAATCTGCGCGTGCTGCGTGTGCAGATTGACAACGGCGACCACGGGGCCGGCGGGCGAGAGTTCCGGCAGCCAGAAAGACTGGCCCGGCGCGATGGGGTAGGCGCTGCGGCGTTTGTGCTGGCTGCGGGCTTGCGCGCGCGCCAGCGGAGCGGCAGCGGCCAGCGCAAATGCGGCAGCCTGCAACCAGCGGCGGCGGGGCAGCGGCATGGTCAGCCTTTGGACGGCTTGGCGGGGCGCTGCCAGCCGGGCAGGCTGCTTTGGCGGCCGCGCGCAATGGTCAGCGCGCCGGGGGCGGTGTCTTGGGTGATGACCGAGCCGGCCGCCACGGTGCCGCCCGCGCCCAGGGTGACGGGGGCCACGAGCACGCAGTTGCTGCCCACGTGCACATCTGCCCCGATGGTGGTGCGGTGCTTGCGGGCGCCGTCGTAGTTGGCGGTGATGCTGCCTGCGCCGTAGTTCACGCGCTCGCCCACGGTGGCGTCGCCCAGATAGGCCAGGTGGTTGGCCTTGGCGCCTGGGGCGAGGGTGGAATTCTTGACTTCGACGAAGTTGCCGATGTGCACGTCAGCGCCCAGCTGCGCGCCGGGGCGCAGGCGGGCGTAGGGGCCGATGAGCGCGCCAGCGCCCACGCGCACGCCTTGCGGCGCGCCGCCGTCAATGTGGGTGAAGGGGTGAATGCGCGCGCCCGCTTCGATGCAGGCATTGGCGATGACGCAGTGCGCGCCGATGCGCACGCCGTCGCCCAGGCTGACATGGCCTTCAAACAGGCAGCCGATGTCGATTTCCACGTCTTGCCCGCATTCGAGCGTGCCGCGCACGTCCAGGCGGGCGGGGTCGGCCAGGCGCACGCCTTGCGCCATCAGGGCATCGGCCATCCGGCGCTGGGCTTCGCGCTCCAGCGCGGCCAGCTGGGCGGGGCTGTTGACGCCCGCCACCTGGGCGGCATCTGCCGTTTTGAGGGCCGTAACGGCTTCGCCCGCCGCCACGGCGTGACGCACCACGTCGGTCAGATAGAACTCCTGCTGGGCGTTGTCGCTGGACAGCAGCGGCAGCAGGCGGCGCAGCAGGGCCGTGGGCGCGGCCATGATGCCGCTGTAGCACTCGCGCACGGCCAGCTGGGCGGGCGTGGCGTCTTTTTGCTCCACGATGGCCTGCACGCTTTCGCCGCTGCGGATGACGCGGCCATAGCCCGTGGGGTCTTCAAAGTCAATGGTGAGCAGCGCCAGCCGCCGGCCGCCGCACGCCTGGGCCAGCGCGCCCAGCGTGGCGGGCTGAATGAGCGGCACATCGCCCGAGAGAATGAGGGTGATGCCGCCGTCATCCAGCAAGGGCAGGGCCTGCTGCGCGGCATGCCCCGTGCCCAGCTGCGGCTGCTGCAAGGCGGTGAGGCACTGCATGGCGCCCGCCCGCTGGTTTGCCTGCGCGCTGGCCTGCGCGTGCCATTCGGCGCAAAAGGCTTGCACTTCTTGCGCGCCATGCCCCGTGACCACCACGCAGCGGCGCGCGCCCAGCTGTGCGGCTGCATCCAGCACATGCCCCAGCATGGGCCGCCCGGCCAAGCGCTGGAGCACTTTGGGCAGGCGGCTTTTCATGCGCGTGCCCTTGCCCGCAGCCAGAACGATGATGTCAAGCGGTGTCGTCATTTGCAAAATGTATCAAAGGGGGCGAAAAAAAGCCGCCAAGCGCATGGCTTTGGCGGCTTTGGGTGTGGGGATGGTCGGCGTGGCGGGATTCGAACTCGCGACCCCTTGCACCCCATGCAAGTGCGCTACCAGGCTGCGCTACACGCCGAACAAGCTGCGAAGTATAGCCTGAAATAGCCGGTTGAAACCGGCCTAGAGGTTGTAGAAACGCTTGATCTGGTTCCAGGCTTCCTGGGGATCGTCCACGGTGCAAAACAGCTCCAGGTCTTCGGGCGAGATGGCGCCTTCTTCGGCCAGCACGTCCAGGTGCAGCAGGCGGCTCCAGTAGTCGCTGCCAAACAGAATGATGGGCACGGGCTGGGCCTTGCGCGTTTGCACGAGTGTGAGCACTTCAAACAACTCGTCCAGCGTGCCAAAGCCGCCCGGAAAGGCCACCATCGCCTTGGCGCGCATCATGAAATGCATCTTGCGCAAGGCGAAGTAGTGGAACTTGAAGGCCAGATGCGGCGATACGTAAGGGTTGGTCGATTGCTCGTGCGGCAGCGTGATGTTCAGCCCCACCGAAGGCGCGCCCATGTCGTGTGCGCCACGGTTGGCTGCTTCCATCACGCCGGGGCCGCCGCCCGTGCAGATGTAAAAGCGCTCGCCGGGCGGCTGCGTCAGGCCGTAGCGCGCGACGAGACGGCCAAACTCGCGCGACTGCTCGTAGTAGCGCGAAGTGCGCACGGCGCGCTCGGCCAGCGTGATGGCCTGGGCGTCACCCTTTCCGCGTGCGGCTTGCAGGCGGCGTGCGGCTTCGTCCGGCGGCAGAAAACGCGCGCTGCCAAACACGACGATGGTGTGATGCACGTGCGCCTGCTGCATGCCCAGATCGGGTTTGAGCATTTCAAGCTGAAAGCGGATGCCGCGCGCTTCGCGGCGCGAGAGAAATTCGGGGTCGTCAAAAGCCAGGCGGTAGGCCTCGGCCTTGAGCAGATCGTCTTCCGGCAAGGAAGCAATGGCGTTTGAGTGGCGCAAGGCGTCTCGGAGGTCTGGTGTGGATTGCATGGGCGGCGATGGTAAGGGCGCGTCTGCGCGCTGATCGGGCAGCAAAGCGGCCATGCCACCGGCAAGAAAAAAGCCCCTTGCTTTCAGCGGCAAGGGGCTTGGCAAGCGGCGCAAAAGCAGCGCGCAGGCGGCTTACACGCGCTTGCGGTATTCGCCCGTGCGGGTGTCGATTTCAATCTTGTCGCCCTGGTTCACGAACAGCGGCACGGCCACTTCAAAACCGGTTGCAATCTTGGCGGGCTTGAGCACCTTGCCGGAGGTGTCGCCCTTGACGCCAGGCTCCGTCCAGGTGATTTCGCGCACCACGGTGGTGGGCAGCTCCACGGCAATGGCCTTGCCGTCGTAGAACTCCACTTCGCAGGACATGCCGTCTTCCAGGTAGTTCAGCGCGTCGCCCATGTTTTCGGCTTCCACTTCGTACTGGTTGAACTCGCCATCCATGAAAACGTACATGGGATCGGCAAAGTAGGAATAGGTGCATTCCTTGTGGTCGAGAATGACCTGTTCCATCTTGTCGTCAGCCTTGAACACGACTTCGGCGCCCATGTTGCCCAGCAGGGCCTTGAGCTTCATGCGCACCGTGGCCGCGCCACGGCCGCCCCGGGCGTATTCGGTCTTGAGGACGATCATCGGATCTTTGCCGTGCATGATGACGTTGCCGGCGCGGATTTCCTGGGCGATTTTCATAGTGAGGCTTTCCAGAGAACGGGCAGGCTTGAACAATGATCCGCCTGCAAACGAACAAAGCCCGCCTGCTAGGCGCGGGCGGGCGGGAAGAAGAAAACGCGTGATTCTAGCCTTGCCAGCCCGTCCTGCCAAACCGCCTCGTCTGCCGCGCTGCATGACGGATGTGATAGATGGCGAGGTGGCGGCGGCAGGCCCGCCCCTAGAATCCGGAAACATCCTCAAGCATTTGAAACCCCATGGACTCTTTGCAAGCTGGGCTGGCCCTTGCGGGCGGCGCGATATTGCTGGGCATCATCGCCTACAACGCCTGGGTGGTGCGCCGCAATACGCCCCGGCAGGCCGAGCGGCTGGAGCCTGAGGGGCCGCCAGAAAGCGGCGAAGCCGCCGACCCCGCGCTGGATGCCGCCAGCCTGCCCGCCGCGCCCCCCGTGCAAGGGCGGCTGGACGAGCGCATCGACAGCATCATTCCAATCGCGCTGGACGCGCCCGTGAGCGGCGAAGAACTCATGGCCCGTCTGCCCGCCACGCACCGCATTGGCAGCAAGCCTTTTGCGATCGAAGCGCACCACCGCATGACCGGCAAGTGGGAGCCGCCCCAGCACGGCTGGCTTTATGACGCCTGCCGCGCCGGCGTGCAGCTGGCCAACCGCGCTGGCGCGCTCACGCAGGTGGAATTTTCCGAATTCGTCATCAAGACGCAGGCTTTCGCCGACGCCATCGGCGGCGCGGCCGACAGCCCCGACATGCTGCAAGAAGTGGCCCGCGCCAAGGAGCTGGACAAATTCGCTTCCGAACACGACATGCAGCTCGTGCTGGACCTGCGCGCGCGCGCCACGCCGTGGAGCCTGGGCTTCGTGAACCAGCAGGCCGCCAAACTGGGCTTCGTGGCCGGGGCCGTGGCAGGCCGCATGGTGCTGCCTTCGCCCAAGGCGGGCATGCCGCATCTGGTGGAGCTGAGCTACGACCCGCAAATAGCCCTGTCTGACAACAAAGACAACATCCCCCTGCACCAGATCGCCCTGAGCCTGGATGTGCCCCAGGTCGCGCCGGAAGAAAACGCCTTTGACAGCCTGCTGCAAGCCGCCTCGGCGCTGGCGCAAGCCATGGACGGCATCATCACCGACCCCGCAGGCCATGCGCTCTCGGAGCAGGCCATGTCGGAAATCCGCGCGGGCCTGCGCACCTTCTACAAAGCCCTGGTCAAACACAAGCTGCCCGCAGGCTCGCCCGTGGCGCGGCGGCTGTTCAGCTGAGCGCGCGCCCGCAGCCCGCCCGCCAGCGCGAAAAAAGCGAACTGGCATGCGCGTGGCCAGGCTGGCGCGGCCAAGCCGGGGCAAGACGCAAAGCAGGGCGCTTTTTCGCTCCTCTATCCATAGCATGATGTCCTAGTGGAAACTGCGCGAAGCACTATTTCGACCGCCTTGAATTTGCTCCTGTTTCTGGTGCCGTCCGGCCAGCGCGATCCATTCCGGGCGCCTGTTTCGCCAACTCGCCGCAAGCGCCGCGCGCCCACAAAAAAAGGGCGCATAACTCCGCAGAAATGCTTGCCTATCGGCTGACTTCCGACAGAGGATGGTCACGCCTCTTGGCTGGCGGCCGTGTGATTCCGATGCAGGTCCGACACCACTGCGATCAACCTGTTGATCGGTTCGGCCAGCCGCTTTGGCAATACGCGGTGCTGGGTATGGGTTTTCAGGTCGGCGATCCAGCGATGCGCAATCCACACGTCTTCTTCGGGATGGTTGTTGTCGACGCCGTTGCAATATTTGTAGCCAACAAGTGCGTCAGTGTGCGACAGCAGGATGCGCGCCATCGTCATGTGGAAGCGATGGGCCTGGAGATCCGCCGGGCCTTTGGGGCGCGGCAGGGTCAGCCGTAGGCATCGCTGGCCGTTGAACTCACTCCAGTCGGGGCCAACGACCTGTCCCGCGCGTTCCAGCATCTTACGCGACTGTTCGTTCTTGCCATTGACCAGGGCAACGGCGACCGTACCTTTCGGGTACTCCAGCTTTTCGGCGAGCAGGTTCATCCAGCGCACCAACTTGTTCAAGGTCTCATCGTCGGCAAACACAAGGAACTGATGGCGTTGCTCGTCATCCAGAAACGCCGGCAATTGCGCGTAGAGGGGGTACAGCAGGTCGTGGAGATAGATGTAGGTCTGCCGGCGTCCTTGCTCGTGGCTCCGCGTGGTTGCGGTCAGTACCCGCTGTGCCCACTCGGGCGTGAGTTCGTCCAGTGTCATCTCGGTGATGTCGATGGAGATCAGCGGGAATCCTAGCGACTTTCCGATCAGCGCCTTCCGCCCGTCAAAGGCGTGGCCGAGTTCAATTTCAACGCCGCCCAGCACCATCGGCTCGGCCTGGACCGGCGGCCCGAGCACAGCCACGTCAAGCCGGAATGTGCTGCCGAATGGCGTCTCCAGGGGATGCTCGGTTGCCACCTGGTCGGCGCCGAGCAACAAGTTGCCTTCCAGCGGATAGTCCGACGCATCCGCATCCTTGAACGCCCACGGCATCGCAAGCCCGGCATGCAGGCGTCGTGAGAGTTCAGCCGCGACAAGTTCTTTCGCCCGCCGGTGTTCAGGGCTTTCCTGCACGGCGCGCCACCGGCTGGCCTCTTCATCGTCGAAGTGCGCTTTGGGGTTGAAGGTGTGCTGGGTGGGAAGCACCCGGAAATGGGAGCGCCGACGCAACTTCCCACTCTCGAAGGAAGGGCTGACCCACGTCACCATCTGCCGTGATGCGCTGGGAGATACCAGGGGCCACAGCTTGCGCGCATGTTCCCGACTGCGAACGTCGCGCGCGGCGATCGTGGTCTGGAAAATCCCTTTTCGAGAGAAGACAACGATCGCCTCGTCCATTCCTGTCTCTCCCTTACGGCGATACGGCCGCTAATTTCGTGGTGCCATCCAGCTTGCGGTGAATCAGCGATACCAGCGTCAGGATGTCCAGTGCGTCCTGTTCGGACATGGGCCAATTCGTCTTGGGCGCATGGGCCAGCGGATTGCGCACGGCACCAAATAGGCCGATCAGCAAGTTGGCAAAGCCTTTCTGCTCGCTCTTTTCGGACTCGGTGGTGAGCGGTCCCAAGGCGAGAACGGGTTGCTGGCCTGCGAATGCCTTGTTCACCAAGTCCGCGCCATCGCCGTTCAGGCCCGACAACAGGCGAATCCGCTCCGCAACACCTTTCGTTGCCTCGAACACGGCATGGAAGTAGTTTTCGTCCACCAACTCGGCGCGGCAGTAGTTCAGCACTTCCGCATGGACGACGCGGCTTTCCAGCGCGGCCTTGAGTCGTCCCGCGCGGGCGCGAGCGGCATCAAGCGTCGTGGCCTTGTCGGCGTACCCGACCTTGCCGTCGTCGCGCACGTAGAAACCGGAGAAGGCAAGGACGACATTGAGTTCGTCGCGCCGCCAGGCGAACGTCGCGAGATCGCGGGCGTAGTTCACCGGGTTCATCGCGTGGTTGATGAACATGATGAGATGGTTGCCAATCTGGTGCTGGTTTTGTGCGTCGGCCAACGCATTGAACAACCGCTTCCACTTGGTGATGCCGGGCGATGTGTCGGCAACCTTGATTTCCTGCAGTAGCCGCTCGATCTGTGTGCCGCTCAGACCGCGTTTGGTATCGGCGAGCACGCGGCACGCAGCTTCAAGATGCTGAGAACTGAAAGGGGTAATTCGCGTCGCCAATGCCTGTCTCCCTCGTCAGGCATCAGATGATGGCCTGCAAGCCCTTGTCGGCGATGACGTTGAGCAGCTTGAGGGCCGGCCCCGTGGGATGGGTTTCGCCTCGCTCCCACTTGCGCACGGTCGAGGCCGACGTGTGCAAATGAAGCGCGAACACCGGCTGACTGAACTTCAAGGCTTCGCGCAGGCGTTTGATGTCGACAGCACTGAACTCCCGCACCGGCGGCGGGCAGATCGCGTCGAACTCGCGCATCGTCACCTTGCTGATCGCTCCCGCTTCGTGGAGCGCGGCCAGGTCGCCACGCAGGGATTCAATGATCTTGCTCACAATGCACCTCCAATAACACGCCCGACTGCAACGCCTTAGCCAAAGCCTCGGTGGACAGTTCCAGGAACACCTTGCCGGCGAACTGCAGCGCCTTCTTCTCGTCCTGCGTGATGTTCGCCTTGTCGCTCTTGGGGAACCCGTGCAGGAACACGTAGCGGCTGCCGATCCGGGCCGACAGCAGCGTGCGGTAGCCGCCACTCTTGCCGCCGCCGGGGCGGGCAACCCGCTTCTTGTAGAGGAAGCCGCCCAAGTCCGCGTCAATCAGACCGCTTTCCATCTCCTGAACTGCCTTGCACAAGGCGGCATCGGACAGCTTTTCGCCCGCCTGCCACCGCGCAAAATCCTTTCGCTTGAGGATGTGCGTCATCTCGACCTCCAAACTATACCCGTAACGGGCACACTTTTCAATCCCTTACCCTGGTGCCACCCTGGAAGGGGCGGCATGCCCGATTGGCGTGACAGCGACACGACAACCGGGGCGGGAAAGGCGGGATGGTAGCCGCCGGTCACGCCGTGGCTTCCGTAGGGCGCGACGCGCCAGTGATTGCCAACCGCCGACTCGCCACCAGATCGGCCGCATCCCGCACCGGCTTGTCCTCGGTGTGGACGTAGTGCATGAACATCGCCACGGTTTTGTGGCCCGTCAGCGCCATGCCTACCTTGGTCGGCACGCCCGAATTGGCAATGTCGGTCGCGGCGCGGTGGCGAATGCCATGCGTGCCGATATGGGGCACGCCAGCAGCCTTGAGCACCCGACACCAACCGCCGTAATACTCGCCGTGGGTCAGATGCTTGGCCGGATCGTTGGGCGATGGCAGGACGTAGGGGCAGCCTTCCCGGCGCGGAGCTGTCGAAAGCAGCCGATGGGCTTCCTTGCTCATGGGTTTGGAAATGCTGCCGGTCTTGCTGTCGGGCCACACCACGCGCCGCCTCTCGAAGTCCAGCCAATCCCATTCGAGTGGGCAGATTTCGGAGCGACGGCCGGAGAACTCGAATTGCAGGCGGATCGCCAGCGGGATGACGTAGTTCTCGGTTTTTTCCAGTTCCAACTCTCCCGCCTCCATCTTCTCCAGGTAGCGAAAGAGCAGCACCAGTTCATCATCCACGATCAGCCGGGTTTCCTTGCCGGGCGGGTACATCGGAACGTGGCGGCACGGATTCGTGCCGTCCGGGCGCAATCCCCACACTTCGGCCAGGTTGAACATCTTGCGCAGCACACCGAAGGTGCGATTTGTCTCGGCTGGCTTGTAGGCCAGCTTCTTCATCAGCGCGGCCACGTCCGGGCGCTTCACGTCCTGCACCTTCATCCGGCCCATGATGGGGATGATGCAGCGGTCGATGACGCCCTGATAGCCGCGCTGGGTGCTGGGCTTGTTGCGCTTCTTGGAGTAGTCCTCCATGAAGGTGGCGCAATACTCCTTCATGGTCGGGGCTTTGCGGGTGGCGGCCTTGGCCGCGCTCGGATCGCCGCCCTTGCGCACTTCGGCCAGCCACTCCTGCGCCATGAAGCGGGCCTGCTCGACGGTCAGTTCCCCAAACTGGCCCAAGGCTGGCTTGCGGCGCTCGCCAGCGTTCGTGCGGTACTGGAGCATGAACACCCGGCGGCCCGCCGGAGTAATCTTGCACAGGAAGCCGGGCACCACGGTATCCCGCAGTTCGACGGCCTTGGCTTGGGGTTGTGCCGATTCCACGGCGGTCTTGGTGAGCTTGATTTTTGCCATGATGACTCCTCGGAAACCCCGGTTTCCAAGAGCCGCATGGGAGCCGCGCGAGGGAAAACCGGGCCAAGTTTCGGAAAGCACCGGCATATGTTGAACTCGCCTAAGTTATTGATAAACCTGCTGTAGCAGGCTTCGGCGCAGTCCAGCGAAGTGCCGGGCTGGAGTCATGCTGAAACAAAAAAACGCCTCGGCAAGGCGTTTTTTTGTGGCGGGCGGGCGCCCGGCTCAATGCACGATCACCGGGTTTTGCGCCAGCTCGGCGTAACCCTCCAGCGCATCTTCCACCTCTTCCTGCGTGGGCGTTCTCTCCTGCCAGGCTTCAATGCGCTGCTGGAACATCTCGGCCCACAGCCCGTCCAGATATAGCTCCTTGCCCGAGCGCTTGTCCACAATCTCGAAGCCGTGGCGGGCCAGCCGGGGGGCATCCTCGGGCAGGCTGCCGTCGTGCGGCACGTCTGACAGCAGGTGCAGCACGGCAAAGGATTCAGAGTCGTAAAGAGTGCGCATCGTGGTTCCTTGAAACGGTCCGAGTATGGGGTCTTGAGCGCCTGTCTGCGGCCAGACAGTGCAGGCAAGGGCCTCTACATGCCCGCTGCGCGGCTGTTTTTCAATGCCCCGCCCGCGCTTGAAGGCGCGGCCGCTCAACCGCCCGCCTTGCCGCTGGCCGCCTTGCGCTCGCTCAGCGGCAGCCAGCCGGCGGGCGCGGTTTCGGGCTGGCCCGCTTCGCGCAGGCGCTGGCGCATGACTTCGGTTTCGGGGCGCAGCAGCGTGGCGCGCAAGTCGTATTTGTCTGTGTAGGCGGGCAGCGAGCTTTCCACCAGCCAGCGGTGCTGGCGCAGCTCTTCCTTCCAGCGGGCCTGCTGCGGTTCGCCTTCGGTGAGCTGAACCAGCAGAGCAAGCGCCACCATCTGATGCAACATGGGGTTGTCCGGCTCGGCGGCCACGCGGGCAGCGATGGCGCGGCACTGCTGCTGGCGCAAGGGCGTGGTAGCGGCGGCAGGCGGCTTGCGGCCAGCCGGGCCGGTTTGTCCGCACATCTGCCGCATCTCCATGATGCCGTGGTAGGGCACGGCGGCCCACAAGCCCACGGCGTAGATGTCCGAAATGCGCTCTTTTGTGTTCGGGTTCAAAAGGCCCGGCAGGAACAGGCCCGTCAGTTCAAGCTGTTTGGGCGGCTCGGGCCAGGCCACGTTCTGAAACGCTTCTTGCAGCAGCGGCCCCAGGCGGCGTTCGTAAAAGAGCGCCCTCGGGGCTTCGGCGGCGCGTTGCAGGGCCTGCTCGCGCCCGGCGCTGCCTTCGGGGTGCAGCGCGGCCAGCGCCAGCCAAGGCGCGGCGTTGTCCGGCTCTTGCCGCGCCAGGCGCTCCAGCAGCGCTTGCGGGTCGCAATTGGCCTGAAGGCTGCGAAATTCACCGGGCTGCGCGGCGGCGCCCGGCTTGTCAGCAGGCGCTTTTTTGCCAGCGCACAGGCCTTGCGACAGCCACAGCGCCGCTGGTTCGGCTGGCTGGCCCTCGCGCACGGCCTGCTGGTAGAACTGGCGCTGCTTTTCTCTGTCGCTGGCGGACTGGCTCTGGTCCAGCGGGGTGGCGCCAATGGCGCGCATCACATACATCGCCATGAGCTGGCTGCGCGAGCCGCCGCGCGCAGCCAGCGCCTTGGCGTGCTCGCGCAGGGCCTGGGCGGCCTCGCGCTTCCACTGCGCTTCGGCTTGCTCCAGCGCGCTTTCATCAATGGCGGTGGATTCAGCCGGTTCAGCCGATAGGGCAGGCGCGGCGCAGGCCCCTGCGGCCAGGCTCGCCAGCAGGCCGCCCAGCAGCCAGCGTGCGGCAGATTGAGAAAAAGCAAGGCGGAGAGCGGGCATGGCATTTCCTTTCTTGGGTTTGACCCCGCATTGTGAGATGCGGTCACAGCGCAAGGCAAGCCGGATGCAGCCCGGCTGCCCCGGACGAAGCCCGAAAAGCGCCTGCGCGAAGGCCGCTTCCGCTTTTTGAAACCGCTGGACAAAGAAGCTTATTTGCTCCTTTATAAATAGCAATATGTCCTAGTGAAAACAGCGCAGAAAGGCATTTTTGATGCCTTTAATCTGCTCCTGTTTCTGATGATCTCTAGCAGACAAGTTCGCCCTGAGAGACTGTTCTCAAAACTATCCCAAAAGCCTGGCCACGCGCCGAATGCAAGCAATCTTGACGAATGCTTCGGCTGAAGCCACGCTGACCTCGTAGTCCTTGCTCATTCTTCTAGAGCATGTTCCAGCCAAACATGCTCAGCGCCCAATTGATCAGGCTGCCCGAGTAGCTGCCATCGACAAAGATGGTCTTCAGACTCTCAAAGTACAAGAACAGCCTGATCAGCAAAGCCCAGGCTCCTGCCCGGTCTTGAATGCCAGCCGAGTGCACCACCACGGCCAGCAGCAGCCCCATTGTGTCTGAGGCTATGTGGCGCTTGTGCCCTTTGACTCTTTTGCCTGCGTCATATCCGTGCTGCCCTCTTTTGAGACGGTCTTGAGCGATTGGGAGTCGATGATGGCCACGCTGGGCTTGGCGCGTACTTGCTGGCGCAGCAGCGCCAGCAGCGCATCCCATACGCCGCGCTGACGCCAGCGGGCAAAGGTGTTGTAGACCTGTTTGCAGGGCGGGTAGTCCTTGGGCAGTGCGTGCCACTGGCAACCCGTGGCTTGCACATGGAAGATGGCGTTGATCATGTCCCGGGCGCTGCGTACCCGGGGTCTGCCTGCGCGTTACCTGCCGGAAAGCGCTTTTGCACCTCACTGTTCGTCGGTCATGTCACTTGGATACATGACGATCGTTTGCCGTAAATTCTCTCTTTGAGGACAGGCGCTTAGAGCGGCGGAATGCGCAGTTTCTGGCCGGGGTAGATTTTGTCGGGATGGGTGAGCATGGGTTTGTTGGCCTCGAAGATCACCGGGTATTTGCTGGCGTCGCCGTAGTATTTCTTGGCAATGGCTGAGAGGGTGTCGCCCTTGACCACGTCATGAAATTGCGAGGGCTTTTCCTGCGGGAACTGCAAACCGTTTTCCACGCTGCTGACGCTGCCGACGTTGCCTGCCGCCAAGGCGGCCTTTTCTGCGGCGGCCTGGCTGGGAGCCTGGCCCGTGAGGGTGACTTTGCCGCTGGCGCCGTCAAAGCGGACGGCCAGGTCCGTCAGGCCCAGGCTTTGCTGCTCAATGTAGGTTTTGATGGCGGCGCTTGCCTTGGCATTGAGATCGTCCAGGGTGGCCGTGTTGTTCGCAGCCTTGGCTTCTTCGACTTCCTTGCTGCCGAACAGTTTTTCGCCAGCGTCCTTGATGAAGCTGAACAGTCCCATATCAGTGCTCCTTTGCTTGGGGTGAGAGAAGCGGGCATTGTGCCTTGCGCCGCTACCATCGCGGCCCATGAGTTTTTTGGCCATTGACGTAGGCAACACGCGTCTGAAGTGGACGCTGTATGAGCGCCCGGCCCCGGGCGCGCAGGCGCTGGCGCGCGGCGTGGAATTTCTGGAGCAGATCGACCGCCTGGCTGACACCGGCTGGGTGGGCCTGCCGGAGCCGCAGTCCATGCTGGGCTGCATCGTGGCCGGGCAGGCCATACGCCACCGCGTGCATGAGCAGATGGAAATCTGGAGCGTGGAGCCGCACTGGGTGGTGGCCAGCAGCGCCGAGGCGAGCCTGATCAATGGCTATGACTACCCTGCGCGGCTGGGGGCTGACCGCTGGGTGGCCATGATCGGCGCGCGCCACCATGTGCTGGCCCGGGAAGGCCGGGCGCGCCCCATTTTGCTGGTGATGGTGGGCACGGCCGTGACGGTGGAAGCCATTGACGCCGAAGGCCGCTTTCTGGGCGGCCTGATCCTGCCGGGCCACGGCATCATGCTGCGCGCGCTGGAATCGGGCACGGCCGGCCTGCACGTGCCCACGGGCGAAGTGTGCGAATTTCCCACCAACACCAGCGACGGGCTGACCAGCGGCGGCACCTACGCCATCGCAGGCGCTTGCGAGCGCATGGCGCAGCACCTGCGCGCGCGCTGCGGGGAAGAACCCGCGTGCGTCATGACGGGCGGCGCAGGCTGGAAGATGCTGCCCAGCATGGCGCGCCCCTACGAGTTGGTGGAAAGCCTGATCTTCGATGGCCTGCTGGTCATCGCCCAGGCGCGGGGCCTGGGCGCGGCGAACGGGGCTGCCGCCCGTTTGCTTCATTTTTAATAGCTGCCCGCGCTGATTCCACGGGGACTTGGGGCCGATTTGGCCCTGATTGGCAAGAGCGCAGGCGCTGCGCTCGGCCCCCGCGTTCCGGAACAGGCGTTCAGGCGT
>ERZ773070.121-NODE-121-length-59749-cov-14.290599_pt1 | contig 59749 bp, 45 predicted proteins | sample MGYA00580618_ERZ773070 | MGnify/ENA primary metagenome ERZ773070 (study PRJEB29015, sample SAMEA2738023) | human oral metagenome | biome: human oral; feature: human-associated habitat; material: dental | place: China | collected 2019 ...
CATGCACCAGGCCCTCCTGCCTGACCGCACCCGCATCCTCGGCCCCAACCACCCCGACACCCTCGCCACACGCAACAACCTCGCCCTCGCACACCAGGAGGCGGGGAACGTCTCCACGGCCATCGCCATGCACCAGGCCCTCCTGCCTGACCGCACCCGCATCCTCGGCCCCAACCACCCCCACACACTCACCACACGCGGCAACCTCGCCAACGCACACCAAGAAGGGGGAAACCTCCAGAAGGCCATCGCTTTGTACCAGGCCCTCCTGCCTGACATGACCCGCGTCCTCGGCCCCGACCACCCCCACACACTCACTGTGCGTAGCAACCTCGCTGCCGCGAGAAAGAAAGCGCAGCAAGCATCGTCGCCTCATACGGACGGCGAGGCGGAGTCCGCGCCTCCTCCCGAGAGTTAGCACGGATCCCGGAGCAAGAGTTAACAGAGGATCGTAGAGCGACAGTAGTACAGAGAGTGGGGGGCGCGCCTTCAGGCGCGCCCCCACCAGCCATCGGCATCAGCAGCACTCATGCACGGCTAAGTTGCCACTAGGCTTCAGACCAGGCACCAGCTGGGGCAATCCCGCCACAAGAGCGGGATTGCCCCCCACCAGCCACCAGCCGCAGCGCTACTCCCGCGCGGTCAGCTTGAGGCCCGGCGTCGAGTCGGACGGGTCGGTGTCCACCGTGACCGTCGCGCCGTCGGAGACCTCGCCCGAGAGCAGCATCCGCGCCAGCTTGTCGCCGATCTCGCGCTGAATGAGCCGCCGCAGCGGGCGCGCGCCATAGGCCGGGTCGTACCCGTCCATCGCGAGGAAGTCCCTGGCCGCATCGGTCACGTCCAGCGTGATCCGCCGCGACTTCAGGCGCCGCGCCACCTGCTCCACCTGCAGATCCACGATCTTGCCCAGCTCCTCCAGGCTCAACGGGTCGAACACGATGACGTCGTCAAGCCTGTTGATGAACTCCGGCTTGAACGCCTTCCGCACCGACGCCATAACCGCCTCGTGCTTCTGGCTTTCGTCGAGTGTCGGATCCATGAGCGCCTGCGAGCCCAGGTTCGAGGTCAGAATCAAGATCGTGTTCTTGAAATCCACCGTGCGCCCCTGGCCGTCGGTCAGGCGGCCGTCGTCGAGCACCTGCAAAAGAATGTCGAAAACGTCCGGATTTGCCTTCTCGACCTCGTCCAGCAGAATCACCGAATACGGGCGGCGCCGCACGGCCTCCGTCAGCTGGCCGCCCTCCTCGTAGCCCACGTATCCCGGAGGGGCGCCCACCAGACGCGAGACGGAATGCTTCTCCGAATACTCCGACATGTCGATGCGCACGATCGCGCGATCGTCGTCGAACATGAACTCCGCCAGCGACTTCGCCAGCTCCGTCTTGCCCACGCCCGTGGGCCCCAGGAACAGGAACGAGCCGAGCGGCCGGTTCGGGTCGGCGACGCCGGCGCGCGAGCGGCGCACAGCGTCCGAAACGCTCGCCACCGCCTTCTTCTGGCCGATGAGCCGCTTGCCCAGCACGTCCTCCATGGACAGCAGCTTCTCCGTCTCCCCCTGCAGCAGCTTCCCGACGGGCACGCCCGTCCACGCGGAGATCACCTCGGCGATCTCGTCGGCGTCCACACGCTCGGCGATCATCGGCTCGACGTCGGCGTCGGCCTCGGCGAGCTCCTGCGCCTCGGCCTCCGCGATCTCGGCCTCGATCGCCGGAATGTCGCCGTTTTGGAGGCGGCCGGCGTCCTCGTAGCGGCCCTCGCGGACGGCGCGTTCGAGCTCCGTGCGCAGCTCGTCAAGCTTCACCCTCAGCTCGCCTACGCGGTTGCGCCCGGCCTTCTCGGACTCCCACCGCGCGTTGAGGGCGGCGAGCTCCTCGGACTTGTCCGCAAGCTCGGCCCGCAGCTTCTCCAGCCGGTCGGCGGCCGCGGCGTCGTCCTTCGTCTCCGTCTCAACCAGGTAGGCCTCCTCCATCTTGAGGCGGTCCACCTGCCGCTGCAGGGCGTCGATCTCCTCGGGCGAGGAATCGAGCTCCATGCGCAGGCGCGAGGCGGCCTCGTCGACGAGGTCGATGGCCTTGTCCGGCAGCTGGCGCCCCGGAATGTAGCGGTTCGAAAGCGTCGCGGCGGCCACGAGCGCGCCGTCGGAGATCGTCACCTTGTGGTGCGCCTCGTACTTCGGCGCGATTCCGCGCAGGATCGCCACCGTGTCCTCCACCGAGGGCTCGCCCACGTACACCTGCTGGAAGCGCCGCTCCAGGGCCGGGTCCTTCTCGATGCCCTCGCGGTACTCGTCCAGCGTGGTGGCGCCGATGAGCCGCAGCTCGCCGCGCGCGAGCATCGGCTTGAGCATGTTGCCGGCGTCCATCGCGCCCTCGGAGCCGCCGCCCGCGCCCACGATCGTGTGGAGCTCGTCGATGAAGGTGACGATCTCCCCGTCGGATTCCTTGATCTCCTGGAGCACGGCCTTGAAGCGCTCTTCGAATTCGCCACGGTACTTCGCGCCCGCCACCATTGAGGCGACGTCGAGCTGGATGAGCCGTTTTCCGCGCAGAGACTCCGGCACGTCGCCGTCCACGATGCGCTGGGCCAAACCCTCGACCACGGCCGTCTTGCCGACGCCGGGCTCGCCGATGAGGACTGGGTTGTTCTTCGTACGCCGCGAAAGCACCTGGACGACGCGGCGGATCTCCGAGTCCCGGCCGATGACGGGGTCCATCTTGCCCTCGCGGGCCATCGCCGTCAGGTCCGCCCCGTACTTTTCGAGCGCCTGGAAGGTGCCTTCGGGATCGGGGCTCGTCACCTTGGCGCTGCCGCGCACGTTCGGCAGGATTGCCGCGAGCTGGTCGCGGTCCGTTCCGGCGGCGCGGAGGATCTCGCCCGCCTGGCTCTGCGAGGCGGCGACAGCCATGAGCAGATGCTCGGTGGAGATGTAGGCGTCGCCGAGGGCAGTGGCCTCCTTGCCCGCGTCGCTGATGACGCGCGAGAGCGTGCGCGATGCGCTCGGCTGCTGCACCGAGGATCCTTCGGCGCCCGGAAGCGCCGCGATGGCGGCGTTCGTCCGCGCAATGACGTCCGCCCGATTGACGCCGACCGCGTCAAGCAGAGCGACGGCGACTCCGCCCTGCTGGCCGAGCAAAGCGCTCAGCAGGTGCAGAGGCTCGACCTGAGGATTCCCCTTCTCGGCGGCCAGGCTGATCGCTTCAGCCAGGGCCTCCTGGGATTTCGTCGTCAGTTTGTCCATAGATTCTCTCCTTCTCACGGGATTTCCATGGAAGGGAACGCCCTGAATGTTGAGCCTATTCCGCTCAAGTTTGGAAGTCCCGCTCCGAATCCACTGGGAGCCGCAGGCGAGCGCACGCCGAGGGCCGCGGGGAGCCTCGCCATGCGGAGTCCCGCCAGTCACCGGGGCCGCGCACGCCATGGGCCACGTCGAGGCGCTACGCTCTCATGTCGACGCAGCGGACCGGGGCACGTTAGGGACTACAGAGAGCCCGTAGGGCAAAGCGGCGGTGGCGAGCGCAATGGCGCACGCTCCGGGAACCACAAGAAGCTGGAGGCGAGAACTCGGAGGGCAGAGCGGGGGTGCGCGCCTTCAACCCTCGAGTTGTCGGTTTCCGATCAACCGTCGAAGTCCTCCGAGGCCCTCGACAATATGGAAAGCTTCCCGTTGATGATGGACGTCAGCTCCGCCGCAGAGTATGCCTGCACCGGGCAGGCGTAAGTTGACTGAAGGAGCACGGGGGTCTTGATCTTGCCGAACACGCGCGACCAATACCAACCCTTGTATGCCACCCCGTCTTTGCCCGTATAGGAGATCTCTGAGGCCGCGCCTTCGATCTTCTTTCCGCTGAAACCGGACACCCTGGTTTCGGAGGCCGGCTGGGCCTGCACATTCGTGAGTTGGGACCGCAAGGTCGTCGCTATGCGCTCATTCTGGTACTCGGACTCTTCCCTGTCCCCCTCGAGGGGCCCGGCGATGGGGCGTTGACTGGTGGTCAAATAGCATCCAGCCGAGTTGATCGCCCGGTTTTTGCCGTCTCGATCGATGATGTCCATTCTCCACCCATCCAGGTTCACCGGGAAATTCCAAGTCGGCGTATCGGAGGCAATGCTCGCAGAGGTCGAGGGCTTGAAGGACGACGTGGAACGTGAGGGCGTGGGGTTCTTCAGGTCGTCCAATGAGCCCTTGGACGAGCATGCGGCGATGGGCGAGAGGAATGCAAGAGCCAGAAGGCCCGCTGCCATTCTGGGGCATTGCGAAAAGCGATAGAATCCGATAGGCCGTTTCACGGCGATCATCTCCTCATTGCAGTTGCACAGTGCTTTCAGCGTAGCATGTCGCTTTTTCATCTGCCGACAGTATCAAAGTGCGAATCTTTCGCATATTATCTTCGCCAAACTACAACGCTCCGGTAATCGGCGGTCATGAAGCGCCGTTCGAAGCCGAGGAGCGGCCTTCTACCGAAGGCTCATTCCCCCCTTCGGGGCCAGAACTAGGCCGACAGCCTGTTGTATATCTCAAAGTTAAAACATTATTGTTTTTATTCATGACAATACCAACATATCCTCCGTTTTTTCTATCATGAATGTTAGCCCTATAAGCATCACTGTCTGAAAGATCAATTACTGTTTTAAATCCATATAACCGTAATTCATTTTCTAATATGGTCAAGATATATTTATAATTAGCACTTTTAATGCCAGAAGTCCAGCCCTGCATACTCGTATCTTCACTCCCTTCTTCATTTCGATCTTTACAGTGAGAAAAATTCCGATCCGATGGGTCCACAAGTGTCCATTCTTGCTTACCAAAGTTCGTATCAATTCGATCGCGCACTCGAACTAAAGCAATCTGAAGTTGAGAAGAAACCGTCGCAATATTCACACGTCGATTCAAGGGCAACTCACCATCCCAAAAATGATGACCGTTACTATCACCGAAAACTGAAGGTTCTTGCATTTTCTTCTCCTGTCTTAAACATGCACTGGTTGATAAGAAAAATATAAATATACATACAAGAAACTTTTTCATACATTCACCTCATCATCCTGCGGTTCCTAAAACAACTTTCGCGATTTTTATCTGTGCCTCTCCTCCGTCGACGAGATAACCAGAATGTCCTGTTTCTTTGGTTGTAGGGCCGTAGTGATTAAGCTTTTTGAATCCTGAATCCATTGTCGGATCCTTTCCATGCCATCCTAAGCTATCATCTGTTTTCCAGAACTTTTTTGCTGCATTAGCCTTTCTGATAACGTCATCATTGAATTCGAGCACATAATTATGGCCTTTAGGTACATTCATTCGCCATGCACCGTCTTTTATGCCAGGTGATCCAAACACAGCAAAATGGTCGACCACTCCCCGTCGCAAGCTGGCCATTCCATAACTGGCGGTCGTCGAACCATAGGAATGGGCCAAAACCGACATGTGGACGTTCGACTTCCCGCCGATGCTGGCATCTCGAGAGCCCCGGATGCCTTCTTCGAACCGTGCGAGAGACTCCCCGCCAGATTTGGCCTTGTTCAAATCCAAAACCGAGTAATCGTGGTTATTTTTAGGGTCAGGTGGGGCGTCATACCCGATCCAGGCTACGACGGCCACTTTCTTACTCTGCCCTTCCGCCATCGCAGCATTCTTCAGATTGGTCACGGCGTTGACATTGCCCTCCATGCTGTCTTTGACGGAGGTCCCCATGCCGGGAACGTAAGTGGCAACATGATCCGCGGTGTCGACATTCCCGGCGGAAATCGCGGCACGCGCCTTCTCATGTCCCTTCTCCCCCGTCGCCGGTTCATAGACGAGAAGCTGAGTATCGCCATTGTTCTTTGTGAGCGAGCGTTCGATCGCACTCAGCTCCTGGTAGGCCTGATTCGTCTTCAACTGGTCGGGAGTATACTTTCGCGTAAGGGCTTCCTTGTCTCTAGAGATCCTCCATCGGTTAGCTTTGTCCCTCGACGTCCCATCAACTCCGTTCAAATTGCCTATCAGATCCGGATTGTCACGAATCAAAGCCTCTTTCTCTCTATCCGTGTGCGCATTCCACCAAGCGGCAACTTGTACCGGATCCTTCTTATTGGATGGTATGTCGCTGAGACCAGGTGTTGGATAATCCAAACCTTCCTTAACGATCATTGTTCCATTGGCGATGACATTTAAATCTCTAGTGTAAATTTCATCAGTTAATTTTGCCATTTGAATAACGTATTTGAGTTTTTCTTGACATTGTTTGAGAGCTTTTTCCCGATCTTTTCTCTTGTTGTCATGGTCAGTATCCCATAATGACATTATGTCACTGATACTTCTTTTAATGGGGTGAGGATCGGTAACTTCTCCTGAAGTGGAGATATTAAAACCATAATGATCTGCTAAAGATTGAACTTCGAAAACGAGCGTCTTGACAGTACTCGTATCACTTTGAGCTTTACCCGTAATACGGATCATCTCACCGAGATTGGCCAGCAGAAAAGCGGAGCTGTTGGCCAGGTCCTTCCGTCTATTCTGGGCGGCCGTCGCACCAGCGCCAGTCCATCCACTGGAAACGTCGATGTCACGGACATACTCACCGGAATCAGAGGCCTTATGGCGGATCGCAACCAATACGTCGATCAAGTGATCGAATTTATCGCCATCCCACTTCTGCAGATCCGACCACGTGGTCATTTCTCGCCTCCCGAAAGCTGACTGTCGACCCGTGAGAATTCCACGCTGACGGAATGATCAGTTTTGTTGTACGTATTCTTCGAATCGCTTATCGACTGGCTGAAAGCCTCCAAAGCCCCGGACAGTCTTCTGGCAGCCTGATCGATATAGCTTCCTGCCCCCAGAGCAGCCTTTCCCGAACTCCCACCCGGCATGGCCTCGGAGACGTCGTTCACACTGGTTGAAAGCTTTACCGATTCGGCGCTTTGATGGGCTTTTTCCGCATTAGACGCAGCGGCATCGAGATCCTCCAGATTAACGAATAATTCGGACAAGGTGAGCTCCCTAAGGTTCTATTCGACGGGCGAAAGCCCCTTTCCTCTTAAAAAGCATCTTACATCTCTTTCCGCGTAGATGGAAGGACTTTTCCAAAAGGAAACTTTCCAGACAAACGTAAACGCGGTAATGATCTTTCCAAGGTTTTTCGTAATGACGAGTGAACAGAGGCACAAGCTCCGCCGCCGCTCTTTTCCCGCCGAGGCCGGCCCCGTATCCTAAACCAGGGATTAGAAGCCAGTCCCCGAGCGAACCATGGGAGTCGAAGCGCACGAAGGGAGCCGCGTGCCCGAAGGTCAAGCAATCCACCGCCTGGCGAGGATCGCGAGCGGATTCCTGGCAGGGCGGGTAGTCGCCGCGTCTTCGCCGCAGGGGCGTTTCGCCGAGGGGGCGGCGCGCCTAGACGGCCTCACCGCCTTCCACGCTCAAGCGTGGGGGAAGCACTTCTTCATGCCATTCGCTGAGAGCAGGACCCCCACCGCCGAACCCTTACTCGGCGACGACGGCCCCGCCTGGCTCCACGTCCACCTCGGCCTGTACGGACGCTGGTCGTTCTCAGGCCCCCGCGCCACGGACGTCGCCGGTGCGGGGCTGCGCGGCGGCGGCAACGCAGCGGCCGTGCCCGAACCGGGCGCTACGGTCCGCCTGCGGCTGGAGGCGGAAGACTTGGCAGCGGACCTGACGGGCCCCGCGCGCTGCGAAGCGCTCGACGGCCAGGGAGTTCGCGCAGTCCTGGCCAGGCTCGGGCCCGATCCCGTCCGCAACGAACCCGGGGACCGCGAGCGCTTCGTCACCACGATCCGGTCGCGGCGGGCCGCCGTCGGCCAGCTGATCCTCGACCAGTCGATCGCAGCGGGACCGGGCAACATCTACCGGGCGGACTGCCTGTTCCGCACCGGCATCTCGCCCCTGACGCCCGGAAGCGAGGTCTCCCCGGAGCGCTTGGGCGCGCTGTGGGACGACCTCGCGGCCACCATGGCCGACGACGTCGACAGCGGGGTGATCCGGACGGTTCCGCCCGATCTGCGCCCCGAGCCCGTGCCGGAAGGCGACGAAGAGGCCGGGCGTTTCGCCGTGTACCACAGGACGGGCCGGCCCTGCCTGCGCTGTGGCACGACCATCGTGGAGAAGGACCTGGTGGGCCGCCGGCTCTTCTGGTGCCCCGGATGCCAGCGGTGAAACAGCGCCGGCTTCCCAATCGGGCAGCCCCGACCACGCCTCGCCCGCCGGGGGCTGACCGCTGGCCCTCATCCGCAAGAAGGTTGGGCTGCGAAGGTGCCCGGCTACGAACGCTGCCCCCGCAAGCCAGCCGGACCCCGAACCGCCTTGAGCTCGACGGTTCGCCCAACCTCCCGCGAACCTAGGCTCAAGCCCGCGGGTCTCGGGCCTCAGGCAGGCTGTTAGCGGCTCAGCCGTGAGACATGGGAAGCCAGGCGACCTGGATCGACTCCCGGGCGATGTCGCGGGACCGGAACTGCCCGCGTCCCGGAACGCCCGGCCGGGGCTTCATGCGCCCCAGGAGGGCGCCGTCGTCCGGGCTGCCGGGAAGCAGCATGGCGGGCGAGGCGAGGTCGTTCAACGCCTGGACGACCGGCTCGTAGAGCGTCCTGCTGGCGCCGCCGGAGCGGCGGGTGATGATGACGTGCAGCCCGAGATCGTGCGCCTGAGACAGGTACGGCTGCAGGACGCCCATCGGGTTGCCCTTCGCGCCGCCGGTCGACTGGACGAGGTCGTAGTCGTCGACCAGGACGAAGGCTTCGGCGCCGGACCACCAGCTTCGCTCGCGCAGCTGCTTGGGGGTGACGTCGGGCCCTGGAGCGCGCGTCTTGAGGAACCCGACCAACCCGCCCAGTTTGGTGTGGGCGTCCTCGGTGGATCGGCAGTGCGCGGCCATGTGGCTTTCGGGAAGCTCTCCGAGCAGCGCGCTCCTGTAGTCGAGGGCGAAGATCTTGGCCTGGTCGGGCTTGTAGATCCGCGCGATCTCAGCGGCGATGAGCCTGAGGGTAGCGGTTTTGCCGCTTCCGCGGTCGCCGAAGAAGAAGAAGTGGTCGTTCTCGTTGAAGTCGATGCCGAAGGGCTCGAGCCTGGACTCTCCGATCCCCAGGATGACCCTGCGGTCCTCGGGGGAGACCCTCGCGCGGACCTCGTCGATGTGCACCCGGGAGGGGAGCTCGCGAAGCTTGGGGCCGGGGGCCCCGGTCCAAGAGTGGCCGACCTGCTCGACTAGGTCCGTCACCCCGACGGCGAGCTGCTTGCCGTCGGGTTTGGAATCGACGCGCGGGAGGGCCCCGAGAATGTGATGCTTGCCGGATTCCAGGCCTCGCCCCGGGGTGCCGGTGGGAACGTTGGCGGCGAGTTTCCGGTTGAATTCGGAGTCCATGGGGTCGCCGAGGCGCAGCTCGATCCTCGAGCCGAACATGTCCTTGACGGCCGTGCGGAAGTTCATCCAGCGCAGAGCCGTGGCGACGACGTGCAGCCCGAAGTTCAGCCCGCGGGGCATGAGCTCCTGGAGCTTCATCTCGACGTCTTCGTAGTCGGATCGAAGCGTCGGCCATCCGTCGACGACGAGGAAGATGTCGCCGTAGCCGTCGTCGATCTTCCCTTCGGCGCGCAGGCGCCGGTACGCGGCCATCGACTCGATGCCCCGATCGGCGAAGAACTTCTCCCGATCCTCGACGATCGAGTTGATCTCAGCGTAGATGCGGTTGACCCGGGCCTCGTCGGTGCGCAGCGCGACGCCCGCGATGTGGGCGAGGTCGCGCATGCCGGAGAAGGTTCCGCCGCCGAAGTCCATGACGTAGATCTGGACCTCCTGGGGGGTGTGCGTCAGCGCGAGCGCTCCGACGACCGTCCGGGCGAAGGTCGACTTGCCGGACTGCGGCGCGCCGACGATCGCCAGGTGGCCGCCCGAACCGTCCAGATCGAGCACGAGGGTGTCGCGGCGCTGGTCGAGCGGGCGGTCGACGTCCCCGACCGGGACGACGAAGGCGCCCGCCCCCCGCCAACGCGGCGAGTGGAGGCCCAGCGAGGGGCTGATCCGCAGATCGGGCATGAGGGAGTCCAGGGTGGCGGGCGCGTCGAGCGGCGGCAGCCACACCTGGTGGGCGGAGGGCCCCTTGCCCTCCATCCTCGCCACCGCGATGTCGAAGGTCGTGTTGGGCACTCCGGGGATCCCCGAGTCCGAGAACTCGCTGAGCTCCTCCTCAGCCTGCGCCTTGGCCTCCTCCGCCTTCTCGATGTCCTTCTCCTCCAGGCGCAGGGGCGCGGCGGTGAAGTCGTAGATCTCGATCTCGTCCGACTCGTTGACGATGTCGGCCGCCGAGAGGTCCTTGCGCCGCGGCGGGGGCCCGGAGACGTAGGAGGCGCGGAACCTGATGAGGTTCGACGTGTCGGGCTTGAGGAAGCCGACGCCCGGGATGGGGGGAAGCTCGTAGGCGTCGTTCACGCCTATGACGGTGCGGGATTCCTGGGCCGAGAAGGTGCGCAGGCCGATGCGGTAGGACAGGTGGGAGTCCAGGCCTCGCAGACGCCCCTCCTCCAGCTTCTGAGACGAGAGGAGCAGGTGGATCTGGAGAGAGCGGCCGAGGCGGCCGATCGCGACGAACATGTCGATGAAGTCCGGCTTCTCGGCCAGCAGCTCGGAGAACTCGTCGGCGACCACGAAGAGCGTGGGGATCGGTTTGAGATCCTGCCGTCCGGCTTTGCGGGCCTTCTCGTAGTCGGCGACGTTTTTGAAGTTGCCGGCGGACTTGAGAATCTCCTGACGCCGCGCCATCTCGCCTCGCAGGGCGTCCTCCATGCGGTCGACGAGGGTCAGGTCCTCCCCGAGATTGGTGATGATGGCCGCGACGTGCGGCATCTTCGACATGCCGGCGAAGGTGGCTCCGCCCTTGAAGTCGATGAGCACGAAATTGAGCTCTTCGGAGGAGTGGGTCATCGCCAGGGCGAGGACGAGGGTGCGCAGCACCTCGGACTTGCCCGAGCCGGTGGCGCCGATGATCAGGCCGTGCGGTCCCATGCCCGCCAGGGCGGACTCCTTGATGTCGAGGTGGACGGTCTTGTGCTCGGGCGTCAGGCCGATCGGGACGCGGAGCCGATCCCTGGCCAGTCGCGGCTTCCATCCCTCGGCGACGTCGAAGTCGCGGACGTCGCCCAGCCCCAGGAGGTCGACGAGCTCGGCGGAGGCCTCGCCCGAGGCGTCGACGGCCTGGCCCGAGCCGTCGGTCTGGATGCCGGACTGGGTCGCCAGGCGGCGCGCGATGACCTCCGCCTCCGCGACGCCGATCCGGTCTCCCCGCCCGACCACCGGGGTGAAGCCGACCTGCAGGAGGGAGAGCTCCATGTAGTCGCCCTTGTCCTGCAGCTGCAGCCGCACGCTGTTGGGGTCGGTGAGCGAGGCCCAGTCGGAGGGGAGCTCGACCACGGTGACCCCGAGGACACCGTCGGGGCTGATGATGGGGTGGTCCTCGGGGACCTCGACGCCGTCGTTGAAGACGACCAGGTGCGGCAGCTCCGATCCGCCCTGGTCGGCGGCCCACCGCGGACGGTCCACGATGCCGTCGGGCAGGAGGTCGATGAGGTCGGTCGGATCGGATTCGAGCATCCGGGCCGGACCGATCGAGTCGTAGATGCGGTCGGAGGCGATGTGCGGAAGCCACTTGACCCACTCCCAGTCCGCCATCCTCTCCTCGCTGGCGAGGATGGCGATGCGCACGTCCTCGGGGTCGGTGAAAGTGGCCGTCTGGACGATCATGGCGCGCGCCAGGGCCCTGGCCATGTCGCCGCGGCCCGCGATCTGGATCCGGGAGACCGTGGCCAGGTCGACGCCGAGGGGCAGATCCTTGACGTCCGTGTACATGCTGTGGAACTGCGCCGCCGCCGACTCGGCGACGGGGTCGGACTCTCCCAGCTCCGAAGTCTCCGCGGGGACGATCGTCAGGGTGAAGGGCTGGTCGGCCGTTCCCACGCGGATGAGCAGGAACTCGTTGTCGGACGGCTCCCGGTCTCCCACGTGGGTCCCCTCGTCCAGGAGCACCGGCAGATCGGACGGGTGAGGCATATGCCACTGTGAGGATTCGCGCTGCATGCTCTCCGCCGAGCGCGCGTTCTTCCGCGTCTTCGACAGATAGGACAGGTACTCGCGCCGGTATCCGGTGACGGCGTCGCGGTGCTGCGTGCGATTGCGGTAGATGTTGAGGAAGGCCACAGAGAGCATCGCCACCACGAAGAGCCCGGACATGAGGATCATGCGCGGGGAGCGCTGCCCGGACATCGCCATGACGACCATCATTCCCATCGAGCCGAACATGGGGAGAATCATCGCCAGAGCGCCGGTCAGTCCCTCCGAGCGTTTGATCTCCGGCGGTGCCTTGAGTTCCACCACCTCCTGGGGCGGCGGCGTGGGAGCCTGTCGCTTCGTCGTTGCCACGGGTAATCCTCCACATCGGTTCGTCTCACGCTGTGCGGCTATTGTGGATCCTCTAAGCGATAATACTTAGGTACGGAGCGCGCAGCGAACAAGGGGGAGCATGACCATAGCATCGGCGTCAGTCTCGTATCTCACCCTTGTCATGGAGGGGCATCGCGAAGACATCGTCGTGCCTTCGGGGGTAACCCTCGCGCGCGTCCTGCGCAACCGGCGGGTCCCGGAGGACCTCGTGCCGTGCACTCCGGGCGGGGAGAAGCTCCCGGGGGCCATGGTGATCGGCCGCGAGATCCGCAACGGCGCACTGGTGCTTCTGCAGCCGGCCGAGGTGAGCACCCAAGCGGCGGCGGACGGCGCGGCCGCGCTCCAGGACGTCGCGGAGACCGAGCGCTCCCCGATCATCTCCTGGGCGGGGGTCATCATCGCCCTCCTCCTCTCCGCTTCCGCCGTCCTGGGCGTGACGTCGCGATCCCGCACCCACACGCTCATCGCCGCCGGGCTGATGCTCCTCCTCGGCCTCCTCTATGCGCTGCGTCCGTGCCAGGGCCATCCGGTCTCCGAAACCCTGGCCACCGTCGCGTTCGGGGCCTGCGCGGGCATCCTCGTCGCGGCGTCCAACTTCGACGACGCCCGCTACCAGACCCTCATCTGCGGCTTCGCGGCGGCCGGGGCTCTGGCGACCGTGCGATGGGCGTGGCGCGGGCCGAAGGACCCTCCCACGGAGCGGGTCTCGGGCGACTGCGCGGCGGTCGGGCTGCTCGGGGCTTCCGCGATCCTCCTGTGCATGCTGACCAAACTCGACGTCGTTTTCGTCTACGCGGCCCTCTTCGGCGTCGCCGCGCCCCTCATGCAGGCGCTCCCCGGGTTCTCGGTGAACCTGCCGCAGTCCCGGCTCATCGACGAGGCCACGATCGTCCGCGAGGCCAGCTCGGTGCGGGGGGCCAAGCCGAGTCACCTCGACCCGGTCACCGGAGAGGAGGCGGCGACCATCGTCAAGGTGGGCGACGCGCGATACCGCCTCTGGACGCTCCTGCTGTGCGCCGACGTCGTCGCCACCCTTCCCGCCATGCTGCGGGCGGCGGGACACGGCGGCGCCCAGGGGGCGCTGGCCGGCGTGTCCGTCGGATGCGTCGGCCTGGCCTTCCTCCTCGTCCCGAGGACGGCGGCCGCGGCGTACGTGCGGATCCTGCCGCGCGCCACGGTGGGGCTCCTGTTGATCGCATCGACCTTCGCCATGGCGCGCAACGACGCAGTCAACCGGCACATACACCCCTTCATGGCGTTCGGCACGATGACCGTTCTGGCGCTGGTGATCCTCGTCGCGAGCATACCCATCAGCCGTGGCCGCAAGTCCCTGGCGTTCACCCGGATGGGCGACATCCTCCAGAGCTTCTGCTGCACGTGGTCCCTCCCGTTCGCTCTCTGCGGCATGGGCGTGGTCACCCTCGTTAGAACGGGAGGGATCCCATGACGCCCCGAAAGCCGCGAACCCCGGTCCGCCCTCCCACGCCGCCGCCCTCCCGCACAACAACGAATCGAGTGAGCCATGCCTGAGACGCCATCCGACGCCTTCGTCCGCACGACGCTGGTGCACGAGGACAAGAAGGCGGACCTCCTCCTGCCGTCCAACCTTCCCGTCGCCGAGCTTCTGCCGAGCATCGCGCGGCGCTTCCTGACCGTCACGCCCAGGAGGGCCATCCAGGGCTTCGTCCTGACCATGTCCAACGGGGCGACGATCGATCCGGGGCTGACGTTCGCCGCCCAGGGCGTGAAGAACGGCACCCTGCTGATCCTGGGGCCGCGAGTGCGCGAGACCGAGAAGAAATACGACGACGTCATCGAAGCCGTCGCGGACGTGGTCAACGAGTCCAACAAGCCGTGGACCGAAAGCGACGCGGCGGGCGTCGCCAGCGGCGCGGCCGCGACCCTGCTCGTGGCCGCCACGCTCCTCCTCTCCCAGGCCCGTCCGACGGCCGGCGTCGTCGTGCCGGTGATACTGGGATGCCTGGCCGCTCTGCTCTTCGGGATCGTCTGGGTGCTCGAGCGAGGCGAACGCCATTCGCACGCCGTCGCCATGGGCCTGGTCGCATGCGTACTCCTGGCCGCCTGCGGCTGGACGGGTCCGGCGCACGGCGGCTTCGCGCTCCCCCTGGCACTGGCGGGCATCGGGGCCGCCATCGGCGCGGCCATCGCCCTGCCGCTGCTGTCGGAGTGGAAGGAGATGATGCTGGCGCCCGGCTTGGCCGGGGTCGTGCTAGGAACCGTCGGAACCGTCAACACGTTCCTCGAAGGGTCCTCCGACCGCGTCGCCGTGGTGACCGCGAGCCTCCTGGGGATCGTCCTTCTGCTCCTCCCCCAGCTGTCCCTGCGGATGAGCCGGTTGGAGAGCGCGGACCCCCTGCTCTCCCCGGGCCCCGAATCGCAGGGGAAGACCAGATCCATCGACGCCGGGTACGTCAAGAGGAACTACCTCCACGGGCGGCGCGCCATGTTCTCCGTGCGCTGCGGGGACGGGTTCGCCCTGGCCGTCCTCACTCCGTCCACGGTCGCCACTGGCAAGTGGGGGGTCGTCGTCCTCGGGGGGATCCTCGTGATCCTCACGCTGGGTTCGCGAGCCCACTACGCCCACATGGACGTCGTCTCCGAGTACGTGATCGCCGTGTCGATCTTCGCGCTGGGCTGCCTGGCCGTCATGGTCACCCAGCCGAGCTGGTGGCTCGGCCTCGTCATCGTCCTGGCGCTGCTGGCCGGCGCCCTCATCGCCTTCGGCCTGGTCCTCGGTTCGACGCCGCAGTGGATGCGGCAGGCGGCCGACGTCGGCGAGACCATCGCCGGAATCATCCTCGTCCCCGCCGCGGTTCTAGCCTTGAGGTTGTGGTGATATGGCATCGACGAAGGACATCCTCGACGGGCAGCGTTTCAATCGCCAACGCCTCGTCACGGCCTTCATGGCCGGCATGCCCGGCGGCAGGGAGCTCACGCCGGTCCGCCCGTGGCGCGGGATCATCACGGGTCTGGTCCTCACGGTGATGCTCGTCGTCGGAGCGGCGATCTCCAAGCTCTTCCTGCCTACTCTCCCCAACGGCTGGAACGACGGAAAACTCGTCATCAGCTCCGACAACGGCTCCCGTTACATCTCGATCAGCGGCAAGCTGTATCCCATCCGCAACGCCGCCTCGGCCCATCTGCTCTACCCCGGGGTGAAGACGGTCTCGGCCAGCGACGACGCCCTCGCCAAAGTCGAGCTGGGCCCGGTCGTCGGGATTCCCGGGGCGCCCGACAAGATCCCCGACGCCAAGAAGATCAAGGACGCCCGGCTGACGAGCTGCGTCGCCAACGACGGCCTCCTGTGGACGGGCGTGAACCTCGGCACGACCAAGCCCGCAGGCGCGGACGGCGCCCTGGTGACCAATGCCGAGAAGTCGTACATCGTCATCGGCCAGTACCGCTACTCCTTCAACCAGACCAACTCCTCAACGGATCAGAAGGTCGCAGCCAGAGCGGTGATGAACGAATTCGGCTTCTCGGAGCCGCCCTCCGCCGAGGCGCCGAGCAGCTGGATCAACCTCTTCAAGGAAGGCGACCCCCTCGTTCCCCTGGAGATCCCCGATGCGGGGAGCCCCTCCGACGCCATCCCCGGAGCGGACGGCCTCAAGATCGGCATGGTCGTCGAGGTCTCCAACGGCGTCGACAAGGACAACCGCTACATCGTCCGCAAGGAGGGGCTGGAACGCATGACGCCGACGATGCGGCACATGTACGCCATGAGCCCCACCGGTTCGAAGGCGGAGACCAAGAAATTGACCTCCCACGAGGTGGGCCAGGCCAAGTTCGCCGAGAACAAGCTGCGGCCCACGTGGCCGAAGAACATCACGGGGTTGCTCGACGCTCCCGACAAACCCTGCGCCCGCGCTGAAACGGGCGGCAGCACGACCCTGGCGAAGGGAAGCGGCATACCGACGGTGACCCACGACACCGTCAGCGTCGCATCCCAGTCGGGTGCGCTGCTCACCCAGCCGGGAAAGGGCGCCAACCTCTACTACCTGATCGACGAGGACGGCTTGGCCTACAAGCTCGGCAGCCTCGACGACGCCGGCAAGGCGTTCGGGTATACGCAGGTCACGCCCCTCAAAGCGTCCGCCGCCTGGGTGAACCTGTTCTCCAACAAGCAGGACACGGCCACGCCCACGCTCTCCTCGGAGGCGGCCTGGAAGACCGTCCCCGAGAAGGCGCGCAAGAACCAGCAGCAGAACGGCGGCTCTTCGGGCGGAGGCCAGCAACCGAGCGGGGGATCCAGTTGACGTCGCGGGGAATCCAGCTGACGGCAGCGCCAGGAGACCCCGGACCGTCAAGCCGCCGGCCCCGCGCCGCCGGCGGGGTGCGGCGCCGTCGCCCAGCTCGCGGGAAGACGGCCGCCCGGCCAGCGCGCACACCCGGCCGTGCGCGGGCGTGCGACGCCGCGAAACGGCTGTGCGCCGCCTGCACGCTCCTGGCCGTCGGCACAGCCGGGGCGGCGCATGCCCGGACGATGCCGCCCGCCTCGCGGAGTGCCGGTCCGGCTTCCTCGGTGACCTCGGGCATCGGCGGCGCGCCGAAGTCCGGCGGCCAGGGGGGTTCGGGGCTCCGCACCTGGTTCGACCAGCAGACCTGCCAGCAGGGATCCACGCAGATCTACTCTCCGTCCGCCAAGGAGAAGTCCGTCCTCGCCTCGAGCATCATCGACCTGGAGCCGGCCCACAAGCTCTCCCAGGGCGGCAAGGTGTCGATCGCGGTCGTCGATTCGGGGGTCGCAGCCTCTCCGGCGTTCAACGGGGCGACGATCGAAGCCGGCTATGACGCGACGGGCGGCGGAAACGCGCGGGCCGACAACGAAGGGCACGGAACTGCGGTTGCCTCGATCATCGCCGGGCAGGCGAACGCTGCGGGGGCCATCCGAGGCGTCGCCCCGCGGGCGAACATCATTCCCGTCAAGGTCGTCGACGCCCTTCCCAGAGATCAGGCCAACGCCGAGGCCGACACCTATCCGGCCGCCTCGATCCAGAGCCTGGCGAACGGAATCGACTGGGCCGCGAACAACCCTTCGGTCGACATCATCACGATTTCGGGGTCCATTCCGACCTCGGACCCCCGGGTCGAAGCGGCCGTCGCCAACGCCGTCGCGAAGAACAAGGTCGTGGTCGCCGCCGCGGGCAACGTCGAGAAACAGCGCGGAACGCAGACTACCCCTGCGAGCCCGGATCCCAAGGCGAATCTGCGCTATCCGGCTGCCTACCCCGGGGTGATCGGCGTGACCGCGATCGACCCCACCGGCGCAGTCCCCGAGGGCGCCGTCCTCCACTCGCCGGCTGTGGACCTCGCCGCTCCCGGCATGAACGTCGTGGTCGCGAACGGCACCACGGGAGTGTGCCTGGCCTCCACGCAGGCGCCCGCGACGAGCTACGCGACAGCCTACGTGGCCGGCGCGGCGGCCCTCGTCCGCTCGTACAACAGCAGGTCCGAGTCGGCCGCGATGACGTCTTTCCGGCTGCTGTCGTCGGCGCGTCGGGCCAGCCCCTCCACCCGGGACGACGTGTACGGGTGGGGGATCGTCGATCCCTACCGCGCCATGACGCTCGTCGACGACGGTCAGCTTCCGGGCCCCGACTCCCCCGCTCACAAGAGGGCTACGCAAAAGCCCACCGCCGGATCGGACGTTCCCCCCGCCCCGCACGATTTCCAGAAGACCGGACGCCGATCGGGGGCGATCTGGCTCTCGGTGGCCGCAGGCGTCATCGTCGTCCTCTTGATCTTCACGGCTGGACGCACACGCGCCGCCAGGAACAAAGAGAACGAGTCCGACGCTGAGACCGGCCCGGTTCCTTGATCTGATGCAAGCCGTTGATGCCCGGATCGCGTGGCGTCGAGTCGCGTGGCGTCGGGCCGCCGGGTTAAGGCAGCTGGAGTCATCCAAGGCCGCCACGTCGATGCTGAGGATGCCAGCGCCGGTTGATGCCGAGACGGTTGGGGCACGTCCCACGACGGCCCCCGCCAGGCGGCGCGTTTAGTCAGGCGCGCCCCTCAGCGAAGCGGTTTGGCGAGGCGGCCACGCAGGCGGGATACAAGCATAAAAAGAGTGGGGCCCGGGATCTCCGGGCCCCACTCCCCAGCGGGTGGCTGTTGCAATATCGGACGGGACGGCCTCTCAGCGATGCCCCGCCTCGATGAACGTCACTTTGTCATCGGGCCTGATCTCCTCAACGCGGTAGTCGCGCTTGGGAGCCTCGCGCTCCTCGTCCTTCTTCTTGGACTTTCCGCCCAGGGCCGCGAATCCGCTGCGAGCGGGGCGCGATGCGGGGCTGGCACCCCGGACGGTCCCGTTCCCGCCCGCCTTGGCGACCCCACGCGTCGACGTCTTGGACGATGAAGCCGAAGCGGGCTCGGCGCCGCTGCCTCGAATACTGGCGACCTTCACCACGCGGCTCTTCGCCGAGGCCGTCTTCGCGGAGGCGGCCTGCTTGGCGCCCGCCGTTCCCTTCGCCGTCCGAGTCGAAGTCGCGGACTTCGCAGCACCGGACTTCGACGAAGCGGCGGCCTTCGCGGACGTCGCCGTCCTCCCGTTCGCCGCGGGGGCGCCGGCGCGGAGAGAACTGGCTGTGCGCGCCGCCGTGGCCGAACGCGCGGTACCGGATCCGCTCGCCATTCCCGCGCGGCTGCCGGCCGGGGCAGCGACGCTCCGAGACGTCAGGCTTCGGGCCGCGGTCGTGGCTCCGCCGCGAGTCAATGAACGCGCCGTCGCCGGAGTGGCGGCACGAGGCGCATTGGTCACGCTTCTCGCGCTCGTCGTCACCGTGCGCGCGGCAGCGGCACTCCGCGCGGCGGTAGCCGCAGAGGCAACCGGGCGGGCCGCACCGGATGCGCCGCCGGACAGACGCGCGGGCGTGGCCACCCTCGTCTGGGCTTTGCCGCTGGCCGCACCGCCGCCGCGGATGGGAGCCGCAGTGGCTGTGCGCGTCTTCTTCGCCGCACGATAGGCCTTGACGCCTGCAGCCCCCGCAGCGGTAGCCCCGCCGAGACCGGCCAGGCCGGCCACGGTGGCATTGGTCGACAGGGCCGGGGAAGCGAGCCCCGACCGCACCGCGTGGGCGCTCGCCAACGTGCCGTTCGCGGACGATTCATAGGGGTGCTTTACCGACTCAAGGTGCACTCCCTCAGCGGAATTGCCCGGCAGCCCCACCGACGGGCGGAGAGCCGCAGTCGACTGCCACTGCGCAGCAGAGTGCGTCGGAGAGACCCCTCGGTTGGCGTCGCCCGCACTCTGGCCGCCTCCAGACGTCTGTGAACCACCGGTAGAGGACGAGCCGCCTCCGAAACCGCCCGATCCCGAGCCGCCGGAACCCGATTCGTCCGGCCACAGCGTATTGAGCTTCGCGATCGCGGACTGGGTTTCGGTGTCCAGCGTCGTCAGCGCTGTCTGGGCCTTCGTATTGGCCGCCTCCACCGCGGCGTCGTGAGCCTTCACGGCTTTGTCGTAGGCGGAGACCGAGGAAGCGCTGAGGGTGTCGCCTCCCTTCTCAGTCGCAGGCGTGGCATTGCTGAAGGTGGAATCGGCATCGCCGACGCTCTTCTCGACTTCCTCCTGGACCTGAACGGCATTGCGTCCCGCCGTGGCCGCAAGCCGCCGGGCCTCGGCGATGACTTTGACGAATTCGGACCCATGCACCGCAGCCGTCGAAGCGTTGCCGAGGGCTTCGTCGGCAGCCGTGCCCGTCTCCCCTTCGAGGCCGAGATCGCCGATGAGATTCTTGATCCTGTTGGAGATGGTCTCCAGGTTTCCCGCGATCGTCTCCAGGTCCGCTGCACGGTCCTCCGCGCTTCCAGCAGAGAAGAACTTCACCTTATTCAGTTGTTCGATGCTTTCCCTACCCATGGCAGTCAACCTTCCTTTTCACTGCTGAAGGGGAGTCGGGCGCTGGTGCTTTTCCGGCTGAACCGAAGGCGGCGCCCAATCTCCGTTCTTCTCCTGATCCGTGTACTCGCTGCTCTTCTCCATGGCGTTCAGCTTGGCATTGACGCGAGCCTTGAGCTCTTCATCCATGCCCTCTATACTGTCCACGGAATCTTTAAGGTTTTTAATAACCTTTTGAAGGTTTTGCGACATGGTGGTAAGTGATGTATTCACTTCATCTGTGGCTTTAGTGAGCGGTGCCGCGAACTGATTGAGCTGTTCAGCCGCGCTCCAGTCTCCGCTGTGGACATTCCCGAAATCCGTGCAGGCCGTATCGTAATCGTCCGTTATCGACTTAAGCTTGTTCACAGTCGCGTCAAATTGTTCCCTGGTTAACTTCAACATTGCGGAGCCTCCGATCTCAGGTGAGTAATCCGTTCGAGGTGGGTGTGCGGCGGAGTCGTACTCCGCCGCACACGGCCAAAGCGGCTTTTCAGCGCCTATACCTACGCCGTTCAGGGATTACGTACGGTTGGCAGCGGACTGATCGGCGGACTGATAAGCCTGTCCGGACGTTTGAGCGAGCCGGCTCATGATGTCGAGCTGCTTACGCATCTCACCGGCGCTCTGATGCCATTCGGTCTGCGATGTGTCGTAAGCCTGCTGGGCAGCACCATCCCACCCCTGGTAGAGACCTTTGAGCTGCGTCTCGAGCTGGGAAAGAGTCTCTTCGATCTTCTGCTGCTTGGTGTTCAGCTCGGAGGAGATGCCCTCGATGCCTCCGAAATTGGCGAGAAGTGACATGTTTTCAGTTCCTTTTCTAGTACTCTAGATTTAAAGCGTCTCAGTTCTGCTGCGCAGCCAAAAGCCTCTGGATCTCCGCCTGGACATCCGCTTCGGTCTGATCGAAGGTCGCCTGCGTGCCCTTAAGCGCATCACGGAGACTCTGAAGCGCATTGAAAACATCAGTCGCTTCCCGATCCCAGTTGTTGGCGGCAGTCCTGAAAGCATCGGCTCCCTGACCCTGCCACGATCCCTGAATCGATTCGGTCGTTCCACGGACTTCGCCGACCGTACCGAGCAGAGACTCCTGCGCGGTGTCCACGTACTGGACACCCAGCTGGAAGGTGTCTTCTCCGGTCCGGACTTGGTTTGTGTTGTCAGCCATACTCTTTCTCCATTTGTTTGGTTGAGAGGTTCGAAATCCTTTGCGGATCCAGACTTCATTGTAGAACGGCCAGTAGCCACCTGACCAGACCCCAATCCGTGTAATGCTCCCCATGCATTACTAGGAAACATTCCGAAAACCGCGTCACGACCCGAAAACAGGATCGAGCACCAGGTGACAACTCCCCATCGGGTTGCCTTCCCGTCGGATCACCGGCGCGGGCACCCCTCGGGGTTCCCCCGAACGTTCGGAACCGACCGCGGTCCGCCGACCTCGACAGTATAGCCTCGAGGCCGACGCGGCGATCCCGAGACGGCGTGTCCGCCCCGCCGTCACCGCCCTTGTTCCGCAGTCACGTCACAGGGAGAACGACCAGTTGGGGATCCGTTGGAAGTCTGGAGACGCCTGGCTCGCCCGCAGGCGCATCGTAGGAGCGGCGGAATGCCCGATCCGGTGGACCGCCTACCCGGCTCGCCCACGGGCGCATTCCGCCGGCCTCTCGGGTACCTCCCGCAGGCGGGCCGGCGCGATCGGCGTTTCCACACAGCGTGCGCGTACGGTATATTTCGAGCAGCGAACCAACCGGTTCGCCTTCCACAAGCGTACGGCATCACAGGAGGTAGCCATGGGTGTTTTCGACAAGGCCAAAGACTTCATCCACAGCGAAGAAGTCGAGGAGAAGTCCGACGCTGTCCTCGACAAGGCCGAAGATCTGGCAACTGAGAAGTTGGGCGCCGATAAAGCGGACACCATCGCGAAAGTCCGCAACACGATCGACGACAAGATCGGCAACGAGAGCAATTCCTGATCCTCGACCCGCCTGTCGGGTCGAGCCCGCGCAAGCTCCGCCCCCGTTCGGAGTCCCGCCTCGGCCGGCAGAGCTCGCCGCCGCCGGCTGGGAGTCACCACATAAACGCCAGTGCGGCGATGCCCGTGGCGGCGACTCCCGCCAGAGTCAGCGCGATGGCCGTCATTCTGCTCATTCGTCGGCGGGACCGGCCGCGGTCGAGGTATTCCTCCCCGGGGATGTATCCGCAGAAGTCGTATCCGCCTGACGCCTGGCGGCCTCCCTCGCCTATCGGTCTGACGCTCACCGGCGCCCCTTCGTCAAAATGCCCATGGAGCGATTTTACAGTGCGCCGAGGCCTTCGCGTGCGAATTCAGAGCCTTTTTCCAGGATCGCCGGGTATACGGGACTCGATTCGCGGCGCAGACGCCCGAGCGTGAGCCGCTCCATGAATTCGTCGGCGCTGCGAACGCCCTCCATTCCCAGGCTGAGGCCCAGGAGCCCGATGACGTCCGCGGGCTTCCAGCCGAACGCGGCGAGGTCCGCCATGGTCACCGCCCCGTCGCGCTTGGCCAGGCGGATTCCCTGACCGTTGAGGAGCATGGGGACGTGTGCGTAGGCCGGCGTGGCGAACCCGAATTCGCGTTGGAGGTAGACGTGCCGGGGCGTCGAGGCGAGCAGGTCCTCTCCGCGAACGACCTGCGAGACCCCCTGGAGCCCGTCGTCGTACACCGCGACGAAGTTGTAGCTGAAGGCCCCGTCGCCCCGGCGGATCACGAAATCGTCGACCGTGCCGCGGTAGGCTCCCTGCACCTCGTCGACGACGTCGATCCGGCCGTTGTCAGTGCGCAGCCGATAGGCGGGGCCTCGGCGCAACCCGGCCATGCGGGCTCGCCCGGCTCGGCGCTGCGCCTCGCTGAGTTCGCGGCATGTGCCGGGGTAGGCGCCGGGCGGAGAATGCGGGGCGGAGACCACTCCCGCGAGGTCGCGACGCGTGCAATAGCACTCGTAGACCAGGCCTCGTCGGTTCAGCTCCTGGAAGACGGCTTCGTAGAGCCCCAGGCGCTCGGACTGGTAGACGACCGGGCCGTCCCAGTCGACGCCGAGAGAGCGGAGGGTCGCCAGCTGTCTCGCGGCGAACTCCGGCCGGCATCTATCGTCGAGGTCCTCCATGCGGATGACGAAACGCAACCCGGCACGCCGTGCCAGAGCCCAGGCCAAGAGCGCGGTGCGCAGATTGCCCAGGTGGAGCTCGCCCGTCGGGGACGGCGCGAAGCGCCCCGTACCCATCCTCGGCGAGCGCGCGGCCTCCGCACGGCTGCCGAGATGCGTCCTGTCCACAGCTGCGAGCATAGCCTCCGGCGGCGTTGCGTGAAGCCCGCCATCGCCGCGCGCCGTCCGGCGCTCCGCCCCCGTCCGCTGAGACGGATCCGGGAGAACTCGTCTCCAGTCACCGAGAAGTTGTGCCGGGCCGACAACTGTGCCAAGATACCTAGCCAATCGGGGAAACGATCCGCTACATCCCCCCACGGGTGGACGTGCCCAGGGAACGATGTTTGATACCTTAAAGGAGCATGGTATTTTGTCACTGTCGCACGCCTCTATCAACGCTGGTCGTGTGCGATCATGACAGAAGGAGTCACCTATGGCCCATTCATCACGCACACTGATGGGCATAAAAACTACAATAGCGAGTACTATTGTCGCTATTTTCGCAGCATTTGCCGCCCCGCTCACACCGGCAAGCGCTCACGCACATGCTGCTATCTCAGTCACTGATATCAAGCTCACCAGATCGGATGCAAACGGGAATCCAATCGCCTCTCCTCTGCGAAACGACGATATCGCCTCCTTCAGCTTCACCTGGAGCGCCGGAGACGCCGCCGTATCCGAAGGGGAATCGATAACGGTCGGCCTTCCGGAGTTCTTCGGCAACCTCGACTACGGACGAGCCGCTGCCCTCACCGCCCAGCGGATGGGGTCGACCGTCCCCATCGGGACGTGCGCCATCGCCAAGCGCAGTCTTGCCTGCACCTTCGCCAAAGGCCTGAACGCCCTCCGCGCTCAAGGCTTCGTCGACATGAAGGGAACGATCAGCGTTCTGCTCAAGGCGACGTCGCAGACCGCCGCCAAGTCCGCCCGGTTCCTCATCAACGGGAAGCCCGTCTCCGTGTCGATTCCGGGCGGAGGGATCGGCCCTCGTCCGGCTGCCGCATACCAGCCGGTGAGCTTCGGCAAAGTGGCGGGAGCTCTGGGAGCCGAGAGCAAAATCCTCCTGTGGTCGATCAACTTCGGCTCCAACCACGTCTCCGAGAAACTCAAGGCCAGCGGCCGGGATCTCCCGCTCAACGGCAAGTCCACGGCGATCTCCTTCACCGACCAGCTGGGCCCCGGCCAGGCCTTCCAAAGCAACGGCAGAGGCCGATGGGTTCTCTTCCGGACGTCCGGTCGAGGCGACAAGGCCGCCCGGCGGGAACCGCTCACTGACTCGAGCGGATACGACTACTCGACGAGTCACGGGAACTTCGACATGAGCGTCGAAACCCGCGGCGCACAAGCGGTCATCAAAGCCAGCGGCCCATGGGCGCCTGACACGAATTACGCGATCGGATACGCCACCGACCTCGCGAACGGCAAAGCCACCCCCGGATTCGCCTACTCGAGCACGGTCAAGCTCGACGGAACTCCGCTCGCATCGACTTTTTCTCGCTACTACACCGATCCTTTCTCGAGCAAGGTGGATCTGAACGCCGCTTTCGGAAGCTTCGACATTCATATGAGCGTCAGCGGCACCCACACTCCGGACTTCTCGTCCAATGCAACTTTCCCCGTCACCGCGGATTATACTCTACCGGAGGGAATGAAAGTCACTTCCTACAAAGGTTGGAAAGCTCCCGGAGCCGTCAACGGGTCCGGCACGGGCGGCTCCGTCACGCTGATGGCCAAGACCGGGCAGACCACCGCCGTCGCCGAGAGATTCCCAGCCGGAACCCGTGTGACCCTGCGCGAAGACCTCTCCCACGTCTCCGGAGCCGCCCAGGGCGTCTCCTGGCAGAAGCCCGTTTTCAAACTGGAGGACAGGGAGATCGCCACACTGACCATCGCGAAGGCGCGGGCGAAGGTCACTGTGGTGAACACCGTCGCCAAGCGCTCGGCGCCCGAGTCGTCGCCGTCGACGGTGGCCCCCACGGCCTCGCCGAGCTCGCCGGCTTCGCCGACTCCTACGTCCGGTCCTACGACTTCGCGGACGCCGGAGCCGAGCCCCTCGACCCCTCCAACGCCGAGCGCATCGCCGACGGCACCCACCATGACGCCCACGCCGACCCCAACGTCCAGCCCCACGCCGACCCCAACGTCCAGTCCTACGACTTCGCAGGCGCCGAAGCCGAGCGCATCGCCGACGGCACCCCCCACACCCACGCCCTCGACGCCGGCACCCACCATGACGCCCACGCCGAAGCCCTCGCCGAGTCCCACAGCCGACCCCTCCCCATCGCCCACCGGCGAGCCGACGGCTACCGGTAAACCCACACCGAGCACCGAGCCGTCGCCCACCGGTGAACCGACGGCCACCGGCAAGCCCACATCGACCGGCAAACCCACACCGAGCACCGAGCCGTCGCCCACCCCCAAGCCGTCGACCACGACCAGGCAGCGCGAACCAGAGCCATCGAATTCGTCTCTGCCCGAACCGAGCCCTTCCGACCCGGCTACGCCGACGGCCTCGTCGAGCGCGCCGAGCAAGGCCGAAAGCGAGTTGGAGCTGATGTCGATCCTCGGGCTGGACACGGAGTCCGAGTTCCTCAAGAGGGTCGACGGACCGGGGCAAATCGTCTCCACGACGAGCAAGTACCGCACGCCCGTCGCCCGAAACAACGCGATCAGCCCCCTTCCGTCCGTCAGGCAGCGCTCATCCGGCATTCCGATCATCGACACCGGTATGGACATGGGCGGTGGAGTCATCTGCGCCTTCGGGATGGGACTGATCGGCGCCGCCCTGGTACTGCGCCGGTATCTGGCCTAGGCGGCCTCCCATGGGCGAACGTCGCGGCTGCAGGGACGAATTACCGTGCGCCTTGGGCTTAAGCGCGGGGACGACGTCGAGTGAACCAGTCCTGTCCGGCAGATGCGGCTGGCTGGGCGCCAAGGCGCGAACGTCACCGTCCGCGCGGCTCAGCGGCCCGTAGACGCCCTCCAACACTGGGACGTTAGACTTCTGGGGTGAACACCACCGGACGGCCTGCGGTCGGCGAGGCGAAACCCCGCCGATCCGCTCTTCTCATCGACGAGGAGGCCCGCTGGATCCGCCATCCGCGCGACCTCTTCTCGGCGAGCATCACGGCATTGGCCATCGGCGGCGTCATGCTTTTGGCGATCTACGCCTCCTCGACCACGCTGGCGGTCACCCGGGACGTCCGAACCGCTACCAACGAGATCCTCGAGACCATCCTCTTCATACCGGTCAACGTTCTGGAAGGGCTGATCAGCTTCTTCCTGCCGCTGACCGTGATCGTCGACATCGCCTGGCATCGACGATGGCGCGCGCTGATAACCGCCGCCGGGGCCACGGTCAGCGCCGTCGGCATCGCCTTCGGCCTCCTGTGGTTCTTCACGAAGTACTTCCCCCTCTCCCCCCTGACCGGCCAGCTGTCGGACTCGCTGACCGAGCAATCCTACATCTGGCTGCTCCCCTACGTGGCGGTGATATCCGCGATCCTCACCGTGGCGTCGTCGGGGAAGAAGACGAAAACCGCCCGCTGGGGCTGGCCCCTCCTGTCCATCGTCCTCGTCCTGTCGGTTCTGCAAGGCAACCAGACGCTGCCGGGCGCGCTCATCACGGCCTTCCTCGGCACGACATGCGGCATGCTGGCCCGATACATCCTCGGCGACCTGCCGAATCACGCCGCGGGGGTCGACCTGGTCCACCTCGTCCGCCGCGCCGGCATCGACGCCAAGCTCATCGTCCGGATCGACGAGCTCCCCGAAGAAGCGACGCTCCAAGCCTGGGTCGCATCGGCGCGCACCGACCTGGGGCACGTCGACCGATACGGCGTCGAACAGATCCGCGCGATCCTCAAGCAGGCGGGGGAATCAGCCGAGAACGCCGAGACCGGGCGGACCGCCCACGACGACCTGCCCTACACGACGACGCTGCCGCTTCCCTCGCCGGGTCTCATCCGCGCCCTCGACGTCGACGCGAACGAGGTCCGCGACACCGTCCTGGAGAGCTACCATCCCCCCATAGGCGAGGAAGCCGCCCGCAACTACGTGGTCATCGACGCCGACGACGTCGCCTACCACGCCTCGATGCTCGACGCCGACCGCCAGATCGTCGGCCTGCTGGCGACCATGTGGAGCAGGATCGTCCTGACGACGACAGCACGACACACCGAAGCCACCATAGAAGCAGCCAAAGACCGCTTCGCGCTGATGGAGCTGGCAGCCGTCTCCGCGCGGCTCGTTCCCGACCGCGGGCTCCACGTGGCCGCCACCGACAACTCCGCCGTCATCCTCATGCGGGTGTGCGGCGGCACCGCCCTCGACCGCTTGGACGCCGACGGGATACCCGACAGCGCGCTCGACGAGATCTGGGACATCCTCCGTCACGCCCACCAGCGCGGACTGTCCCACGGCGACGTGCAAGCCGGCGTGACGGCTCTGCGGGACGGGCACGTCGAACTGCTCCACTGGGAGAACGGAAGCATCGCCGCCTCGGAGATGGAGCGGCGCATCGACATGGCCCAGACGATGGCGATGATGGCGGGGATGGTGGGCATCGACAGGGCGGTGGCTTCCGCCAACCGCTGTCTGTCGGCCGACCAGGTCATCTCCCTGGCCCCGATCCTCCAACGCGCCGTCATCCCCGCGCAGACCCGCGCCCAGTTCCACGACCGCAAGGAGCTCGAATCCCTGCGCGACAGGCTCACCGAGCAGGTTCCCGAAGTCGGCACGATCACGCCGACCCAGCTCTACCGGTTCTCCCCGCGAACCGTAGTCACGGTCACGATCGGACTCATCGCCGTCTATCTGCTCCTCGGCTCGGTCAACTTCACCGACCTGCGCGAAACGCTTGCGCAGGCCAACCCGCTGTGGATGCTCTTCGCCTTCGGATCGGCCCTCTTCACCTACCTCGGAGCGGCCATGACCCTGCAGGCCTACACGGCCGAAAAGCTGCCTCTGCGCGAATCGACCATCGTGCAGGTCGCCGCCTCCGTCGTCACCCTCGTGGCGCCGGCCGGCATCGGCCCCGCCGCGCTGAACCTCCGATTCCTGCACAAGCGCAGAGTCCCCACGCCCATCGCACTGGCGACCGTGACCCTGGTGCAGGTCGCCCAATTCGCCACGACGATCATCTTCCTGATCGTCCTGAGCCTGGCGACGGGAGAGGTGGGCCGGCTGACGCTGCCGTCCGGATCGGTCCTGTTCGGGGTCGTCCTGGCGATCCTGGTCATCGGCGCCCTCATGCTCATCACGCCCCTGAGGCAGTGGGTGGCCCGCAAGACCCGCCCGACCATCGACCAGGTCTGGCCCCGGCTCGTCTGGCTCACCACCCACCCGAGCCGGATCCTCTACGGCTTCGCCGGATCGATCGTGCAGACCATCGCCTTCGTGACCTGCTTCGGCGGGTGCCTGGCGTCCTTCGGCTACCCGCTGCCGATCGTCACCCTCGCGCTGACCTACCTGCTGTCCAACTCCCTGGGATCGATCATCCCCTCCCCCGGCGGAATCGGACCGGTCGAAACGGCCCTGACCGGAGGCCTGTCCGTGGCGGGCGTGCCCTATTCGATCGCCTTCTCGACGGCGATCCTCTACCGGCTCTTCACCTTCTGGGGGAGAGTGCCGCTCGGATGGCTCGCGCTGCGGTACCTGAGCAAGCGCGAGATCATCTGACAGACGGGCGCCGCCGGCTTCCAGCAGTCCGGAACGCCGGGACGGCCTCTGCGAACGGCGGACCGCACCCGGCGCCCGGCGAATCATTCCGAAGCCCTCCACACCGCCGCCGCCTGTGACTAGACTGCATCTGTGAGCAGCCCAGAAGACAGCCCCCCGTCCACGAGCGCCTCTGACGCCGGCACCCCCTCCGCGAAGGCCTCGGCAACCGGTACGGCGCCAAACGCCTCCTCAGCCAACGCAGAGGGAGGCGGGGAGAGAGAGCGGACGGACACGCCCTCGGCCGACGAAGGAGCCGGACACGACGAAAGGACGCCGAAGCCCGGCCGGAGTCGTCGTCTCCTCCGTCGACTCCGCGGCTTGCGACCTGATCCCCGCAGCCTCGCCCACTGGATCATCGCGGCGGTCGCCGCCGGGGCCTACATCGCCTACTCCGCCTTCCAATGGCGCGACTTCGCCGTCCCGTCCTGGGACCTCGGCATCTTCAGCGAGCTGGCAAAACAATACGGAGGCCTGCACGCCCCGACCGTCGACATCAAAGGACCGGGATTCAACCTCCTGGGCGACCACTTCCACCCCCTCCTCGTGCTTCTGGGGCCCGTCTACTGGCTCTTCCCCTCGGGACTGACACTCCTGGTCGTCCAAGATCTGCTCTTCGCCGCGAGCGCCGTGCCCATCATGCGGCTCGCCTCCGCGCGCCTGGGAGACCGCCTCGGCGCAGCGGTCGGCGTCTCCTACCTCATGAGCTGGGGCCTGTGGAGCGCAGTCGAATCGCAGTTCCACGAAATCGCCTTCGCCGTCCCCCTGATCTCCTACAGTCTGTGCTCGTGGATCGAATCCGAGGGCCGCTCGCGCAGCGCCATCGTCTCGATGGCGGCCCTCGTGTTCGTCAAGGAGGACCTCGGGCTGACCGTCGCGGCGTTCGGCCTGGTCGTCATCTGGATCGAGTGGGGCCGCACCACCCGCGAGGGCGACTTCGACCTGTACGTGCGCAGCCTCACCTCCCTGATGGCCACTCTGCGATCGCGCACCGCCAGGATCGGAGCAGGGCTCGCCGCCTGGGGCATCCTGTGGACGCTCCTGGCCATCACGGTCATCCTGCCCGCTATCCACCCCGGAGGGACGTGGGAGTACACCGACAGGCTGTCGCAGACCGATACGATGGCCACCGGGCCGTTCACCCGGCTCATCTTCCCGACCGTCAAGCTCCAGACCCTCGGGCTGCTGGCCCTCGCGGCCGGAGTGATCGGCGCGGTCAGCCCCTACATGTGGATCATGGTGCCGACGCTCGCGTGGCGGTTCCTCGGAAACGTCGACTTCTACTGGGGATGGCACTGGCATTACTCGGCGATCCTCGTGCCCATGGCAGTCGTGGCCCTCGTCGACTCGGCGCACAGACGACGCAGAATCCGAGGAGCCGCAGCGCTCGCCGTCGCCGTGTCCCTGTGCTCGAACCTCGCCGTGGCGTGGACGTCGACCATCGACCAGTTCTTCGACCGCCAACCCCACGCGCTCACCGCCAGGCAGCGCACAGCGGCCGAAGGGGCGGTCGCGATCGCCGGCTCGGGTCACAGGGTCGTCGCCAGCCTGCGCCTGCTCGCGTACCTCGTCCCCGACAACAGGGTGTTCTGGGAGGGGACGGCCAAGGGAGCCGACGTCGACGTCGTCGCCGTGGACCCGGCCTCCGCCGCGAGCAGCTCGGGGGAGGCGGCCGACAAGTGGGCCGAAGAGCGCTTCGGCGGCCGGTGGCGGATCGTCTACCTCAAAGAGGGGTACCAGGTGGCGGTGCGGATCGAATGACCGCCCGCATAACCGCCCGGGGGCGACGGCGCCGACTGGCCGGCGACGGCTTCGCCGTGTTCGCAGGCGGAATGGCGGGAACCGGACTGCGTTCCCTGGCCGCTGCGACCATCCCCGAGGGGACTCTTCCGTGGGCGACCCTCACGGTCAACCTCCTCGGAGCTCTGTGCCTGGGGCTGCTCCTCGGCCTCCTCCGGAGAGTCGATCGCTCCCCTCGTCTCCGGCTGTTCCTGGCAACGGGGATCCTCGGCTCGTTCACGACGTACGGCACCTTCGTCCTGGAAACCACCCGCCTGCCCGCCCCGGGTGCGGTCCTCTACGCGGCGGTCTCGCTGATCGGCGGGGGATGCCTGGCGGTGTGCGGCCTTCAGGCGGGGCGCAGCCTGGCGAAGGGGGATCACCGGCGATGACGTTCGCAGCCGTCTGCCTGGTCGGAGGCCTGGGAGCGGTGTGCCGCTTCGGCCTCGACTCCCTCGTTTCGCGCCGCGCCCCCGGAGGCTGGGGGACGTTCGCCGCCAACGCAGTGGGCTGCCTTCTGCTGGGGGTCGCCGTGGCATGCTCGGGGATGCCCCCGCAGGCGGCCCGAATCCTGACCACCGGTTTCTTCGGCGGATTCACGACCTTCTCCACTGCGATGGCCGACGCGGTGCGCCACCTCGAACGCGGCCGCCCGGCGCACACCGCGGCCCATCTCCTCGGCACGTACGGAACCGGATTGGCTGCCTTGGAGCTCGGACGCGTCCTCGGCGCGGCCCTGTGAGCGTCCGAAAGCGCACAATCCGACCCGCGTGAATGCGATTCGTGACACAATCGTCGCATGAACGAACTCGCAGGCACCCCCGCTCGCGAGCAGGATCTCGTCGACGTCGACGCCCTGCTCTCCGCTTATTACGATATCGAACCAGATCCCTCCGATCTAGCTCAAACCGTCGTCTTCGGAACGTCAGGCCATCGAGGCTCAAGTTTCGACGGTGCTTTCAACGAAGCCCATATCGCGGCGACGACCCAGGCGATCGTCGACTACCGCCGCGCCCAGGGATACGACGGCCCGCTCTTCATCGGCCGCGATACGCACGCCCTGTCCAAGCCCGCCGAGGAGACCGCGATCGAGGTCCTCGTCGCCAACGGCGTCGACGTCCGGGTCGACGCCCGGGGCTCGTGGACGCCGACGCCTTCCGTCTCCCTGGCGATCCTCGTCGCCAACGGGGCGGGGAGCGGCACCGGCGTGCGCAACTCCGGATCGGGGCTGGCCGACGGCATCGTCATCACCCCGTCCCACAATCCGCCGCGTGACGGCGGCTTCAAGTACAACCCGCCGACGGGCGGCCCCGCCGACACGGACGCGACGAAGGTGATCGCGGCCCGCGCCAACGAGCTGCTCCGGGAGGGGTGGAAGAAGATCGAGCGCGTTCCCTACGAGCGCGCCAAGGAGTCCGTGCGCGGATACGACTTCCTCTCCGCCTACGTCGAGGCCCTGCCGACCATGATCGACTTCGATGCCATCAGAGCCGCCGGAGTCCGCATCGGCGCCGATCCCATGGGCGGCGCCTCGGCGGAGTACTGGGGCGCCATCGGCGAGCGCTACAACCTCGACCTCACGGTGGTCAACCCCGTCGTCGACCCGCAGTGGCCCTTCATGACGCTCGACTGGGACGGCAAGATCCGCATGGACTGCTCCTCCCCCTACGCCATGGCCTCTCTGCGGGCCCGCATGACGCCCGGCGCAGACGGGGCGACGCCCTTCGACGTCGCCACCGGCAACGACGCCGACTCCGACCGCCACGGCGTCGTCACGCCGGACGCGGGGCTCATGAACCCCAACCACTACCTCGCCGTGGCGATCGAATACTTCTTCTCCCACCGCTCCGGCTGGAATCCCAGCGCGGGTGTCGGCAAGACGCTCGTCTCCTCCTCCCTCATCGACCGAGTCGTCGACGGCATGGGCAAGAAGCTCGTCGAAGTCCCCGTCGGATTCAAGTGGTTCGTTCCGGGCCTGCTGTCGGGGACGATCGGATTCGGCGGCGAGGAGAGCGCCGGCGCCTCCTTCCTGCGCACGGACGGGACGGTGTGGACCACCGACAAGGACGGCCTGATCATGGACCTGCTCGCCTCCGAGATCATCGCGGTGACGGGCAAAACCCCCTCGCAGCTGCACGAGGAGCAGGTGGCCCGCCACGGAGCCAGCGCCTATGCGCGCATCGACGCCCCGGCGAGCAAGGAGCAGAAGGCCAAACTGGGAGCCCTGGCCCCCGAGGACGTGACGGCCCGCGAGTTGGCGGGCGAGCCGATCCTGGCCAAGCTCGTCGCCGCTCCCGGCAACGGCGCGCCGATCGGCGGGCTCAAGGTGGTCACCGAGAACGCCTGGTTCGCGGCGCGCCCCTCGGGAACCGAGGACGTCTACAAGATCTACGCCGAGTCCTTCAAGGGCGCCGAGCACCTCGCATCGGTGCAGGAGGAGGCCAAGAAGGTCGTCTCGGCGACGATCGGCGCCTGACGGCTTCCGCTCCCTCTCCGGCCGGCGGTCACCGCCATCCCCCGGTCGGAGCGTAGAGTTGGGCATCATGCCGGGTGCGTTCGCCGCGCCGCCGCACAGGCGAACGCACCCCACGGCGGGCTTCGGCGCCGCACCGGCTGTAACCCCGCATCGACCAACGAAGGAGAAACAATGGCGATCCCCACCCCTCCCAAGGGAGCCGCGGATATCGGCGTCACCGGCATGGCGGTGATGGGCTCGAATCTGGCCCGCAATCTCGCACGCAATGGCTTCAAAGTGGCCATTCACAATCGCAGCGTCGGCAAGACCGAGAAGGTCGCGGCCGAGCACGGCGGCGAAGGCGAGTTCTACCCGGCCGAGTCGATGGCGGATTTCGTCAACGCCCTGTCCACCCCGCGCGTGGCGATCATCATGGTCAAGGCGGGCGCTCCGACGGACGCGGTGATCGAGGAGCTCGCCTCCCTGATGGACCCCGGGGACATCATCGTGGACTGCGGCAATTCGAACTACCACGACACTCGGCGCCGCGAGGCGGACATCCGCGCCCGCGGGCTGCACTTCGTGGGCTCGGGCGTCTCCGGCGGGGAGGAGGGCGCGCTCAACGGGCCCTCGATCATGCCCGGCGGCACGGCGGAGTCCTACGACCGGCTCGGCCCCATGTTCGAGACGATCTCCGCGCACGTGGACGGCGTCCCCTGCTGCACGCACGTCGGCCCCGACGGGGCGGGCCACTTCGTGAAGATGGTGCACAACGGCATCGAGTACGCCGATATGCAGCTCATCGCCGAGGCCTACGACCTCATGCGCAAGGCGCTGGGGATGAGCGCCCCGGACATCGGCAAGGTCTTCGAGAAGTGGAACGCGACCGAGCTCGACTCCTACCTCATCGAGATCACCGCCGACGTGCTTCAGCACTACGACTTCGCCACCGGCGAGCCGTTCATCGACGTCGTCCTCGACCGCGCGGGTCAGAAGGGCACGGGTGCATGGACGGTGCAGAACGCAGCGGAGTTCGGCGTGCCGGTCACGGGCATCGCCGAGGCGACCTTCGCCCGTTCCCTCTCCGGCGGGGTCCCCGAGCGACAGGCCGGGCGGAAGGCGCTCCCCGCAGGCGTCCAGAGCGTGCCGGTCGACGACCTCGAGGCGTTCGTCGAGGACATCCGCCAGGCGCTGTACGCCTCGAAGATGGTCGCCTACTCCCAGGGCTTCGAACTCATCCGCAAGGCCTCCGCCGAATACGGCTGGAACGTGGACCTGGGTGCGATGGCCCGCATCTGGCGGGGCGGCTGCATCATCCGCGCCGTCTTCCTCAACCGGATCACCGAGGCCTACGAGCGCGACCCCGAGCTCGCGCTGCTGCTGGCCGACCCGTACTTCACGGGCGAGATCGGCAAGGCGGTGGCCTCGTGGCGACGCGTCGTCAGCTACGCCGCGCTGACGGGCGTGCCGATCCCGGCCTTCGCCTCCTCGCTCGCCTACTACGACGGCGTGCGGGCCGAACGCCTGCCGGCCAACCTCATCCAGGGCCAGCGCGACTACTTCGGCGCCCACACCTACAGACGCGTCGATCGCGAGGGGACGTTCCACACCCTGTGGAGCGGCGACCGCAGCGAAGTCCGAGAGGACTGACGGCACGCCGATCGGGGCGGCCGGCCGCGCGGTCGGCCGCCCCGAAGGGACTTTTAGGAGACTCCGCTGACCGCGGATCGGACGGGCGGCTGGACGGTCCACCGCATCCGACGGATCCCACACGCGGATCTCATACGAACCGGCTTTCGCTTCTTTCGTTTCAGAGATATCATAAGGGCATGGCCGTAGAATCGCAGACAGTCAAAAGAGCGCGTCAGCGGGGCGCCCAGGCGTCGCTGACGATCATGCCCACACAGGATGGCCAGACGCTCGACGCCGTTGACAGAACTCTGTCCCCGCAGGCGAAACTCGTCGACGCAGAAGGCCACACGACGCCGATTCCTCCGGAGATCCACGACATCCTCCGGGAAGTCGTCGAGGCGATGCAGGCCGGCAGGGCAATCGTCCTCACACCGATGACGACTCGCCTGACCACCGGCGAGGCGGCTTCGTACCTAGGCGTCTCACGGCCCACGCTCGTCAAGCTCCTCGAGGAGGGGAAGATCGGCTATGACAGGCCGAACCGGCATCGTTACGTACTCCTGCGGGATCTCGAGGAATACTCGCGGAAACAGCACGAAATAGCCGCGGACGCGCTCGATTCGATGATCCGCGAAGCCGATGAAGCCGGCCTTTACAACATCGAGCCGAAGATTTTCGACGAAGCCCTCGCCGAAGTCCGTGGAGAAGAGTAGACGGCCCGAATCGGCTGGGACGCCGGGACGCCGCGGAGACGTCGTCGCATCGGGGCGGAGACGACACACCAGGCAGGGCTTCGGTCAGCCGTCGCCGCATCGGCGCGGAGACGACACGCCCAGACACGCCCATATTTCATGGCTGCCCTTTTCGCTTTCACGCTGTAAATATATACTGTTTGTGCGAGGAGGTGGGGTGTGCTGGAAAATGCGTCTCGGAGGCGCCCCTATATGTTGGCATAGAGCCGATCGACGGCCATCTCACTCGCATACTCACCCGCCTCGCCGGACGCGGATTTCCGGTGAGGAAAGCACGGTGGCACAACTACATCGGCTTCGAGCACACCAAGCAGCGCGCTGAATACCGTGCATGTCTCTCAAAGGAGCAATGTGTCTACCATTCGTATCCATCATTTCCTTCGAACTGCAATGGCCTCGGTGGCGACGGCCGGGATGGTCTCGGCGTTCGCCGTCGCCTCCTCCGCGACGGCGTGCGTCTCCTCGTCGAGCGGGGGTGCGTCCAAGGGGTCGGCCACCGGAACCGTGCAGCCACAGCGACCGGCGAAATCGCCCTACTACGTCAAAGGCTGGGGCACTCCCGTCTTCAACGAAGACTTCAACGATCCCTCACTGGCTCAATGGAACATACACGATAATGAATACGCCAATCACGATTGGTCAACCGTAAAAAAAGAGAATGTCACCGTGAAAAACGGAAAAATCATTCTCAACACAAAACGCCTAGACCAAGCGGTCAACGATGAGAAAAACGAGAAAAAACGCTGGTATTCCGCGGGATTCATCGACACCGTAGGAAAATTCTCCCAAGCATACGGACGTTTCGAAATGCGCGCGAAACTACCCACGATTAAAAACAAATCGCGCGGCATCTGGCCCGCCTTCTGGCTGCGGGCCGACAACCCGAGCAACGGCGGCGAGATAGACATCCTCGAGGCTTACGGCACCCCGGACGCGGTCAACGGCTTCGACCCGGCGGGCCGCTCCCAGGGGACGCTGCACTACACGCAGGACGGCGAGAACTGGACGATGACCTCGAAGTTCACGCCCAAACGCATCGACCTCAACGACGGCGAATTCCACACCTGGACGCTGGAGTGGACGCCGGAGAAGATCACCTTCCTCGTCGACGGCCAGGCGTACCACACGGTGAAGAAGACGGACGACCCCCGTTGGAAGAAGGCCTTCGGCTCGGGAGACCCGTACAGCATCCGCCTGAACGTGCAGGTCGGCTCGAAGTACTGGGGAACCCCCAACCCCACGGACACCGCCGACCGCACCGACTACGTCGTCGACTACGTACGCGTCTGGAAATACCGGGGGTGAAGGCGCCGTAGCCGAAGGTCCACGCCGTGGAATCGCATCGGCTTCAGCCCCTTCCATGCGGGAGTGCCGGACCGGGGCGATCTCATCGGCGCCCCCGGCCCGGCACTCCGATCAAGCCTGGCCGTCCCGACTGGGGATGATCCCCCTCCTCATGGCCTCCACGACGGCCGACGTCCGGTCCGCGACGCCGAGCTTGGCGAAGATGCGCGAGAAATACGTTTTCACAGTGGTCTCGCCGAGGTTGAGGATCCTGGCGATCTGCCGATTGGTCTTGCCTCCGGCGGCCAGCGAGAGCACCCGTTCCTCCTGCCCCGACAGGCCCTCCTCCCGGCTTTCTCCCCGCATCCTGTTGGCCACAGCCTCGGCGGCCCTCTGGTCGAGCACGGTCCTGCCGCCTGCCGTCGCCCGGATGGCCTCGGCGAGCCTGGCCGGCTCGATGTCCTTGAGGACGTATCCGCCCGCGCCCGCTTCGATCGCGGCGAGGATGTCCCGGTCCGTGTCGTAGGTCGTCAGGATGAGCACCCGCGTGCGCGGGCAGATCCTGCGCGCCTCGCGCGTGACCTCCGGGCCGTCCATGTCCGGCATGCGCAAGTCCAGAAGCAAGACGTCGGGTTGGAGCCGTTCGACGAGCTCGAGGGCCTGGACCCCTCCCGACGCCTCACCGAGGACCTTGAGATTCGCATGCCTTTCGATCATGCTCCTGATCCCCTCGCGGATCATGGGGTGGTCATCGGCCATGACGATGGAGATCATCGCGGTCCTCCTCGGTAGTGCAGCCTTCTTCGATGCGGCGAGGCCTTTCGGCGGGCTGCCCCTCGGCTGAGCCGGAGCGCGGCAGCGGGATGCGGGCGCAAAGGCGTGTGCCGGCTCCGGGAGCGCTCTCGATGAGCAGGCGTCCCCCGACGTCGACGGCCCTTCCGGCCATGTCGCCGATGCCGAAACCCCCGGCTCCGTCGCGCCGGGCCGGAGGATCCTCCGGGTCGAAGCCGACGCCGTCGTCGCGGACCTCGAGGCGCAGAACGCCTCCGGAATGCCCGAGGGACACCTCGGCGCGACTGGCCCGCGAATGCCGGGCGACGTTCGCGACGGCCTCCTGGGCTATGCGAAGCGTCGCGACCCGCACGGACTGCGGGAGCGCCGGCAGCGCCTCGTCCAGCGAGCGGGTCACCGCGATGCCCGAGTTCTGGAGGCCGTCGGCCACGCGGCCTATCGCCTCGGCCAGCCCCTGCCCGTCCAGCGCACGCGGGCTGGCGTCGGCTATCATGCGCCTCGTGTCGTCGAGGCCCTCCTGGGCCAGGGAGACGATCATCGCCAGATGCCGGGACGCCCGCGGATCGCCGGCCCTCTCCTCGTCGGCCGCCGCACGGGCGAGGGCGAGGATCGAGGCCAGTCCCTGGGCTATCGTGTCGTGCATCTCGCGTGCGATGCGCTCGCGTTCTCGCGCGGATCCCTCCGCCTGGGAGAGCCGCGCGATGCGCCTGTTCTGGGCTTCGAGCCGTTCGATGAGCCGCTGGTTGCGCTCATCGGCCACCGCCAGCAGGTCGATGGGCTTCCCGAACAAGCCCGTCAGCACGACGATGACCGCCGCCGCGAGCGCCCGCCGCAGCACGGCCTGCGGGGTGGGGTCGGCGGCCGCGTGCACGGCGAGGAGGCCGAGGTTCACCGCCCCCACCGTGTACATGGCCGGCTTGTAGGGCAGCACGATGAACAGCTCCGGTATGAGATAGGCCTGGGCGATGCCCGCGTCCGGATTGAGCGCCGCCGCCCCCATGGAGCAGGCGACGGCGACGACGGCGAAGCACCGCCTGCCGATCGGGCCCGCCGCTTCGTCGTTCCGTCCTCGGCGGAACAGCCACGCGAAGAGCAGCGTGGGCGCGGCGGCGAGAATGCCGGCGAGGGCTGCTGGCAGTCGCCCCGCGCCCCGGCCGAGGACGAGGTGGAGGACGAGGGCGAAGGTGGCGGCGAACAGGTAGAGGATCCACCACCGGCGGGTGAAGGCCGTCTGCCCGCCGGGCTCGCCGACCGACCGTCCGCTTCCCGGATTCTCCGCCGCCGGGTCGCCGGCGCCTCGGCGCGGTGCGCCGCTGCCTCGCTGCCTCGAATCGTCGCCCGTGCGCGCCTGGAGGCGCGCCGCCCCTTCAGCCGTCCCCTCGCCGTCGGCCGCCTTCCCCGCGGGGATGCGCTCCGCGCCGTGAGCCGTCAGCGGACGCTCCACGCGTCACCCCTCCGAGCCCGGGGACACAGGCTCATGGTGCGCTCGGGCCCGAGCCGGGCGTCCTCCGCGCACTCGAGGGTACAGTGCCGCGATGAGGACGAGGGACAGACAGGCGGCCCCCATCGCCAGGAATACGCCGTGCATGCTTCCAGCGTACGCTTCCCGGACCGTGTCCATGACGGTGCGCCGAACGGCTGGCGCGAGGCCGTTGAGACCCTCGCCGGAGGAGGCCTGCCCCGATGTGATGTGGGCCGCCAGATGCCGTGCCCGGCTGGGCGAAACGCCGTAGTCCGTCAGACCTTCGGAGATGCCGTGCGCGAACCGCGCGAGGCTGAGCGAGGAGAGGGCGGCCATGCCCAGGGCTCCGCCGAGATTCTTCATCGTCTGGGAGATCGACGTGGCCTCGCCGTAAGCCGCCTCCGCCACGCGGTTGACCATGTCCGTGGCTGCGGGGCTGAACATGAACCCGATGCCGGCGCCCGCCAGCGCGAGGAACGGCATGAGGTCCGCCATGGCGGGGACTCCAGAGGCGAGGCCGCCCGCCCGACGTGACAGGAGGTAGAAGCCCACGGCTCCCATCGCCCCTCCGACGGCCAGCACGGCGGCGATCCCGCGACGGTCGAAGAGACGCGCCCCCACCTGGGCGGCGATCATGAACCCGGCGAAGAAGCCGAGTATGAGCAGGCTCGACCTGCCGACGGCCAGGCCGAGGGAAAGCTGGCCGTAGACGCTCAGGAAGTACATGATCGGTATGAAGACCGCCGAGGCGACGAGCGTGGCCAGCGCGGACAGCGCGAACGGACGGTGCGCGAGCATGCGCGTATCGACGAGCGGGCGGGAGGTGCGCCGCTCCATGGCGAAGAACCAAGCGAACAGCAGCAGGGAGGCGGCGAAGCTCGCGAGGATGCGGGGATCCGTCCACCCGTCCTGCCCTCCCCTCTTCAGAGGGAGGATGAACAGCACCATGGCGGCCGCCGACACCGCCGCTCCCCTCCAGTCGATCCGGTCTCCGCGGGCGCCGTCGCGGTCCGCCAACAGCAGGACCATGAGGAAGGAGACGAGTGCCAAGGGGAGGTTGATGAAGAACACCCACCGCCACGAATACGCGATGAGCCAAGCGCCGGCGACGGGCCCGATGGAGGTCATCGCGCCCGTGATCGCGAAGAACAGCGCCATCGCCTTGGCCCTGCCCTCCCTGGCGGAGCCGCTGACCAAAATGCCGACGGCGGCCGGGAACATCAGCGCCGACCCCGCGCCCTGGACGACGCGCGAGGAGATCATCCACACACTCGCCGCCGGCCCCGCGGGCGTCGCCCCGCACAGGAGGCTCCCGGCCGCGAACACGGCGATTCCGGCCAGCATGACGCGACGATACCCCCAGGAGTCAGCCAGCTTCCCGCCGAGGGGGAAGACGGCCGCGGCAGCCAGGAGGTAGGCGTTGACGACCCATTCGATCGCCGACGCATTCAAGCCCAGCCCCGATTGGACGGTCTGGGAGGAGACGGAGACGATCGTCTGGTCGATCGTCGTCATCGACACGGCCACGATCAGGCCGCCGAGCATCGCGGAGGATCTCCGCGCTGTCCCGTCCTTCGCCATGCGTTTGCCTTTTGCCTTTCCGCTGTCCATGAGATTCCTTTCCCGCTGTTGCGGTTCGGACGCCGAGGCGCCCGGCGGAACGCTTCCGCCGACGAAAAGCCTAGGAACGGGCGCGGAAGAGGAGTGTCGGCCGGAAAGCCGCGCCCGTGTCCTCCATCCGGACGACGCGATGGACCGGTGGAGCCCGTTGGTGGAAGATGAACGCATGGACGAATCTCCGGCATCTTCGACAAACCACGACTACACGATCGCCGACCTCTCTGCCCTTGTGAAAACAGGCCGATTGCGATTGCCTCAGTTCCAGCGTTCGTTCCGCTGGGATGCGCAGGACATCCTCAATCTCTTCGATTCCATCCTTCGCGGATATCCCTTCGGGAGTCTCCTCCTCTGGGAGCGCGAGGCCGGCGAGGAAGACTTGAGGATCGGCGCGCTCGAAGTCCGGGCCGAGGAGCGCCCAGACGCCCTGTGGGTCGTCGACGGCCAGCAGCGCATCACGAGTCTCGTCAACGTCGTCGATCCACAGGGAATGGCCGACCCCCGGTTCGCCCTCGGCTACTCCCTGAGGGCAAGGAAGATCGTTACGATCAATCGAAACGAAGGCTCGTCGGTGATTCCACTTCCCGATGTCTTCGACTTCGCACGGGCCCTGGAGTGGCTGAGAAGGAACCCAGACGCCTCGAACTCTGCCGAGCTCATCCAGGACGTCGCCCGCAGACTGAACGGACTGAAAGTCCCCGCCACGATCATGGAGCAGGCGAATGAAGAGACTCTGCGCGAAATCTTCGACAGGATAAATTCCCGTGGCAAACGGCTCAACGCCGCGGAGATCTTCGACGCCATCCATGGGGGGCCGGATCGCGGGCTGACGACCTCGGGGATCGCCAAGCATGTGGCAGAGAAGACTCGTTTCGGCAGGTTAGACGACAAGGTGGTGGTGCAGGCGCTGCTCGTTCGCAGACACCCGGACCTCACCCGCGACCTCCACAACGAGTTCTCCCCATCACGCCGAAACGTCAGCGCCTTTCCAGAAGAAGACAAGGAAGAAGCTTACAAACAGACCGAGCGCGCGCTGGTGTCCGCGATTCGGTTCCTCCAGCAGACGGCGGGCGTGCCGCACATGACCTTCCTGCCCTTCCGCTTCCAGCTTTTGGTCCTCACCAGGTTCTTCGCACTGTTCCCGAAACCGCAGGACCGCAACCTCGAGCTGATGAACAGGTGGTTCTGGCGAACGAGCGTGGGGGCCGAAATGCTCGGCATCACGGGTTCGGAAAGAGACCTGCGCGGTATGGCGAAGCTCGTCGTCGCGGGCAAGGAGTCCGCATCCGTTCAACGGCTGATCAAGGCCGCTCGCCTGACGGTCAAATCAGAAAAGGACTTCGCAACTCTCCTAGACCTCGAAACATTCCGCACTAACCGGAGTGATTCAAAAGTCATTCTCAATGCTATGTGGAACAAGCACCCTGTGGACATTCGAACGAATCTACCCATGACGTCAGACGAGCTGGCTGACCAACTCGAGAGCGACTCCACGCCGCAGGCCGTGACGATCAAGCTCGTTCCAGACAGGACAGAAGGGGCGGGATCCGCGGCGAACCGGCTCATTTCCTTCGTCGACCGCCAGGAGTTCATTGCGCGCGCGAATGCGAAAACCGATCTCGCCTCGCTTTTGCTCGACAAGCGAACGCTAGGCGCCCTCCAGGAGAACCGCCACGAAGACTTCCTCCGGGCGAGGTCCGCCCTCTTGCGCCGTTATCTCAACGATTTTCTGGCGGCTCGCACCGCCTACGGTCACGAGGACTCACCTCCGGTGGCGGACTTCGTCTTCGACGGCGGCGACCCAAAAGAGCCGCTGCCGTGAACGACGAGGCCGTCTACGCCGTGCTCCTCCACGGCGAGCGTGTGGGATCCCTTCAGCGCCGCGGCCGATTCACGAAGTTCGCCTTCGACCGGGATTATTGGGATCGCCCGGACCGCCCCGTCCTCGGGCGGTGGTTCGAAGACCATCCGCGTCGAACGCCTCATGCGACGAACCGGGTGCCGCCGTGGTTTTCGAACCTTCTGCCCGAAGGCCGCTTGCGGGAGCTGATCGCCCGTGAGCAGGGCGTGAGCGTCCATCAGGAGATCGATCTGCTCGCACGGGTCGGCCGGGACCTTCCCGGGGCAGTCGAGGTCGCCTCCGTTCCGGGCGCCTCGGCGGACATCGCCTTCGACGACGCCGTGGACGTTCCGCACTCTCGCGGAATTCCAGCCGTCCTTCCGGTGCGCGCGTCACTGGCGGGCATGACGATGAAATTCTCCCTCTGTGAGCGCGGCGAGAGGCTGGTCGTACCAGCTCATGGAGAATCCGGCGACGTCATACTGAAAACGCCGGACAGTCAGTTTCCGAACCTGCCCGCCAACGAACTGGCGGTGATGAAACTGGCGGGAACCGTCGGCATCGAAGTGCCCGAAGTGAAGCTGCGCCGTCGCAGCCAGGTCGACGACCTCGGTGAAGGCGCCTGGGCGTCCGATGAGGATACGGCCTACACCATCCGCCGCTTCGACCGGACCGACGGCAGCCGAGTTCACATCGAGGATTTCGCCCAGGTCCTCGGGCGATTCGGCATGGGCGAGAGCAAGTACGATTCGAACGTCGAGACCGTCGCCGGCATCGCCTTCCGCGGACACGACCACGCTTCCCTGCGGGAGACGATTCGGCGGACCGTCTTCAACCTTCTCGTCGGCAACGGCGATGCCCATCTGAAGAACTGGTCGCTGATCTATCCCGATCGGAAGTCGGCGAAGCTCTCTCCCGCCTACGACCTCGTCTCCACGGCCGTTTACCCCAATCATGCCGAACTCGGCCTTCCCTTCTTCGGTGGCGAACGGCTCGCGCAGATTTCCCGGGATCATTTCCGGCGACTCCAGGAGGCACTGCGCGTCGGCGCTGAGGACGTCCTGGAGACCCTCGACGCAACGCTCGAGAGGTTCTTCGACTCCTGGCCCGACGCGCGCAGCGACACGCCCGAGGACGTCGCCCGGTGGATCGACGAACACGCCGTCCAGACCCGCTCGCGGCTGCTCGGTCGATTCGCCTGAACGCGGCTAAGCCTCCGGGCGCTTGGCCGCGCCCATCCCAGCCCATCCGCCGTCGAGGTAGAAGCACGGATCGAGCAGACGGTAGCCGCGCTCCCCGGCTCCGACGGCCTCGGAGAGGATGTCGGCGGCCAAGACGCGGCCGTAGACGAAGACCTCGCCGCTCTCGAAGGCCACCGCGTCGTCGAATTCGCATTCGAGGTGGGCCGTGCACTCCGCTATGCGGGGAACGGCGACCCGCTTCGACTCCAGGAACGTCAGCCCCGAGGCGTCGATCCTCTCCTGGCCCTGGAACGCGATGATCGCCCATGCAAGCGGAGCGAGCCCCTCGGGCAGGACGTTGACCACGAACTCGCCCGTCCGGACGATGTTCTGATAGGTCGTGTGCCCGCGGTTGCAAGCGAAGCCCACGGTCAGCGGATCGAAGGCCATCACCGCCAGGCAGCTCTTGGGCGCGAGATCCAGGGCGCCGTCGGCGCCGCGACTCGTGACGAGCGTGATCTGAGACGGCAGCGGGGAAGGATGCCACTCCCATTTGTCCGTGGGAATCGATGTGAACTCCATTCCCACAGTGTAGGCACTGTAGACCACGCTCCCGCCCCGACGCGGGCTTCCTCGAATCCGAGGCCGGCTTCCGCGCGGGAGCAGGCCCGCGGCGGCATGTCCGGGACTGGCCGGGCTTCCGCGGGGAGCGGGCGTCAAGCGCGTGGCGACGTCACGGCCACAGCAGCGCCTTGATGGCACGGCGCTCGTCCATGGCCGCGTAGGCTTCGGCGACCTCGGACAGCGGCAGTTCGAGGTCGAAGACGCGTCCCGGGTTGATCTTGCGCTCCAGGACCAGTTCGACGAGGCGCTCGAGGTAGGCGCGCACGGGCGCGATGCCGCCCCATACGCCGACGTTGTTCCGGAAGTCGGAGATGTCGGGAGCGCCGTGGGGAACGCCGACCACGCCGATCATCCCGCCGGGACGCACGCATACGGCGGCCTGCTGGCGGGCGCCCTCGGTGCCGACGGCCTCGACGACGCCGTCCGCGCCGATCCCCTCCGTCAACTCGCGCACCTTCTGCGCGCCCTCCTCGCCGCGCTCGGCGACGACGGCGTCAGCGCCGAACTCCCGGGCGATGGCCTGCCGGTTGGGGTGGCGGCTCATGGCGATGACGGGATCGGCGCCGAGCTGCTTGGCCGCCAGGATCGCGCACAGCCCCACCGCGCCGTCGCCGACGACGGCGACGCTCCTGCCCGGCCCAGCCAACGCCGAGACCGCGCCGTGCCAGCCGGTACAGGCGACGTCCGAGAGCGTCAGCAGGCTCGGGACGAGGTCGCGGTCGACCCCTCCCGGGATGGAGACGAGCGTCCCGTCGGCGTGGGCCACACGGATCTTCTCCGCCTGGCAGCCGTCGTAGAACCCGCCGTTCTGGCAGTTAGCCGTCGCGCCCTTCTTGCATACGGGACAGGTGTTGTCGCTCGTCGTGAATCCGCCGACGACGAAGTCGCCCGGCTTGACGTTGCGCACATCCTCCCCGATGCCTTCGACGACGCCCACGTACTCGTGGCCGATCGGCGTCGGCTCGGGGACTTCGTTGATGCCTCGGTAGCGCCACAGGTCGGATCCGCACACGCACGTGGCGATCGTGCGGACGATCGCGTCGGTCGGCTCGAGGATTTCGGGGTCCTTCCGCGTCTCGAAGCGGACGTCTCCCTTGCCGTAGATGACTGCTCCATGCATTTCGTTCTGTCTCCCGGGTTCGGTTTCCGTTTCCAGTTCGCGACAAGCCCGTTGACCGGTGAACCGACGTCCGCCCATGGCATGGCAGCCCCCGCGTCTGTCCGAATGGTGTGCCGGATCGATGGTTGGCTTGTCAGGCGGCTTGGGCCCGGACGTCAGCCGGGCGCCGTCCTGGCACGACCCTACGCTTTCGGCGATCTCCTGTCCTTCCCCTTCCGGCTATGGGCCCGCTAATACGCCATGCGAGAAAGCACGCGGGCTCGGGGTGACATCCCGGCGGTGCGGTCATGCCCCCGACCGCCGGCGATCCGCCCCGCCGGTGCTAGAGCTTTGCGCGAGAACGATACACGATGTATCATCGTCGATACGAGACACCGTGTATCACAAGGAGGTCGCTGTGCCGGAACACGTCGCCATAGCCCATGTAGTGGCGGGGGTTCTTCCGATCGCCGTATGCCTGGCCCTGGCCTACGCGGCGAAGCCCGGTCTTCGCGTTCCACTGCGGATGCCCATGTTCGTCAGCGGGCTGTTCGGGTTCGTCCTCATGCTATGGGCGTCGTCGGCGGGATCGGCCCTGTACCGCCAGCTGGTCGCCGAGGGAGAGGCCGATCGAGCGGCCGCAGCCCACGCGCACGGCGAGCATTCCGCCGTTCTCGCGACGGCGCTCGCCGCCCTCGTGGCGGTGGAGAGCGTCATCGTGTGGCGGACGCGGAGGGCCAAGATGCGTCGCGCCCGGAGACGGCGTCCCCTCGACGCCCGCATCCCCGGGTTGGGCGGTCTGACCCGGCGCATCGGGGCTCGCAAGGCCCGAACCCCGCATGCCGACGGGACCGGTGAGGCGGACGGGCGGCCAGAGCCCGCGGCCGTCGCTCCCGCCGCCCTGCGCCTGAGCCGCACCATGCGCGGCAGCCTCGTCCTGACGGCCCTCGCCACACTGGGGTCCCTCGTCTACGTCATGGCCGAGGGGCTCCGCGCGGCCTGGGGATGACAGCGCGAACGGAGAAGCGCCCCCGCCGAGCGAAGAGCGCCTTCACTATCCGAGGGCGCGACGGCCACAACCGACGCGCCCGCCTGACAGACAAGGAGAACACCATGAGAGCACTCATCGTCGTCGAATCGGCCTTCGGGAACACGGCGTCGATAGCCGAGGCCATCGCCTCCGCGCTCACCGAGAAAGGGGCGGAGGCGAACGTCGCCCCCGCCGACCGCGCGCCCTCCGATCCGCGGGGCTACGGGCTCGTGCTCGTCGGAGCGCCCACCCACAACAGAGGGCTTCCCACGCCTTCCACCCGGAGGACCGCCCGTAAGAAGGGGGCCGCCGTCCCCGACGCCGGCGTCCTGGAGTGGATCGCCGGGCTCGACCCCGAGGCTCTGGCCACGAGCCGCGTCCTCGCCTTCGACACGGTCATCAAGCGCCATTCCGTGATGGCGGGCTCGGCGGCCAAGTCCGCTGTGCGGAAGCTGGGCAGGCGGGGCGTGCCGGCCGAATGCGGAGAGAGCTTCCTCATCGCCTCCGGCGCGCAGGCGCTCAAGCCCGGCGAGATGGAACGCGCAGCCGAATGGGCCGCGACGCTGATCTGAGCGGAGGGAGGCCGCGCGGGGACGCGGACAGGACGGAAGGGGACACGGCGAAATCTGCGAAAATGAAAGCATGCCGAAATCGAAAGCAGGCCCGGCGCCGTCCGAGCCGGACGAACCGCCGGCATCCGCGTCGCCGGCGGGCGAGAGCGAACGCCCCCGGGACGCCGTTGCGACGCGACTACTGGAGTGCGCGCTCGACAAGATCCGCGAACGCGGGCTCGCCGTGACCGTGGACCACATCGGCTTCGAGGAGGTCATCAAGGCGGCGGGGGTGAGCCGGGCCACCGCCTATCGCCGATGGCCCTCCCGGCAGGCCTTCCTCTCCGACGTCATCGCCGCAGCGGTGCAGCGCGTGCGCCTGACCCCCGAAGGGGTCGACGACGTTCGTGCGTTGAAGGGATACCTCGAATCGACCGTGCTCGACTGGGCGGACGCCCAGCAGAGACGGAACGCCGTCGTCGCCCTGCTCCACATAGCGGTCCAAGCCGACTTCGAGCGAACGCTGGGCTCCACCGACACGCAGACGTACTACGGCCTGACGGCCACCTGCCGCAACATGCAGGACGCCGAGGTGCGCGCCGCAGCCCAGGCCGCCCTGAAGAGCGCCGCGGCCCGCATGGCCGGCTACCGCTCCCGCATCTACCGGCTGCTCCCCGACCGGATGGGCTACCGGCTGGCCCCCGGACTGGACCCGGACACGGGCTTCGATCTGATGTCCGACGCCGCGGGCGCCATGATGTACGGGCTCACAGTCACCGCCTACAACGACCCGGGCTTCGCCACGCGCACCTTCCCCACCGCCGCATGGGGCTCCACCGAGGTGGAGGAGTGGACCGCCCCCGCCCACCACCTCGTCGGGCTCGTGCTCTCCTACCTCCAACCGGATCCCGACATCGTGTGGGACGAGGATCGGATCGCCCGGGTGCGCGGAGACATCGCCGAGCTGGAGGCGTTCGTCGAACGGATGGTCCGCGAAGACTGGGGAAAGTGAGGCGGCCTGGGCCCGCGGGCTCAGGGGATCCGCGCCAGTCTCCCCCGGCAGGCGTCGGCGGCGGCGGCCCGCACGCCGTCGGCCACAATCGCCTCCACCAGCTCGGCGACGCGTCGGCCGAAGGCATCGTGGGCGGCGAGGGCGTCGGGCAGGAAACCGCCGTGCACGATGGCCTCGACATGCTCGCGGACGCCGCCGGCCCCGGCCACGGCGGCCGCGAGCGCGGCGCGCTTGGGCTCGGCCATCGCCGAGGCGACCGGGCCCGGGTCGAATCCGGCGGGCGGGCACGCACAGGCGATCCACGCCGCCGCGGTCAGCGCCATCTGCTGCGGCATGACTCCCCGCTTAAGCAGGCGGATCGCCGGTTCAGGTATGCGGTCGAGGAGCTTGGACGAACCGTCCGAGCCGACACGGGAGGTCCTGTCCCCCAGGGCGACGTTCGTCCACCTGTCGAAGAGCCGGGCGATGTAGGCGTCGGGATCGAAGCCGTCCGGCAGATCGATGGAGGGCAGGTATTCGTCGCGGATGGCGTTGCGCACGCACTCCTCGACGAAGGGCTGCATGCGCGAGTCGGGGATGGTCTCGCGCCCGTCGAGCGCGCCGAGATAGGCGATGAGGGAATGCGAGCCGTTGAGAAGGCGGAGTTTGACGAGTTCGTATTTGCCGACCTCGTCGGAGAAGACGACGCCTTCGGCGTGCTCCCAGGCGGGGCGCCCGGCCGCGAACCTGTCTTCCAGGACCCACATCGTGAAACCCTCGGCGAGCACCGGGACGGCGTCCTCGCATCCGATGAGGCGGGCGACGGCCTCGCGCGTGGCGTCCGTGGGGGCGGGCACGATCCTGTCGACCATGCCGTTGGGGAAGGTCACGCTTTCGTCCATCCACGCGAAGAGGTCCTCGGCGGCGCCGGCCTCGCGGAGGAATTCGGCCACGAGGCTGCGCGTCCTGTCGCCCGCGCTGAGCATGTTGTCGCACGACAGGACGGTCAGGGGCGCCCCGCCGTCGGCGAAGCGGCGCATGAGCCCCCGGGCGACGAGGCCGATCGACGTGACGGGCCCCGGCCCCTCGCCGGCCAGGTCGGCGGCGATCCCGGGGTCGGCCCGGTCGAGCCCTCCGGTGCGCGCGTCCCTGTGGTAGCCGCCCTCCGAGACGGTCAGCGTGAGGATCCTATGCCTCGGTTCGGCGATGAGGCCGACGACTCCGTCCGGGTCCTGCGCGGCCACGGCGAAGCGGCGGTGGACGTCGACGATGCCCGCCGACTCGCCCTCCGGCGTGAGCTGGAGGATCGAATACAGCCCGTCCTGCGCACGCAGGGCCTCGACGATCCGAGGATTGTGGCTCGCCACGCCCACGATCCCCCAGTCGCCGGGTTCGGCTGCCAGCGCCTGGGCGGTGGCGACCGCGGCGTGGGCCCGGTGGAACTGCGCGGTGCCGATGTGGACGATCCCGGTCGCCTCGGGCGCGCTCGCGCCGATCTGGAGCTTCCGGGGGAAGTTCTCGCGGTTGAGATTCATCGTTGACGTCTCCTTGTCTTTCTTGTCTGTCTCGTTCACGGGCGCCCGAGGCGGATTTCCTCGTCGGCCTGGTTGACGATGTAGGAGGAGGCCCGCCAGGCGGCCTCCTCGTCATGGTTCCGGATGGCGCAGGCCATGCGGATGTGGGCGTCCATGGCCCGCTCGTCGGGGTAGTCGGGCTGCATCGCCCAGTGGGTCCGTTCGACGAGGAGGGAGCCGATGAGCGAGCCCAGCTGGAGGATGATCTCGTTGCCGCACATGGCGATGACGAGCTCGTGGAAGTCGGTGTCGGCCTGGAGGAACTCGCGCGTGGCTCCGCGCCCCGCGCCGCCGAGGGACCGCATGCGTCCGGCCAGGTCGGCGAGCCGAGCGGCCTGGGAGGGGCTGCCGCGCCGCGCCGCGAGCCGGGCGGCCTCGGGCTCCAGGCCGCGGCGCAGTTCGTTCATCGCGAGGAAGTGCGCGCGGCGCTCCCGAGGATCCGACATGCGCCAGCGTATGACCCGCGGGTCGAGCATGTGCCAGGCGGAGCGCGGCTGGACGGTGATGCCGACGCGGCGCTTGAGCCGGAGCATGCCCAGGCTCTCCAGAACCTTGACGACCTCCCGCACGACTGTGCGCGACACGCCGAAATCGGCTTCGAGCCCGGCCACGGTCATGATGCTGTCCGCCGGGCGGCGGCCCGTGGCGATCTGGCGGCCGAGCTCGTCGATGACGGCGCCGTGCTGGCGGTCGACGGCGCCGGCGCGGCCGGGCGCCGCGCCAGAGCGCCTTCGCGGGTCCCCCTCGGCGCCGCGTGCCGGGGCCGGAGCGTCGTCAGGCGCCCGTGCCGGAGCGTCGTCGCTGCCATCCTGATCCATGTCCATCGCGATCCATCGTCGAGCCGTCGGCGGTCCGCCGGGGGTCGCAGGGGGCGCCTTGGCGAAACCGAATAAGTAGTACTATTATGTCGATCACAGTCTTGCGAGGCAAAGCCGCCGCGCATCTGCAATCCGAACACGTACACGCCCGAGCTGGACGCGCGGCCCGGGCCGGGAGAGCCCGGCCGGGTCCGCACGCCGCTCCCCGTTCAATGGAGATGACCCGCCATGATCGCCCACCCATTACAGGACTTGGCTTTCTCCCCGCTCAAACTCGATGGAAAAGGCGGAGGGAAAGTCTTCATCAAAGACGGAGAGTGGGTGGGCAAGACATCGCCCGGCCTACTCCTGGCGATCGCCGCCGCGGCGATCGCACTGATCCTCCTGCTCGTCATCGTCTTCAAACTCCACGCATTCCTCACGCTCGTCGTCGTCTCGGTGCTGACCGCGGTGGCCGCCGGGATCTCCACGGACAAGCTCTACGAGACGATCATGGAGGGCTTCAATTCCACGCTCGGCACAGTCGGCATCCTCGTCGGACTGGGGGCGATGCTCGGCAAACTCGTCGAGGACTCGGGAGGGGCGCAGGCCCTCGCCGACTACATGATCGACAAGTTCGGGGAGAAACGCGCCCCGATGGCCCTCGGCTTCGCCTCCCTCCTCCTGGGCTTCCCCATGTTCTTCGACGCCGGACTGGTGGTCATGCTGCCGATCGTCTTCGCGGTAGCCAGGCGCCTGGGCGGCCCGATCCTCCTCTACGCCTTCCCCACGGCCGTCGCCTTCTCCGTCATGCACGTCTTCGTCCCGCCGCACCCCGGGCCGGTCGCCGCGTCCTCCTTCTACGGGGCGAACCTGGGATACCTCATGATCGTCGGGGTGATCTTCGCCATCCCCACCTTCTACGTCACGGGCGTCCTGTGGGGGCGCTACTGCGCGAGGAAGTTCCCCCACATCGACATCTCCGGGACGATCTTCGGCGGGAAGGCCGAGCCCGTGAAGAACCCGCCCCGGGTGGGAGTCGTGGTCCTCATGCTCCTCCTGCCGATGCTCCTCATCCTCCTGAACACGAGCGTCGACTTCATGACGAAGGCCGGCATGTTCGGCGACTACAAGATCGGCGCGAACTCCAAGCCGGACCTGTCCGGCGTCCACCTGCCCGCGTGGGCCAAGGTATTCACGCTGCTCGGCCAGTCGGGCATCGCGCTGCTCATCGCGGTCCTCATCGCCATCCCCGTCCTCGGATCGCGACGCGGAGCGCACGGATCCGCCTTGGAGAAGCTGCTCGACTCGGCCCTGGGCCCCATCGCCTCGGTCGTCTTCATCACCGGGGCGGGAGGCATGTTCGGCGGGGTGCTGCGGTCCGCCGGCATCGGCGACGCCCTGAAGTTCTTCCTCGACGGCATCGGCATCCCGGTGATCCTGGCCGCCTACATCATCGCCGTCGCGCTGCGCCTGGCCCAAGGCTCGGCGACGGTCGCGCTGACGACCACGGCCAGCCTCATGGCCTCGGGCGTCATGGCGGGCGACTTCAGCGAGCTCCAGGTCATCGCGATCACCCTGGCCACGGCCGCCGGATCGGTGTTCGCCTCGCACGTCAACGACTCGGGCTTCTGGCTGGTGGGCCGGCTCCTGGGCATGGACACCGCCACGACGCTGCGGACCTGGACGATCCAGCAGGCGATCGAATCGCTCATGGTCTTCGCCCTGTCGGCGATGCTGTTCATCGTGGCCTGAGACGCCGCCGCCTCGTCGTCCCGCCGCACGGATGCGCGGCGGGGCGATGCGTCAACTAGAGGCAAGTCAAGACGTGTCGTCAAGGCATCGGGGCCTCCCGGCGAGCATCCGATACGGGCATGGCGGAAGGCTCGCAGGGCGCGGAGCCCGTCGCAGCCATGGCATCGCACCTCTCGCCGCCCTGGGGCTCCCCTCCTGACGATCGGACTCCCCTGATCCCCCGACTCAGCGCTTCCGATCGGATCGGCGCTTCCTCAGCCGAGCTCGATCAAGACCTTCGAGGATCCCGTCGTCCGGTCGCCCGCGGTCTCGAAGGCCCGCTGGGCCTCGTCGATGCCGAAGGTGTGCGTGATCAGGGGTTCGACGTCGAGTCCGTCGGCCATCGCCTGCACGGCGTCGGTCACTTCGTCGACGAACCGGTAGGATCCGACGTACTCGATCTCGCGGGTGACGAGCTGGCCGAGGGCGACCGGCGCCTCGCCCGCCGGCAGATTGCCGACCTGGACGAACCGGCCTCCGCGCACGACGGCGAGGAAGACGTCGCCCAGGGCGCGCGGTGCGCCGGACGCGTCGAAGGCGACGTCGACGTCCTGCGGCAGCTCTTCGCCGGCCGACCGGTCGACGACTCGGTCGGCGCCCATGCCCGCGGCGACCGCCAGGGCCGGCGCGGACAAGTCGGCCGCCCACACCTCGCCGGCCCCGGCGTGCTTGGCCGCGGCGACGACGAGCGCGCCGATCGGGCCGGCGCCGTTGACCAGGACCCTCTTGCCGGCCACGTTCCCGGCCCGGCCGACGGCGTGGATCGCCACGCCGAGGGGTTCGGCGACGGCGCCGTGGCGGGTCGAGACCGAGTCGGGAAGCGGACGGATCTGCTCGGCCCGCACCACCCGGTAGGTGGAGAATCCGCCCTGTTCGTGGGGGAGGAAGGCCGCCGAGCCGAAGTAGCGAACCTCCGGCCACAGGTTGTCGCGGCCCTCGAGGTGGGCGGGCATGACATGGTCGCCGACCAGGGTCGCCGGATTGAAGGTGACGGCCTGCCCGACCTCCAGGCCTTCGACGCCGTCGCCGATCTGGTCGATCCGCCCGGCCACCTCGTGCCCCAGAACGAGGGGCTCGCGCAGGATGGCCGTGCCCGTGGCCCCGTGCTTCCAGTAGCCGAGGTCGGATCCGCAGATGCCGCCCCATTCCATGGCTACGCGCACCTGCCCGGAGCCGGCCTGCGGGTCCTCGACCTCGACGACGCGCAGGTCGCCGGCTCCGAATACTGTTACTGCTTTCATCACATGGCATCCTTCGGTTCAGTGAGGTCACGGTCTGTGACCTCGGGCATGACGAGTGCGGCGACGAGTGTCGTCCCCGTATAGAAGAACATAAGGCAGGCCAGGGGAATCCACGAACCCGAGAAGAGCGTGACCAGCCAGGCGGCGACGAGCGGGCCGAAGCCGGCCGTCAGGAGGTTCGGCAGCTCCTTGGACAGGGCCAGGGCCTCGTAGCGGCGTTGGCCGCCGAACATCTCCGCCATCGTGATGTTCTCCAGGGAGAAGAACGCGAGGACCGTGAGGTTGTGCAGCAGGATGTAGGAGATGTAGAACCACAGGGCCGGCTGGTCGAAGTACTCGACGATCTTGCCGTCCACCTTCGTCGGGACGGTGTGCGTCCCCACCCCGTGGACGATGCCGAGGAAGCACGGGACGATGACGACCATGCCGATCGCGGTTATCGCGCGGTAGACCGTCCGCCGTCCGAACTGGTCGCCGAGCATGCCGACGAGCGGGACCGTGAGGAATCCGAGGATCGAGGAGTAGATGACGATCTGGGTGGCCACCGCCTTGGAGAAGAGGAGGTTCACGGCGAGGAAGGAGACCAGGTAGGTCTGGACCATCCCGGAGTTGCCGGACTGCCCGAAGCGGAGCGCCGAGGCTGCCAGGAAGGCCTTGACGGAGATCCTCTCCGTCGGCTTGGCGATCGGCTTGGCGACCGCGTGCGCGTCGCCGTCGCCGGCCTTGGGCAGCGGCCTGTCGTAGGCCTCCAGGAGCTCCTCCTGGGTCGCCTCGAAGACCGGGGTCTCCTTCAGGTGGAGGCGGATGTAGACGGCCAGGGCCATGACGAGGACGGACCCGACGAAGGGGATGCGCCACCCCCAGTCGATGAGCTGCTGCTCGGAGGTGAACTGAACGAGGAGGAACCAGACGAGGGAGGCGAACAGGGTTCCCGAGTTCGTCCCGAGGGCGACCAACGACGAGATGATCCCGCGCCGCCTGGGCGGGGCGTACTCGGCCAGCATCACCGAGGCTCCGGCGATTTCGGCGCCGGCGCCGAACCCCTGGATGAGGCGGAGGAGGACGAGCAGGATCGGCGCGAACAGGCCGATCTGCTGATAGGTCGGCAGGAAGCCGATGAGGGTGGTCGCCACTCCCATCAGGGCGATGGTGATGTAGAGGACTTTCTTGCGTCCGATGCGGTCGCCGAGCCGTCCGAAGTACCATGCCCCGATGGGCCGGGCGACGTATCCGACGCCGTAGATGGCCATCGCGGACACGACGGCGATGCCGGGGTTGCCTTTGGGGAAGAAGAGCTCCGAGAATACGAGGGCCGCGGCCAGCGAATACAGCTGGAAGTCCATGAACTCGAGGGCCGTTCCGAGCCAGCCGGACATGGCCGCTTTGACGAGGTCCGCCGTCGTGCGCTCGGCAAGTGTCTGCTTCGTCGGCGTAGACACCTTTTCTGACATGTGGTCTCCTTGAGGGTGAAGCCGGGGCGTTCGTCATTGAGTCCCGGCGGGGAGCGTGTGGTCTGCTGCGTGATACGCCGGTCTGGCGTCCGGCGGCGGAGGCGATGGCGCACGCTCGTCGCCATGGCCCCGCCCTGTCGCCTATCTCTGGACTCTGGCACCGCCTCCCTCGACGAGCCGCCTGACCTCTTCCAGGCTGGCCGTCGACGTGTCTCCGGGGGTGGTCATGGCCAGCGCCCCGTGTGCCGCTCCGTATTCCACGGCCGTGCGGACGTCGCCGTACTCCAGGAGCCCGTAGATCAGGCCCGAGGCGAAGGAGTCGCCGCCGCCGACCCGGTCGAGGATCTCCAGCCCGTCGCGCTGGACGGCCTGCGCGAAGCCGCCGTTGCGAGCCCACGCGATGGCGCCCCAGTCGTTGACGGTGGCCGTGCGCACCCGGCGCAGGGTCGTGGCGATCACCTGGAAGCCCGGGTATTCGGCCTGCACCCGTTCGATCATCGCCTTGAACGAGTCGACCGGCAGGGTGGACAGGCTCGCATCGGTGCCTTCGACCTCGAATCCGAGGCTCGCCGTGAAGTCCTCCTCGTTGCCGATCATGACGTCGACGAGACCCGCCAGCTCGCGGTTGACCTCGCGGGCTCTGGCCCGGCCTCCGTTCGATCTCCACAGCGACGGGCGGTAGTTGAGGTCGTAGGAGACGAGTGTGCCGTGGCGCCGGGCCGCCTCCATCGCGGCCCTGGCCACTTCCGCCGAGGCGTCGGAGAGGGCGGCGAAGATCCCGCCCGTGTGGAGCCAACGCACGCCGAGCTCGCCGAAGAGACGGTCCCAGTCCACGGCGTCGGGCCGCATCTGCGAGACGGCGGTGTGTCCGCGGTCGGAGCAGCCGACGGCTCCGCGGATGCCGAAGCCCCGCTCGGTGAAGTTCAGGCCATTGCGCACGGACCGGCCGACGCCGTCGGAGGGCACCCACTGGACGAACCGAGTGTCGAGGCCGGAGGCGAGCATGAGGTCCTCGACCAGGCGCCCGACTTCGTCGCGGACGAGCGCCGTGACGATCGCCCCGCGCTCGCCGAAGCACCGGCGCAGGCCGCGGGCGACGTTGTACTCGCCGCCCCCCTCGCAGACGGCGAAGCTCCGAGCCGTGCGGATGCGTCCCTCGCCGGGGTCGAGGCGGAGCATGACCTCGCCGAGCGAGACGATGTCATAGGCGCATTCCCCCTCCGGGCGCGGGCTCACCGCGGCGTCCGCCCGGCCTTCCGGGCTCCTGCGGGGGGCGCTCGCGCCTGCCAAGCCCTGCGAAGCGTCCGTCCGGCCCGCCCCGGCCTCGATATCGGTCGAATCGGGCTCGTGGCCCTCCTGCCCGCGCTCGATTGAATTGTGTGAAGTGCCGGTGACGAAATCACTATTGTCGGATGAAGAATGCTGACGCCGCGTATTCATCCCGCGATAGGGGAACTGAATGTGAGACATATTCGATTGCCTCCTGTAAGCAGTGGTCAGAGGGTGCCTGTGTCGCGCGATAATGCGATGTTCTGGATGTCGGTAGGGTGCTGACAGGGTGTCAGAAATATTGTGGTGACACATTGTCTTGACGTTGGAGTGCGTCGCCACGCCGCTATTGTGCCCGTACCCCGGCGTGATGTTTCAATGGCGCTCGTTGTGACTACTCATCTTCTCTCCGCCGACCACCGACTGCCGGGCCTCGACGTCGTGGCCCGACTGGGGGCGGTCGCCCCGGGAATGGGCCCGGACCTCCTGGCGGCCGTGCCCGCACTGCGCGGGGTCATCGTCCTGTCCACATGCAACCGCCTGGCCCTCCTGCTCGATGCCGACTCCTGGGCCGATACCGGGTGCCCGGCCGCCCTCCACTCGCTGCCCGGCTCCGCCGCCCACGTCTCGGACTCCCACACCCCCGCCACGCATGGCTCCGCCGCCTGCGCCTCGCCCGCCGACGCCGCGCCGTCCGGCCTGGCCGAGACCGTGTCCGCCTTCCTTGCCGAGCGCGCGGGCCTGGAACCGGGATCCCTGCACCTGTCCCACCTGTCCGGGCCCGCGGCCCACCGCGAGATGCTCGCCATCGCCGCCGGCCTGCGATCGATGGTGGTCGGCGAGGCCCAGATCGCCGGCCAGGTCCGCCGCGCCGCCGAGACCGCCGCCGCCGAGGGCACGCTCAGCCCCGAGCTCGTGCGGGTCGTCGAGCGCGCCTCGGCCACCGCCCGCCGGGTGGCCCACGAGACCGAGCTGTCCGGTCAGGGGCGCAGCGTCGTCGCCGTCGGCGTGGATCAGGCCGCCGGCCACCTGCCGCCGCTGGAGGACTGCCGCGCCCTCATCGTCGGCACCGGCTCCTACGCCGGCGCCACCGTCGCCGACCTGCGCGCCCGCGGCCTGAGCGACATCGCCGTCTACTCCGCCTCCAACCGCGCCGAGGCCTTCGCCGCCGGCCACGGCCTGCGCGCCGTCCCCACCGGCGCCCTGAGCCAGGCCATGAGCCGCGCCGACCTCGTGGTCACCTGCCGCGGTACCGGCGGGCCGATCCTCACCGCCGACGTTGTCGCCCCCGTCGCCGCCGAGCGCGTCGGCTCGGTTGGGGGAGACGGTCGCCCGCTCGTCATCCTCGACCTGGCCCTGACCCGCGACGTCGACGAGGCCGTCGGTGCCCTGCCCGGCGTCGTCCACCTCGACCTGGCCCGCGTGCGCGACGCCGTTCCCGAGGCCGAGGCCCAGCAGGTGACCGCCGCCCGCGCCATCGTCGAGGCCGAGGCCGCTGACTTCGAGCGCACCCTGGCCGGGCGCAGCATGGACCCGCTCATCACCGCCCTGCGCTCGCACGTCGGCAAGATCGTCACGGAGGAGATCGAGCGCCTGCGGCCGTTGCAGTCCCGGCTGCCGGCCTCGACCGTGCCCTCGGTGGACGGGCGGGCCGAGGCCCGTGTGGTCGCCGGCGTGGTCCGCGCGAACAGTGCCTCCGGTGCCGACGGGACGGTCGCCGTCTCGGTGGCCGCGTCCGAGACCGCCTCAGAGCATCTCAGGCGCGCGGATCGCGCGCGCTCAGGGCGCTGGAGCAGGAGGGAGGCCGTCCGGCGTCGAGTGCGCACCCGGCGACAGCACGCGGACACCCATATGGTGTGCCGAGTCGATCAGGCGTTTGTCGTAGGTGACGAGATGGGTGGCGCCGCAGCGGATCGCGGACGCCAGGTGCAGGGCATCCAATGAGCGCAGGTTGGCCCCTCCCACGAGCCCGGCCTCCGTGTAAAGAGAGCGGGGCATGTCATTGAGCGAGACCCCCTCCAGGAACTCGGTGACAGCTCCTTGAGAGAGGTAGGGGCTTCGCGAGGCGGCCCGGCGCAGCTCAGTCTCGAGCAGAAGGGCGCTGACGAGATCAGCGCTCTCGGCATCGATCAGTCCCGCGAGTGTTGCTGACTCAGATTCCTCGACGAGGAGCTTGAGGGCTGCCGAGGTATCGAGGTACCACGTCATCGGTCGTCCCGGATCGCTGCGAGGAGTTCCTCCGTGCTCTCCTCAAGGCGAACTCGCCCGAGATCGGAGAACCTGAGGCGACGCGTCGCGGGCTTGACGCATCTGAGGTCGCCATCGGTGGGCACCGGGGACAGTCGCGCGACTGGGACTCCTCGCCGAGTCACCGTCATCTCCTCACCGGCCTCCACGCGGCGTAGGACAGCGGAACTGTCATTCCGAAGCTCCCGCTGGCTGATCTGCGCAGTTCTCACGAGTTAATCGTAGCATCATGTAGCATCTTGCCGACGAGGTCAGGCAGGCGAGACGCCCGACGCCTCAGCAGTCCCAGATAAGGGTGTACCGGTAGTAGAAGCGGCGCCGGATGCGGGCGCCCGGGAGGAGCCGCCCAGCCGCCTCCCGGATCTCGTCGAGGGAGGCGCGGGGCCGGGTCGTGGGCGCGCCGATGTCGGGGGTCTCGCTGTGCCAGGCGCTCGCGAAGCGGATCGGCACGGCGCTCAGCCCGGAGAGGATCCAGTCCTTGGCGCTCTTGTTGGCGGCCAGCCCGACGACGATGAGCCGGCCGCCCGGCGCCACGAGCCCCGCGAGGCGCTTCAGCCCTGCCTCCAGCGGGAGATGGTGGAGGGCGGCCACGCAGGTGACCGTCTGGAAGGTCCCCAGGCACCGGGTGGAGGTCACGTCCATGATGCTGGCGCTGAACACCATCGCGTTCGCGGTCCTGGACAACCGGGCACGCGCGCGCTCCACCGTGGCGGCATGGGACTCAACGCCCACGACCTCATCGCAGACTCCCGCGAGGCGCTCGAGGAGCAGTCCATCCCCACAGCCGACGTCGAGCACCCGGCCGCCCCTGGTGGCGGCGTCAGCGACGATCTCGTCGTGGAAGGCGGTGTTGTGGTTCCAGTACTGCTCGGGCATCAGGTTCCTCCTGAGGCGGCTCGCCGGCTCTTGGAGCGCCGGGGAGCGGCCGCTTTGTAGGGCGAGACCGTGGGCTCGCCGTCGATCCAGAAACGCCAGGGATAGTCCTCGCCGCCACCGGGGCCCGCGACTCCCGTGCGCGGGCCCGTGCGGACGCTCTCAGGGGCGGGGACGGCTTCGGGGGTGGCCAGGGCGAGGCTGACG